>WUUC01014310.1_pt1 | contig 41552 bp, 26 predicted proteins | sample 6278441 | NCBI WGS metagenome assembly WUUC01 (sample SAMN13675441, study PRJNA597444) | soil metagenome | isolation source: soil | place: USA: Washington | collected 2017-10
TCGACGAGCTGCAGGCCGTACATCGGTCCTTCGGAGGCGAGGAGTTCCAGAATGAGCCGTTCTTTCCTGGGCAGGGCGACGCCGCCGGTGTGCGCCATGCGTATTATCTTACAAAAAGTAAGACCTGTAATCAATGGGATAAAAATGGTGAGCCGATCGAGCATGGCCCTTGCAGCCGCGCCGCCGGCTGGGCGTTGCGACGACGGGAGGTTCGGTGCCAGGTGACCGCGTTGTTGGATCTACACGAGGAGGTGGCCCGTGCGACATCTGTCTTGCGCCGTTATCGGGTTGGTCCTGCTCTTCGGCGGTCACGCGGCTGCCGAACCGATTCCCATCAACTCCGGATTGATTGTGTTTACTGACGAGCCTGGGGCGTTCGAGATCTCGGGCAGCGGTTTCGACGTGTCGTTCGGATGGTTTCCCAGGGTGGTGAGTGGCACATTCTGGTTCGAGCGATGCAGGTCGGGCTGTGCGCCGGGAACGACGCTCGATTTCGGCACGACGACGTACGCGTTCTCCGAGTCTTTTCAGGGAGTCGGGGGCGAAGTGAACGGCGTCACATTCCCGCGGCTATTCACCAGCGGAGAGTTGACGTTCGTCGGCCCAAAGGTGGTTCTGCCGGCCGACTTCCTCTTCGACCTCACAGGCGCGTTCACTTTTCATGGCAACGTCGCCGTCTTCACCACAGAATCCCGGACGGGCCCGCCAATCTTCTCGAGTGAACTGGTCGGAGCCGGAACCGCGCGCGTGATCGGCGGGGGCGGCTCCCTGGACGACCTCGAGTACACGTTCGGCGCTCCGGTGCCCGAACCATCGACGCTCGTCATGTTGTTTTCGGGACTCGTCGGCGGGGCCACGGCCTTGAGGAGGCGTGCTGTCGGGCGTAAGAGTGAGTAGGCGATTCGAAATCGCCAGCTGCACGCGACGTCTGCGGCTGGTCGCGCACGGTCAGGAGCCCACCTTATAGCGTCAAGCGATCGTCGCGGCGGGAGCCGGGAGAATCTCCCGGCTCTACACCGCGTGCGGATCGTGCGTCAGAAACCCAGCCGCAGACCCGCCTGAAACTGTCTGGGAATCCCGCCGCCCAGAAGCGACCCGACGCTCAGAAAGCTCGCCGAGCGCAAATCGCCCGTCGGGTTGGCAAAGTTCGGCTCGTTGGTGATGTTGAAGATCTCGGCGAACAGATCGAGCGTCCTCCCCCCACCCGGGCGCAACCGGTAACCGGCCCGGAGATCGAGCTGAGCGTAGGTGGGCCCGCGCGCGCCATTGCGGCCACCGTCGTTCTCTACCGTGATCGCGTTCTGTCCGGTGCCGCTGTAGGTCCCGGCCGGCAGCGGATCGAACAGGAGCCCGTTCCGATCGGCATCCACGTTGGTGTTATGGATCGTGATCGGCCGACCGCTCATGTACCGGTAAATCGCACCCACGGTCAGCCCGTTCGTCCGCGGCACCTCCAGCCGGCCGCTCAGCGTCAACGAGTGGGTTCGATCGGTGTTGCTGGGTCCCCAGTTCAAATCGAGATTGCGTTCCTCGAGGACCTGAAAATTGTTGTCCGCCGTAGGACTGCCGTCGGTGTTGCCGCGCGCATAACCCAGCGCGTACGACGCGCGCGCCGACCAATAGCCCGCGTGACGCCTTTCGATCTGCAGGTTGAGACCGTCGTACTCGGACTCGCCGATCGTCTCTCGAATCAGGACGCGGTTCTGGAACGGCGAGATCCCCAGCTGGCTGGCGATCCCCATGAAATCGACGCGATCGATGCGGCCGGTCCGGCTGGTGTTCACGCGCAGGCCGGGGTTCAAGTCATACGCCAGGACCTGATCGAGGCCCCAGGAATGCACGTAGTCCGCCGCAAACGACACTTGCGTCCCGAGCTGGCGCTCGTACCCCGCCGAGACCTGGTGAGAGTAGGGAATCGTGCGATCGGGAGTGTCCAGAAACACCACGTCGGTATTCCGCGCGAGGCTGCCCGGCGGATAGAGCTGCGAAATCCGCGGCCGATCGAGAACCGGGCCGTTCTGGAGCAGGGGCTCGGCCGGCAGGCGCCCCTGGCTCGGTCCCGGATCGGCCCGATCGACCGGGAAGCTGGCAATGAACGAGTCGGTGAACACTCCCTGCCGGACGAACGGCTCGAACCGGTCGGTCCACAGCTTCTCGTAGAACATCCCGTAGCCCCCGCGAATCACCGCCCGCTCGCCGGCGTTGTAGGCAAGCCCCAGGCGCGGCTGAATGTTGTTCCAGTCGACCGGGTACGCGCTCGGGTCGTCGAAGAGCGGATTATTGCGCTCCTCGAGCGGCGCGATGTCCACGTCGTAGCGCAGGCCCAGGCTGAGCGTGAAGTTGCGCTTCACCTGCCATTTGTCCTGGGCGAACAATCCGAGCGCATGGGTCAGCACGTTCGGCCGCTCCGGGCCGGGCACGCGGACAGACAATTGTTCCGGGTAGGTCGAGAAGTCTGCCGGATTGTAGGGGCGGTCGCTCGGAAACGTGAAGATGCCGTTCAGTGCGAGCTGCTGGTTCTGGCGATGCTGCGCGTAGACGTATTGCATCCCGAACTTCAGATCGTGATCGCCACCCCGTCCCGGCACGAACCAGCTGAAGGAATCATCGAGCTGGTAGGCGGTGAGGATCCGATGGAGAGCGAAATCGGTCGATTGCGCATCGAAGCTGACATGGCGGAGCGTTGGAGGCTGCACCGTCTGGTCACCACCCGCCTCGCGGTAAGCCGGAGTGCCCTGGTCGACATTCTCCCGGGTGATCGCGGCGCGCACGGTATTCAAGCGGGTGTCGCCAATGACCCGGTTGTATGTGATCAGGAGCGTCTGGTCGTTGTCCCATTCGTTTCGCAGCGTGTCCCTGGTATTGCGCGCGCCGTCGCGGTTGACGATCGGCTGCCAGTCCCGCAGCCATCGGGCCCCAATCGTGTTGTCGCTGTTCAACTGATAGTCGGCGCGAATCAGGGTGTTCCAGAAGTTCGTGTCGAGGACTTCCGAAAAGCCCATATCCGGTCTCGACGGGTATACGCGGCTGACGCCCTGCGCCAGACCGATGTGCTCGAAGCTGAAGAAGAAATGCGCCTTGTCACGCACGATCGGCCCTCCGATCGTGCCGCCCCATTGCTGTTTGGATGTCTTTGGCTCGCTCAGGTTCTCCTGCTCGACGAAGAAATCTCTGGCCGTGACGCTGGCGTCGGTGAAATAGCCGAACGTGCTGCCATGAACGGCGTTGCTGCCCTGCTTGGTGACCGCGTTCACGATCCCGCCCGACCCCCGGCCGTATTCGGCGTCGAACTGGTTCGTGATCACCTGGAATTCCTGGATTGATTCGAGGGCCGGACGCGCCTGCGCTCCGGCGCTGCCGCCTCGCATGTCGTCGTTGTTGTTGCCTCCGTCGATCACGAACAGGACGTTGCTCCCGTGCTGGCCGTTGATATTGAGCGAATCGGATCCGATGTTCGAGGGGTTGTACTGCACACCCGGCAGCAGGGCGACGTACGCCATGAAGTTGCGGCTCGACGTGGGCAACTCGGTCAGTTCGCCCGACGTCACGTTTCCGCCGACCTGCGCCGACGTCAGGTCGACCAGCGGCGCGTCGCTGGTAACCGTCAACGTTTCAGCGAACGTCCCCAGTTCGAGCGTCAACTCCAGCGTCGTCGTGTTCCCAATCTCCAGGCGCACGTTCTCGTGCCGGAGAGCCCTGAAGCCTGTCAGTTCGGCAGTGATTCTGTAAGGCCCCGGGATCACACCCGTGACGAAATAGGTGCCGTCGGCGCCCGTCACCGTCTCGCGGAACATCCCACTCTCCTGGTGGGTGATGACGATTGTGACTCCGGGGAGGACCGCTTGCTGTGCATCGATCACCCGTCCACGAATCGCAGACCCTCCAGCCTGTTGTGCCTCCGCAACCGCCGCGGCAGCCGTGAGAACGACGAACGCCAGGTACCCTCTGAGTCGAGGCATGACCTTCCCCTCCCCCGCAGGTCGATCAGTTCGCCGGGCATCCGGTATATGGCCTGCGAAATCTGCCCGCAGGACAATGACTGAAGCGACCGCAGTACGCTGACCACTCGAACGCGGACGGCTGTAACACGGCGAGATCGGTTGTGTCAAATCGAAAACGGGCAAGCCTTCACGACGAAATCCGGAATGCTGACTTCGGGTATGATCGCCGCCGGTTCGGTGTCGTGGCGCCGAGTCTGGCCGTCGACGACATCCGACGCGGGGGCTGGCACGTGCTGCGGTTACACGTCAGAGGCGCTCACGCGCTCCGAATCGGTGCTGCGCTCTCGGCGCTCGCGGCCGTTCCCGCGGGCGGCTGGCAAGGACAAGGAACGGCCGTCACCTTTACCAGGGACGTCCTGCCGATTCTTCAGCGGTCGTGTCAGCGATGTCATCGGCCAGGAACTCCGGCCCCCTTCTCGCTCCTCACCTACGAGGACGCTCGTCCGCGCGCACGAGCCATCAGACGGGCCGTGCAGACGCGATACATGCCTCCCTGGCACATCGATCGCAAGATAGGCGAGTATCACCCCGATCCCTCGCTGTCGGACGGCGAGATCGCCGTCATCGTCAAGTGGGCCGACAGCGGAGCGCCGCAGGGGCGTCCGGAGGACGCCCCGCCCGCCGCTGAATTGACGGCGCTGGACGCGTGGCAGTTTGGTGAACCCGATCTGGTCGTCACGAGCCCGGAAGTGATGGTTCGCGCCGACAGCCCCGACATGTTCACCGAGACGGAGGTGGAGACCACCCTCACGTCAGACCGCTACATCAAGTGGATTCAGGTGATCCCTGAGAGCAGGGAAGCGCTGCACCACGTGGTGGTGTACGCAGTCCAGGACGAAGCGTCGAGCGGCGCGCTGTTCCCGGACGAGGCCGATCCGCGAGGAAGCCAGCGCCGATTCCTGCTCATCGAGCACTTCGTTGGCAACGACGGTGACATCTTTGCCGACGACACCGCCAAGCTGCTCAAAGCGGGATCGAAGCTGCGTTTCAGCTTTCACTATTACGGAGCCGGCAAAGACGTGCGGGATCGGACCCGGATCGGTTTCGGCTTCTATCCCGACGGGATCGTACCAAAACATCGGATCGTGACGACCGGCATCCTGATCCAGGATCTCAACATCCCTCCGGGTGCAGACAACGTCCGGCACGAGGCAGACTTCACCCTCGATCGTCCGGCAAAGATCGTCAGCTTTCAGCCGCACATGCACTATCGAGGCAAACGGATGACGCTCGGTGTCATCCATCCAGGCGGTCGCAGGGAGCTGCTGACCGACGCGACCCGCTACACCTTCAACTGGCAGATCACCTACCCTTACAAGAACCCGCCGGTCCTTGCGAAGGGTACGATCCTGCGCGTGACGTCGTATCACGACAATTCGTCACGGAACCGCCACAATCCGGATCCGAGCGCATGGGTCGGGTGGGGCGACCGAACGATAGACGAGATGGCCGTTGGATGGACCGACCTCGTCTATCTCACTGACGAGGACTACGAGCAGCACCTTCGGGCGCAGAAGGAGCGCCAGTCTGCCCAACCGGGCGGTAGAGAGCGCTGAATACGCGGGTCGGACATCAGGGGGTTGGCGGGGCGCCGGCTGGCGTCAGGGCGACCTTGACGATCGCACTGTCGATCAGTTGCGAATCGCTCGCGATCAGGGCGATTTCGTAGGCGCCGAACGCACTGAACCGTGCGCGAGTGCTGAAATGCGCGGGGTTCAGAAAGGTGACGGATCCGGGACCGCTCATCTGCTTCCAGGCCGTGCTGATCCTGCCGCCGCGAGGGAGTCCGTCGTCTATCACCTCACCGTGGAGCTCGAGCTCCGCGACGACCTTCTGGCTCGCATCGGCCGCGGCACCAGAGGCCGCTTTCGCCTGTCCCGCGCGGCTCTGGACATGCACGGCAGGCGGGTGGTTGAGACAGACACCACGCGGCGCCCCGGCCACGTTCACGCCGCGGAGAGCCCGTTTCACGCTCGCCGGATCCAGTGCGTACCGCGGATCGAGCGCACGTTCAGTCGTCCTGGACGTCCTGCTCGCCCATGTCAGCGACCATTGGAGCTCCCGGTCGCGATCCGATCCTGCGATCATGGTGCAAGCGAAACGATGTCTGCCGGGCAGAAACGTCGTCGGCTGATTGCGATCAACAGGACTGGGCACGAAGAAGTTCTCGCGCCCGGGCGCAACAGCGACCGCTTCATCGTTGTGGCTGATGTATCCGAACGACAGCACGTACGTGCCGTCGCTCTCTCTGGTGAACCCTTCATACTGCACGTAAATCGGCAGGCCATCCTGAGCGCCCGTGCCGGTTGCCGCGAGCGTGGTCACACTGCAGATTGCCGCGCTCACAAAACGGGAAGATCGGGTCCAACTCATTTTCGTGGCGCATGAGCATACCATCGCCCCCGGCAGGCCGAGGTGCCACGCCATCGGCATTCGAACGGCGATGCATTCCGGCTTTCGCGAGCGACATTCCACACGCCAGCACGCCGGCTGATCAACTTTACAACCTGTAACTTACAGCCTTCAGTGGAGTTGCGTTCTATCCACCCTCTTCCAGCGCAGTGGTTACGAGAGCTGATGACTTCGACTCCTGACGTCAGGCTCCGCTCGTAGTGCCTCTTGACCGACCAGTTCGGTCGGAGATAGACTCTTGCGAAATTGAAACTGAGACTCAGTATCACTTTTTCGCGGCCGCCTATGAAACTGCGCACCCTGCTCTTCTGGACTCATCTCACGGCCGGCGTCACGGCGGGCCTGATCATCCTCACCATGTCCGTAACCGGTGTCCTTCTGATGTACGAGCGGCAGCTGATCGAGTGGTCGGATCGTGGCTACGGCAGCGTCGCGCCCGGGTCGGGGACAACGCACCTGCCGATTGGGACGTTGCTGGTCCGACTGGCGGAGCAGCGGCCCGATTTGACCCCCACTGCCGTCACGCTCCGCTCCGAGTCAACGGCGCCCGCGACCATCACCGCGGACCAGACGACTCTGTATTTGGACGCGTTTACGGGACGCGTGCTCGGTGAGCCCTCGAGCGGCGTGCGGCGCGCGATGAGCGAGTTGCGAGCGTGGCATCGCTGGCTGGCGATGGATGGCGAGAACCGCCCGCTGGGCAAAGCGATCAGCGGCTGGGCCAATCTGATCTTCTTCTTCATCGTCCTCTCGGGGATTTACCTCTGGCTGCCACGGAAATGGGGATGGCCGAGCGTTCGCGCGATCGGATGGTTCAGAGGCAGTCTTCGCGGCAAGGCGCGCGATTTCAACTGGCACAACGTCGTCGGGATCTGGTCGGCCCTTCCCCTGGCTCTCGTCGTCGCGACCGCGATGCCGATCTCCTTTCCGTGGGCGAACGCGCTCGTTTACCGCATCGCGGGCGAAACTCCTCCGCCGCCGGCCGGAGCGCCGCGCACGAACGGAGGCGCGCGCCAGGCTGCGCGCGTTCATGGCGACGCGTTGAATGAAATATGGGCGCGAGCGGAACAACAGGTACCCGGCTGGCGCAGCATCAACCTGCGCCTGCCCGCGGTGCCAGACGCGCCCGCCGTGTTCGCCATCGACCGCGGAAATGGAGGGCAACCGCAACTGCGCTCGACATTGACGCTGAGCGCGTCGACGGGCGAGGTCGTACGCTGGGAGCCGTTTGAAAGCCAGACGCTCGGCCGGCGGCTCCGGAGCTGGTCCCGGTTTACCCACACGGGCGAGTACTACGGCCTCATTGGCCAAACAGTGGCGGGGCTCGTGTCTGCGGGCGCGGTGGTCCTCGTCTGTACGGGCCTCGCTCTCGCCCTCCGGCGATTGTTCGGCAAGTCCTCGATCCCGCGTGCGGCCGGCCGCGTCCGGCGCGAGGTCTCAACGCGCGAAGTGGCGTGAGACGGTGATCCGCTCGAGACGGCAATCTGCCCAACTCCTGGAGCGAATGATGAAACGCAAGAACCGACGGAACAAGGAACGCATGATGGTGGTGGGGGCGCTGATGGCCTCCGCTACACTGGGCGCTCGCCCGGCGATGGCCTCTCAGGCGGCCGTCGGTCACAAATCCCGTTACGAAGAGGCGATCGCGGACGTCCTGAGGACCATGCGATGGGCGCACGGAGGGGACGCACAGCAGGCGCCTGCGACACAGGGGTTTGATATTCCGCCTGGCCTCCTCCGAGTGGTGCTTGCGGCATTCGAGTCGCGGACGCGAGTGGAGGTGACGGTCACCCACGTCGGCATCTACGAACTGCAGTCGCCGGGGGTCTCCGGCCTGTTCTCGCCGGCACAGGCGCTGGAACAGCTGTTGGCCGGAACGGGCGTCGCGTTCCGATTCACGTCGGCCACGGCCGTCAGTCTCGATCTCGTCGCGCAGTCCGAGTTCGTCGAGGTCACGGGTGCGCCGATGCGTGTCGTGTCGTCGCCGAAGTTCACCGCGCCGGTGCGCGACATTCCTCAGACGATCACCGTCATTCCGAATGAGGTCATGCAGTCGCAGGGCGCGACGACGCTGCGCGATGTGCTCCGCAACGTGACCGGGATCAGCATTCAGGCGGGTGAGGGGGGGGTTCCGGCCGGCGACAATCTCTCCATCCGCGGCTTCAGCGCGCGCACCGACTTTTTCATCGACGGCGTGCGCGACTCCGGCGGCTACACGCGCGACCCGTTCAACGTCGAACAGGTCGAAGTCGTGAAGGGGCCTTCCTCGTCGTACGCCGGCCGGGGATCGACGGGCGGGGTCGTGAACCTTGCGACCAAGGCGCCACATCTGGCGGCGAGCCGCCACGTGAGCCTCGGCGGCGGATCCGCAGCCTACAAGCGCGGCACGCTGGATCTCAATCAGCCGGTGGCCGGCAGCGCCGCGTTGCGGTTCAATGCGATGTGGACCGACGCCGACACGCCGGGCAGGGACGCCGTGACGAGCGGGCGGTGGGGTGTGGCCCCGTCGCTTGCCGTCGGTCTCGGCACGCGAACACGCGCCACAGTCAGTTACTCGCATCTGGATCAGAAGAACGTGCCGGACTACGGCATTCCGTGGGTGCCTGCTACGAATGTCGCGCTGCAGGAGTACGCCGACCAACCACCGCCGGTGGATTTCGGCAACTTCTATGGTCTGACGAGCCGCGACTACGAGAAGACGCTGACCGACACGGCCACGGTGGAGGGCGAGCACGACTTCAGCGCTGCCGTCGGCCTCAGGTCGCTGGTGCGGTACGGACGCACGACGCGCGACTCGCTGATTACCGCCCCCCGGTTCGAGAGCAATGCGAGCACCGCGATCCGGCGCACCGACTGGAAGTCACGCGATCAGTCCGATGCCATCCTGGCGCATCAGACGGACGTCACCTCGCACTTCACGACCGCGAGGCTGCGTCACACGCTCGTGACCGGCCTGGAGTTGACGCGGGAGACGTCTGAGAACTGGAACCGCGTGGAGCAGGGGATCACCTCGCCGTCGACCGATCTATTCAACCCGAACCCGGACGATCCCTACGTGAGCCGCCTGACGCGCGACGGTGCGGTCAATGACGGAACGGCGAACTCCGCAGCCGCCTACGCGTTCGACACCGTGGAGCTCGGCACGCGTATGCAGGTGAACGGCGGAGTGCGTTTCGATCGATTCGCGCTCGACTACATGGCGTTGACCGCGGCCGGCGCCGAGACGAGAATGGATCGCACCGACACGATGACGAGCTGGCGAGGCGGGCTGGTGTTCAAGCCGCGGTCCGAGGGCAGCATCTACGCCGGCGCCGGCACGTCGCTCAATCCGAGTACCGAGGGGTTGAGCCTGACGACCAGCACCGTCACGCTCGAACCAGAGAAGAGCCGGAGCGTGGAGGCGGGCACGAAATGGGATGCCTTCGGCGGGCGGCTCGGCATGAATGCCGCCGTGTTCCGAACGGCGAAGACGAACGCGCGCACGCAGGGGATCAATCCGGGAGATCCACCGACGGTGCTCGAGGGGGAACTGGTCGTCAGCGGCGTGGAACTCGGAGCGAACGGCAACATTACTTCCCGGTGGCAGCTCTTCGGCAGCTATACGTTCATGGACAGCGAGATCACGCAGTCGAACGTTGCCGCCGAAGTCGGGAGGGAGTTCGCCAACACGCCCGATCACTCGTTCAGCTTCTGGACGGCCTACGAGCTGCCCGGCGGGCTGAAGCTCGGAGGCGGATCCCAGTACGTCGGCGATCGCTTCAACAACAACAGCGGCGCGCGAACCGCGCCCGCGTCACCGATCAACTGACGCTTCGATTGAACGGCATGAACTCGCCGACAGGAGATACATCGATCGGGTTGGCGGCGGTCACTTCATTCCAGGTCCCGGACGGTCCGTGATGCTGACCGCCGACGTCGGATTCTGATCGCTCATGCTTCTCGAGATACCGGATGTGCTGACGCCCGAGCAGGTTGGCCACGCCAGGCGCCTGCTCGAGCAGGCCGACTGGGTCGACGGGCGCGTGACCGCCGGACACCAGTCCGCGCGCGCCAAGCACAACGAGCAGCTTCCGGAGACACACCCGGCTGCGGAGGAGATCGGCGACGTCATCCTGACCGCGCTCCAGCGGCATCCGCTGTTCATTGCGGCGGCACTGCCGCTCCGCGTGTTCCCGCCGCTGTTCAATCGATATCGAGGAGGGCAATCGTTCGGCAGCCACGTCGACAACGCAATTCGGCAGATCGCACACACCGGCCACCGCCTCCGCACTGATTTGTCGGCAACCTTGTTTCTGAATGCGCCTGAGGATTACGACGGAGGTGAACTGCTTGTCGAGGACACGTACGGCGTCCACTCGGTCAAGCTGCCTGCCGGCCACCTGGTTCTATATCCCTCGACGAGCCTTCATCGCGTGCAGCCGGTGACGCAAGGCGAACGGCTCGCGTCGTTCTTCTGGATTCAGAGCATGATCCGCGACGATGGTGAGCGGACGCTCTTGTTCGATCTCGACGTCGCGATTCAGCGGCTCAATCAGGATGTCGCGGACCATCCATCAGCCGTCCAGTTCACGAGCGTGTATCACAATCTGTTGCACAGGTGGGCCGAACTCTAGCAGCGTTGCAGAACACTTGAGTGCGGCTGCTCGATGACCCGGCTGAACGCTACGCATTACCTCTCTCCTCCTCCGCATCTCACCAGCGCACCCCGGATGATCCGCGCGCGTGCACGTTGCCGTTCTGACGAGCCGGCCTTGCAGACGAGCGTCAGGTGGCCCGTCGCAGCGTCAGCACATCGAGCTGATGACCGGTTACTGACGATCAGCTGAAATCGCTTACGGTTCGTTGTCGTGCGATTACGTGTCGGGTAAACAGGCACGGCAGCGCTGGTGGGAAGCTGCAGCTCGGCGTTCGGAACACGCCGTCCAAATTCCTCCGGCGTTGCGGACGGTCGTCTTCCGTCCGGCTCGCCCGATCGGGGCTGTGGATTCGGATCCGGTTCTGCATCGGAGCGCGCGTCTGGAGGTGGATGGATGAGATACAGACCGCGCAATCGCCATGTGTCGTGGTGTTCAATTGCGGTCGCCGCCTGGACCATCGCACTCATCGTGTTCGCGATGCGTGTTGGCGCTGTGGCGGGAACCGCGATGCAATCGCTCGGATTCGAACAGAAGGTCCTTGCGCCCGCGCTGCCGGAGGCGGCTTTCGGGCTCCGGTTCTTCAGCGGCGCTGTCAAGACCGATTCGCGTCGCGAAATCATTACGGGACCGGACGATGACCCTGTGAAGCGGCTCGTCGGCGCCGAAGCGGCCGGTCAACGGGCGGGCGTGGATCGGTTCACGAAGATTCTCTTCGGCGTGAACTACTTCGACGGCCGTCCCGACCCGGGAACGCGCATCGACCCCAATGATCCCCAAGTGAACAGCGGCAGCCAGCACTGGCCGTTCGTGAAGCAACCGTTCCGTAGCTGGCCGAACGCGCTCGCCGTGACGCCGGACGGAAGAAAACTGTACGTGACGCTCCCCGGCCGCGAAGGTTATCCCGACTGGCGCGTCGCCGCGGTGGATACGACAGCACGCAGGGTGCTGCGCTGGATCAACCTGAACGTGGCGGGACAGCCGCGAGGGACGCGTCCGGTTGGTATCGCCGTCTCTCCGGTGAATACGGGCATCTCGCCGCGTCCGTATGCGGTGGTCGCCAACCAGTACGCCAACTTCGCGAGCGTCATCGATACGGGAACAGACGCGGTCATCGGCACGTTCGAAACGGGGTTCTACGGCGAAGACCTCGTGTTCAACAGCACCGGCACGCGTCTCTATCTCACCGATCGGTTCAAGGATCAAGTGCGCGCATTCCGGATCGATCCGGGTCCTTCCTTCACGCAGATCGCCGAGATCCCGGTGGGCGACACCGACCTCGATCGAACGAACCCTCGAGATCTCGCGATCAGCGCCGACGGGTCGACGCTCTACGTGGCAACGACGCTCGGTCATACGATTGCCGCGATCAACATCGCGGGCGACGCCAACACGCTGGTCGCGTCGTTGCCGGTCGGCGGCCTGGCGACCGACGTGAAGGTTGCGGGCCGCTGGGGCATCGTCTCGGGCCACTCCACCAACAGCGTGCTGAACGAGCGGGAGACCGGCCACGGCCTTCCAAAAAGCGTGAACGGCGTCGCCATCCGCAACACCGGGGCGCCGCTCGGATACACGCCCGTCATGACCGACGCCACGCGCGCGACCACGTTCGACGATCTCGGCAGCGAACTGAACGTGTTCGACACGACGACCAACCAGTTCGTCTTCCGCTACGTGGATTTCGAGCGCGACAAATCCATCATCGCGATGCCTGGCCAGTTAATCGATTTGGGCGATCACGCGACGGCACAGGAGATCATCCGCGGCAGCGGTCCTGAGCAGATGTTCGTCAAGGGCGACCTGCTCTTCGTCACGCAGCTGCACTCCGACAAGGTGGAGGTGTTCCGCATCAACCAGACTCCTGGCGATCCGTCGCAAATCCTGACGCAGATAGGCCTGCAGTTCACTGGCGGCATCACGCCGCAGGGGCTCGCCGTCTCCCCCGACGGCCGCACGCTGTACGTGGCGAACATGCAGACCGAAGACGTGTCGTTTCTCGCGATCGGCCCGGGCGGTCTGCTGACGCGGCAGGGTTTCCTCGCAGTCGGCGTGACCAACAACACACCCGATCCGACCGATGGGGGCAACGGCGACAATCTCTTCGCGACGCACGAGGAAATCGGCCTGCGCTGGCTCTTCACGCAGTCGTACTCCGACGATGGGCAGAAATCGTGCGGGCATTGCCACTGGCAGAGCCGCCACGACGGCGGCCAGTGGAACGTCGGCGCGAACGCGATCGGCGGTCCCAAGATCTCGCCGCAGAACAAGGACATCTCCGACAACTGGCCGGAATGGTTCGAAGGCCTCAGCAGCGACATGAACTCCTACGCCTCCTCCTGTAACGGAGAGCTCGTCGGCGCGGAGAACCGGTCGGTGCTGTTTCCCCAGGCAAACCTCGAAGACCGCCTGCGCGCGCGCGACGAGTTCGTCAAGCGGAAGACCGCCGAGAACTCGAGGGCAATCGGCCGATCCGACCTGAATGGCAAAGCCTTCAGCATCGGCTTCTACGACATGGCGTTTGCGCAGATCCTCTGGAGCCAGAACGAGACGCGCTTGATGCCCAATCCGTTGAGGCAGGCGCCTGATGCCGCGGACGCGGCGCTCGTCGCCCGCGGGAAGGAGTTGTTCACCAACGAGGTCGCGCAGGGAGGGGCTGGCTGCGCCAGCTGCCATCACAACGGCAACGTACGCTCGAACGGGGAGCGTGACGACACCTTCCAGGACTTCAACATCCACGAGCCGGGCGTCGTGGCGGAAACGACCGTCGGCAATGAAGGGCCGTTCACGCGGCTGTTCAACGACTACTTCTTCAAGCCGTTCGATCCGCCGCAGGATCTCGGCGGACGCCAGAACATCGGCAGCCGGAACACGAAGCACCTGCGGGCATTCTGGGACAGCGTGCCGCGCTGGCTTCACCACGGCGCCGCGCACACGATTCGGGAAATCCTCCTGGCGCCCGGCTCGCCGTTGCTCCGGGCCGGCGAGCGCGGCTTCAACTTCAGGACGGTGCGAGCCGATCATTCCCGTGTCGTGGCGTTCGACTTCCTGGGCGGCCCCGAAGTGCGCCTGCCGACGGAGGTGCCGATTACGGTCGCGGACAGCAGCGATGGCGGGAACTGCACGAGTCTGGGAGGCGACGGCATGGGTCCGATCTGCGTCAGCCTGGACAGCCCGTTCGTCCGCAAGGCGGGCAGCAACCCGGCCTTCGACAAGGCCGCGTACCCTGAGGGCCGGCTCGAGATCGATCAGCTCGGCACCGCCAACGTGGCGCCGTTGATCGTGGGCGGCCAGCTCAATCCGCTGCTCGCCGCGCGCGGCATCCGCGTCATCACGGACACGCACGGCAGGACCTCTCAGCTGTCCGCGGCGGACATCGAGGCGCTGTCGCGGTATCTCGTGTCTCTGCAGAAATAGGCAGAGAGTACTGCCACACGAATCACGGCGTCCTCGTCCAGGGCTCGTCAAGCTCTCGGACAATTCGGCAAAAAGGCGGTGAGGCGAGCATCGGTCGGGCCAGGCCTGGTGGGCCTGGCCGATCGAGCCGCGCGAATCGCGCCGTTCACTTCACGGAGTACTTCGTGAACGCGCCTCCAGCCTGGTTCAACGAGTTCGGCCCTTCCGCTGCGTAGACGTTCCCGTCCGCGTCGACCGCCACACCTTCGCCAGCCGTGCCCTGATAGACGCGGTCTTCGCGCTCGAACGGTGGAATGAACGCGGTGATGCGATCCTCGTCGAGGGGACCGATGCGCACACCGTTACGCCAGTTCACGTGGTTCAGCGGACCCGACTCCGAGTCGATCGCGTAGACGGTGTTGTCCTTGATGAAGATCCCGCTGATGCGCCCGAACATGTAGCGCGATTCGAGATACTTGCCGTCCTGGTCGAATATCTCGAGCCGATGGTTGCCGCGATCCGTCACCCAGAGCCGGCCCTTCGCATCGAACACCATGGCGTGCGGCGTCCGGAACTCTCCATGCTTCACGCCGATCTGGCCCCACGACTTGATGAACTTCCCGTCGGGCGAGAACTTGCTGATCCGGGCGGTAGCGCCGCGCTTGAGGCCTTCGGCGATCGCCGCGTTGGTGGTCATTCCCTGGCCGTCGTGCCCGTCGGAGACGTAGATGCTGCCGTCGGGCCCCACGACAACGTCGTTCGGCTGGTTGAACTGGCCATCTGCGTTGCCCGGCTTGCCCGCGACGCCGAGGCTCAGAAGCTTTTCCCCCTTCGGGCTGAACTTGTGGACCTGGTGCCCCTTGGTTCCGGCCTCATTACCTGCGAAGTCCGCAATCCACACGTTGCCCTGCCGGTCCACGTGGATGCCGTGCGGCGTCACCATCACACCCTTGCCGAAGTTTGCGAGCACCGCGCCGGTCCGTCGGTCGAACTTGAAGACCGGGTCGACCAGGTTGGTGTCGCAGCTGACGCCCCCGCCCGCGGCCCCGCCAAGCGCGCCCGCGCCGCAGCGCTCGTAGGCCCAGACGTTTCCGTCGATCGGATCGATGTCGATACCGGCGGACGTGCCCCACTTCCGCCCCGCGGGAAGCTGACCCCAATTGCGGGTCACGCTTGGAGCCGGGTTCGGCAGCCCCTCACCGGTAATGGGATTCGCCACCTTGGTGGCGCCCTGCGCCGACAAGGTCGTGCTCGTGCCGGAGTAGGAGTAAGCGGTGAGTAGAAAGGCGGCGCAGACGGCGAAAGCGGGGAGCAGGATTCTCGGGATGTACAACATGGCACCTCCTCGTGACTCGAACAAAAAAGCAATCGGTATTCGCGACCCCACGGGAACGGACCTGGCGCCCGCCCTGCCCGGTGGACCACCACCGTTCAGCGAATGCGCGCGCGTGTGATGGCCCGCGGATTATCGCTCATCCGGCGTGCTCCTGGGATCGCAAAATCGGGCCTGCTCTCGCGCGCGGCCGCACCAATCTTCCGTGTCCCATTCCCAACGCGGGCCCGGGCGCTTGCAGTCACTCTCGCCGGGTGCTGCAGGGGACATGTCCGGCTAAAGCCGGACACTACGTACTACAGGGGATTAGTTCGTCGGGCCGACGCCCGAGAGCCGTTGTTCGACGATCGCGTCGATGGCTGAGGGCCGCGACTGCTGCGCGTGAAAGTGGAGGAAATCGATGACGTGCTTCCGGCAGCGGTAGTACTCGGAATGTTCGAGGACCGACGCACGAACCCGCGGCCGTTCGAACGGCAGCGTCAGCACGTCGCCGACGGTCGCTTCCGGGCCATCGGTCATCAGAATCACCCGGTCCGCGAGATACAGTGCTTCGTCCACGTCGTGCGTCACCATAACGACGATCTTGCGCGTCTGTTCCCACACGCGGACGAGCGTATCCTGCAACTCGAAGCGGGTGAGCGAGTCGAGCTGTGAAAAGGGCTCGTCGAGCAGCAGAATGCCAGGCTCGAGCGTGAGCGCGCGCGCGAGCGACACACATTGCTGCGTTCCGAGCGACATTTCCGCGGGGAACTGATCGGCCGCATCGGCAACGCCCACCATATCGAGATACCGATCCGCAGCGTGAACCGGACTGCCGCGACCGCCGCGTCCCCGCACCTGCCTCGCGGCGAGCGCCACGTTCTGCCGGGCCGTGAGCCACGGCAGCAGACAAGGTGACTGAAACACGACCGCGCGCTCGGGGCCGGGCTCGCGCACCTCGGTGCCGTTGATGACGACGCCACCCAGCGTGGCCGATTCGAGCCCGCTGATAATCGACAGCACCGTGGACTTGCCGCACCCGGAGTGTCCGACAATCGCGACGAACTCGCCGGCCTCGATCCGGGCGTTGACGTCCTTCACCGCGACGAACGGCCCGGAGACGGTGTCGAAGATCTTCGTGAGCCCGGTGAGCTCGAGCGGAACCATCACGAAGCACCTCCGGTGAATAGCACCTTCCGCGCCTTCGCGTTCGCGGCCGTGCCGGTGCGCGAGGTTGCGGGCGGCGCGTCGCCTCCGCCGCCGCGCGCCGACACGCCGAACTCGCTCGTCAAGGTCTCGACAATGTGCGCACGGACGAAGACGGCGTTCTCGTCCTCGGCAAGCTGCACGTCGCTACGCGGCCAGGGGAGGTCGACGGCGATTGGCGTGCCGAGGCGCGCTCGTGGTCCGCGCGTCATCGGGACGACGCGGTCCGACAGCACAATCGCCTCGTCCACGCTGTTGGTGATCATCAGCGTGGTCACCCGGCGGTCGGCCGCGGAGCACAGCCTCAGCAGCTCCTGTTGAAGCGTTTCGCGCGTGAGCGCGTCGAGTGCGCTGAAGGGCTCGTCGAGAAAGAGCACATCGGGCTCGATCGCGAACGCCCGCGCGATTGCGACCCGCTGACGCATGCCGCCGGACAGCTGACCCGGCCGGCGGTGCTCCGCGCTGCCCAGACCGACCATGGCGACGGCGCGGCGCGCGCGATCCAGGTGCTCGCGGCTCGACTCGCCGGGGAACGCCGCCGCCACGGCGAGGCGCACGTTCTCGAGCGCGGAAAACCACGGGAGCAGCGAGTAGTTCTGGAAGACGATCGCCGCGTGCCTGCGGATTCCCGCGAGCGGCTCTCCCGCGACGGTCACCGATCCGGCGTCGGGCCGCACGAGGCCCGACGCAACCGCCACGAGCGTCGATTTGCCGCTGCCCATCGTGCCGATCACCGACACGAACTCACCGCGGTGGATCGACAGCGACACACCCTGGAGCACGTGACGAGAACCAAAGGACTTCGATACCCCGGTGATTTCGATGAACGCCAAAGGATCCTCAGGAGGGGGGCGCCGCGCCCGCACTCAGATTGCGCGCAGCCGCGCTTCCGCCATTCCCATCAGACGATCGAGCACGAACCCGACGACTCCAATCGTCACGATCGCGAGCAGGATGTGCGCGTACACCAGGCTGTTGTATTCCTGCCACAAGAACCCGCCGACGCCGGGAGTGCCGGTGAGCATTTCCGAGGCGACAATCACCAGCCATGCGATCCCCAGACTCAAACGGTATCCGGCGAACATGTAGGGCAGCGTCGCCGGAACCACGATTTTCGTGAACGTGGTCAGCCGCGAGAGGCGCAGCACCTTTGCGACGTTCCAGTAGTCCTGCGGAATGGCACGGACGCCGGCCGTCGTATTGATCACGGTCGGCCACATCGAGCAGATGGCGATGGCAAAGAGGGCTGCCGGTTCCGATTTCTGAAACAACATGAGCCCGAGGGGCAGCCAGGCGAGCGGCGAGATGGGCCGCAGGATCTGCATGATCGGATCGAACATGCGGTTCAGCGTTTTCGACACGCCGAGGAGCAGCCCGAGCGGCGTCCCCACCACGATCCCGAGAAGAAATCCGCGCGCGACGCGCATCAGGCTGTAAAAGGCAAGCAGGCCGATCCCCTGGTCCATTTCTCCGCGTTTCTCGAACGGCTGGAGCACATAGAGCTTGCTTTCGTGCCACGTCTCGACGGGCGACGGGAGGTCGCCGACGAGTAGACTGGCCGCCCACCACGCCGCGAGCGCGAGCGCGATGCCGAATGCCGGCAGCGTGAGGCTTGCAATCTGCTTTGCTCGATCCACTTTGCCTCCACTATTACGAATTTGCGTCCTCTGCGTCCTTCGTGTCCTCTGCGTTGGCTATGGAGATCTGAAAACCGCTGTAATCGGATTCACGATCACGTCGGGCCCGGAATTCACTCACGCGATGCTGTGAATCGGGAACGAACGGGCGTACTTCTCGGGATCGCCGCCATCGAACAGGCCGTCGAACAGCTGCACCTTCTGCTCTTCCTGCACCTGTACGGCGGTGCCAAGCTCCTTCATCGCCTCTGCGTACATGTCGGCCCGTAGGACGCGCTTCGGAATGCCGCTGTAATCCGGCGCTCCCTTCACCATGCCCCAGCGCCGGAACTGCGTGAGCCACCATTTCCCGTAAATCTGGTGGGGGTAGTTCGTATTGCGGTCCGAATAGATCATGTAGTTCGGGTCCTGCTCCACGCGGCCGTCGCCGTAGTCGTACCTGCCCGTCAGCCGCTCGAGGATGATCTCCGGAGGACAATTGATGTAGGCGGGGCGGGCGATGATCTCTGCAGCCTGGCGGCGATTCTCGAGCTTGTCGAGATGCACGCTCGCCAGATGGAGTCCCTTCAGGACGGCCTTCACGGTTCTCGGATTCCTGGCGGCAAACTCCTCGGTGAACGCGCACACCTTCTCGGGATGGTCTTTCCAGATCTGCTGAGTGGTGACGGCGGTGAACCCGATGCCGTCCGCGATGGATCGCTTGTTCCACGGCTCGCCGACGCAGAAGCCGTCCATCTTGTCGACTTTCATGTTGGCCACCATCTGCGCCGGCGGAATGGTGATCAGGCTCAGATCCTTGTCCGGATGGATGCCGCCGGACGCGAGCCAGTAGCGCATCCACATCGCGTGCGTCCCGGGCGGGAAGGTCATCGCGAAGGTCATCGGGTCGCCGGCGGCCTTCGCGCGGTCCACGTGCGGTTTGAGGTCCTTCGCCGTGCGCACCCTGGCGGCGCGCAGCCTGTTGCTCAACGTAATCGCCTGACCGTTGCGATTCAGCAGCCACGGGATCACCATCGGCTTGACAGGCGATCCCGCAAGGCCCATCGTCGACGCGAACGGCATTCCGATCAGCATGTGCGTCGCCTGGTTCTCCCCGAGCGTCAGCTTGTCGCGAATGACAGCCCACGACGCTTCCTTCGACACGACCGACTGAATGCCGAACTTCTTGAAAAATCCGAGCTCGTGCGCGATCACGATTGGCGCGCAATCGGTGAGCGCGATCATGCCGAACCGGACCGTCGAGGTCTCGGGACCGTCCGCTGCATAGGCGCCTCCAACCCATTCGGAGGGAAGACCCGCCAGGAGTCCGCCGAGCGCGCTGCCCGCGCCCTTCAGGAATGTGCGTCGCTTCATGAATTCTCCGGCGGCCGCGAGCCGCCCGTGTCCGGGCACGCGGGTGCGGGTTATCGTTCCGCCAGCAGCACGTACGTCACCATGACGTACGGAGAGCCGTATGCGTGGCCCGGTGTCGCATTCGTCAGGAACACGCCGGGGAACACATACGCATAGCCGCCCGAGAGCTGAATCTGTGGCGTGATCGGGCGCTGCGCCTGGATATCGAGCTCCTGACCGACGTGGCCGCCCGCGCCTGGCATCGCGGGCACGAACACCGCTCCGGCGGCGCTGTAGAGCGCGTCACTCGTTTCGGCGAGCCACCAGGAGTGATAACTGGAAGTGACCTGCACCCTCCTGAACGGCGTAAGCTCCACGCCGGCGCGCAGGTGCTGAATGTTGCGCCAGCCGATCTGGTCGGCGAGGCCGTATTTGTCGTGCGCCGTCGGATAGAGCTGATCGAACGTCGCGCGGCGGCCGTCGGTGGCGCTTTTGTCGCCGGTGGCGTAGTTGAACTCCGCCAGCGTCCTGATTGCGAGCCGTCCTCCGAAGGACTCGCGCAACTGCCAGTGCGCCGCCCAGGCAGCAACCGAATCCGATCCCACGGAGCCGGTCTGAACCGCCATCTCGATTCCATAATCGAGCCGCGCCGGCAGCTGTCCCACCCATCGTGCCCCGACCGTCGTCACGCGGAGACGCGCGAGGGCGCCCGATTCCGTTCTGACGTGGCGATCGGAGCGATGAAAGACGTAAGGCTCGACTGAGCCTTTCGGCACCAGGTTGCCCAGGACGCCGTACGCGCCATAGAACTGATTGCCGTTCCCGCTCCTGTCGAACGCCTTCTCCTGTATCCGCACAACCGAACCGGCGAACGCGTCTACCTGAAACGCCGGCCGCCGCACCGTGACGCGTCCTGCATCGAACGTGCGCGCGGTGTTCAACCAGTTCGCATGGCCGACGAGCCGCTGTTCGCCGAACGCGAGCTCCTGTCGTCCTACTCGGGCGGACACAGCTCCGTTCAGCGGGTCGCCGACATCGGCAAACGCAGCGCGCACATCGAAGGGCGCGCGGAAGGGGGCGGCAGCGGGTCCGATCTGCTTGTCTCCCACGCGCGCGTCCTGCACCTGCACGGTGAAGGACAACGTCTTTGTCGGGATGATCGAGGCATTGAGGCGAAGACGGCTCAACCAGTACACGTCGTCGCGGTTCTCGGCGAAGCCGGCGCCGGTGAATCCCTCCATCCGTTCGCGGAACTCGCCGCGGACGCGGAGCCACGAGGGCAGCACCTCGTTCGCGCGATTGACAACTGGCACCGACGGCACCGCCGGCGCGTCGGTCTGCTGGGCCTGCGCCGAGATAGACCAGAACAACAGAGCCGCGGCGAGAGTGCACAGGATTGGTCGATGCATGACGGCGGCGCTCCAGCAAGGTGCGTTCCGCCGTTTGCTCGACGAGAACTTCTCCGATACATCGCGGTGCGGCTAGTTGATCGAGACCGTTCGAGCCTTCTCCGATCCGACACTCTTGTCGAAATCACAGATGCGAGTCGACATCGCTGTCGCTTCGCGGTCCAGTCCATTTCCTTGAACGATTCCCGATGTTTCTCCGCGAGCGTGCTGCTCGACTGGAACTGGCGGCGGACACTTGTGTCGCTTTCACGTCCACGAACACCGGGCACTGCCTTTGCTCGATGAACGTGCTGTGATGAATGTGATCAGCACGCATTGTCCCTTCTGTGCGCTCCAGTGCGGAATGCTGCTCGCCCGACCGCCCCATGCGCCGGAGCGTTCCAGCGTTTCAATCCGCGCGCACGCGCCCTTGGTCGTCCATGCCGATCCGAAGTTTCCGGTCAACAAGGGCGGGCTGTGCGTCAAAGGGTGGGCGTCGGCTGAAACGATCGGGCATCCAGAGCGCCTGTTGACGCCGCTGATTCGCTGCAGTGCTGGAAGCCTCGAGCCCGCCACCTGGGACGAAGCCTTCGCAGCAATCGCTGCGCGGTTCCGCCAGACGCAATCACGCGGCGGGCGGGATGCCGTGGCGGTGCTCGGAGGAGGATCGCTGACGAACGAAAAGGCTTACCTGCTGGGCAAGTTCGCGCGGGTGGCGCTCGGAACGGCGAACATCGATTACAACGGCCGCTTCTGCATGTCAGCGGCGGCGGCCGCGGGCGAGCGTGCCTTCGGCGTAGACCGGGGAATGCCTTTTCCGCTCGAAGACGTCGCGCAGACTTCGGTGATCCTCCTGGCCGGCGGAAATCCGGCCGAGACGATGCCGCCGATCATGCAGTACTTCGCGGCGCAGCAGGCGCGCGGCGGCACGCTGATCGTGGTCGATCCACGCCGGACGCCAACAGCCGCCTGGGCGACGCGGCATCTGAGTATCCGTCCCGGTACCGACGCGGCGCTCGCCAACGGGCTGCTGCACGTGCTCGTGCGCGACCGCCTGATCGACGAGCGCTACGTCTCCGCGCGTACGGAAGGCTTCGACGACGCACGGCGTGTCGCCATGCTCTGCTGGCCTGAACAGGTCGAACGCATCACCGGCATTCCAGAGCGCGCGATTGCCGAAGCGGCACATCTGCTGGCGAAGGCTCCCGCCGCAATGGTGCTCACCGCACGCGGTCCCGAGCAGCAGGCCAGCGGCGTCCGCAATGCGCTCGCGTACATCAACGTGGCGCTCGCGCTCGGATTGCCGGGCAGGCCGTTCAGCGGCTACGGAACGCTCACGGGACAGGGGAACGGCCAGGGGGGACGCGAGCACGGCCAGAAAGCCGATCAACTTCCCGGTTACCGAAAGCTGACCGATCCCGACGCCCGGCGCCACGTCGCGAGCGTGTGGAAGGTGCCGGAGGCCGATATTCCCGGTCCTGGCAAATCCGCGCTCGAGATTCTCGAGGCCCTGGGCGGCGAAATACGCGCGCTGTTCGTCATGGGCTTCAATCCCGTCGTCTCCGCACCGGATGCGACACGCGTCATCGATCGACTGCGAGCGCTCGACACCCTCGTTGTCTCGGATTTCTTCCTGTCGGAGACAGCTGCGCTCGCCGATGTCGTGCTGCCCTCTGCGTTGTGGGCAGAGGAAGACGGCACGATGACGAACCTCGAGGGCCGCGTCATCCGCCGGCGCCGCGCTGCGCAACCGCCCGCCAGCGTGCTGACCGATGTCGACATCCTCGGCGGCATCGCCGCGGCCCTGGGAAGACATGAATCGTTTTCGTTCGCCACGCCGCGTGAGGTCTTCGACGAGCTGCGCCGCGCGACGCGCGGCGGCAAGGCCGATTATTCCGGCATCACGTACGAACGCATCGACGCGGCAGACGGGATCTTCTGGCCCTGTCCCGATGTTGATCATCCGGGCACACCGCGGCTGTTCGAACACACCTTTCCCACCGCGACCGGCCGTGCGAAGTTCCACGCCACCCCGCCGGAACCGATGCCCGAGGCGCGCACCGACGAGTTTCCGCTGCACCTCACAACCGGACGAACGCTCGCGCAGTATCAGTCGGGCAGCCTGACGCGACGCATCGCGGAACTGAACGCCGCCGCGCCAGAGCCGGTTGCCGAAATGCATCCGTCGGCGGCCCGCACAGCCGGCGTATCGGAAGGCGATCCGGTCACATTGACGACGAGACGGGGATCGGCCGTGTTCACCGCGCGCCTGGTCCGCACGATCCGGCCGGACACGGTGTTCGTGCCGTTCCACTGGAGCGGTACAGGATCGGCGAACACGCTCACGATCGCGGCGCTCGATCCGATCAGCCGGATGCCATCGTTCAAGACGTGCGCCGTCCGGATCGAGCCGGGGCGTGAGTCCCGCCCTGAGTCCACACTGCCAACGGAGAAGTCGCGTTGACCGCGAAGAAGCGCCTGGTCGTCGTCGGCAACGGGATGGCCGGAGCACGACTGGTCGAGGACGTGCTTGCGCGAGGCGGCGCCGGCCTGTTCGACATCACGGTGTTTGGCGACGAACCGCACGGCAACTACAACCGGATCCTCCTCTCCGGCGTGCTGGCCGGCAGTCATTGCGCGCCGGACATCATGATCAACTCGCGCGAATGGTACGCCGCACACGGCGTTCGGCTGTACGCCGGCGTGCGTGCGGACAGAATCGACGTTCACTCCAGGCACGTTTACGCAGGCGGACTCGTCGAACCGTACGACCTGCTGGTGCTTGCGACGGGGAGCCGCGCGGCCGTGCCGCCGATTCGCGGCGTGGCCAGGCCGGGAGTGTTTCCGTTTCGCACGCTCGACGACTGTACGAAGATCCTCGCGTGCGCGCGCACGGCCAGCATCGCGGCGGTTATCGGTGGGGGTCTCCTCGGGCTCGAGGCTGCTCGAGGGCTGCTGAATTACCGCCTCGCCGTGCATGTCGTCCATCTCGCCGACCACGTCATGGATGCGCAGCTCGACGACGAGGCCGGGCGCATCCTGCAACGGCAGCTCGAACGGCTCGGTGTTCGCGTTCACACCGGCAAGATCACGACGGCAATCGAGGGCAACGGACGCGTCACTGGTCTGGCATTTCGTGACGGAAGCTCGCTCGCGTGCGACATGGTCATCCTCGCCGCCGGTGTCAGACCCAATGTCGAGCTCGCTGCGCGAGCGGGACTGCCGGTCGGACGCGGCATCATCGTTCAGGACGATCTCGCGTGTCCGGGCGCAGAAGCAGTGTTCGCGATCGGCGAATGCGCGGAACACCGCGGTCAACTCTACGGACTTGTCGCTCCGGTCTGGGAACAGGCTTCGGTGCTGGCCGACCGTCTCACGGGTCGGAATGCTGCGGCGCGTTACGAAGGAACGCGGCTCTCGACGAAGCTGAAGATCGCCGGCGTCGACGTTGCGGTGATGGGTCTGAAAGATGCCGTCGAGGAAGACGACGAGGTGGTGAGCTACACCGAGCCGTCGCGCGGCATATACAAGAAGCTGGTGGTGCGGAACAACCGGCTGGCCGGCGCGATCGTGATTGGAGACGGGGTTGTCGTGCCCTCACTCGCGCAGGCGTTCCTCGATGGCTCGCTGCTCGCCGAGAATCGCCCGGAGCTGCTGTTTCGGATCGCATCGGATCAGGCCGCGGCTCCACCGCCGGCCGAGAAGATCCCGGACACGGCTCTGATCTGCGACTGCAACGTGGTCACGAAAGCGCGAATCGTGGAAGCGGTGCTGTCGGGGGCGCGCAGCCTGCAGGCGGTATGCGACGCCACACGCGCCGGCACGGGATGCGGTAGCTGCCGGCCCGAAGTTCAGCGGATCGTCGAGCTCGCGTCCAACGGTGTAGCGGAACCGTCGCTTCTGGCCGCACCCCCGGAGCCCGCAGCTGCGCCCGCGGAAGCCGCGCGCGACGTCGTCGTCACGCTGAACAAGGTCGAGCGGCTGAAGAAGGAGAAGGACGGCCTGGATATTCTTCCCGACGTACCGCGTCTCGCGGCCGGCGGCTGGGAGGCGATCGCCGAAGGAGACCGTGAACGGCTCAAGTGGGCCGGAGTGTTCTTCCGGCGCCAGACACCCGGCCGATTCATGATGAGGCTGCGGATGCCGAACGGGCTCACGAGGGCCGAGCAGCTCTCGACGATTGCGGGAATCAGCGAAGAGCTCGGCACCGGATCGGTGGACATCACGACGCGCCAGCAGGTGCAGGTACGTGGGTTCGCGATCGAACATCTGCCGGAGATCTGGGATCGGCTCGATCGCGTCGGCCTCGTGTCGCTGCAGACCGGGATGGACAACGTCCGCAATGTCATCGGGTGCCCGCTCGCCGGCCTGACGCCGCAGGAGCTCTTCGATGCTTCCCCGGTGGTGCACGAGTTCACGCAGATGTTCCTGCGGAACAAGGCATTCACGAATCTTCCGCGGAAGTTCAACGTCGGCATCACGGGATGCACCGAGCACTGCACACCCGCCGAGTCGCAGGATCTGGCGCTGACGCCGGCGCTGAAGCAGGTGTCGGGCCGCGAGATCGCGGGTTTCAATGTGGCTGTCGGCGGCAAGATGGGATCGGGCGGGTGCAGGGTTGCGTCGCCGCTCGACGTGTTCGTCGAACCCGGGCACGCGGCTGCTCTCTGTGCGGAGATCGTGCTCCTGTTCCGCGATCATGGTCCTCGCGCCGCACGCAACCGCGCGCGGCTTGCGTTTCTCGTCGACTCATGGGGAACACCACGGTTCAGGAGCGAATTACAGAAGCGCGTCGGAGGCCCGCTGCACACCGCGGGCCGCGACGTGGCGTCGGCGCGCACGGCCGACCACCTCGGTGTCACGCGTCAGAAGCAGGCCGGTTTCAACTGTGTCGGCCTGGCCGTTCCTGTCGGCCGAGTATCCGCGCAGCAGCTCAGCGCGATTGCCGACGTCGCGAAGCTCCACGGAAGCGGCGAGGTGCGATTGACGACGAGCCAGAACGTGGTGATTCCGTACGTGCCGGACGACCAGCTCCCGGCCGTGCTGAGCGAGCCGATCGCTTCGGAGCTTCCGCACGATCCGCCGGGCGCGCTGCGTGGCCTCGTGGCGTGCACCGGGATCGACTACTGCCATTTCGCGCTGATCGAAACCAAGGAGCTTGCCGTGCGCACCGCACGGCATCTGGCGGCTGCTCTCCCGCACGGCCGGCGGTTCACAACACACTGGTCCGGGTGCCCGGCAGGCTGCGGCAACCATGCGACGGCGGACGTCGGCCTGCTCGGAAAAAACATCCGTGTCGGCGGACAGCTTGTCGAGGCGGTGGACGTGTTCGTCGGCGGTCGAGCAGGAGCCGACGCAAAGCCCGGCATCAAGCTGCTCGAAGATGTGCCCTGCGACCAGCTCCCGTTCGTCCTCGAGCGTGTGATTCCGTACGTCGGCGGAAAGCGGGTCGTGGCCACCAACTCGACCCCGACCAATGCGCCTCGAGTCTACGCCGGCGCGTCCGCCGGACCGGCACATGCGGCAGCGCGCCCGGATGGTTCTCCGTAGCGGCCTCGAGGTCGCGCTACTGACGTGCGGCGTGATTGTACGCGCGGCACGCGAGGCCTCTCCTCTACGGCGGCGTCCCGCAAGGACCGGGCAACATGATTTGCATTTGCGCATCCCGGTGCGCTTCTCACCCGTTCAGCGACCGTTCTCGGTACTGCAGCGTGAGTTTTGCGGCAAACCGGTCGTGGTATACCATGCGGCAGTTGTAGCCGGCCATTGTCGCGTGTACCGGCCGGCTCTGCCTCAAATGACGAAGCCGCGGCGCGAACTCAGCGACCAGCAGAAGGAAGTTCTCGAGGTGCTTGGCTTCGACGTGATGGCACAGGTCGAAGCGATGCTGCGGCACGTCCGGCAATACCAGCGCGAAGTGCAGCGGCTGCGCGGAATCCTCGGGAGAGGTCAGACAAGTACCGCCGACCGCACACCTATCGATGCGGTTCGCACGCACGCCAAGGAATTGCACAAGGCAGCCACGGGAGCCCGAAACACGATCGATGACATCGTGCGCACTCTTGGATCCGCGGATGCGAAGGACCGGGCGAGTCAACGCACCCGCAACCCTCTCATTAGAGCCGCGCACCCGGCGGCGCGACCAACCCGGTCGAGCGGCGACGTGGACCGGGTTCCTCGCAAGTAAGCCTTGGATTAGTCGCGATACTCAGAAGCAGCGCGTGCCCGTCGCCCGCGGCATCTTGCGTGAGGCCGCGGCGGATCTCCGAAGGAGACGAAGACCGCATGAAGAGCGGCTCTCGAAGCATCTTTCCAGCGGCGATGCTCACCGCGGTCGCGCTCGCTGTCGGCGGACCGGCGGCGCAGCAGCCGGCCCTGCACCTGAATCCTGTCATCGCGAAGCTCTCCGAAGGACGGACGGTGTACGGCTTGAGCACCGCGGACCTGTCGCTCGTGAACGCCCGTCAGACGGCGCGCGCGCCCGTCGACTTCGTGTACGTCGACATGGAGCACAACCCGCTCGACATTCCCGCATTGCACATGTTCCTGCTGGGGATGTCGGACCGGGCCGCGGTGCTCAAGAAAGGCAACCTGCAGCCCAACGTTGCGCTGCTCGCGCGCTTCCCGCCTGAAGCCGATCAATCCCAATGGGTGGTCAAGCAGGCCCTGGACATCGGGTTGATGGGGATCATCTTCAACGGCACCGACCGCAGGGATCAGGCGCTCGTCGCCGTCAGGAGCATGCGGTACCCGCAACTGAAAGGGTCCCCCTTCATCGAGCCGGCGGGCCTGCGCGGCGTGGGGCCGGCGAACGCGACCTGGATCTGGGGCCTGAGCGCGGACGAGTACGATCGCCGCGCCGACCTCTGGCCGCTCAATCCGGATGGCGATCTACTGGCGATGGTGATGATCGAGTCTGTCGAGGGTCTTCAGAACGTCAATGAGATTGCGGCGGTTCCGGGTGTCGGCGCGCTGTTTGTGGGCGCCGGATCCGATTTGAGCCGCTCGATGGGTGTACGTCCGGGTGCGCCGGAGGTCGAGGCGGGGTTCGCGCAGGTCTTGAAGGCATGCAAGGCTCAGAAGATCGGCTGCGCGATCACCGCCACCACTGGCCGCGACGTGGCCAGGCGAGTGACGGAAGGATGGAACATCATCCGCTCCACGGAACCGGCAATCGTGGAAGGGCGCGCGCTCCTGGGAGAGAAATAGAGCACTGAAGTAGTAGGGAGACTGACATGGCCATTGCTCGACGCGTCACGATGCTTCTGCTGATCGCCGTTCTGGCGCTGGCGCTGTTTGCCGGCGGGTGGCTCGCCGGACGACTCGGCATCGGCTCGGTCATCGACGCAGCCTCACTGACCGAGTCCGAACGCCAGTTCTCCGAGAGCATGCGAAACGTATCGCTCGTGGGCACGTTCACCGTGGTAGGGAGAGAAGGGCGCGCGCCCAATTCGGACCGATACGATATCTCGAGCGTCGAAAAGGTCGGCGACGATCTCTGGCGGTTCAACGCGAGGATGGAGTGCTGCGGTCTCGGCGAATCGGGCACCCTGCCGATCGTCGTGCCCATGCGGTGGGTCGGAGACACGCCGGTGATCATGATGACCGACACGAGCCTGCCCGGAGTCGGGACGTTCACCGTACGCCTGTTCTTCTATGGCGACCGATACTCCGGCACGTGGCAACATGGCAGCGTCGGCGGGCACATGTCCGGCCGGATCGAGAAGCAGAGCCGTGAAAAACCGTAGAGCAAGTGTGAGGACCCGCTACGGACAGATCGTCCCGAATTGGAATCCCCGCGCCTTCAGTGCCGGAACGAGGCGGTCCACCGTCTCGACGGCGTAGCGCCGATCCGCGCGCGGGTTCTTGTGGTGGCCGTCGTGGATGACGAAGATGTCTCCGGGTGATGCGCGGGCCACGAAGCGCGGAACGAGCGCATCTGCGCTCCTCTCGCGGAACCAGTTGAAGTCCCACAGCATCCATCCCCAGCCGACCACCGTGTAGCCGGCCCGCGCCGCTCCCATCAACATCGTCACGCTGCGGTTGCCGGCGTGCGGCCGGAACGCGCGGCAGGTCTGGTAGCCCGTTAGAACCTCGATTCGCGCCGCGGCCTCCTGCAGCGTGGTCGCAACGACTCCGTGATTGGCGAACATCAGCCTCCGCGTGTGCGAGTGCAACGCGACGGCATGCCCCTCTTCGAACATGCGTCGCAGAATCGGGATGGTCTCGTCGGTGATGTGTTGGTCGATCACGAAAAACGTGGCGCCGACATCATGCCGGCGGAGTACGTCGAGCAGAAGCGGGGTGGCGGTGGGATTGGGCCCGTCGTCGAACGTCAGGTAGAGAGTCGGCGGACTGCCGTCGGGCATCCGCCACATCGTCCGGTCCGTGACGTCGAGCAGGAACGGAAACGGAGCCGTGTGCGCCAGGACCGCGGCGGCGATGATGCCAATCAGCCACAACATCGGTGGATTCTCCGTTTCGAAAACTCTGCTTCGAGACCGCATCAATCGGAGGAACGCGGGGCAGTCCGGCAGGGCACTCGAAGGAAGTCGGGACCGCGGAAAATCGCTGTTCCATCCGGTTGAAAAGGGTAATATACGCCCGCGCTTCGGGGCGCGTTACGGAGAACAGCCGATATGAAGAGACTGAGAGTCGGGCGGTATGGCGCGATCAAGAGCGTGATCGTCGTTTTCGGGCTCCTCGCGGCGTTCGGGAGTGCCTCCGCCCAAGACACCGGAGCGATAGTCGGACAGGTGGCCGACGAGAGCGGCGCGGCATTGCCCGGCGTCATGGTGACCGCGAAGAGTCCGTCGCTGCAGGTACCGGAGGTCTCGGCGGTCACGGACGGCCGCGGGGAGTACCGGCTGACGACGTTGCCGATTGGCACGTATGCGGTGAGCTACGACCTCTCGGGCTTCCAGGCTATTCGGCGCGAGGGGCTGCGACTGACGAGCGGATTCACGGCGAGAGTCGACATCGTGCTGAAAGTCGGCTCTCTCGAAGAGTCCATCACGGTGACCGGCAACTCGCCGCTCGTCGACGTGGCGTCGACCGCGACCAGTACGCGCCTCACGACGGAAATGCTGGAGACCACCCCCACGGGTCGCGTCGGCTTCTTCGCGCTCCTCCAGCAGGCGCCCGGCGTCCGCAACACCATCGACATAGGGGGCAGCTCGGCCAACGCCAACACCATCACGTTCCGCTCGTTCGGCCAGTCGGGGGAGGCGTGGCAGTCGCTCGAGGGCATTTTGACGGCCTCCGCCAAGACAGGACAGTCGGGAAACTACTTCGACTACGCCTCCGTCGAGGAGGCACGCGTACAGACGGTCGGCGCCGACGCGTCGATGCCGCTTCGCGGCGTGATGATGGACGTGATCAGCAAGTCGGGCTCGAACCAGTTCCACAGCACGACCTGGTGGCAGCAAACGAGTTCGAATTTCCAGAGCAGCAATCTGGACGACAACCTCCGCGCGCAGGGCATCACCGAACCGCCCGAGTTGCTCGCGAGGTGGACGGTGAGCGCCGACCTCGGCGGCCGCATCGTGCCGGACAAGCTCTGGTTCTACGTGGGCGGCACGCGCAACGTGAACAACGAGACGGTGCTCGGCGCCGCCAAGCCTGACGGCACGCCAGCGGAAGACAACAAGACCTCGGATTGGTATAACGCGAAGATCAGCTATCAGCCGTCGCCGAAGCACAAATTCGTCGGGTTCCAGCAGTATCAGCACAAGGACGCGATCCGCAACGTCACTCAGTTCGTGCCCTGGGAGTCGCGCACGTTCCAGGCACTTTCCGGCGTGACGGCGAAGGGCGAATGGCAGGGCGTGTGGAGCAACTCGCTCGTCACGACGGTCACGACGGGGCTCTGGCAGTGGCACTCGCCATTCTCGTGCCCCGGTACGCAGGCCGTCGCCACGTTCGATCTGGTGACGCAGTTGCGCACCGGCTGCGGGACAGGGTCGGCGACCGGCGGCGAGGACCCGCTCGAGCGAAACATCCCGGTGAAGGCCAGCGCCACGCTGTACCGCCCGGACATGTTCCTGGGGAATCACGAGTTCAAGGCGGGGATGGACTACGTGCACTCCCTCATCAGCCGGCGCCGGCCGGCGCGGCCCGTCGAGGGCGAGTACCAGCTCAATTTCCGGAGCGGCGTCCCGTTCCAGATCGTCACGTACAACTTCCCGGTTAATCCGATCACCAACAGCGATTACCTCGGGCTGTATGTGATGGACAGCTGGACGCTGGCCCGCCGCGTGACGCTGAACCTGGGCCTGCGGTTTGCGCACGACAAGGGCTACGTGCCCGAGCAGTGTCGCGAGGCTGGCACCTTCGTGCCCGCCGAGTGCTACGACCGCGTGGACTTCCCGGTCTGGAACTCGGTTGCTCCCCGCCTGCACGCGTCGTTCGATCTTCTGGGCACCGGCAAAACGGTGCTCAAGGCGGGCTGGGGCCGCTTCGACCACCGCCGCCTCATCGACCCGGAGGTGCTTGGCGCCAATCCCAACGTGCAGACCGGCACCACCTACACGTGGCGCGACCTGGACGGCGACAAGCAGTGGGACACCGGCGAGGCGAACCTCGACCCGGACGGGCTCGACTTCGTGTCGCGCTCCGGGTTCGAAAACCTGATTCCCAATCCGAACGAGCTTCAACCGAAGCAAGACGAGTTCATGGCGTCGCTCGAGCACGAGCTCGTCAGCGACCTCGGCATCCGTGTGACGGGCATCCACTCCATCGCGCGGAACGACTTCCGCCTCCAGAACACGTTCCGGCCGCGCAGCGCCTACAACATCCCGATTGTCAACGTGGATCCCGGCCAGGACAACCGGCTGGGCACGGCGGACGATCCGGGCCAATCGATCACGTATTACGAGTATTCGCGGGCGCTGCAGGGCGCACGATTCAACGAGTCGCAGCTGGTGAACTTCCCCGACCCGAGCCGGTTCACGAGCGTCGACGTCGCCCTCACGCGCCGAATGTCCGGCAACTGGATGATGCAGGCGTCGTTCTCGGGGACGTGGAAGAACAACGAGAACGTCGCGGTGCTGCCGGCGGACAACCCGAATGCGGACTTCAACCAGTCCGACGAGACCCTCGAGTGGATTTCGAAGATCTCGGGCAGCTACAGGTTCCCCTACGGCATCATGGCGTCTGGGCTGTTCGAGTCCCGCAGCGGTGAGCCGTGGGCTCGCACCGTGCTCTTCTCGGGCGGCGCGACAATCCCGACCCTGGTCGTGAACGTCGAGCCGCTCGGAACGCGGCAGTATCCGACGGTCCACCACCTGGACGTCCGTGCCGAAAAAGCGTTCACGGTGTTCTCCCGGCACGAGCTCGCGCTGCGGTTCAACGTCTACAACCTGCTGAACAGCAACATGACGCTGACGGCGAACACGCGCTCGGGAGCCACGTTCGGTCGGTCGCAGACGATTCTCGCGCCGCGCCTCGGCGAAATCAGCGCGTCGTACAAGTTCTAGCGAGGCTGCGTCTACTCAATCCATCCAGCCGGGGGCAGCTGCCCTCGGCTGTCGCTTGGTTCTCCCGCCTTGCCGCAGCCCGCGCGCAGCCCTCCCGGCGGGATGTCTCCCGCTAGGACGATTCCTTTCGATTGTCTGCGCTGGAGCAGAAAAAAGTCCGTCCTCCGGAGGACTTTCTGGCGGCCTCCCCCGTCGGATCAACAACTTAGCGGCACGTCAGGTGGCGAGCCGTGTGCTCCATAGGCTGGCGACGGCTCAACCCCCAGCATTTGCGGAACCCGCCGGCCGGTGCGGCCGGAAGTTCCACCTATAGGAGAAGCGGATATGTCACAGGTACGTCGCAGCGTCGGAGCGTTCGTCCTCGCAGCGGTTGTCGCGTCGGGTCTCGTGTTCACGCCTGCACCGGCGCAGGCGTTCGATTACTGCGCGCAGCTCGATGCGAACATCGCGTCGGTCCAGGCGAGCAGAATGCCCCAGTTCGTGAAGGACGGCTTCATTGCGTCGCTGAACCAGCTGAAGGAAGCGTACGGCTGCAACGCGGCCGAGTAGCCGCGCCGCAGGCGCTACCGGCTGCATGCGCACGGCGCGAGGTGCAGGGCGATTCGGAAAGCGTGAAAACGCGGTCCGGTCGCCCTTTTTGTTGTACGGCATACCTGACGCGGGCGCGGCGCTCGTCGTTCGCACACCCCGGCTCTCGACAGGTTCAGGCGTCGTTACGTGCGAGAAGATTGCGGTCGCCTACGGCTCATGGACCAGTATGACCCGCGACTAGTTCACAGCGAACTCGGCGACCACGGGGTCGTGGTCCGAGGGATAGACGCCATTGACGCGGCTGTCGGGCACCTTGACGCTCTTGAGCGAGAGGGCCGCGACCCTGGAGTAGAACACGTAATCGAACCGCGAACCACCGTGTGTGGCGCCGCTGCCGTCGAAGGCGCTGGCCGTGCCGGCCTTCTGCGCGGCCGCCCAGGCGTCCTGATACGGGGTGGCGATGATCGAGTAATCGCTGGTCCCGGGGATCGTGTTGAAATCGCCCATCATGATCCGCGGCTCCGCGAACGTGCTCATCCACCGGACGGCTTCGGTGATCTGGATCGGCCGCCACGACGAGGTGAAGTACTCGACGTGGGTCGAGAACACGTTGACGGTGCGGCCGTTCACGACAATCCCCATCTGCGCCACGCCGCGCTGGTAGCTCAGGAGAGTGGAGCTCGACGACACCGGCCGGTACTGCGAAAGGAGGAGGTTACCCGCACCGCTCGTGCCGCCCTTGACGTTGATGAACTGCCGGTACCACGTCAGGCCGGTCTTCTGCTGCAGCAGCGACTGCAGCTTCTCGCCCATGTCGAACGTCCAGGAACATTCGCCCGCGAACTTCTTCACCTCGTTGAGGCCGACGACGTGCGCCTTCTGCGCCACGATCGTGTTCGCGATCCGGTCCGGGCTGCAGACGCCGTCGGAACCCTTGGCGTTGTGGATGTTCCACTGCATGACGCGCAGCGTGGCACCCGCGGGCGCGACAGTCGGCGGCGGGGTCGTCGTGGACGCGTATGTGATGACAAGGCGCGGCCGATAGGCTGCGTTGACGGCACGGCTGGAGTGGAACGCCTTGTAGCTCGCGTTGCTGGCGGCGCCGGTGTCGACGAGCGCCACGCGCGTATGGCGCGAGCCGAACTCCCCGTTCACCGTCCGCTGCACCATCTTCGTGAGATCGAGCGAATAGGTCGAGCCGAGCGCGTTGTCCACGTAAATGGTGCCGAAGGCCGCACCGAAGTCGCCGCCCGGCGTGCCCCAGGCCTGACCATACTGGAAGTAGTACCAGTTGGTGCTGCCCTTCACGAACGACCGGTTGACGTGATACGCCGTCAGGGGCCGGCGTTCGCTGCTGTCCGCCGTCTTCAGCACGAGCTCGAGCCGCGCGCTCTGGATGGTCGCGTTGGCAGGAACGAATTTCTCCGTGTCGAACTTCATCAAAATCCGCCGTGTCACATCCACCGAGCTGGCCTTCGAGACCAGCGTGTCGCCGGTGCTGTAGTCGTTCATGCCGTAGGCGCCGCCTCGGATGGTCGTGTCGACGGTGATGTGCGAGCCGGGCGTACTGAGGGTGACCGTGGTCTGCGCGGACGCGACGGAAGCAACGCTGCAGATCGCGATCAGCGCGACCGCCAGCTGGTGAATGAATCGCACGGTACGGATCGGTGAGCACACGACGTTCGCCATAGAACGATCTCCGGGATATTCCACGCGCGCGGAGCGCGTGTTGGTTTTTGGATGTGTGTCGGGCGGATCGAGCTCCCGGCGTTAGAGCGCCGGTTCGACGAAAGACTCGATAGGTCGCGCCCAGACTGCGGCCAGCGCCGATGCTGTGCACAGACGCTCACTCGTTCGCTCTCCGCTTGACGACACGGGTTGAGCGCCGCGATGACGAAATCGGATCCGGTTGGATCGAATGGCGCCGCGGGAGTGCGTTGGCCGCCGCTACCTTCTAGGGCAAGCGGGTTGCCAGTAGTGTGATCGGCGGTTTTTCACCGGTTTCAGGCAATCTCGTGTCAGGGCGCGACGGGGCGAGCAACTGAAATTGTCGTCGGTTTACGATTTTGTAATTTGTGCGATCGTTGTCGGCGGGCGCGGGGCACGCGCGGTTGATTCGGTGGAGGGGCTGGAGGCGGCGGAAGGGGCCGGAAGGCTACAGGGCTGGAGGGGTGGCGGGCTCGAGCAGGCGCGCGTACATAAATGTGGGGCGGTCGTCCGGGTCTGCACCCGTCCGACGCGCCCCACGCCGAGTCCGCAGGACCCGGCCTTGCTCTCTCGTGGGTCGATCAGTCTGGTCGGTCGGCTGGGTGACTACACCCGACCGACCAGGCCTACCAGACCCGACTAGAACCGCATCTGCAGCGCCAGCCGCATGGTGCGCGGCTGGAGCGTCGACAGGACCTGGCCGAGCGACGACCCGATCGTCGTTGTCTGGCTCTTCACGTAGCTCGAATTGGTGAAGTTGAACAGGTCCATCTGACCGGAGAACTGGACGCCGCGGATCCTGAAGATCTTGCGGACACCGAAGTCCAGCTGATTCAACCGCTCGTAGAAATCGGTTCCCGGCGCCCTCAGATCGAGCACGTACGTCGTCGCCGTCATGTTCGGAATGACGAGCGCGCCGGGCGTGCACGGGCCGGTGCAGTCGGCGGCGTACCTGGTGGTCCGGCCGATGCTCCACCGCGTGGGCAGCATCGCGCCCGAATAGCTCTGGAAGGCGGCGTTCAGCTGGACCTGCCACGGCAGCTGGTACGAGCCCGACAGCTTGAACTCGTGCTGCAGCGGCATCCCGAGCGCGGACTGGTTGCAGAAGTGATAGTCGGATTTCGGCTGCTGTGCGTTCACCGTTGTCCCCGGGTCGTAGATCACCGCGGACAGATTGCCCCAGTTCTCCAGCTCGTCGCAGTGGTCCAATGTGGTGCGGTCGATCGTCCAGCCGCCGAACAGCGTGGCGTTGCCAATCCGCGCGGCGGCGCCGAACTCGAGTCCGGTATACGAGAAGCTTCGCAGATTCCGGTCCGTGGAGTTGACGTCGACACGGTCGATCAGCCCGCGCCTGGCGGGGTTCAGGTTGTAGGCGGGAATGATCGAACCGTCGAGCGGGCTCACGACGTTCACGACGGTGTAGTCCTCTGGAGTGAACGGGCCGTTGACGCTCTTGGTCATGTTGTAGGTGTCGCGGTGATACCAGGCCGCGGTCACCGAGACGCCGCGCAGCAGCTCGTGCTGAATGCCCGCGCTGTATTCCCAGTCGTACTCGCGCTCGATGTCGGGATCGGGCCGTCTGGTCAGCGTCGACTCACCGAAGCGTGCGTTGTTGCTCGGGCCGATCTCGTTGTCCTGCGCGACGTCGTCGTTGTTCAGATCGTTCCACGTCCGGACGTCGTTCTGCGACGAGAACGGGTTGTAGCGCTGCGCGAAGCCGAGCGTCTGGCCGGCCATGTACTTGTTGACGCTCGCTTTCAGCGCGGTCCTCGCGTTGCCGAACAGGTCGTAGGCGACGCCCAGGCGCGGCGTCACGTCGAACCAGCAGGGCATGCAAGGAACCTCGCTGAACCGCCGCTCCGTCGAGAAGCGGCCGGCGGGAGCGTTCTGCTCGGAAATCTCGCCGTTGAAGTATTCGAGGCGCAGGCCGTAGTTCACGGTCAGCCGCTCGATACGCCATGAGTCCTGCGCGAAGATGCCGAGATCCGCGTTCAGGTACTCGCGCGCCTCGCGCGGCGTGTTGTACACCCGCACGCTGTCGGGCCGGCCATTGCGATACAGCTGAACGAGGTCGCCGTTGAGATCGCCGCGCGTGATGTAGGGACCGAAGCCCCACTGCACGCCGGTCTTCACCGAGTGGGTGCCCGTCACGTACGAGAGCGAGGTTGACAGCACGTGCTTGCGCGGATCGGTGCCGCTCGCCGGGGTACTGAGGCCGTTCCAGTACCGGTACGGCGTCACCGTGCCGTACCCGACGAGCTCCTCGTGCCCGATCTGCGTGAACCACTCGGGCGACCCGCGCTCCTTTTCGATGCCCGGCTGGTATTTGCCGGTGAAATATTCCACGTTGCTCGAGTAGCCGCCCTCCAGCAGAAGCCGGCTGGACAGCGTGGAGGTCACCTTTGCCTGCGTCGTGTAGTACAGCGCGTTTTTCCATTCACGCCGGCGGGCGGCGGTGTCCGGATCGGTGAGCGCGCCCATCTCGTGCCCTTTGAACTTCGGGTATCGATCGAAATAAGACGTGAGCTTCGTCTTGTCGTTCGCCTGCCATGTCAACCGGCCCATGAGGTTGTAGATCCACTGATCCTCGATGCCCGGCCGGCCGTCGGTGTAAAAATTGTTCGCGACGACCTCGTTGGTGGCGATCCGGCGCACCGTCGTGAAGTACCACAGCCTGTCCTGCCGGATCGGCCCGCCAATCGCGAAGTTGTAGTCCGACACGTGATCCACCGTGTCGCCGCTCTCCAGGCCGCGCGCGCGCAGTTCCGGCGTGACGTTGTTGCCCTGCCACGATCGATGGATCCCGCCGGCGAACGCCGACCCGCTGACGCGGTTGCCGCCTTCCTTCGGAATCATGTTGATGCGCAGCCCGCCGGCCGAAACCTCGGCGCCGACGCCGCTCGTCTGATAGCTGACTTCGGCATTGGCCGCGTCGCTGAAGTACGCCTGCACCTGGCCGTCACTCATCAGGCTGTTCAACTGCATGCCGTCCACCTGCACGGTCGTGTCGGTCTGACGCGAGCCGTGGACGCGCATGTAGATCTGTTCCATCTGCTGATTGCCGCCGACGTCGGTGTTCGACATCCGGACGCCCGGCATGAGCGCCGCGAGGCCCGAGTAGTTCCGCCCCGTCGGCAGCGAGTCGAGCAGTTCCCGGTTCAGCACGTGCGTGCGCTGGGTGCTCTGCACGTCGACTACGGGTGCGGCGCCGGTCACCGTCACCGATTCCTCGAGCGCGCCCACGCGCAGTTCCCCATGGATCGTCATGTTGAAGTTCGACGGCAGGTCGATGCCTTCGCGGCGGAAAGCATTGAAGCCGGTCAGCGTGAACACGATCGTGTAGGTCCCGGGCCGGAGATCGACGATCGTGTACCGGCCCTCGCCGTCGGTCACCACCGTCCGGACCTTCTCGATGAGGACGGGACTGCTGGCTTCGACGGTGACGCCGGGCAGCACTGCTCCGCTCGTATCGCGCGCCACTCCGCTGAAGGCGCTCTGGGCGCTGGCGATGGACGGCGCCAGCAGGAGGACGATGGCGGCTAACCCGCCGAGGACAACCGCTCTGACACTCGCGACACCGTGCATGGGCTCTCTCCTTGAAGGGACGAGGATAAAGGCAGCCTGACGGTATGACCGCTGATGCGAGCAACGGCCTGCGGCAACGTGCGACCCTAACATCCGGACCGGCACGGGTCAACAAGCGTCGGCAGGATTTGCGCGAGTGTTCGCTCGCCCTTCGACACGATCCAAATTCTTGGCGTCCTGATCGCGGTTGGGCTGGTCGGGTCGAACTGGACCGCTACGGCAGGCTCAACGCTACCCACTCGACGGGCCGCGCGACATCGCCGATGGCTACCACGACGTACTGCTTTCCTTCGAACATGTACGTGATCGGCGCGCCGGTCGTGCCGGCCGGCAGCTCGATTCGCGCCAGCGTCGCGCCCGTCGCCTTGTCGATCGCCTTGAATCCGTGGCCGCCGTAGTTGGCCGAGATCTCCCGAGGCATATCCGGCGGCAGCCGCGATCCGTGCTGCGCCATCACCGGCGATCCCTCGCCGATGAACAGCAGCGTCCGCGTGACGACCGGCGCCGCGCGCCCCGTGTTGCCCAGGGGCGGCAGGTTCAGGTGTCTGATGGCGGGATGGTTGCGCGGGCCGTCGCCGTTTGGAACCATCCACCGATGTTCGCCGCGATTCATGTCGATCGCCGTGATGCGGCCGTACGGCGGCTTGAACAGCGGCAAACCGCGGGGACCGCCAATCCACCGGCGCGTGCCGCGCGTGTAGCGGAAGTTGGTCCTCTTCGCGTCGCCCTCCACGAGATCGGCCACGAACGGCGCGGTGATCGACGGCACGAACAGCAGCTTCGTCTCCGGGTCGAACGCGGCGCCCTGCCAGTCTGCGCCTCCCTGGGAGCCCGGCAGCTGAATCGTTCCCTGGATGCCGTTTGCGACCTGCGCCCTGACCGTGGGGGGCGTGAAGACCGGCCCCAGCTTGTATCGCTTCGTGATCTCGATCGCTTCAGCGCGCAGCTCGGGGGTGAAGTCGATCAGGTTGTCGATCTCGGAGCCCTGACGGTCGAACGCCGGCGGCCGGGTGGGAACCGGCTGCGTGGCCGCCGCCCGTTCGCCGGGAGTGTACGACTCGGGTACCGGCCGTTCCTCGATCGGCCACACAGGTTGTCCGGTGACGCGGTCGAACACGTACGTCCAGGCCTGCTTGGTGACCTGCATGACGGCCTTGATCGGCTTGCCGTCGACGACGATGTCGCCGAGTATTGGCGCGGCCGGCAGATCGTAATCCCACAGGTCGTGATGCGTCAGCTGGAAGTGCCAGACACGTTCGCCGGTCTCGGCTCTCACACACACCAGGCTGGTTCCGAACAGGTTGTCGCCGAGCCGGTGGCCGCCGTACATGTCGCCGGTAGGCGCGGTGACGGGCAGATAGACGTAGCCGAGCTCCTCGTCGGCGCTGAACATCGCCCATACCGGAGCCTGGCCGCTGTACTTCCACGAGTCGCCCTCCCAGGTGTTGGCCCCGAATTCGCCGGCCTGGGGGATCACGTGAAACTGCCAGCGCAGCCGCCCGGTGCGGACGTCGAAGGCCCGAACGTCTCCGCGGGGCTGCTCCTTGTTGCCGGGCGAGTCGCTCATCGAGGCGCCGATGACCACAACGTCGCGGACGACGAGCGGGGCACCGGTCCATCGGTAGTCGGTCATCAGCGGGCCGAGCCCGGTCTTCAAATCGGTGCGGCCGCCATCGCCGAAATCGGGATAGATCTTGCCGGTCTTTGCGTTGAGCGCATAGAGATACTCTCCGCGCTGAACCATGATGCGGGCATCCTTGCCGTCGCTCCAGTACGCAACGCCGCGCGTGCTGTCGCCTCGAAGCTCGCCGGGAGCGAACGGTTCCTGCACCCAGATCGTCTTTCCTGTGCCGGCGTGGAACGCCTCCACAAGGCCTACACCATTGGGGCTGTACAGGACGCCGTCCACCATCAAGGGCGTCGCCCGGAAATTCGCGGAGAAGGTCAGCTTCGGATCGAGCGCCGTGAGGCTCGCGTCGACGGCCGGCCGGCGCCAGGCGATGGCGAGCTTCGCGACGTTGTCCTTGTCGATCTGATCGAGCGGCGCGTACTTGGTGCTGCCGGAATCGCCGTTGTAGCTGCGCCAGTCGGCGCCGGTCGTGCCGCGTTGGGCGCCGAGCGGCGCCGTCGACGCCAGCGCCGTCGTTAGGGCCGCGATAACCAGAAAGTGACGTCTCATGGGAGCGATCCCTTCGGGAAAAGCGGTCGAGATTATACCGGCTAATCGAGCACGGATCGCGAAATTATCTCGGAAGAAGCCCGGCCTGTCCCCGGCCACTCTAGTGGAGCGTGCTCGGTGAATCAGTACGGCCGACACGACGTACAACGCAGAGACCGCGGAGTGCGCGCAGGATCTTTTCCATGATTTCTCTGCGAGCTCAGCGTGCTCAGCATTGATCGCCGTTGTTCCGACCGTACTCGCAGCCTCATCGATGGATGGAGCGGTCGATGTGCCGGGGCCGCGGCCGCTTCCGAGGGCCGTCGGCCGGGTCCAGACTCCGCGATCTCGCGATCATCACCTCGGTCGATTTGATGATCGCCAGCGCGTCGTCGCCGCGGCGCAGTTTCAGGGCGCGCACGGCGTCGGCGGTGATGACGGCCGTCAGCGACTGGTCGCCGACCCGCAGCCGGACCTGCGCAAGCAGGCCATCGATCCGGACTTCGTCGATGAATCCGCGGAGACGGTTGCGTGCGCTGAGCCCCTGCAGCGACTCGTCGTCGACCGGGGCGGAAGCCCGGCGCTTCGCCTCGGGCTGCTGGCGCGCCAGAAGGCGATCGATCTCCGCGTCGGAGACGCGATGATGGCCGCCTGCCGTGCGCGTCGTTCGCACCCGGCCTGTGTGCACCCATCTTTTTACGGTGGAGTACGCGACGCCGAGCCGCCCGGCCGCCGCTCTCATGGTGAGGAGCGCCATCCGACTCCTTTCCGGTCGAAAT
>WUUC01207531.1_pt1 | contig 41544 bp, 41 predicted proteins | sample 6278441 | NCBI WGS metagenome assembly WUUC01 (sample SAMN13675441, study PRJNA597444) | soil metagenome | isolation source: soil | place: USA: Washington | collected 2017-10
CGAGGCGGCGGTCGGCCACGGTGAGGATAGCGAGCGTCAGCGGGAGATGGAAGCGCCGGGCGCCGCAGGCGCCTAGTCGCGTTGCCTTTTTGCTCCCTCAACCTCTCCGCGGTGAAACCTATCACCGACTGGAACACCCCCGCGCCCCTGGTTCCGCTCGGCGGTTTTGTGCGTGAAAGGCGGGAGCATCTGGGCCTCACTCAGCGGGAGGCGGCGCGGGAAATCGGGGTCTGCCTCTCCTCTCTTAGGAGCTGGGAGCGCGGGAGGGCACGCGTCCGGGAGGAGCACTACCCGGCGGTGATCCGCTTCCTCGGACATGACCCGAACCCTGCGCCGAGGTCCCTGCCCGAGCGCGTGCGGGCGGCGCGTCTCATGGAGGGGCTCTCTCAAAAGGCGCTCGCCCTCCGCCTCGGGCTCGATCCCTCGACCGTGCGCGCCTTCGAGGCGGGCAGAGGGGAGGCGGGGTACGGACGAGTGCGGCAGGTGCTCGAAGACTACGTCGCGGCGTCCGGCAGGCGGGAGGGAGCGTGACCCGACGGTTTGCACGGAAGGCCCGGGCGGGATACCGTTTCACTCATGCGCGTCGGAGTGATCTCGGATACCCATGGACTCCTGCGCCCCCGGGTCCTTACCCTTCTCGAAGGCTGCGACCAGATTCTCCACGGCGGGGACGTGGGCGGTGCCGAGATCCTCGCGAAGCTCAGGGAGATCGCGCCGGTCGTGGCAGTGCGCGGCAACACCGACCACGGACCGGATGCGAGCGAACTCCCTCTCTCCTACGCCGGGGAGCTTCAGGGCCTCCCCTTCCGGATGGTCCATCGCCGGGAGGATGCCGAGCCCGCCTGGATGAAGGGGCTCCGGCTCCTTATCTTCGGCCACAGCCACCGGCCGGAACTCGAATGGCAGGGGTCCTGTCTCCTCCTCAATCCGGGCGCCTGTGGGCAGCGCCGCTTCTCCTTGCCGCTCACGATCGCCATCCTCACCGTCACGGACGGCCGGTTGGTACCCGAGATCCTCTCGATCGAGTAGCGAGGCGCCGCTCTCAGAAGAAGCTCAATCTCCTTGGGGATGGCCGAAGGGATCGAGGTGGCTCCCTGCATCCGATTGCGAGGTGCTGACATCTCTGCCGAAGGGGTCCAGAGAGCTGCCTGCCTCCTGCCAAACCTCGGAGAAGGCGCCCCAGGTGTCGCAGACGAGATCCCAGAAGGTCAAGCGCGGGACCTGAGAACCTTGATCGGCATAGGCGGTACTGGCCGTGAAGAGACAGAAGACAAGGAGAAGCACGCTCCTCCGGAGGAAATGGTGTTTCATGCCCGGGCTCCTTTTTGAGGCGCTTTTCGCCTGCCAGGATCGGTGAGGACGAAGGCCTCTCTCTTCATATGGTGGCTCTCTCTCCAATCGCCGAGGAGAACTTCAATCTCGGGTCGTACCGCGCCCTCTTCAGGTAGGCAACGACTTCCTCCGCGAGCGCGATCGTGACTTCCTCTCGTTCGGCCGCATGACGGAAGAGGGTCAGGGCCGCTAAGGCCTCCCGGTGGACATCCTGAGCCTGGAACACGGGCACGAGGTGCCGGGCGAGCGATTTCACCTCCTGAGTGCGGCCTTGCTTCGCGTATACCGTAGCCAGTTCTAGGGAAGCAAGGGCCGTGTCGAAGCAGACCTCCCACTCAGCAAACTTGGCCCGCACCTGGAGGTAAAGATCGACCGCCCGGTCGAAATCGCCGTCCGCTGCGGCGACTTTGGCCGAGAGCCACACGAACCGGAAGCGGTCGAATTCGCTCCCCCACGCACGACAAAGCTCCCTCACCTCTGGGAGGCGCTGGGCGGCCTCCAGGTGCCGTCCGGTATCTACAAGGAGCCAGGCGAGATTATGGCGGATGCACAGGAAGAGCCGCGGGTCTCGTTCGAGGTCCACATGAGGCGTCGCTTCCTCAAGACAGGCGATGGCCTCGTCCCACCTGTTTTCCTCCTCAAGGATCTTTCCTCGGCTCACGAGGAGACGCCCGATGATCATGCTGTCGCCCGTCCGCTGAATCGCCCGGCTGATGAGGTCGTGCGCTTCCGGAAGGCGGCGCTGCGCGGTTTTGAGAGAGGCCAGCATGCCGAGGATTCGCGCCTCGTCGAGGAGCCCTACCGGATCCGCTTCGGGGCCGACATTCCACCACATCGCGGCATGGGCGAACGCCTGCTCAGCGACCGGCAGCTTTCCTTTGACGTGCCAGCGATGGCCGAGATGAGCCCAAACGAACGCCTTGAGTCTGACCTTGAAGAGGGCGGGAGCCGACGACTCCTCGGCGATGAAGAGCGCGAGTTCGACAAGCTTCAACGCTCGGTCGGGGTTTCCCCCGGACAAGCGCTCCCCCTCAATGCAAAGAAGCTCGGCGAGTGCCCAATTCCGGAGTTCCGGTGTCGTCCGGATCATAATGCGCTGCTCCTCCTCAGGGAGGCCATCCAGGGATTGCCAGAGGCGCTGTGCCGTTTCCCGGTCAGTTGGGAGTGGACAGTGGTCATCTGCGGCCTCGGCGGCTACCCGATTCTCGACGGCATCGAGAGCCAGAGTGACGAGCGCCTTTCCGAGACGCGAGCTTGAGCGCCCAAACTCCTTCGAGATGAGTTCGAGCACCTCTTCGGTCCGCTTGGCCCGATCGGGGCCAGATCCTTCTTCAAGAGGCGTGGAGTCCAGCACGTCAAGGTCGTTCAAAAATTCCGCGGCACGGTCGATGGCCGACCAGGAGAACCGGAGCGCAGAGAGCAGGCGTCCCAGGGTTTTCGCGTCGGGAGTGGCGTTTCCCTTCTCATACTCGCAGATCGAAGCTCGTTTCACACCGGAGAGTTGAGAGAGCTTCGTCTGCGTCAAACCTCTGACGACACGGAAGAGGGCGAGAACACGTCCGAGCCTATCCATGGTGTCTATAGAAGAGAGTCCTGTTTGCGAGTCGTAGAGTTCCGACACGACCGTTCGACATGGGAGAGGACCTGCTCAGCAAGCTCGACGGTGAGGCGGTTAGCGTCCGCCGCCTCTTTAAAAAGGTTGAGCGAGGCGAGCGCCTCCCGCTCTATCCCGTTGGCCTGGAAGAGGAATAGAGCCTCGCTCGCGAGAAGTGCAGCCTCGGAGCTTCGCCCCTGGCGAACGCGCATGGTGGCAAGCTCAAGGGAAGCCAGCGCTACGTCAAATCCCATCTCCTCTGCTTCGAAGCGATGGCGCACCCTCTCCAGCAGGTGCGCAGCCTCCTCAACTTCGCCCAATCCTGCCGCAATTCTCGCCTCGACCCATTCGAGCCGGATGAGGTCCAGCGCATCACCTCCAGTCCGAGAGAGGGCCGCGAGAGAGGGGAAGCGCAGCCGTGCCTCCAGAGCCTTGCCGGTACTCGCAAGGAGCCAGACGAGATTGTGCTCAAGGCAGAGGGTGAGGCGTGAGGCAGCCTCCACCCGGACCTTGGAGGAGGCCTGCTTCAGGACCTCGATCGCGGCTTCGTGTTCGTTCCGCTCCTCCAAGACCTTTGCTTTCCCGAGAACGAGCTTCACGATGATCTCGGGGTCCTCGGTGGCAGCGAGAGCTTGGTCCAGAAGGGTCTCGGCCTCATCGAGCCTGCGCTCTTCTCGCCGGAGAGAGGCCTTGAGGGCCAGATAGCGCGCCTCGTATCCGAGGACATCTCCGAGATCTTTCGCGGCAGGTCCCCAGATACGATCGGCTTCAAGCATGGCTTCCTCGGCTCTTCGAAGGTCTACCTTGACCCGGCGGGCATTCGCGAGATGGCACCAAGCATAGCCTTGGAGGAGCGCGAGCCAGCCAGGCTCCGCCGGTGCCCAGGGCTCGATGAGGCTCGCGACGATAACCGCAAGGTCCGCCCGGTGCTCAGCCGCGGTCGGGCTGTTCGCCGCCTCCCGGACGCTTTCATCGCAGAGGATCTCGCAGAGTCCCCAGCTCCTGAACCGGCGCTCTCGCTTTACCATCCTCTTCTGTTCCGTGAAGGACTTCTCCCGCAGCTCGTCCCAGAGCTTCGGGGCCTCCAGCCTCGATTTTCCGAGCCCCAGATCGGTACTGGAGAACTCCAAGTCGATCGCTGCGGAGCGATAAAGGTCGAGGATGTAGCCTCCAATCCTGTAACAGTCTTCACAGACCGCAAGATGGTGGAGTAGGAAACGATTCTCCTCCTCCGTGCGGTCTTCGTCGAGCAGCAGCTCCAGCGCCTCCTCGGTCAAATGGGCATGCCTCAGGTCTTCCATGGTCTCATCCCTCCTTGTGGTTTCGTCAAGACTGAACGTGTGCCATCAAATGGGGAGGTGCTCTACAAAGAGAAAGCGGGGCATCTGGTGAGAAGAAAATTCTTCTGCCCGCCCTCGGGGACAAATCGTACCAATTGAGGGACACTTGCCCTGTCGGGACGGTCTCCGCAGCCATTTCGACTGCGGCATAAGCACTGTCCTTCTGGGTGTCGCATGATTTGGACAACGACTAGACGGATTCTGTGGGCAGCTCTTCTCCTTGTGCTTCTCGCGCCGGGAGTGGCGCGTGCGGACCACGACAAAAGCGAGAAAGCCAGGGAGCCAGAGATCTTGGCATCCCTGTTTTCGTGGGTCCCTGAGCTTTGGGACGGGTTCTCTGTCATCTGGAGTGAGAGCGGCGGCTCGCTCGATCCTTGGGGTGGCGGAGAGAAGACGGCAAAGCCACCGGTCACGGAGACGGAGTGAGCTTCTCGGGGCGGGTTTCTCCCGCCCCTTCCTCCTTACAGAGGGATGTACCTCGTTCGGTACAGGGTGTACCCATGACCGGATACTACCCGCCCCGGGATTGCATCTTCAAGCTATCCCGGGCGATCCTCCGTGCGCCATGTGTGCAGACCAAACCTCCGAGCCTCCCTTCTCTCGCCATTTCCGGAACCTGGGGAAGGCTCTGATCCTTCTCCGGGAACTGAGACATCAGAGCCAGCGAGCAGTCGCGCATGCGAGCGGCGCCAGTACAAGCCAGCTCTCAAGGTATGAAACGGGGAAGATCCTCCCGAAGCTGGAGACCATTGAAAACATCCTCGATGTGCTCGCTATCGCTCCTGTTGACCTCTTCTACTTGGTTGCGCTCATCGACGGGTGGGAGAGAAGGGTTGGCGAGGACGGGGACTTCAGGCTGCCATTCCCAGGGAGTGGGCTCCTCACCCCTTCGGCCTTCAGCGCCTCTCAGAAGATCATTGAAAGTCTCTTCACGATCCAGGCGGAGTTCGTCTCCGAACGGATCGGAAGAGGGAGGGGCGGGTTGGAGGAGGACAGCGTGGCACCTGGACTAGAAGGGCTACCTCCTCGCTTCGCGGAGATCGAGAAGAGCTACCGGATCAGCCTGCCGGAGGACATCCGCGTCGCGCTCCGGGTCCAGCCGGGAGATCTGCTTGGGTTCGAAGTCGTGGACGGTGCGGTTCGCATAAGCAAGCTGGTTCCCAGGAAGACCTAGAAGACTCGCCCGGGACTGTTCGCGAGCCGTGGGCCTCGGTGCATCCATGGGTGACTCGTCATGTCGCCTATTGAGCCCTGACCTCCTTTTCTCTCCCGCCTGACATCGCCCGCCGTCGTGGCTGTGCGTAGCTGTGGGAATCCCGGCGGTGGCATGGCGGGTAGCCGGGATTTCCAACTGGTGTGGGAAGGTCCGGCGGGACGGGGGGGCGGTCCGGAGCTTTCCATACCCGGTCATCTTCCACAGCCTGGAAGTCAAGCCTTCCGCAAAAGAAAAAGCCCCGCGAACTGCCGCAGAGCCATGAGAATCAATATTCCTCCGGGAGGAGGATGCAGGTCGAAGCACGATCGGCTTCGGTAATGATCCAGAGCTTCGTGCCGTCCCGGAGCGTGTAGCTGGAGAAGAGGCGTCTGCCTGTCTCCCGCGCTCGATCGTTCGCGCGGGCATCCTCGGAGTCCACCTCGCCCCAATTCCCGCCTGCATGCCGGGTGAGATATGTGAGGGCGGTTTCCTTGGCCCGACCCAAGGCATGAAGCGCTCCGGGTGTCGCGACTACCCGCCCCAGGGAGAATGTCTCCGCCGTGCGGCTCATGCTTCCTCCTCTCGGAACTGAAGGGGCTCCGCGAGCTCCGCCTCAGAGTCGGCCGTGAGATCCGCGACCCAGCTCACGGACACATGGCGCGCGAGCCGGGCAACGGTGCGTTCCGCGAAGCCGTCACCCACGAGGACGAGCCGCTCGTAAAGCGAGGCGGCGCCCTTCAGGATCTCTTCCTGGTCAGAGGAGAGAGAGCCGTCGAAGAGGCCGAGCACCGGGACGAATCCGGCCTCCGAGAGCCGGAGCACGCCTTCGATTTCAGGGGTGAGATAGAGCAGCGAGCGGCCCCCCTCTGTAGCAGCCAAGCGGTGGAGATTAAAGACCTCAAGTGCTGCGCAGAACTTCGGGGGGAAGAGGTACCGCGGGGAGTCGTTCTCCTCGATCGCGAGACCGGCGTAGGCGACGAGTGCTCCGTCAGAATTGTGGATCGGGATCGCGAGCCTGCCCTTGAGGAGTCCCTTCGTGCAGTATCCCGCGCCGAAGAGCTGGACTGTCGAGGGCTCGAAGTCCAACACCGCAAGCGCCTCATGATGCGGATCGAGTGTCTTCAGGGTGAAGGTGAGGGGCGGGTTCTCCGATGGGAGCGTCTCCTCCGCGACAGGTGGCACCTTGGCGGGAGCCGCAGGCGGGGCAGTGCGGGGAGGACCCTCTTCCCGGAGGCCCAGCTCGAACCAGTCGTCGAGCTTCATGGCCGCGGCGCGCACACTCACGCCCTCTCTCCTCGCGACGAAGTCGAGGACATTGCCGCCTTGCTTGCAGCCGAAGCAGTACCACGCGTTCTTTGTGAGGTTCACTTGGAACTGGCGGGATGACTTTCCCTTGCAGAAGGGGCAAGGTCCCGCGAGGTTCTGGCCCTTCTTTGCCATGTCGGCGAGGAGTTCGTAATGCGCGAGCACCACGTCCAGGGACACCGCACGCTTCACCTCCGCGAACGGCACGAAGCCGGTTTGCATCGCATCCTCCTTTATCGAATTGTCGAGGTTCCGGAAGTCAGGGTAACGAGAGGAGAGGAGACGCAAAAGGCGGCCTCGGGGGCCGCCTTTCCGGACAGGTACGAACGCTCGGGAGATCTATGCCGTGGCGTGCGTCACGGCAAGCGCCAGGGCGTCGAAGATCGACATCCGCTCATCCTCGGTTTGCCAGGGCTTGCGGGGCCGGGGGAGCTGCTCCGCAAGCTCCGGAAAACGTTCGGAGAGGTTCCTCGCGATGGACTGCTTCGTTGAAGTGCTCTCGGGAGAGGAGAAGCACGCGAGAACCTTGCTCCTCGCGATCGTATACACGGCAATGCCGCGTTCGCGGGCGAGCTTCGCGAGGGCATCGATGAGCTGCCGGACGCGGGGCTGCCTGCGAGAGCCGGGGGCCTCGGCGTCCTCCAGGATCACCGCATCCGGCCGGAAGCGGGAAAGAAGCTTCTCGAACCGGAAGATGGCGCCGGCATATTTGTCGCCTGCCACGCGAGTGAGTCCCCATTCGATTAAGCGGAACGGCAGCTCGAAGACGGCGTAGCCGAAGCCTTTGGTCGTAGGGTCCAGGGAGAAGATACGGGTCGGGGTGTTTGCCATATGGAAGGAAGAATTGGTTGAGGCGACGGGGTGAATGATGGAGCGTGAGGGAGCTTCAGGGGCCGGCGCGCATCTCGGGGAGCGAGTTTCGGGAGTGCTTGGTGAGGAGGAGGTTCTTCATCGTGAGTCTCAGGATACCCGCCGGGAAAAACAAACCAAGGCCGAGATCCGCACACCCTTTACGGGTCACTCGCTTTGAGGTGGCCCGGTAGCACGAAGCTCGGAAAATCAAGACGCAGCGGGTGGAGTGCGGGAACACTGCCGGGGCACCTTTTGACGATTCCGTCTCTTCCTCGTACCATCCAAGACAAAGGTCGAATCACTCACCAAGCAGATCTCGTCTCGACCCCAGTAATTCTCGACGCCTTGTTCGTCGCAGCTTTGCGGATTACGGTGTCGGTAATGCAGCTCACCGACGAAGATATCCGCGAGTTCCAGGAACTCTGGCAGAAGGAGTTTCAGGAATCCCTAGCCGACGATGAAGCGCGGAATCACGCGTCGCAGCTTCTGGAACTCTATGCGCTGCTCGCCGGGTCGCATCCGTCGGTTGGCGATGCCCACCAATGAAAAATCACATGAACTACGTACTCTATTGTCGCAAGTCTTCCGAGGCCGAGGATCGACAAGTCCTTTCCATCGAGTCTCAGGAAAAGGAACTCCTGGGCCTTGCAAAGACATGCGGCCTGAATGTCAGTAAAGTCCTCCACGAATCCAAGTCCGCCAAAGCTCCAGGGCGCCCGGTATTTGCGGAAGTCCTTTCTCTTGTCTCCTCCGGGAAGGCGAAAGGCATTCTCTGCTGGAAGCTCGACCGCCTAGCCCGCAACCCTGTCGACGGCGGGACGATCTCCTGGATGCTCCAGCAAGGCACGATACAAAACATCAAGACCCATGAGCGGGATTACTTTCCTTCGGACAACGTACTCCTTATGGCCGTGGAACTCGGAATGGCAAACCAATACATCCGCGACCTCTCGGAAAACGTGAAGCGCGGGAACCGCACCAAGGTCCAGAACGGCTGGCTCCCCTCCCAGGCCCCGACAGGGTACTTGAACGACCGCGAGACAAAGACGATCATTCCCGACCCGGATCGCTTCGAGTTGGTGCAGCGTATGTACGGCCTGATGCTGACCGGGGCATACACCACAAGGCAGGTTTGGGAGACGGCAACGAAGGAGTGGAATTTTCGAACAAGGCAAAGGCGGCGGCGGGGCGGCGAGCCGCTGGCTTTGAGCGCGATCTACCGCATCCTCACGAATCCCTTCTATGCCGGGGTGATCGCCTGGGAGGGCAAGACCTATCCCGGGAAGCACTTGCCCCTGGTGACTCTCTCCGAGTTCGATCGAGTACAGGAACTCCTCGGACGCCCAGGCCGACCCCGCAGGAAAAGCTATGAGTTCGCCCTCACGGGCATGATCCGCTGCGGGGAGTGCGGCTTCATGGTGACCGCCGAGCACAAGACGAACCGCTACGGCTACACCTACACCTACTACCACTGCTCTTGGCGGCGTCCCGACTATCGTTGCCACCAGCCGTCTCTTCAGGAATCCAAGCTCGAAGGGAAGATTATTCGCTTCCTCGATCAGATCGCACCGCCGGATTCGCTCCATGAGTGGTGCCTCACGAAGCTCGACCGGATGAGGAAGAACAACGAAGGGGTGGCCGCCGCCCGGAGGCGGGCCCTGGAACAAGCGCTTCAGTCGGTAAAGAAGCAGTTAGGGAACCTCACAACTCTCCGTATACGCGACCTTCTTTCCGACGAGGAGTTCTTGAGAGAGCGCGAGATCCTGGAGCGCGAGGAGTTGAAGCTTACTCAGCAGCAAGAAGGCGAGTCGAAGATTGATTGGTTCGAACCCGCAGAGCTTGCGATCTCTTTCAGCAAATCTGCGGCTTCCAGGTTTCAGACGGGCGATTCCCGAGCAAAGCGCACAATCATCGGAATCACCGGTTCGAACCTCGTGCTGAAAGACCGGGAACTCACGATTGACGCGCGTAAACCGTTCTGTCAATGGCCAGCGCGACCTACGATTTCTCAAATGTGCACGTTCCTAGACGACGTTCGAACTTTTTCGAATGAGCCGGGCAGCGAGGCGTTGTTTCAGAAGATCCGCACGCTGGAGGCGGAAGGCATCAATACTCCAGCTTCAGGCCGAGCTTGTCGGCGACCTGGCGAAGCCACTTCTCGTGGCGGTCAACCTTGGTTGCCAGCATGAGCATCTCCTGGAAATAAGTGTCGGCCTTCTTCGCGTAGGCATCGAGGCCGTCGTACATCGCATCGACTCGTTCGCGGAGGTCCGACAGCTCGGATTTCACCCCGCTGATATCCGAGCGAACCTCCACGAATTCGCCGGTAATGCCTGCGAATTTCTTGTCGAGATACTCGACGAGTTCGGAATAGTCCTGGGTCATGGGGCTCATTTTAGAGGATGCACCCTTGGGGTCAAGGGGACGACTACTACCGTCTTGATACTACGCCTCCTTCGTGCTCTAAGGCGCAAATGGAGGCGTCTGCTGAGGTCGCAGACTTGGCGGAAGTTATTGATTCGGAGGGCACGTCCGCTCGCACTACCCTTAGTTCTCTTCTTTTGGGGGCTTTGTCACTGCCGCTGCCCATTCCACCGGCAGAGAATCCTCCTGTTTAGGTGGGCAGGTTGAGATTTCTTCTGTTGATGCTGAGGGGAGCGCCAGATCCACGCGGCTCGATAACATATGTGCAAAGCGGACCTTGTGGTCTTTATAGAAGTTAGTGAATATTGTGGCCATCATGAAGCTTGTGACCACTGAGAGAGTGGCTGCCACTACAAGAGGAAGTCTGTAATAAGCGGCCGTAAAGAATGCGAGGGCCAGAAATATCTCAAATGATATTATCTTGGTGAACATTGGTCCGATAGCTTGGCGTCTCACAATATCCCAAATGACAAACACTGTGAAGGTAACGCTTAGGGATCCACAAAATCGCACAGCGTTAGGCTCGTGGACAAGAAAATTCACTGAGTCAAAGGCGTTGAACATTGCGATTAGGACGACAACATCTGCCAAGAACTCAGCGATATTGTATTGCTCATGAACGGATGTATATAAAAAATCTATTGAGAAAAAGAGTACAACACTACTCATCATCACTAACGAAATAGCTTCGGTCTTACCTACGGTAATAGATTGCAGATTGCCAAGGACGGAGTAGAAAATAGACCCGAGTACTGCCGGATACAGGAGGTTGAGCATTAAAATCATCAATAGGTTCTGACCAACCTTAAACATTGGAAAGCTCCATCATTTGAGTGCTTCGCATGCTGCAGCTCCCGAACGACCAATGTTTAAAGTCGTATAAATGGCTATCCTCAGAACCTCCCAAGTTAAAAAGATGAATTCCGTCCTGTCTAATATGCCGTATGATGCCCGCGAGAAAGAACGAAGCTAGGCGGGGCTCTTCTTTGTGAGAAAGTAAGTACCCGTCGGCGACGTTCCTGTGATACCCGACGATCGAAACTCCAGATAAAGAATCGTCCTCTCTCGAAAATAATCTAAGAACCCGCAATGAAGAGCAATTTAAATGCTTGGTACCGCTAGCAGTCGCATGAATGAAGGCATTAAATGCGTCAAGCTCAGTGACGTTCAAGCGGGCCTTCGGAGCGGTCGTCAAGATGAAGTCGACATCGTGATCAGTTAGAGGAAGGTCGCCCAGTCTAACCTCATAACGGTTGCGGTGCCATGTCTCGGCTTGACGTAGGTACCTATAAGCAGTTCCCTGAAATGAATCGGCATTATGGATGCGCCAAATTACTTCCGGAAAGGTCTCATCATCCTGGAAAGCATTTCCTGACCAAGGTCGACTAGGAGTGCGCCAGCCCAGCGTGCGTAGGTATGAAGCTAGCGGTGGAGAGCAGTAACGTATCACTATATTCTCGGTGGCCATGCCATGAAGAGATGCTGTAATCTTTTTTAAAAGATTATGGATAGCGACAGTCTTTCCAATAGGGCGTATCAGAGTGAACCGCTTTACATCCCATCGATGACTAGCTACGATAGCGGCCTCACCTTCAAAAATCCAGAAGCCATTCTCTCGCGCTCGTTGCCAATAAAATATGTCATCGACTCCATGGGTTACGGAATGCCCTTGATAGCGTCCGATCTCTAGAGGTGACCCAATGGGAAGTGTAGGGAAGGACGAGATAAGGCGTGCGGAAATGGCGTGGAGCATAGTTAGGGTCTAGCGTCTAGCGCTTTTCTTGTGAATCCAATCGAAGAACATAGAGGTGGGTGTTGGCATCTGGTGAAAACTCGTCGCTTGCAAGATTCCGGACACGCGACACTCGCAGGCCAGAAGATCTGGCTATACAGTTCATTTCGTAAGTGTCCAGTGCATACTGGTAGTGATCCTCGCTCCATATCACCGTCCCGTTCTGTAGCATCTGTATAGAGGTGTGGCTACGTTCCGCGGCATCATCGTAATGATGAGTCCATCGTAATGAACCGTGTTCCAGCTCCTGTTCCGATGAATCATTCCTCCAGTCTTCTCGGAGAAGCTTTGGCGAGGAATAGTCAAATATCAATAGCCCTGACGGGTCAAGATGTTTAGCGCAGAGCGAGAAGAGAGCCGCCAGACTCTCGCGATCAAAGTAGTTTACGGTGTCGAAGCCGGATACGACGAGTTGAAAACGGCGGCTACCCAGATCAACTGTGGCTGCATCATGGACTATGACTTCGTCGTAGTCCTTAAGGTGGGCAAGCATTTCCGCGGATCGATCCAGACCGACGAGGTGGAAAGTACCAAGTGGTCTGAGAGCTACAGCACCTACTCCAGTTCCCGCTCCCACGTCAAGAACAGCCTCGGGTCGTAGTTCTAGGCGTGCAACTTCATGTGCGATTCCGCGCTGCCAAGTACTGAGTGCAAGCTCTCCTACCGATTCGTTATAGCTGGCTGGCCATTCCGTGTATTCCATTCTCTTAGATTACCTCCTAGGGTAAGTTGTGGGAATATAGGACAGAGCTTGCTCTACCAAAAAGCACCTTTGTCAATTAGTATACGTAGTGTACACCGGGGCCTTGAATGGAAGTCAAATTGACAACTGCGTAAGTCGCGTTGTTACGATTTCCCCATGAGCAACCTGTCCAAGGCATAGCTTGCCTCAGGTCCACAGCTCGGCAAACACATGCAGGAGCGAAAGCTACGAGGACAAGGCAGAGTGTTGCGACCACAATGTTGACATTCTTTTGACTATAGATCCTTCCGGTGCCGCAGACGGCGCCTAATAGAGCAGGCTGGGTTGCTGGCTCTCGCGAATATGGTGGAGCAGTCAGCACGCCGCTGTCAAAGCTGTCCAAAAATTGAACATTTAGGGATGAGAGTTCGCGACTGTAACACGAACGGAGTCTCCGGAGTCTCTGTTCACGGGCAACAGGTGCGGCGGCGGGACATTCTGCCTCCATCTTGACTCCCTCTCCGCGAGTTCGACTAGAGCTTCGTTGCCGATATCCCTGCCAAGCAGTCTTGCAAGCTGCTGATCGTTCCGAAGGACACTCGCCTCTGGGCCTCTCTCCACGAAGTTCGAACCTTTTTGTCTGATCCGGAGTCCGAGAAGAGAATATCCGACATACGAAAGCTGCTTGAAGATCGCAGCAATTTCGAAGGCTGAGGCGGGAGAAGAGGATGACCTCCTCGCCTATCCCTCCGGCGCCTTGACAGCTCCCACCAGCGGAGTTGAATAGAGGGCATGCCACGCAAATGTCCTTCGGGAACGAGATAGCTCATTCTACACCCAAGTCCGAGGGAGCGCTCCCATAAGGCGCCGCCGTGTCTCCTCCGGTGTTTCGGAGCATTTTGCGTTATACTATGTAGCAGTCGCAGTTTTGGGGCCTGTTCCGGGTAAGTAGTTAATTGCTGATGCCGGTCGAGGTCGATCGAAGAGGTATCTCCGCATGGTTATATTGGAACTCAACAAAGTTAGGCCGCTAGATATCCTTCTGACATCGGGAGACCATAAATTCTCGAAAGCTATAAGGGCTGTCACGACTCTAGCCCGACGAGGACGGCTAGCAGCATTCTCTCATGCAGCCCTATTTCTTAGCCCGTCTTTACTCGTCGAATCTTTGTTCAACGAGGGTATTTCAATTACTAATCTGGCCGAGCCGTCAAGGCAGCAGTCGGATGAGCAACGTTCCATCCCTGCCATCGAGACACTTATCGCCCGCAATGACGAAGGCTACCTACGTCTCTTCTCTGTCCTCGAAGGAATTTCTGGTGCCGCCGTCTTTCGGCACAAGAATATTGTTCCAAACCGTACAGATATCTTGATCTTTCTGGTGAGACCGAGAGTCTTTTCTGTCCTCCAATGCTGCTATCGCGCACAATACCCAGAGGTTAGACGCTTACTAAGCGTGTTCCAAGGAATGACTCCCGCAGTGCGCGGAGCTGCTGAGAATATTCTGCGTTTGATAGAATCGAAGAAGGATGCGCCAGGACCTTTTTGCTCGGAGCTTGTCCAGACAGTGTTCATGGCACTGGCCGATCTCCTGCCCGCCAAGCAGGTCGATCCATCTACTGTCGCTCCAGACGACTTTGCGGTATCTGAAGATTTTCCTCAAGTCGACGGTGAGGAGAGTCCAATTACTATTGCGGCATCCCTCAGCGAATTGCCTGGGAAACCATGTGACCCAGGCTTTGTGGCACAGATGAGGCAAATGCTTTCTGCCGGCGCGCCTAAGTCACAAGAGCTTGAGGGTAAGATCATGCAGATTAACGCGGGCATGGCGACGTTGGCGTCGTGGCTTAACGGAACGGACGTTAGTACTGAACGGGAGCGTTACGCGAAGCTTGCCATGGAGACGCGAGCTGAGTGGCTTGGAAGAATTGAGGAGTTCTTACGGATCGGATGCGACTCTCTCTGGAACTGGGTTGAGGATGCGAATGAATGCCGAGTAACTTGCCCAGCAAAGCGGCTTGCAAGAGGCGATAAGGTACTTTGGCCGCCGCCGGACGATCCATTCGGCGTTGCGGAACTCAAATGGTTCGCTTCGGGCAAGAAGATGTGGAAAATGCCGCGTTACTGGGATGGTAACGTGTGTGGTGACGTGCGAGAGTGTGTTTGCGCACGAAGCACGTGGAAGCAAATATGGTCAAATTACCTTTACGAGATGGATGCCCAGAGGAATCGCTACAAGGAGCTTCTGGAGAATGAATAGCTATCGCTAGCTCATGTTCTCTTGATCTTTTCTTAATGTCTGCGGTTTAAGATGGCTCTATGGTTAAAGAGAGCAAGAGGAGCATTCAGTTCCACGTCGACTCAGGAGATTACTTTGGCACCCTGGGGACTGTCTTAGATTTGCTGAGGCAAGACATTGAACAGGCAGGCTGTGGCCGGAGGGGCCTGGACGCTGCCAAGCTCTTGGAAGAGGTGCGGGAAGATTTACTCTATCTCCAGGAGGAATATAGAATCATGAGACGGTTGCCGGCAGCTAAGCGTCTGCAAAGTCGTTAAAAACTTTCTCCAGGGTTGACCTCTCAGGGGAGAGAGAATGCACCTAGAAGGTTGTTCGCCTGAGAACGTAGTCGAAGCCTTGGACCTTCCGGGAAACGAAGGTATTGACTGCGTTTACCGGCTCCTTCCAAGAGATCGTGGTTCGCGGTTCTACGCCGAACGGACCGATCGGAACCTCGGCTGGATCACCGAAGATGAGCAGTCCCTTTTGCGCCGCAGTACGGTCGCTGTCGCCGGTTGTGGAGGCATGGGCGGTGTAGCCGCCGAACTCTTGCTGCGTGCCGGTATAGGGGAAATCCGCATCGCGGACCTTGAGCTTTTCGATCCATCAAACATTCACCGCCAGATCGCCGCAGGCGTAGATACAGTGGGCACATCCAAGGTACTCGCGACCGCCCGGCGCCTCAGAAGCATCACCGATGATACGACGCTTGTCGTCTACCCTCAGGGCGTCGTGCCTGCCACCTTCGCTCACTTCATCGACGGAGCCGACTTGGTCCTCGACGAAGTAGAGGCGTGGGCTATAGCCGCGCGCATAGGTCTGCACCAAGAGGCGAGGCGCCAAGGGGTGCACGTCATCAACTGCAATTCGGTTGGTGCGGGTACTCGGCTCTTCCTTTTCACGCCCGAGGGAGACACCATGGAGAATTGCCTTGGGCTCACCTACGAGGCGGCACTGGCATTCCATTCTCGGGTTCAGGCCGGGAGCGCTACTCAGAGCGAGCGTAAGAGAATGGCGGAAGCGGTCATCAAAGGTCTTCTACCCGAGCTTCCCGAGTACTCCCCAAGCGACCCGACCGAGAGGACAGCCCGCAACCTCTATCGCCGCCTCGTCGAGGAGGGAAAGGCGATGATCCTCGCCTCGAACCCATACGGCGCTGCTAGTTTCTTGGTAACTCATTCGATCTTCCACCTCCTGAGGCATTCCGGAATCATCCGCGACATAGTCCGGCCGATCCCGATGCCTGGCTATCTCTACCGAGACGACCTGTTGGGCGTTCTTAAAGAGGTGCGAGAAAGGTGGTACTAATGTCCACTCAGATCATGCTTGCCCGGAGTGCCCAGGAGCGACGCCGGGCGCTGGCGTTCGTTCGTCGGCACGTTCGGCGGCTCTACGGAGGCATCCCGCCGCCGTCACAGATACTGCTCTTCGCCGAGCGAGGGCACAGGATCTGCGGCACGATAGCTCTGGACTTCACCGATGACTTGGAGCGGTTCCCTTTGGAATCCATTTATTGCATCGACTACACGCAAACACCATGGCCTTTTGAGCGGAAAGAGATCAGCCAATTCGGAAAATGGTGGGCGACACGCCCAGGTGTCGCCGTTCGCCTAATGCATGCTGCTCATGTGTACGCCCTGGCAGAGGGCAAGAAGCTGGGCTTGGTCGAGGCCAAGCCACCGATCGTGGAACGGGTGGAGGAGTTCGGTATGTCCCTCGTCGAAGTTAAGGAGGCAGTCTTAAAAATCCAGGGGGTGTCCTGCCGGGGAGAAGGGTACTATGCCATCTCACCTCGTCCGCAACTCTATATGTTCGACATTCGCGCCAACGCCACGGCACTTGAATCCCACACCTTGCTTTCTCCCGCGAGATTTGAGCATTGGTGACTGGCCCAAGAGGCCGCAAGAAGGCAGAAGAAAAGTAGTTCTACTTGAAGAGAATTTTGGTATCCCAGAGGGGAGCAGGGAGCAAGTAAAGGAACAATAGAGAAATTCCCTTTCTCTTCCACGATCGTTATTCACTCTGCACTTATCTTTCTGAAGAGCTTCTCCCTGCTCGCTTTCCTCTCTTCCACAGTTAGCTGCCTTGGACGATGAGGACCATTTTCGAGAACGTCGATGATTTTTATCATCTCCTGATAGACAACCTCGAACTCGATGCATGCCTTGCTAATGTCCGCGTACGTGATGTCCGACAGATTGAATCTGTGGACCACCTTGTTTCTGAAAGCAAACATGTGCTGAAGCTTGTCGTGCAGCTCTGGTGAGATAACACCCTCGTTAAGGGCCTGCTGGTAGATTTCCCGCTCGGAGTATGTTCTCTCACCCTCGTCCTGGCGAATCAGTCGTTTACTGAAATCATAGGTATGGTCAGGCGCCTTCTGAGTTCGCGTGTAAATGATGCCTAAGCGGAGAAGGGCATCAAGGAGAGATACATGCAGGCATAGACCTTCGATCGCCGAGCCGTTCTCTTGCGCTTTGTTTAGGAGCAAGCGCGAGGTTGCCACCGAATGCACGAGGTCATCAAAGTACTTGTAGCTCATTCAGGGAGTCTATCACCATACAATCCCAGGAGGTTGCGGAGAGGCAGGCAAGCAGTCTACCCGGGGTCCGAGGCTGAGATAGATGCGGTAAGACAAAGTACTTATCTACTTTGAACTCTAATCCCCACAGATCCTACTATAATAGGCGGCGGCATGATGCGGCGGCATGATGCGCCGCCTTGAACTCTTCTTCAGTCATCCGGCTCTGGCGGATGATGGCCCACATTGTGCCACGATCGTGCCGAGTTGAGGGAATAAGGAGGTGCTATACTTTGCCTGCCAAAGAGGAGGTGCGCGTGGCAGACATGAAGTGGACCCCAAAGCTCGCCCAGAGTCTCCGTCAGATTAACCAGATCGGAACCGTCTTGCTGCGGGATGTGGAGATCTCGACAGAAAAATTTTTGTCTGTGGCGAAATCAAAAGAGGGAGAATCTCCTGACGTTAAGATAGCAACGTTTTGGGTTAAGACCGTCATCCGGTCAATCTTGGGCCTCATGGATGGTCTCTCATTCGCTATGCGCCGAGCAGTCCTTGAAAACGCCCAACAGGTTGGCCTTACTCTCACGACCAAAGAGCGGGCACGACTTCAGGAACGGCGATACGATCCTAAAACAGACGCCGTTCTCAATGTGCCGCAGAACTTAAGTCCTGCGGAATCATTCAAGCTTGCTTTCAAATTGTTCCCCAAGCTCTTTGGCTCAGACTTTATCCTGGATACAAGCGGCGAGGACTGGCTCGCTGTTCGGCGTATCATTGATGTCCGTAACCGTTTCACACATCCCAAGGTTCTTGAACATCTTTCGGTACATCCAGCTCTTGCCGCCCTTGGTCCTGCATCATCATGGCTATATGCGCAGACGGCCGAACTTCTTGCAGAGGTCAGTCGTCGGCTTGGAGGTGCACCGAAGACCCTTCCCCCCGGCTTATCTCTCCCAAGGTACCGAGAGGCAGAGGCCCCATGGCAGACAATCTTTAGCACGGAGGATTACGAACTAATCGAAGCTTATGGGGGGCGCACGCTGGAGTACTTTAAGACCATGTTTTTCATGCTCAAGGATGAGACTGGGCTTGCTGTAGATCTATGTAAAGGGTCCTTTGACTCCCTTGCGGCCCTTAGTGGTTCAAGATCTCAGTTTGCTTGGCGTGCTCTCACACGCACCCTGTTTTCCGATGTTGAGGGGCAAACCTCATCTACACGCTTCTTCGTTGAGGCGGCGGTAAAAAGAGGGAAGGTGGAATTGTCGGAAGAGGACGTGAGAGCCCTCGATGAGGGGGACGTTGAGGATCAGCTGGTAGTGTCAGTTAATCTCTGGTCCCGTGAGTTTGGCAATGGCTCGACTATTGCGAAATCTGGGGAGGGCTGGAAGCACTTTCGTGGCGCCCGATTCTTTCGAGACCGCATCACTCATCCCAGGGAGTTGGACTCGGTAAGGGTAGACTTGAAGCTGACCACAACTCTACTGGAGGCATACGGGTTCTTCTTGAACACCCTGGACGCTCTATACCTCGATCCGGAGATTTGGGCTGTAAAAGCAGGCGGCCTTGAGGAGGCTATTGCCGAGCAAGAAGGACAGCTTATCTCTCAAGAGGAAGAAGGCGAATAGACGGCATCTTGCTAGCGCAACGCAGAGTTAGTGTCTATAGGAATAGCGCTGATTGATAGTATCGAGCTGCTATAGCTATCGACACCCCCCTTTCCCGCGCGGGCCATGCTACGGTTATCAAACGAGCTCGCTGAGTGGCTTCTTTCTCCTTCGGTTTCTGATGTTGGTTACCCAGGTTGCAAGTTCCTCTACCCTGTTCTTTAGAGCCTCGGGCTCCGGGAATGATGTCCCATCGGCAGGAGGTCTATCATGTCCGCGGAGCCACCGCGAGCATTCTGCCATTCCTGCTTCGAGAGCTTTGTAGTCATCGTCCGTGATGTCGTGCAGATCCCTTACCTTCTTCGTCTCGATGCTGTGCCGGAAGCGCTCCACAACATCATTCAGAAGTACTTCGGTTGTGGCACGCTCCCATGCCTCACGCAACAGGCCAAAGATGTCTCGGGCATCTGCTTCGTAGCTTCCGCGGGCCGTGCGAAAAAGCTTATCAGCATGCTGCAAACGTCTACGAAGCACGCCGATCCGTTCGCCAGTACCCATTGCTGCCCATGGAAGATCGGGGGAGCATATGCCTGCCTCACCTTCCCGGCGGACGTACTGATGGGTGCAGGGTACCTCCTCCCGCTTTGCCTCATCCATGATAAATTTCAGGAATAGAAGATCGTGCGTGAAGACTATGACTTGTCTTGCGTTGGCTTCTGAGACGAGCCGCCGAGCTATGCGCTCGCGCCAAGCTTCGTCTAAGGAAGAGACGGGGTCATCAAAGATGATCGCACTGCGACTGGCAGCGGTCTTGAGTTCCGTAAGGAAGGATGCGAGCGAGAGAGTTCTAGACTCGCCTTCGCTGAGCACGTGAGCTACGGGAACTCCCGGCGCGTTACTGAAGACAAGCTTATGAAACAATGCACCCTTCGCTCCTCCGGCTGTTCGGATCTCAACAGCGAGGTGGTTAAACTCAAGCTGCCTAAGATCTTCTTGAAATCCGGCTCGGAGTTGATCAGTCACTAAGCGCGAGGTCAGATCTGTACTCTTCTTCGTGATCGCATTAGTCACAGCCTCGCCGAGGCACTGATCGTAGGCGGCAAGGTGCTTCTTGCGCTCAATCTCGTCCAGGACGACCTGTAAGTGTCCTCCGAGGGTCGTCCGAGCTTCAAGGTCCTTTAGTTCGGCCTCAGCTTCAGGACTCATCGTCGGCTTCTCTGCTAGGAGTTGTTTGGCCCGCTCCCGCAGATGCGAGGCTGCGGCTTGCAGATCCGATTCGGGGCTCTGCTTCATACCCGCCAGAAATCCAACTCCTTGCGCAAGAGCCTCTTCAATGCCGCTCTGAATACCTGCGGCGGTCTGTAGGAAACTTTCAACCTCTTGGGCCAACGGCGGATTCTCGGAACGTATTTCGTTGAGCGCCAAGTCGAGGTCCGGACGTCTAATGACAGCCTCTCTCACTGTTGCAAGAGTTACCCCATGAGTTCTCTCCGCCTCTCGGACCTGTGCTTGGGCTCTTGACGCAACGTATTCAGCGAATTTCTGAAGCCTTGCTTGGGCCTCACTGCCAAGTTCTTGCTGGCAGAAGGGGCAATGTGCCCCACTCTCTACGAAAGGAAATGAAGATTGAGGATAAGCTACTGCCGAGAATTCTTCCGTAGCCTCCCACATCTTCCGCCACGTTGGGTCTCCAGTTCCGGTGAGCAAGTCAGAGGTAAGCGCCGTCTTTCTTAGCAATTCGAGTGAAGCTTGCGCGGCACGAAGCGCTTCAGCGCTAGTCCCTAACTGTGCAAGCGCACTACCGCGGAAAATCGCGAATATGCTAGCCACGTGGCGACTGAGAAGGTCAACGCGATCGGCTCTTGAAGTCAGCTCTCGCGCCCGCCGTTTGGGATCAGCGGCAAGTACGTCTTGTTGGTGCGCTCGCAGCTCAGAAAGGCGTACTTGTTCTTTCTCTGAGAATGTTGCTAGCGCTCGCACATCGTCAGGGTTGGTGAGAGCTGTCAGATGATCGATTAGATGTCTTGGCTTTGTGCCTTCTGAGAACGTTGGGAGTATGGGGGCGAGAGCTGCCAGCTTGGCTTTCTCGCTTTCCAAGCGATTGCGCACCTCGCCGCATAGTGTGGCCAAGCGATCGAAGGTATCAAGGCCGAAGGGGCGGTACGCAACATCAGTCTTATCGCGCAGGTACACTGGGGCGCAGCCCGCGTCGAATACGCTGACCGCCGCGAGCGCGTCCAATGGCGGCGAATCAAAGGTCCACGCGGTTGGCTCCCCTTCACCTTGGCGGAACGTGATCGTGGCCTGCAACTTCACCGGCGGCTCCCCACTGAGCAGGTTTCCAAATATTTCCTCAGTGAACCGTGAGCGACATGCTTTCTTGAGAAGTCGGGCGTAACCTGACTTGCCTGCGGCATTCTGGCCATAGATTATGGTGAGATTTGGGCCAAACGTGACGGTTTGACCGGCCGCTAAGGCATTCGCCCCTCGATAGTGCGTCAAGCTCACCAGGGTGGTAGCGTCCCCTCCATCGCTCTTGGTCCCCAGATGTTCTCTGGAAAGTACCTTCGGTGAGGCTGGCTCGGTCAGCCCCCTAGCGGCCTTACACAAGCCAACGAGTTCATCGACATCCTGCGGTGTGACTTTTTCTGCGGAAAACAACCTCCGAAGGGCGTCTCGCTGCCATTCGGGGCGGTCCCTCGACCACTCTAGGATCTCGGTCAATATGTCGTGGCTGGTAGTTGACATGGCTTAAGCCTACCTTCACAGCATCTATGCCGAATAGGACGAATCCCTCTTGCCGCGGTGGGGTCTGGGGGGACCGTCGAGAAGTCGGACAACCTCGGTCCGGGCATTAACCCAATTGCGAGTGAGGATATCACTGCTGCCTAGCCCATCCCCATCCACGAACAGCAAGAGCCGCGAGCCGCCTCCCGAGAGCGACCGACACGCCTCGATCAGGTGCCCCACTCGTTCTTTGCTCGTCGTCACAGTCAAGACCCGGAAGCTCGTGATACCGAGGTGCGCCCTATGTAGACCCTGACTCCACGTCTTTTGGTAAGCGAGGAGCTTGCGGAGAAAGCTGGTCTGGGCCAGCCCCCTCCTCGCGACCGGCATTGTCCCCCGGTCTGCTTCAAGGAAGAAGTACGCGCGCCGCCGGTTCTCCGGAGCGCCATCGAACTGGAGACCGAAGACTCGATCCGGTTCCACTCCCAGGCAATAGGGCTTGCCGTCATGATGGATTTCAACCTGCCAACGGAAAGGAAGGCGAAGGCGCCGGGTTGACTCCGGGGCTCCCGCAAGCACCTCCTCGGGCGGGATGAAACGCACCTCCTCGCGACTCCGGCAGGCGACCTCGAAGGCCACCATGACCTCGGCGACCGCGAGCGTGTGGTGAAGGAAGACCCGCGAGAGGTTCCGATTCTTCGTGTCCCACCGGACGCCGCCGGCGGCGGCTCGCCTCACCTTGCCCTCGGCCTCGAGGACCTCTGCACCACGGTTCCCGAGGGCGTAGACGAAAGGCTCGGAGCCGCGGACGTACCAGTCGAGCTGCATGGGTGGCCGATCCAGGTAGCCGTGGTGGAAAAGGAGCTGGAGGCGGCGGAGGGTTGTCTGAGGGCTCCCTCCCGTGAGCGCCACGAGGTGGGTGGACCGCAGGAGCTGGTGGCGGTGGACGGCCCGGAGGACTTCGAAGTCGCGCGGCGTGAGGACCATGCGGCCTATGGGGGCACGCTCGAAGCGCGGTCGGCGGGTCTCTGGGTGAGGCATTGGACTCAGCGTACCGGCCGGCCTGCATGCCGGAAAAGGCGGGACGGTCAGCCGCCAAGCCAGCGGTAGATCTTCGCCTCGACCTCCTCTCTCGGGCGGCCGTACCGCTCCCGAGATTGCCGGATGACCGTCTCACGCCTGCCGGCTGCCATGCCTTGGACAGGCGGCAGGGTCCGGCCGCGGAAGGGCTCCATCGCCCGGCCGTGATCGAGGAGGCGGGCATAAATCTCGTGCTTCCCGAGGGAGACCAGATTCCCCATCTTCACGTCGCCGCCGAACTCCTCCTCCAGGATGCGCGCGTCAGACTGGCCGACCCGGAAGGAGATGAGGTTGCCGGCATTGCCGAATACGCTTTGCCGGATCTCGTCCGTGAGCTGGTCGAGATACTGATGGGCCAGGACGAGCGTGAGCCCATACTTCCGGGCTTCGGCAAGGATCGAGGTCAGAGCCTCGGTCGCGAAGCTCTGGAACTCGTCGATATAGAGGTAGAAGGGGGTGCGGGGTGAATCCGGATTGCCGGATCGCTGCATCGCCGCCCACTGAAACTGCGAGAGAAGGAGGGCGCCGAGGAGGCGGGCATGGTCCTCGCCGATCACCCCCTTCGCGAGGTCGGCGATCATGATCCGCCCATGGTCCATGAGGAAGCGCGCGTCGAAGCGGCTCTTTGCCTGGCCGAGGACGTTCCGCATCGGGGCGTTCGCGAGGAGGCGGCCAATCTTGTTCTGGAGCGGAGCAATGGCTTCGAGACGGAAGCGGCGTTCGTAACGGGCATACTCCTCGCGCCAGAAGGCACGGACGACCGGGTCCCGGATTCTTGCCGTCACGCGCTCACGGAAGGCATCATCCGAAAGAAGCCGGGGCAGGGCAAGGATGGTGAGATTCCCGTGATCCAGGAGGGCTGCCAAGGCGTGCCCCAGGATGTATTCGAGCCGCGGTCCCCAGGAGGAGCCCCAGATCCCCCGAAAGGCGGATAGCACCCCGGAGACCACGAGGTGCGCCTGATCTCGCGGCACCTGAGGCAGGAGGTTCAATCCCACGGGACGCGCGAGGTCGCCCGGGTTGAAATACAAGACCTCGTTCGTCCGCGCCTTCGGGATCGCGTCCAAGACCTCGCGGGCTAGGTCTCCATGCGGGTCCAGAAGGCCCACGCCCCGCCCGGCATAGAGATCCTGGAGAATGAGGTTCCTGAGGAGGGTGCTCTTGCCGAGTCCCGTCTTCCCAACAATATACAAGTGCTGCGCCCGGTCCTCGGGCGCGAGCAAAACAAGCTTCTGCTCGTCAGAGACCCAGAAGGTACGGGTGCCGATCGCGATAGGAGTGTGGTCCATAGGAAGTGGCGCCCAACCTCTCTTCCCCTCCCGTCCGGGAGCCAGTTTTCTCCACGGGCGCGAGGAACCTGGAGACCGCTTTCCTGGAGATCTCGCGGTTACGCCTGCATACGGCATGGTGACCTTGGCAGGCGCGGCAAGAGAGGCGGGCGCGAGCGTAAGTGTCGCGCGTGGCTTCCTGCCGGGAAAGGCGGAGAACTTCGACGCCGGGCAAGTCGTCGGGCTCTCCGGCGCCCGGCCCTTCGAGAGCCAGTCCCCCCGCCGCTGTCGGGAAGGCCGAGTTCCGAGGCCGGTGCGCCCGACTCGCGGGGTTTGGTCGAAGGGCCGACCGATAGGGAGAGACCGAAGATCCGATAGCCGTCAGGGAACCACGCGAGTCGGGCGCAGCCCGGCAGCGGTGGGGAGCCAGTTTCTTGAAGCCCTGAATAGGGATTCGGCCGTCCGCCTCGGGCGGAGCCCATACATACCTTGTATGTAGCGGGGTTTGTATACCCTGCGAGTCGTGAGACTCGGCTCGTTTGGCTCGGCCGCTCACGGTTCTTCACAGAGCGGCAGTTATCCGTTCAGCCTGCCAAGGCGTCACTCGGTGGCGCCTTTTGCGCGTTCGCGCTCGCCCGTACTCTGAACTCCAGTTACTCGACAACCTACGAGAAGAAAGGAGGAAGTACGGTGCAGGTTCTGACGCCCCGGTTCCGGGTGCGCTGGATCGTCGTGAGCCCTGAAGCGCTCTTCGCGCTCATCGAAGCCCAGGAAGATCCGAAAGCCCTCGTCTTTCGCCACCTCCAGGGTGACTGGGGAGATGTCGGTCCCGAGGAGTGGGCCGAAAACGAGCATGCCATGCGCCATGGCGAGCGGCTATTCTCCGTGTATCACACCCGCCACGGCCGGAAGCTCCAGGTCATAACCGAAGCGAGCCGCTACGCAACTACGATCCTCGTGCCGCCCGACGACAGAGAAAGGAGGCCGGATGCTAACCCCTACTGAAGCGAATCTCGAAGCCTCGAAGCTCGACGATCTCTCCCGCGACTGGGGACTCACCGCCCACGAGTTCATCGAAGAGTACGCCTTGGATAGCGCGGTGCCGGGAATCTGCATGAACCCGGACTGCGGGTACACGACAGAGATCGAGCCCGACGAGCGCGAAGGCTGGTGCGAGGAGTGCGGGACTCGCTCTGTCCGGAGCGGGATCGTGCTCGCCGGCCTCATCTAAGCCCCTTCCAGTTTCCTTCCCCAAGACCCCTTCCATTCGACCGGTGCGAACGCACCTCAGAGGCCGGCAGCGCCGGCAAGGAGATCCCCATGCCTCAGACCGAGAACACCACCATCACCCGCGCATCCCGTGAGTGGCTGACGCGCCCTGACGACCAGCGTTACCTCTCCCTCTTCGACCTATACACCGCCACCTCCAATCGCGCCCAGGAGAGCCAGGTCCGCACCCTCGTGAGTCAAGGCCTCTTGGCCCGCGGAAGCGAGGAGGCACGAGGCTCGCTCCACCTTGAACACGAGGAACTCGGGCTCCTCGCCCCTACCCACTGGAGTCTCGGACAGCTCGCCACCATCTCGCGGACTCCGGTGAAATGGATTCGCGACATCTCGAAGGCACCCTGCGGTCCGGCCTTCGCCGCCCATGCCTTGAACCTGGGACTTCGGCACCTGGCTGACCGGGAGGAGGTCCAGGTCATGAGCCACATGGAGGACGGCCTAGGCGGAGCGCGGAGCGAGCTCCGGTGCATTGTTGGCCCCGACTATGGCCGCATCTACGACTACGAGGTGGTCCGCGCAGTCATGGAAGCGAACAGGGACGGACGCTGGCACGTCCCGGCAGCCAGCTCCGCGGTCCAGAACCCGAAGCGGGCGACAACGCTCTACGCCTCGGACCGGGACGTCTTCATCTTCCTCGTGGACGAGAAGAACCCGGTCCAAGTGCGGGTGGACGGGACGGTCCGCAACCTCTTCCGGGGCTTTATGGTCTGGAACTCGGAGGTGGGACACCACAAGTTCGGCTTCCTGACCTTCCTCTACGACTTCGTCTGCGACAACCGGATGGTCTGGGGCGCGAGGGAGGTGAAGGAGATCCACATCAAGCACACGAAGAACGCTCCGGAGCGGTTCGCGAGAGAGGTCCGGCCCATGCTCCGGGACTACGCAGAAGCCTCGGTCGTGGACGTCGAGGCCCGGCTTGAGCGGGCTACCCGGACGAAGGTCGGGTCCACCGACGAGGAGGTCCTCTCCTGGCTGAAGCGCCACGAGTTCACGAAGAAAGAGGGTGAGGCGATCGTGAGGACGGCCAAGGCGGAGGAGGGCGGCGCCCGGACTGTCTGGGAACTCGTGAACGGCGGGACGGCGCTCGCCCGCACGATTACCCACAACGACGACCGGGTGGCGCTCGAAAAGCGCGTAAGCGGACTCCTCAGAGCGGCGGCCTAGCGCCTGCCAGTCATATCCAATTCAGCCTCAGGACTATCCCTGAGGCTTTCTTTTTGTGCCAAGACATAACGAAACCACCTAACCGACCGGGAAGGAGACAGTAGAGCCTCACAGGCTCTTATTGAGCAGTGTTATGTGGCTGTGTCCAAGGGTATCCTCTTAAAGCAGAGGAGGACTCCGTTGGAGCCCGACGAGCGAACCGATACTGTCCCGCCATTTCCTCCGACAGAGCCCCGCCGCCTCGTCCCTAAGGCGCTTATCGGAGGACGCTACGAGGTGCTTGGCTATCTCGGCCGCGGCGGTCATGGCACCGTCTATCGGGTCTTCGACCGGGAGGTGAAGCGGGAAATCGCATTGAAGCTTCTCGACCCGGATCGGGAGACTCCTGGCGCTCTCTCCCGACTCCGTAGGGAGATCCGGATCGCCCGTGATACAGAAAGTCCCCGCCTCGTGCGGATCTTCGATATCGCGACCTCTCCAGAGGGCACCTATCTCACGATGGAACTCATGGAGGGGGTTTCGCTCAGGGAGCTTATACGGAACGGTCCCCTGCCCATCCCGGAAGCTGTTCGCATCGCGACGCAGCTCTTCGAGGGGCTCGCTGCATTGCATGCGCTCAAGGTCGTGCACCGGGACGTAAAACCAGGGAACATCCTGCTGGCAGAAGAACGGGATGCGAAGCTTGCCGACTTCGGCCTCGCGCGCCGGCTGGATGGGGAGGAGACGCGGGTCACCCGCACCGAAGGAATCGTGGGCACCCCCGACTATCTCTCTCCGGAGCAGTCTCTCGGAAAAGAGGTTGGCCCAGCGAGCGATCTCTATGCCGCAGGGCTCGTGCTCTTCGAGATGCTCGCCGGAAGGCTGCCGCACGAGGCTGCCTCAGAACTTGGCCAGCGTCTGAGACCTTTCCAGAAGGTGCCGAGCGTACGCACGTTCCGGCCCGAAGTGCCCCGCTGGCTCGCAGCCTTGGTGGCGCGCCTCCTCGAAGTACGTCCTTCCGACCGCTACCCGAATGCCGAGGCCGTCCTTGAGGATCTCAGTCGACGGCGCCGTCCTTCACATGTCCGCTTTCGTCGCCGCGCCATCCGTGCGGCACTGATAGCGCTGTTTTGCCTTCCTCAGGTAGGGGTGCTCGTAGTGCGCTCGCCTGCGGCGCGGTTCTCCCATCTTGTGTCCTTGGGCGAGTCGGGGATGGCCGCTATCGATGATCGGGGTGGGAGGCTCTGGTCGATCGAGGGCGTGAGTCCGGAGGTCGCAGACCGCGCCGTCTGGGCCAGGATTACGCCGAATGGTCCTCGCCTTCTGGCTGTCGTCCTCGCCCGGCCGCAGCGGTGGTCGCTGGAAGACGTCTCCACGCTTTCGTTTCTCGACCCGGGCTCCGGGCGGATCGTAAGAGAGGTGAAGCTACCGAACGGTGCAGGCCATTTCCCGAACGATCCTCCCCGTTTCGCATTCGCCTCCGCAAGTGCCGTAGACCTCGATCAGGATGGCGTGGATGAGGTCATCGTGAACTACAGCCATGTCCCGGAGGCTCCTTTTTATACCGTTCTTTACGCGCCCCGCTTCGAGCAGGCCCGGGTCGTCTTCTATTCGCGCGGGGGGCAGGACTTCGAGGGTGCGACGGACCTGGACGGCGACGGTATCCGCGAACTCCTCTTCGCGGGCATCAACAATGGATGGAACTGGGTGAACGCCGTTGCGGCGGTGCGGCTCGATCCGCGCTCTTTGACGCATGGCGAAACGATGCCGGTTCCCGCCGCGCCAGATGCAATCGTTCATCCTGCACAAGAACGCTCTCTTCTTTGGTATGCCGTCGTCCCCCGCGGACATCTGGAGGAGCCTGTCCGGCTCAAAATCGACGAGAAACGGCGGGAGCTTACAGTCCAGTATCTCTCAGGTAAGACCTGGGCCCTGGACTTCGATGGCTTCCCGCTGGAGAACTCGGGGTTGAACAGGTCAGAGCGGCAAGATGCCCGCCGTGCGACCTATGGGCACCTACGGGAAGCCGAGCGCCTGAGGCAGGCTGGAGTGCTGGATTTTGCCATGTCTGAGGCGGAAGCGGCCTTTACCTCCGCGAAGCGCGCTCGGGAGACCTGGCTTAGTCAGTATGCGGAGCGGCTCCAGGCCAAGATCCTCGTCGGACAAGGCAGGATCAAAGAGGCGGAGGCCCGCTTCGAGTCGCTCGCCGAGCGCGCCGAGGACGCTCCCGAGGTCGCCTACGACGCGGCAGTGGCATTCCACCTCCATGGCGATCTTCGGAGGGCTGTCACGTGGTACGAGCGAGGCATCGGTCGGGAGTCGGCGCTCGGCGCCGGGAAGAGCAAGCACGAGTTCCTGAAGGGCCAGGTGTTAGCGCTCGTGGAGGAGAAGCGCTACGCAGAAGCGCTGGAGGCGGCGGCTCGCTTTGGCGCAACCTACCCGGCGCGGCAGGACCAGCTCTGGCTGTTCAAGGGATATGTCCGTTGGCGTTCAGGCGAGCGCCCCGAGATAGACCCTCGCGGGGTGCAACTGAACTCGACAGACCTGGATCGCTACTGGGCACTGGAATTCGAGTTCGCAAACGGCGGCGACCCCCGGGAGATCCTCCCCAAAGTAGAACGTTTCATCACTGAGCGGCCGGAGACCCGGGCGGAGGCCCTCTCGCTCAGGGCCGAGCTTCTCGCAAAGCTGGGGCACATGAGGAAGGCCTCGGAGGCCGCAGGGTTAGCTCTCGAATTAGTACGCGCTGAGCAGGAACGAAGCATCATTGCTCGAGGACATGCGGATCTCGTTGCTGCACGCGCCCATCGCCTCCGGGGCGAAAGGCTAGAGATGTCACCTGCCGGCTTGGCCGTTATCCGATAAGGAGAAGCCTGCCATGTTTCGCTTGCTTTTAACCTACAGCCGTGAGGAAAAAACCTTCGCTGTGCCGGAAGGTGAGGCAAGGCTCGGGAGCGCCTCAGAGAATGACATCGTAGTACGAGTCACAGGCGTCTCCCGACGGCATGCGCTCATCAGGCGATACATGGAAGGTGTTGAGGTTATAGACCTCGGTTCCAAAAATGGGCTTCTCGTTGATGGCCTACGAGTGGAGCGTGTCGTGCTCACTCCGGGCCTTCGGCTCCAGATTGGTGCCGCATGGCTTGAGATCGAAGAGCTGTCATCTCTAGAGGCAGCCTTCGAAATGATGCTCCAGAGTTCCTCAGAGAGTGGGCCATCTCCGTCCCCAATTACTGCGACTGTGAAGGGGCATACAGATCCAAGGATCTTGTCTCCAACTCAGTCCGCCTTGGCTCTTGCCTACCACATCGCGCAAGTAGGTGTGGGGCTCCCCGGAGAGCGGGCCGACCTTCTGTCACGGATCAAGGCTGCTTTGGGAGCGGAAGCTATAGCGTCCTTCGACCGGACATCGCGCGGAGTGCTTCGGTCTCTTGAAAGTGATGGCAGGTTCTCGCCAACGGAGGCCAAGCACTTGACCTCACTTGCCGAAGACTCATCTTCGGTCCCTGAACGGATCATCCTGAAGCGAGCGGGACACCTCCTTCTCTCCGGCAGAGATCCTTGGTTTCTCGGGGCAAGCTTTGCAGGAGAGAGCTTGGCTCGGGAAGGGTGGCGAAAAGACTTTCTCCGATTCATGGCACATGAGCTCCTTGCGCCTACTCGGAGCTTTGATGATATGACCGCTCGTGAAGCCTCCCGCGTTCTCTCGCTTGTAAGGGGTAATAAGAGAAGAGCAGCAGCGATCCTTGGAATCAGTCCGGGGACACTCTACAAGTTCCTCAGTCGCCGAAGCTCACGCCTGCATTGAGCGGGTACGCTCCTCGCCTATCCACTTCCTGGAAAGATTTCTTCTCTGGAACACTGGCAATCCTTCGGCTTGAGTGGCGCAAGGTGTTCAAAATTTGAACAGCTTTGACAGTCCGCAAATCATAATCAGAGAATGATGGAACGCCAGCCTTTTAGGGGCGGAGAACATGGCGTGGTTGGCTCCGCAGGGAAGATGGCTCTGAATGATGAAGGAGTGGGAATTGAATAGGCGCGTGTCTCGGCCTAGAGTTAATGACCCCGATCCCGCTCTTAGTTACTGTCTCGTGCGCCTCTTGGTGTCGCGTTCGCCACCTCATGGGGCGCTCTTGAGGTTGAGACTGGGTAAACGGCCAAAGAGATACTAGCTTGATTCGTTAACTCAAAGTGCGGCGATAGGCCGTAGAAAGGGAGCAGCAATGAAGCCGACATTGGTAATGATTGCGGTTGTCGTATTCCTGTCTGGGAGGGTGGGGGCACAGGTAACAGTGAACTATCAACCGACCCCTTATCCCAATAGCGTTGATGGTGACGTTCATCATGTCGTTGATGGGTGGCTGGGGAGCAATTTCAATACCCTCTTCGTTCGCGACGACAAGGTTCAAGTGGGCGGTTGGGGCGATATCTACCGCACGTATCTTAAGTTTGACCTAGAGGGTCTTCCTGGCAATGTTAGTCAAGCGAAGCTCTGGTTCAAGAACTTCGCGCGGGGTGACGCTTCCACGACGACATCGTTCGTCTTGGCAAGAGTTTCATCGCCCTGGGATGAGAATATGACATGGGCGACACAGCCATCAACCGGGCCGTCTGTCACCTACAGTCCGGCTACCGTAGGACTCTGGTGGGGTATGGATATTACAAGCTGGTACCAGGCTTGGCAGCAGGGAAGCGCAGCGAGTCATGGCGTAATGCTGTCTCCCTCGAACACCAATAATAGGTTCAACATGTTTCGTAGCTCACGCTATAGCTCGGCAGAGCGGCCATACCTTCAGCTGACCTTTACGCAGCCAGTCTCTACGCCGGCATTTAGAATGCCTCTGCCAGGAGGAGTTGCGTGGCTCAACACAACTGAGGTTGGTGGATATGATTGCAAAGGACTCTACGACCAATATCACGATGGTACAAACTACTTTTCAATTGATTTCTCGTGGAGGAATGTCGATCCTGGGAGCTTGAGTCAGGTGTACTCTAGTACTGACAACATCCCCATCATTGCGGCCGCTAGCGGGATAGTAACATTCGCGGGCTACAGCAATGCAAATGGTAACTACGTGGTTCTTGACCATGACAACGACAACAACGTTGGTACAGGATTTTCAACAAGATATCTGCATCTCAAGCCGCAACTTTTCGTATCTACTGGGCAGTCGGTTAATCAAGGTGACTTGCTCGGCTATATGGGGGATACAGGGATCAGCTACGGCACCCATCTTCATTTCGGTGTTCGCTACAATGATAGCGGGTCTTCCAGTCAGAGTCCGCTGAGGTATGTGGTCATGGATGGTAGATTACTAAAGAGTTACCAGAGTTCCTGTGCAAACAACAGCGCCTCCGGCGACTACACCCGCTACTACACCTCTTTGAATCGCGCCTACTAGCTAATTCGGCAGGTGAAGAAGCTTTAGTATAGCGCGGTTTCGACGATCGCTTGAATGACTGCCAGGTGACGATCGTGTGGAGACAAGGTTCGCACGGATATCACGTAGGGGGCTTTTCCTTCGGAGAAGAAGATATACCGGAGGGAGGGCCCCGCTACTTCACATGGGGTGTCCTCACCGCAATGAACCATTACCGAATTACCGGTTGTTACCTCAAACCCAGTAACTTCGTAGAACTGTTCAATAGCACGCGTGCCGTGGGCTGTCGTGAATTCTCTGCCTGAGAGAATGTGAAGGCGGCGCCCCTCTCCATGTGGTATTTCTGGTAAGTCTCTCCATGTTACGGTATGGTCCTGAGTATAGTCTTTCTCTAAGCGGGAGAAGGGAGAGCCAGGGAGGCGAGCGCAATTGGGCGGGCACAGGCCAAGCCATGCGGCAGCCTTCGTGTCGTTGTCCACAATAGCGCTCCATTCCGAGAACTCTTTAGCTAAAAATATTTCTGGATACCGAATCGAAAAGCCATGTTGAGCGTCCACATACGTTTGACTCAGAGGGCCGTACTTCCCGATAAATTCGGGCTGCTTTATGGGGGCGTCGGTGACGGTTGCTGCTCCTACGACGGGCTTCTGCAAAACAGTATTAGTCGTCGATCGGATCAGGGCGCCCAGAGACACAAAGCCTATTAATATAACGGCCGCCGAATATGCGTTGAACATGTAATAGAGAATAGCATAATATTGCTTGGGCTAGTAATTCGAAGGGTAGTATCTGATTTTTCCACATCCAACTGAGAAATAAAGGATTGAGCTACTGCGAGGGAGTGCTGCCATGACAAAAAGTCTCTATCAACCTCTCGCCCACTGGTCCACCTTGGTCGAAGGACTCCAAGCGTCACCCCAGGAATGCTACGCTGCGATCACAGAGGCCATTCGGCATCGGGAAGTCCCCGAGGCCGCTACCTCTCTCGTCACATACCAAGAGAGCGGCTTCCTCTCCGCCGAACGGATTTACCTCCGGGTGACGCGGAAGATGCTCGCCTTCGATATCTGCGCGGCGCCTTTCGGCACCGGCTTCTTTTTCTCTTGGCGGCTCTCCGAGGTGCCTCCCGGCAACCTCCTTGGCTGCTTCACCGTCTTCCTCATGCTTGGAGTAAGCGGCTTTCTCCTCCAACTCGCGTCAGACGCGCGGCAAGCCACCGAGGACCCCTTGAGCCTGTACCAACTCGGCGTACTGGGAGGGGGCCTTTTCCTCTTCACTATGTGGGTGACGGCTGTCGCGGTCCGCAGCGGCAGGCTCTTCTCGGAAGATGCGGTCCTTGCGATGCCCTTGATCGGCTCCCTGTACAACGCGATCTTCCGCCCTTCCACCTTCTACAAGGAGGACACGATCGACATGTATCAGAAGGCGGTGCACGCGGCGGTCCTTGAAGTGGTGGATGGGATGATGAGCGCGAAAGGACTCCGGGCGCTCTCCCCTGAGGAGCGGCGACCGACCATTCGAGGCTTTCTCGGCAGAAAGTAACGGGAGTTAAGCGAGCGTGCTTGCTTCGCACGTCGAAGCCCTAACCGCAGGTTTCTACGCGTGGGAAATCCTGGGACGGGGCTGGCAGTCATATCCCTATCCCGTCACCCCAGAGCCGCCGTTCCGGCCCTTCCCCGGCCACGTCCTTCCTTCTCGCCTCGTCATAGACGATGGACGCTTGGAGCATCCCTTGGTATCCCTGGTCGCTGCCCTTTTCGGGAGGCGGAAGGGACAGGATGGAGCATCTCGGGCAGACGAGATTGAAACAGACGAACCCGCTCCGGAGTTCTTCGAGGATGCCGACGGCCTAGTTGAGCTTGAGGTCACCTTGCCTCCCGGAGTGCGCGTCACTCCCGGAGCGGCCGAAGCCTTTCTCGTGTCGCTCTCGGCGACGAGATACCCGCTCGCCTTCGAGATTCTAGGGAGCGGGGGCGAGATCGTCTTCCGGCTCGCCGTGCGGAGGCCCGACGAGCGCGCGGTAAGGCACCAGCTTCGGGCGTTCTTCCCGGAGGCCATCCCCGTGACTCCCGCATGCGCTCTCCGCGAGGCCTGGGGCGGACTCCGGGGCTCGGCGGCAGTCCTGGAATTCGGCCTTGGGCGCGAGTTCATGCTGCCTCTTCGCACCTTCCGGGACTTTGCCCTCGATCCCCTGACGCCGATCTTCGGAGCGCTCTCTGACGTGCGCTCGGGAGAAATCGGGCTCCTTCAGGTGCTCTTTACCCCTGCCACCGCCCCTTGGGCGGAGAGCATCCTCCGCGCGGTCACGGACCCGCATGGAGGTCCCTTCTTTCTCGACGCGCCGGAAGTGACCGCCCTCGCGCGGGAGAAAGTCGCGAGTCCCCTCTTCGCGGCTCTCGTCCGCATTGGAGCGAAGAGCGCCTCGCCGGGACGCGCCTGGGAGATGATCCGCGGGCTCGCGGGCGGGCTCGTGCATCTCGGCCGGCCGGAGGCGAACGAACTCGTGCCTCTTGCGGCCGAGGATGGGGTAGACCTCGAAGAGGACCTCCTCGCCCGCAGGACGCACAGGACCGGCATGCTCCTCGGGAGCGCCGAGCTTGCCGCGTTGGTCCATCTGCCCCATGAGACCGTTCGGGTTCCCGCGCTCCGGCGCGAGGTAAGACGAACCAAGATCCCGCCGCCTGTGACCCTTGCGGACGGGGTGACCTTGGGCGAAAACCTTCACGAAGGGCAGACCCGCACGGTCCATCTCCCGCGCGATCTCCGCATGCGGCACGTGCATGTGGTCGGGGCCTCGGGAAGCGGCAAGTCCACTCTCCTCACACAGATGATCCTCTCGGACCTCGCGAGCGGCGAGGGGCTGGCGGTCCTCGACCCGCACGGGGATCTTGTAGACGAGATCCTCTCCCGTTTTCCCGAAGAGCGCGAATCGGACCTCATCCTCTTCGATCCCGGGGACGAAGAGGTCTCCCTCGGCTGGAACATGCTCGCCGCCCGTTCGGAGACTGAAAAGACGCTCTTAGCGTCCGACCTCGTGGGCGTCTTCCGGAGGCTCTCGACCTCTTGGGGCGACCAGATGAACTCGGTCCTCGCGAACGCGATCCTCGCCTTTTTGGAGTCGGAGACCGGAGGCACCCTTCTTGATCTCCGGCGCTTCCTCGTGGACCGCGAGTTCCGGGCCGAGTTCCTCCGCACGGTCCGCGACCCCGAAGTCCTCTTCTATTGGCAGCGCGAGTTTCCACTCCTCAAGGGCTTGCCCCAGGGGCCGATCCTCACGCGGCTCGATACGTTCCTCCGGCCGAAGCTCGTGCGGCGGGTCGTCGTGGAGCGCGAACAGACTCTCGACTTCCGCGGGATCGTGGATGGAGGTGGGGTCCTTCTCGCGAAGCTCGCCCAGGGCGCGATCGGTGAGGAGAACGCTGCGCTCTTGGGGAGCCTTCTCGTCTCCGCCTTCCATCAGGCGGCGATGTCCCGACAGGATCTCGCGCCCCACGCGCGGCGGCATTTCTTCCTTTACCTCGACGAGTTCCACGAGGTGGCGACCCCCTCGATGGCCGCGCTCCTTACCGGCGCCCGGAAGTACCGCCTGGGCCTCACGCTCGCCCACCAGGAACTCCGGCAGCTCGAATCCAGGAACCGCGACCTGGCTTCCGCAGTCCTCGCGAACGCCGGGACCCGGATCGTCTTCCGCGTGGGGGAGGACGACGCCAAAGCCTTGGAACGCGGGTTCGCCTCCTTTACGACAGAGGACCTCGCGCGCCTCGGTGTGGGCGATGCGGTGGCACGGGTGGAGCGGGCGGACCATGACTTCAACCTCCGGACCGCTGCCCTCCCGGACTTATCTCCCGAGCGCGGGGCGGCGAGACGCGAAGAACTTGTGGCCCTCACTCGGGCCAAGTTCCCGCGGCGAGTGGAGGAGGAGAAGGAGGTAAAGGAGACGGAGTCCGCTCCTTCTCCAATCCCTCGGAAAGCTCCGGAGCCTGAAACAGCGCCCCGCCCAAGAAAAACGCCCCCGCCTCCGCCCACAAAGAAGGCGCCGCGGGCGCCTGAACCGCCGCCCATGGGACGCGGCGGACCGGAGCACAAGTACCTCCAGGAACTCGTGAAGCGATGGGGAGAGGCGAAGGGCTACCGGGTCGTGATCGAGGAGCCCACCCCGGACGGCAGGGGCAGTGTGGACGTGGCGCTCGAACGGGCCGGATTCCGCCTCGCCTGCGAGATCTCGGTCACCTCTACAGTGGATCAGGAGGTCGGAAACATCGAGAAGTGCCTCCGGGCCGGCTTCTCGCAGGTCGTGCTCCTTTCCATGAAAAAGACTCGCCTCTCGCGAGTGAAGGCGGCTCTCGCAGGAAGACTTTCGCCCGAAGACGTAAGTAGAGTGCTCTTCCTCGCCCCGGAGGAGCTATCCTTCTATCTGGACGCCCAAGGCGCCCCGCCGTCCACATCAGAGACCGTGGGCGGCTACCGGGTGAGTGTCGAGTACGAAACTCCCGACGAGGCGGCCCGGGCCTCCCGCGCCAAGGCCATCAGCGACCTCATCGCCCGGAGAATGAGAAACAAGAAGGGAGACAAGGCATGAAGGAACGACGCCCTCCCCGTCCCCCCGTTACGGTCACGTGGCAGGAGAACCCCGTCCGGCCGCTGCCGCCCGAGATCGAATCCAAAAAGCCCGTGGGCATCTGGGTCAGGGTCTCGACCCCGGACCAAGCGGAGGGAGACAGCCCCGCGCACCACGAGGCCCGCGGGAAGATGTATGCCGAGATGAAGGGCTGGGAGATCCGCGAGGTCTACCACCTCGAAGCGGTCTCGGGAAAAGCGGTCCTCGACCATCCCGAGACGAAGCGGATGCTTGACGACGTGAAGCGGGGCCACATCACGGGCCTCATCTTCTCGCAGCTCTTCCGCCTCGGCCGGAACACCAGGGAGCTTCTCGAAATCTCCGACTTCTTCGCGAAGCATGGTGCCGACCTCATCTCGCTCGCGGAGTCGATCGACACCTCGACCCCCATCGGCCGCATGTATTACACCCTCACGGCCGCCATGGGGCAGTGCGACCGCGAGATGACCGCCGCCCGGGTCGCGGCCTCGATCCCGATCCGGGCGAAGCTCGGGAAGTCTCTGGGCGGCCAGGGCACCTTCGGGTTCCATTGGGTGGACAAGAAGCTCGTGCCGCATCCGGAGGAGGCTCCGGTCCGCCGCCTCATCTATGACCTCTTCCTCACGCACAAGCGCCTGAAGACCGTCGCGAGGCTTCTAAACGAGGCCGGGTACCGTACCCGGAAGAAGACCAAGTTCACCGACACCACGATCCGGCGGCTGATCGAGGACCCGACCGCGAAGGGCCTCCGCCGCGCGAACTACACCCGCTCGACTGGCGACAAGAAGCACTGGATTCCGAAGCCGGAAAAGGACTGGGTCTGGACCGAGGTCCCAGGGATAGTGGACGAAGAGACCTGGGACGCCGCAAACCGCCTCCTCCTGGAACGGAAGAGGGCGCCTGCGACCAGACCCTCAAAGAAGGCGGTCCATCCCTTCGCCGGGTACACCTTCTGTATTTGTGGGGAGAAGATGTACGTGCCTCACAAGGGCGCCAAGTACACCTGCGGCAAGTGCCGGAACAAGATCCCCATCGTGGACCTGGACCGCGTCTTCCGGGAGCGGCTCCGGCAGTTCGCGATCTCCGAGGACGAGATCCTCGCCTACGCCGCGAGGGGCGACGAGGCGCTCCGGGAGAAGGAGCGGCTCTTGGGGTCCCTCACCCGCGAACTGACGAAAGTTCGGGCCGAGATGGAGAAGGCCTATCAGCTCTACCTAGAGGACGGGCTCACTACTCAGGGGTTCAAAGAGCGGAATGCGCCCCTGGATGCCCGGCTCCGGGAGATCGAGGACGAGCTGCCGCGCCTCGAAGGCGAGGTGGACTTCCTCAAAATCGAGAAGCTCTCCGGCGAGGAGATCGCGGAGGGAGGCCAGGACTTCTATGTCCGCTGGCCCGGAATGCCGCCGGAGGAGAAGCGGATGCTTGTCGAAACCTTCGTCCGCAGGGTCACGGTGGGTAGGGACGAGATCTCATTCCGGCTCCATCACTTCCCGGTTTCGCCTGAAATCACAGCAAAAGGGCAACGCTCTAACCAGGGTTGAGCAGCAGGCAGGGGCCCCGCCACTCCATCTCCGGCCGGTGCGAATGGCCGAAGATCACCAGCTTCAGCCGCGACGGCCAGCTCCGGTCGACGTCCTCGCGCCGGTGGATCATGCCGAAGGGGAGCCCGTCGAGGTCACCTTCCACCTCCTCCGGCAGCTCGGCGGCGGTGGGGCCGTGGTCGGTGTTGCCGCGGACCGCGACCACCGGCGCGATGCGCCGGAGATGGTGCAGGATTTCCAGCTCTCCCACGTCTCCAGCGTGCAGGATACGGTCGCACCCGGCGAGCAGCTCGAGCACACGCGGCCGCAGCAGATTGTGAGTGTCCGAGAGCACGCCGACGCGCATGATCCACCTCCTCGCGGCTTCACGTGACTTCCGGGGCCTGCACGGAACTTGCACTGATCCCGGACCGGCACGAGATGAAGCGATGAGCATGCTATCAACAACACCGGTCATCAGAGGGGTCGAAGAGATCGGCCCGTATCAGATCCTGGAAGACCTCGGGCCGGCTCCGTTCGGTACGGCCTACCTGGCGGTGGACAGCCGGAGCGACCGGCGCGTCTTCCTCAAGGTGATCCCGGCGTCGCGGCCGGGGTTCGAGCAGGAGGAGACCCCCTGGGACGTCCTGCTCCGCGAGACCCGGGCCCTCTCCCGCATCTATCACCGTGGCATCCCGCCGCTTGTCGAGATCGCCGAGCAGGAGGGAGCGCTGCTGGTCTCCTTCGCCGCGGTCCGCGGAGACACCCTGCACGACCTGATGGTCCAAGGGAAGCGCCCGAACCGCAACCTCCTGGTCGACTGGGGGTGCCAGCTCCTGGACATCCTGGCAGAGGCGCACGCCGAGGGCATCCTGCACCGGCACGTGAGCGAAGACCAGATCATCATCGACCTCGAAGGCCGCCTGATCCTCATGGGGTTCGGGCTGACCCAGATCCACTTCGATCCGCTCGCCGCCTTCCCGCCGGAGCGCTCGCTGGGGGAGCCGCTCAGCCAGCAGAGCGATCTCTACGCCGTCGGGCTGCTGCTGCGCCGCCTGGCGTTCGCCAGCGGGCTGAAGGCGGGACGCGGTGGCGGCAGCCCGCAGCGGGATCCCCTGCTCAAGGTGCTGGCCCGGGCGACGGTCGCCGATCCGGCAGCCCGTTTCAGGGATGCCCGCGAAATGTCCGAGGCGCTCCGCCAGGCTGGCCGCGCCGGCTCGCCGCTCCTCGCGCCGCGCCCGATCCGTCAGGGCTCCCGCTCCGCCGACACCACTCCGGCCCGTCCGCAGCCGATCGCCAGGCTCACGGCGCGTCCCGAACCCGCCGCCGCGGACGGTGAGGAGCACAAGGATCGTCGGCTTGCCCTATTGCTGGTGGCGGCGGCCCTGGTTCTTCTCTTGATCGTCCTGGCGGCCGGATGGCTTCTGATCGGTGGCCGGAAGGACATCCGGACCGTGTTCCCGCCTGTGGCTCATGGCCCCGTGGATGGGGCCCCGACCGCCGCCCCCTTCTCGTCCCCGTTTCCCTGACCCTCCCCGTCCGGGTCGTGGCTGGACCTCCGGACGGGTGGCGGATAGGATGCGGCCCTCTCACCTGGAGGGGGAGGCACGATGAGGATCCACAAGGTCTACACCAAGACCGGAGACCGCGGCGAGACCGCACTCGTCGGGGGCGCGCGGGTGCCCAAAGACGCGTTGCGGATCGAGAGCTACGGCACCGTTGACGAGTTGCAGGCGTTCCTCGGCATGTTGCGCGCAGCCCTGATCGAGACGGAGGCGGAACGCCACCCGGAGGTCCGCGCCGAGTGCGTCCGGGCCATCCATCGCATCCAGCAAGACCTTTTCGATCTCGGGAGCACCCTGGCGACTCCGCCGGAGCACCTCGCCCGGGTCAAGAATCCGGTCACCGACGAGCGGATCACCTGGCTCGAGGAGTCGATGGACATCTGGAACGAAGAGCTGCCGCCGCTCCGCTCCTTCGTCCTCTCCGGAGGGGGCCGCTTCTCGGCATTGAGCCATGTGGCCCGCACGGTCTGTCGGCGTTGCGAGCGGATCGTGCTTCGCCTGGCCCGCGAGGAGGAGGTGCCCGGCGAGGTGCTGCGCTACCTCAACCGCCTGTCGGATTTCCTCTTCGTGATGGGCCGCTATCTGGCCAAGGTGTTCGGCGAGGAAGAGGCTCTCTGGGAGACTCCCCTGCAGAAGTGACCGCGGGCACCCGAAAGGGTGGGGTTATGTCACAATTGCTTGAAATGAAAAGCTTCTTCCCAGCCGTGAAATGACCGAACGGGCCCAATGGATGACGCAGATTCTGGAGAGCTCCATCCAGAGCTCCGGCCTGTCCGAGCAGGAGATCGAAGAGCATCTCGGCTGGGAACCCGGGCTCATTGCCCGGATGCTGAACGGCTCCGTCGAGCACGCGCCACTCCGGCTCCTCCAGATCCTGGCCGAGCTCGGCTCCGAGCGTGACCGGTCGCGGCGCATCCGGGGAAGAGAGACCCGCATGGTCGAGGAGCTGATCGGGAGATTCCGCGAGCTCGGCTATGGTGCCGCGGGCGTCCTGACTGAGGAAGCCTCGCCGCGGCTCTCCCAAGATGTTCTGGAGCAGACCGTGGAGGATGTGCTCCTCCGCGCATTCGGAACCGGGTTGGCCAGGAAGGAGAAGGGGAGGAGCGGTTGAGGCGGAGACCGCGGCGGGATCGGCCTGCTGATCTCCGCCGTGCTCAGCTCGCGCCCAGGGCCTGCCGCGAGCCCTTGAGGTAACGGGTGACCGCGCGCAACAGCTCGATGGGGCCGGTGCGGTCGAGATCGAAGGCTTCCTTGAGCAGGACGAGCGCCGCCAGCGTCTCGCGGGCAATCCGGCGGGCGCGGAAGGTGGCGACCAGCTCCTCGACCAGCTTGCGGGTCTCGGTGGTCTTCCCCTGGCCGAGCCAGACCGCCGCGAGGTCGAGGGAGACCAAGGCCGTATGGTACTCGAGGCCGGTCGATTCCAGCTCCCGCCGCGCTTCCAGCAGCGACTGCTCGGCGCGCCGGAGATGGCCGAGACCGGCGGAGATCCGCCCTTCCAGCCAGCGCAGCTTGATCAGGTTCAGGCGGTCGCCTTCGGCGAAGTAGGCCTGGCGCGTCTTCCGCAGGAGACGCTGCGCCTCGCGGAAGCGGCCGCAGTCCGCCAGAAAGCCGATCAGGTTGTGCACGGCGGAGATCACCAGCTTGGGATCGGCGGCGGCATTGATCATCGCCAGCCCGGCGCTCACCAGCCGGACGGCCTCCTCGGGGTCGTCGCCGCATCCGGTGTAGATACCCTTGCTGATCAGAGCGCGGCCCGCGTTGTGGCAGTCGCCGTGACTCTCATAGAGGCGGTAGACCGCGTCGAGCAGCTCCAGAGCTTCCCCGAAGCGGCGCTGGCCGCCGCGGAGGGAGGCGGTGAGATCCATGATGCGAACCAGCAGGAGAGGATCCTGTGTCCCGCGGGCGCTCTCCTCGACGGCGCTGCGCAGGGCGCGATCGGCGCCGTCGAGGTCATCGGAGACGCGGAGGGCGTTCCCGAGCTCGGCGAGGCAGCGGGCGCGGAGGTCGGCCGTCAGCTCGGGGCCGTACTCCATCGGATCGATCTCCGCCGCGATGGCCGC
>WUUC01107682.1_pt1 | contig 41473 bp, 54 predicted proteins | sample 6278441 | NCBI WGS metagenome assembly WUUC01 (sample SAMN13675441, study PRJNA597444) | soil metagenome | isolation source: soil | place: USA: Washington | collected 2017-10
ACCTTGGCGGCAGCAATTGCGGGTGAGTCGCTGGATGGGGCCGTGTCGATGACTAGCAGCTCAACGCCGTCCTTCCTGGCGGCCTCAATTGCCTTGTCCAGGCGCCCAACAGGACAGGGGACGACGGGGACATCATCCTTGCCAAGCCGACTACGCCGGTCACTCCACTTGGCGGCATTGCATTGCGGGTCCAAATCAATAATCGCGGCACTGCGGCCAAGTATTGCGGCATTCACGGCCATAGCTGCCGCAATTGTCGTTTTCCCTGTACCGCCTTTCTGGCCGATTACAGACAATATTCTCATAGTTATATATCTTATAGGTTTTATGGGTCTATAAGTCTATTTACCTATGAGTCTATAGTCAAATAATCTTATTGACTTAGTAGGTTTCGCTCGATATAGGCAACCAGCTCCGCATAGGTTTCCGGTTCCAGGATGATTGTTTCCGTGGGACCGTACCCGTTTTCAACGGTGAGAACTACGCGGTCCACGTCCATTTCAGCGTAAACGCTGTCCCCTAAGTATTCCTTATTCATCGGCAACCTCCGCCGGAACCTTTGAGGCTTTTTCAGCCGCCAGCAATATCTGCCGAACTCTCTCAGCCGATATATTCATCCTCTCCCCTATTTCTTTCAGCGTCCAATTTATTTCTCTTAGACGAACTATCTCATCTCTTCTTCGCCGCACATCCTGCATGTACTTTGTATGGTGATCCTCGAATTTATTTCTTCTGTCCATAAGTGGTCCTTCGCATAAATTTTATTGTTATTAAAGTTCGATTCTTAGTTTCTCGCCTTTTGATCCCCTGAAAACACCACCTAAACCATTACTTCTTTTGGCTAATCATTGCTATTGCACTCTAGTACAATTTTCAACCCCCCTTGTGTAAAAGGCTACAGCTTTCAACCCCCCTTGTCGTTGTATATAGTGGGGGAAAGGGGAAATACGGGAAGCATCGGCCAATAAATCAATACCCCTTGTGCAAGCAAGGCGAAAGGAAACGATGTCCGACTTTTTTTCAAATCTCAGTGCCACGATAGCGCGCGCTGAAGCCGTCGCAGTAGTTGAGTACATGATGGCGTCTCCACAGCTCCAAGAAATTCTACGCACCAAGTACGTCACGCTCCTGAAAACACAAAACCCTAATGAGTCTACGGCTGATAGAAACGACTATACAGACGAAGAACAAGAGCGGGAGCGGAAACATCCAACCGGACTAACACTAGATCAGATCCTGGATGATCCCAGGCGCGGCCAAGGAGGCAAATATTAGCCAGCCAGAGCAGCCAGTAACCCCTGGCATACATCAAATGACGGACCTGGCCTACCATGCCGATCCATGCCCTGAACCATCACTCTCAAGCAGCATTATCAAAGTACTGTTATCCCATTCTCCGCTACACGCCAGCGAGAAGCATTCACGATTGAACCCTGATTATATTCCCGACGAATCCGCGCGATTCGATCTAGGAAGCACGGTTCATTGCGTTTTACTTGAGCGCGACTGGGCAAAGATTCGTGTTATTGACCCTCTGGATCACGTCGGCAAAAAAGGCGCTGCCCCTGTTGGATGGACGAATAACTCCATTCGTGCGGCCAGGGACGAGGCGCGCGATCAAGGATTGATCCCGATACTGAAAGACCAGGCGGAAGCGGTTCAGGATATGGTTGTCGAGGCAATGGCATTCATTGAAGGCTCCGAGGTTAACGGGATACTGGAAAACGGCTGGCCAGAGCAAACGCTGGTATGGAATGAGTCAGTTGACGACGTACTGGTATGGTTGCGCGCCAGGCTTGATTGGCTGCATAACGATCACAACCTGATTCTGGACTACAAGACGTGCCAAAACGCTTCGCCCCAGGCCTTCCAACGTCAGATCATGGCCATGGGGTACGACATCCAAGCGGCTTTGTACTTGCGCGCCCTGAATGCCGTCGTTGGGGTAGAGGACGCCCGTTTTGTTTTTCTCGCGCAAGAGATCGAGCCGCCTTACGCCTGTTCGCTGCATACGCTATCGCCGGCCTTCCTGGATATGGCGGCAGATAAGGTGCAACGAGGGATTGAACTATGGGCTGAATGTATGCGATCGGGAGTCTGGCCGGCCTACCCTAACTGTGTTTGCCGCGTAGATCCGCCGGCCTGGGCGCTGAATCAGTATACGGAAGCGATGGAAAAGGAAGCAATCGAAAAAGGCCCTTTCTCATGACTTTTGAATTCAAACGAGCGGTACGTGAGGACGTGGGTTTACTGATGGGCCTGGCCGGCGGGACCGGAAGCGGAAAAACGTACACGGCGATGCGCCTGGCGGCCGGCATAGCAGGGGATAGGCCTTTTGCTGTGATCGACACGGAAGCCGGCAGGGCAAAGCACTATGCCGACTACTTTAATTTTGACCATGGCGAGATCCACGCGCCGTTTCGTCCCGATACCTATATAGAAGCGATCGAGGCGGCCGACAAGGCCGGTTATCCGGCTATCGTCGTAGATAGCATGAGCCACGTTTGGGGCGGAGACGGCGGGGTACTGGACTGGCAGGAACAAGAGCTGCAACGCATGGCCGGCAGCGATTGGAAGAAGCGCGAACAGGTAAAGATGGCCGCCTGGATACAACCAAAAATGGCACACAAGCGCATGGTGCAAAGGCTGCTACAGGTTAGGGCGCACCTGATTTTGTGTTTTCGGGCCGAGGAAAAGATAGACATCATCAAAGATGAGAACGGCAAGACAAGGATAGTACCCAAGCAATCCCTCACGGGTTACGCCGGATGGGTTCCTATTTGCGAGAAGAGTTTGCCGTTTGAAATGACGGTGAGTTTCATGCTGACGGCAGCCGAGCCAGGCATACCCAAGCCTATCAAGCTGCAACGGCAGCACATGGAAATTTTCCCCCTGGACAAACCAATTACCGAAGAATCCGGCAAGAAGGTAGCGCAATGGGCGGCCGGCGCGAATCCCGCGCGGAACGTGAACACGAAAGCGGTGATTGATCGGTTCGCTGAACTGGGGATCAAGGAAGAGGACGTTGTTAAGGAGGTCGGGGTTGCCCTGGAAAAATGGACTGATGCGGATCTGGCCAAGGCGCGCCGAGTGTACACCGACAAACGGAACCAACTGATTAAAGAAAAAGGGGTAGGCAATGAATCATCTTGACCGCATGGAAGCGATTTACGATTTAAACCTGGATCTGCCAGGCGCAAAGGTTGCAACCGTCCGGCGCTACTCCCCCAAGGGATACCGAAGCGCCAACTGGAAAGCCGACGACCGCCGGACGCTAACGGCAATTGGCGGAGCTGTGTTGCTTCTCGTTGGGATGGCTTTGGTTATTGCAGCTTACGCGGGATGACGTTTCTAAAGCGACGGCAACCGCGAAAGCTCTTGTCGGTAGCGGAAACGTCAAGGCAGAACCAGGCCGCGCTCAACTACTACAGCAAGCTATCAGGTAAGCCGAGAGTTGACCTGGGGCCGGTTGCCGTCCCCAAAAAGCGCGTCCCCGTGCGTGGCGCGCCACCAAAAGAACACAGCGAACAGGTTAACTACGTTAACTGGTTCAGGCGCACATACCCAACAGTCTTAATTTTCGCTATTCCCAACGGAGGCGTTAGGGATGCCGTTACCGCGTTTCGACTCAAGCAGGAAGGGGTTGAACCTGATGTGCCGGATCTCTTTATACCGAAATTCCGGCTATGGGTAGAAATGAAACGCATAGGCGGTGCCAGGCGACCCTCGCAAAGGGAAATGGCCGAGCATCTTATAGGCTGCGGCTATCTGCATTTTTTCGGCATGGGTGCCGAGGATGCCAAAGCAAAAACGCTACAACTTTTCCCGATAGAGGGGCAGGAACATGCAGCCACGTAAACCTGATGGGCAATACGATCTTGAAGAGATCAAGCGCAATACAGATATGGTTGCGCTGGTGTCGCACTACATTCCTCTCAATAAACGAGGGGTGGACTGGGTTGGGCTTTGTCCGGTTCACGGCGAAAAAACGCCGTCCTTTCACGTTACAAAATCCAAAGGGTTCGCTTTTTGCTACGGCTGCGGGGCGCACTACGATGCAATCTCGTTCCTGATGGCAATGGAACGCATTGACCTACGCACAGCTTGCGAACGACTGACGGGCAGCATTTCCTGGGTGCCTAAGCTGAGTGTCCCGCCAGGGCCGCCGCCAGCAAAACGAATAACCAGCAAACCGCCGACGGATGCACCAACGCCGTCGATGACTCTACAGCATCTAGGGGAGCCGATACAGATCTATGCACTCAAGGACGTGGACGGTTCCCTGATTTGCTATGAGGCCAGATATGACGACCCGAAAGACAAGGCGCGGATGTGGACCTGGGGCAAAACGCAAGGCGACAATCCACGGTGGGCTTGCGGACATCCAACGCTGCCGAGGCCGCTTTATGGCCTGGATAGGTTCGGGCTGCTACCAGCTCAAGCGCCGGTACTGATTACCGAGGGGCCGAAAAAAGCCGATTCGGGGCACCGATTGCTAGGGACTGAATATGTCTCCCTATCCTGGACCGGCGGGGCCAACAGAGTAAAAGAACACGATTACGAATACTTGGCAGGGCGGACGGTGTTGCTCTGGCCGGATGCCGATCGGCAACTATGCAACTCTGAACAAATGGCCGCTGCCGTGGGTTGCGGGGTAGGGGACATTATCCCCTACGAGCATCAACCAGGGCCGAAGGCAATGTATCTCCTGGGCAAGATCCTGTACGAACTTGGCTGCACGGTGCGCCTGGTGAATGTACAGGGCACGATGCTTTCAGGTTGGGATATAGCGGACGCGGAGGCCGATGGATGGGGCCGCAATGATGTTTTGACCTGGTTGGACGGGAGAATAAGGGATTACGCGCCTGGGCCAAGCGTCGTAGACGATGGCAGATACCAGGCAAACCCGCGCGTAAAAGATGGCAAGCTGAGTTTGACACAGAATCACTACGGACCAAGAACGCCGCCAGGATCGGAAGAGGATCTACTTGCCTCAGTGATGTGGTCAATAATCTCCGATGAAAAAATGGAGCCGATCCGCTGGCTCTGGCCAGGGCGGATTGCACGGGGAAAAATCTCTCTCCTGGTGGGAGATCCTGGATTAGGAAAATCGCAAGTTTGCGCCTCTATTGCCTCAGTCGTGACTCACGGCGGGTTGTGGCCTGGGGACCGCACTTCTTGCGATCAGGGATCTGTGCTGATTATGTCGGCCGAAGATGATGTGAGCGACACGATAGCGCCACGCCTGGAAGCTGCCGGCGCGGATCGCTCAAAGGTGGCGCGGATTCGTTCTATCAAGTTTCATAGCCGAGAGGACGACACGACGGCGGAGCGGGTTTTTTCAGTCACTGACGACCTGGCGCGCCTAACCGCGCTACTGAACAAAATCGGGGATGTGAGGATTTTAATCATTGACCCGATTTCCGCCTACATGGGCACGGCGGACAGCTATAAAAATTCCGAAGTGAGGGGCATGTTGACTCCCTTAATGAACCTGGCGCATGAGCGAAAGCTGGCCGTGTTGCTGGTGTCTCATTTGACTAAGGCGCAAGGCTCATCCGCGCTAATGAGGGTACAAGGATCTGTTGCGCTGCCGGCGCTGGCCAGGGCGGTATGGGGCATAGCCAAAGATCCTGAAAAGCCCGAACGCCGCTTACTGATGCCGCTAAAAAATAACCTGGGAAAGGACAATACGGGCCTGGCCTATACCATCGAGTCAGCGATTATAGATAGCGAGGACGGGCCTATTGATACGAGTTTTGTATTGTGGGAAGCCGATCCGGTAACGATGACGACGGAAGAGGCGTTTGAGGGCAATGTAGAGGACCGAGAGGAAAAGCGGGACGCCAAGAGCTTCCTCAAAATGTTGCTGGCACACGGGCCGGTTTCCTCAAAGGAAGTAGAAAAGGACGCCAAGGATGTCGGCTACAACATGCAGATGTTGCACCGATTAAAAAAGAGCCTGGGGATCGAAGTCAAGCGTTTGGGGCGGGGTTGGTGCTGGCAATTTGAAGGCGTCCAGGTGCAAAACTCCTACCGTGACCGTGGAAACTAAGGGAATGTTGGTAGTGAACGGCAGGCTTCTCCGAGTTATCTCCGAAAAGCTGGTGGATTACGGCAATATAGCTCCCGACAAAGCTCCGCCAGTCTATCTCCGCTTTACAGTAGCAACAACGGCGCCGGCGAACGAATGGCAACCTGGCGGGGAATAATGGGGTTGTTGTTGTCGATGCAAGGCGCCATGAGGGCTACTGTCTCTGGACGGGACGTAAAGGCCAGGGGAGCGCGATTTGTTATCCCTACGCTGGCAGGAAGGGAAGCCGAAATCGAGGAAATGATAAAGCAAAAGAAAACCAAAACGAGTATTGCTGAACATTTAGGGGTGTCGCGGCAGACGTTGCGGGATCACATCGAGCGGATGAATGCCGCTAAACATGGAGGGGGGAATTGTGGGGCAGATAAACAGAAAGTGGAAAGAGTTTAAAAGTGCCGTGCTGGCTGACATCGAGGAGCCGACGGCGTACGAGGAAACGGTTTTTTACGGTGGGGCGGCTTCTACGATGTCGGTAGTAAAGGCGCTGGTTGAGTCGGATCTTCCTCCTGATGAGGTCGTTGCACAGATCAAGAAACTGCATCGAGAGATCCTGGATCATTCTACGACTAAAGTAGAGATCGAGATTTAAGGGGTGCCCCTTGGCTCAACTGTTACCCTTGCAAGGTGTTGTTCCAGCGGGTAACAGTGAATTCCTATCTTGCCAAGGGGCGTAACTTATAACGCCATGGCTTTTAACCGTTTGATCGCGTCTTGCGCCGTCTCTTCTGCCTGGTCAAGCGACGTACGAACCAGATCTACTACAGTCTGGTGCATTTCTTCCGCTTGCATATAGGTATTGCATCGCAACTGAATTTCCCCGAACACGTCACTGAAAGTCATCGTCTCGAAAAGCAGGGGCGGGCCATTCGCGCCAAAGTTGTGATCTAGGCCGAGAAATACGGTGCTAATCAATATGCCGCCGATCTCATCCGCCGCTACCTTCCTGGTCGAGCCTTCCAGCAATTGCGCCCATTTTTCCAGAGTGCAAGGCACGGCGGTTCTACCTTCCAGGCTGTAATACTTTTCTCTCATTCCGCAAACATTCTTCGTCCACTTCCTCAAGTGCCCTCACAATATCCTCAAAGAGGGCGGTTTTTTTAGCTGCCGCTTCCGCCTCATCTTCCGTCCTGCCTATGTCCGATCGGATAGAGCTGGATAGGAGCGCGCCGGTGTAAAACATCCCCTTGAAGGCCGTTATTGTCTTTTTTGATAAGCCCTGTTTTTCATATTCTCTCTGCAAATGATCCCAATGAACTCTCATCGGGCCTACTGGATCGCTCATTCAACCTCCTTTTCATGCTTGCCTATCAGCTCCATCATGGCAAAACCATCGTATTTTGCCTTCGGGATTTCTATTTCAAAGGCCGCCAGGCCGCGAATTGCGATTGCAGCAATAGTCTTATTTCCACTTTCATCTACCGTTACTGCCAGGCGCACGTCCGGCGCCTCATCGAGCATATCCAGCACTTTTTGAATGCGAAAGTCTTGTACGTTTATGCTGCCGTCTCCTGGCGGTTAATCACATATCGCACCGTTGACGGGTGCCACTTGCCGCCTTTTTTTCCTGGTATCCCTGCCTGGTTTAGGTAGCCAGCAATTTCTGCGTAGCTGCTGCCGGCTGCGCGCTTGATAACCATATCCGCAATCACCTGGGCTTCGGTTTCGTCTTGTTTTAGTTTTCCCCGATTTTCTGAAAAACCGAACGGGGTACACGCATATTTTTCCCCTTTTGCCTTCTTGTGTGCAAGGGCGGTAACAGTGCGGTCGCTGGTAACATCGCGCTCAAACTCTGCCAGCACAGCCAACATGCGAAACATCATCTTACCGGCTGCGCCCGTGGTGTCCAGTTTTTCCGACAAGCTGACGAGATCCGCACCGCGCTTGCTCAGTGTGTCCGCTATGTCCAGGGTGTCCCTGGTGGATCTGGCTAGGCGCGACAAGGAATAGACAACGATAGCCATATCCTTTTGGACGGCTGCCAGGGCTTTTAGCAATCCTGGCCGGCGCTTCATGGTGTAGCCAGAAATACCCTCATCCACAAAAATCTGTACCAACTCGCAATTAGTATAGGCGCACCATTGCTCGATTTTTGCCCGTTGCGCGTCCAGGGAAACGCCTTCTTTTGCCTGGCGCTCAGTCGAGACTCGAATATATCCGATCGCTTTTTTCATTATTGTTTTATCGTTTTAGAGGTTTATAAAGAAAGTCGTCTACAGGATTATTCCCTACGGGAGCCTTCTTTTTATTGACCGTTTTTTTCTTTCCTTCGGCCTCTTTTCGCTCATCCGTAAAGTGTTCGCGCGCTCGGTCTAATTCGCACATAAAGGATATTTCGTTTGCCTTGCAGTGATGCAGGAGATCGGTGAGCAAATTCAGCACCAAATCTTCCTTGGTGTACGGATTAGTTTCGTAGTTAGCAAGGGTTGATTCGTACTCTTCATAGATTCTAGTAATAATACGTACAGACCGTTCAATACCTTTTTTTGTCATCGCCATTTAGTCAGCTTCCCACCAATCTTGTGATGAATGAATTACTCGCACTACAGTAATGCCGTCCCGTGTGGGTAGATAAAAAACCAGATATTTTAGTCCTTTGAGGGGCACGGGGAATTTTCTCAGTCCGGCTACTTTCCCCCCTTTTAAGTTGGCAATCTCGCCCATGTTGGAGTTTTTTGCCAGCAAGGAAAACGTCCATTCTGCCATTTCCAGGAACTTCTCTGCCACGGGTAGGCCGGCGGTTTCGGCCAGGTAAACAAAGATTTCTACCAGGTCGCGCAGTGCGCGCGTTTGCTTGTCAACATGCCTCATTGCGTTCCTTTTTCCGCGCCTCTACTCTGGCCAAACCTTCCGCCCGAATGTCTGCCCAGTCCTGTTTTGTCATTGGTGTTGCTTCGCCTTCCATTCCTTCCAGTATCAGGGCCAGTAGCTTATCTTCCGCCTTCGCGCGTTGCTCGTCTGTCAGTAAATGGTAATGGTCGGGATCAATGATACTGAGCCGTTCCAACCTGGCTTTCCTTTCGTCCGCCCTGATTAGCTCCCGCATGTACTCGCTGGCAGTGCTATAGAGTCCTTTCGCAATGCGTTTTTCCACAACCTGTTTAAGGTCGTCCGTCAGTGAAATATTCATCGTTGGCATAGGTAAATCCTCCTGCCCGTAGGATGCCATAAAGGGGAGTGTTTGGCAATTCTTGCCATTGCGACAATAAGTAAATAGTTAATGTCGTGAAAACGCCCCGCTACCATTCTCCATACAAAATCATGTTTCAGTCGATGGCGTGATTTTTTTATTAATCCTTTTAGCCTGGTTAAAAGGATTTTTAGGACAAAAAAATCCCCATTTCTCCCTGTTTCGGGAAGGAATGGGGATTATGGGGACGTTGTTGCTGCTTAGGCTGGCGTCACCTTCACGCGAATGATCCGATAACCAGCCTCTTCGCACCCCTCTCCGACTAGCAACTCCGCATCTTCCCTGGTCTTAAGTTCGCTCTCGGCGGCAAACAGGGTGCCGTCAGGATGAATAACTGCCCAAACTTCCCAACATTCGCTCATGATTCACTCCCCCTTATTTATATTGATTGTCGATGTTTGTCCGCACTACTGTTGCATGTTGCGGGATTATGTACGTGGATTCCTCTACGAACAGAGCAAAGCGACGGGGGGATAGCTGTATAACCGTCCACGTCGTATCGCTGCCAAGTTCTACCGCCATGCTGAGAGTTTCTTTTTTGTTGCCCACGAAAGAGGCTGCTTCCGTGTAATCAAATGATGATTTCATTTTTCCCGAACTCCTGTTGTGGGGTTATCTTGGTTGCCTTTTTCAGGCAACGCGGACAAGTGACTGGTGAGCCTTCACGCGCTGAGAAACCTGCGCTCCTGCCCCCTGGCCGCTTGCCGCACAAGGCGATCCAACTGGTGTTGTACAACTGCCGTTCATACTCCACGTAATGCACGACCGAGCCATGGTCGCGCTCGTACCCGTTTGCGCAACGTCCGGCGAGTGCTGCCGGAGTGTAGGTTTTTTCATCTAACGTAATCATTTTTCCCGAACTCCTTTAATGTGTGCCCGTCCCCGCACCGTTTTGGGTGCGGAAGGTATAGGTAGGGAATGCCTGGCGGAAGGTGTCCAGATCCCGCGCACGTAACGCTTTTTCCCGCGCGCCTGTAACTACCAGGTGCCCGTCTCGCTTGCAGAAAACATACTCCCATTTTCCTTTTACTTTCACTTGTAGCCTGGTGGCCATTTTATTATTCTCCTGTTGCAGAAAAGCCCCGTCGAAACTGCACGGGGTTTGTGTTAGTTAAATGAACTTGCGCGACTCAGCTAGAGCCTCACTTACCGTTTCAAGGGCGCCCCGCGTTTCCCCATCGTTGGAGTAGCTTTCAGCCCACACTTCCAACTCATCGTGCGCCACTAGCAGGGCTTCCCGCATAGTGGCTATAACCGCCTTTAGTTCGTCTACTTGTGCCATGGTGTTATCTCCTTTTATTTGCAGTAAAGAGCCGTCGAAGTTACACGCCGGTTGTGGTAGCGGCTTCATTGCCGCATCAACATGGTTGTACTTCATGCTGCCACCTTTGCCTTCACTGCCGCCAGGGTTACAGGTGCCCAGTGAAAGTCTATTTCAGCTCTGGCGCGGGTAATCTCGATTAAGGAGATATAGCCAAGTTCGCCACCATAGCCAAGGTCGGCATACCCGAACGCTTGCCATTGGTCGTCCTCCATATCTTTTTCAGTGATATACCAGTCGCAGCCACCGATAAAGTAATGAAGATGCACCACGGCGTTATCCCCCAGGCCGTCCTGGTCGTACGTTTTCGGCATTGCTTGGATTGCATCGAAAATCCCGCACACCTTATCTATAAAGTACTGCGCCTCTTCGCTTTGAATGCCTTCACTGATCGCCATCCGCTGACTATGGCCAATAAATCCCCGACGGGTAAGTTCAATCATTGCCTTTCTAAATTCCGCTTCCGTTTTCATTTTTCCAGCTCCTTTGTGTGTCCTGGTGGCCCCAGGTGGCGTTTAAAAAATCACGGGTAAGGGGTAGCCCCTTACCCCTAGTTTTTTTTACTCGTCAAAATGGAGTTCATGTAGATAATGCTGGTATGCCGCGTTATCCTCTGTCATCCATACGATCCCTTTTGCGTCGCAGTAGTGGCGCAAGTCTGTTAACAGGTCACGTACCGCGCACTCCCCCTCATAGTCTGCAACCGCAACAAGTCGCTCAATTTTCAACACACGCAACTTGATTAGCTTTTCCTCGTCTCCCAGGTCAACGCTGGTATGTCCGGCGACTATGCAAAAATCGCTTTCATACGCGCCGGTGCCCTCCTGGAAAGTGGACAGCATTATTTGCTTTGCCTCTTCCGCACTGTTCGCTTCGATGTCAGCGTCAGTTACTTCAACGGTGGTACTCGTCAGTGATACCTTGAATGTTTCCATTTTTGCCGCACTCCTATAGTTCGATTAAGGATTGTTCCGCCTTGACTTGCGCGTTTAGCTTTGACTGCTGGAATTCCCAGGGCGACATAGCTAGGCTGTAATAACCGCGAATCCTGGAATAGCCGTTACACTGCGGCGCACTTTTATATTGGAGGTTCTGCCCAGTAGCCTGAATCGCTCCTACATAAGTTGACATATCGCAGTCCTCTTCCAGGTAGACCGTCGCGCCGCGCTGGTAGGAATAATCGGTAATCTTGTGAAGAATCCCCAGGTCAATTAGCTCCTGGCGCGGCACTGCCAGCCAGCCATGGCCAGGGTCAGAATAAAATGTATGTTTCATTTGTTGCTCCTTTTGGTTTGTGTCCGCGTTCCGCGCGGTCGGTAGTGACTACTGGAAAGGGGTTTTCACCCCTTGCCGCTAATCGCTATGCCAGGGTTGCCGAAAATTTGCCGTTTACGTAGTGGGCTGTTCTGAATTTCTGATATTCCTTTAAAGCGGCGCGGACATTCTTTAATGCTTCGGCCAGCTCTGGGTCATTCTCTGGGTCATAGTTGCATTGGTCTAACTGTGTCTCTGCATCGTCTAATGCGTCTGCCATTGACGCGATTAAGGCTGTAGTTTCCTTTTCCAACTTCTTTTTATTCATAACCATTGATTCCATTTCATTCGCTCCTGGTTACTGTCATCGTTTCAAAGTGTTCGCCTGCTTCCCAATCCGCCCCGAACATCGTCTCAAGGTAGGCCATCGCTTGAGCGTCAATCTCGTTATCCGCTTCAACTTCAAGCGTTGCCGTTTCCTTCCTGGTAACTACTACGGTGTACTTCATGCTGTTTTCTCCGTGCTTACAGTCTCGCGGGTCAATTCTTTGGATGTGTAAATTTCAAACTGGCCATTTTCAAATTGAACAACGTAAAAGGGTGTGCGCGTAACGTGGTCAACAATCCGATCCTCGATAGTGCCCACTAAGCCGTTTTTCCTTAACTTAACTTTGTCCCCTGTTTTCATGATTTTTTCCTTTTGGTGTCCAGGTTCCGCCTGGTCGGTAGTCTGTCCAGCTATACCGTCCAGGTGGACGGCATAACTTGACCGGCTAGGCTGCCAGCTCAATAGGCCGGTAAGCCCTAAACCAGTGCCGTCCGACAATATAGCCAACATGCTTTGTTGTGCCGTCCAGCTTGTCCACGTACATTTTTGAAACCTTGCCCCCGCCTACTTTTTCCCGCAACTCTTTAACCGTCCGCGCCAATATCGGGTCGCCGTATTGGTCGAGGTAGAGTGTCTGCTTCCCGTCCTTCATTTTTCGCTCCTGGTGAACGCCCATACAAGCAGGGCGATGAGTACTGCAAAAACAAACCCGACGGCGTACGGCATAGCGGGATCGGTGCCCAGGCTGATAAAAGGGTTCATGTCTGCCCCATAAGGTTGGCTATGAATCCTTCCGCGTGTGCCTTGAGTCTTGCTTCCGACGTGCAATACGCAAGCAGCTTGTGCGATTGCGTTGCCCCGTTTCTCACTGTCCAGATATTGAAAAAATATTGTTCGCCGGTGTAATAAATGGTTATCTCTAAGCCGTACCGCTGCCCTTCCACTGCAAACGCTACGCGGTTAGCGATTCCCTTTAGTTCGTCAAACTGCTCCGTTGTGTGCTTAATTTTCATTGCTTGCTCCTGGTGAGTGTCTAGGTTCCGCCTAGTCGGTAAGTAACCACGGGTAAGGGGTCGTAACCCATTACCCCTAGTTGCTAATCTTCTTCGTCGTCCTTGATTAGGTGCTTAACAGAGTTCCCCTCTTCAGTTGTAATATCGTGTAGCTCTGTTACCAGCTCGGAAATCTGCCATTTCAGTCCGCCCTCGTCGTTCTGTGCTACGTCGTCCGCCGTCTCCGCTGCTTCTTGTGGGTCGTCTGCTTCAACCTCAATATCTACATACTCTTCCGTGGTGCGCTTTATGGTTACTGTGTAAACGTTCATGCTTTGCTCCTGGTTGTGCTGCGGTTTAAGTAACTACTGCTAAGGGGTCGCAACCCCTTAACGCTAGTCGCTCAAGCTGCAATTGCTTCCTCTTCCTTTTCTTCGTCCGCCTTCCATCCGGTTACAAAGTCTGCCGCGCGTTGGGCTGCTCCTGCCGCAACCAATACCGCCCGTTTGTCATGCTTGAGTACCTTTAGCCATGACTGGATATAGCTTGCATGTTGAAGCTGTGCGGTTATGCCTGTTTTCGCGCACAAAAACGCCGCGCCCATTTCGGCTACTAACTCTTCACGCGCGTATGCCTGGTCGCCAAACCGTTTACCGTACTCTCTGGCGGTGCGTGTGCTGTGCCCTGTCCAGTGGGTTAGTTCGTGCAACGCGGTTGCATAGTAGTCATCTACTGATTTAAATTGATCCTGGAATGGCAGGGTGATGGCGTCGGTTCCGGTGTGGTAATAGGCCCGATCTCCGCCGTGGTTGATCTTGGCTTGCTCGAGGTATTTTTCCGCCGCTTCGATGCGTTGGCGCTCGGTGGGCTGCCCAACGGTTTTAGGTAGATATTTTTCTGCCAGGTTATCGAGCTGACTGGTATGGAACACGGTGTAATGCTTGAGCATGGGTATGCTCTTTGTTCCTGGTTCGCTGCCCGCTGGCCGGTTTTTATCTTCGATGAGTAGCGGCTTGAAAAAAACCACCATCGAGCCGCGTTCGCCTTTCCGCACTTGTGCGCCTACTTCCTGCGCTTGCTTGTAAGTCATCCAGCCTTCGCCAACTCCGCCAGGTGCATAAAGCATCATGGTATTGATGCCCCTGTACGCTTTGCCGGTTGCCGCGTTGTATGGCAGTCCGCCGTGTCCGCTGTCAGTCCATGGCTTCACCCATGGCGCTACCCCTTGCTCTAGTTGCTCAACAATCTTGTCAGTAACGCTCTGGTACAGATCGACAGCCATTTTTATTCTCCTGGTGTCCTAGTCCCGCTAGGTCGGATGAGGTAGAACCTCTACCCCATGAACGAGAGGATACGCCTATTGGTCTATACGTCAATAGGTTTATACGTTTATTGATAAATAAATATATAGGTCTATAGGATGGAGCTGGTACAGCTACCCTCTCTATCCGTATATGAAAAGATGGAATCTTGAAAAGTTGAGGGTTATACGCTTGTTTTATAAAGGGAATTCAACTTTTCAAGGGGTATTGTGTATGTGATAAGTTGAAAAGATGGGGAGGGGTTCAAGATTTCAAGATTTCACTCAAGATTTCACCAACTTTTCATTAAATAAATAAATAAATAAATAAATACAGTTGGTTATTCAACTTATCAAGATTTCAGGACGGGGTATCGTGCGAGGTTGTTGGAATGCAACAGTGTTGCAAATGAGCAACAGCTAATTGAATGGTTGGATGGTGGGGTGTGTCGTGTCTTAACTGGCCGGTAGTGCCTGGGAAAAAATCTTGTATACCTGGTACATAAGATTTCAGGTGCTAGGCTGATAGCGGCAATAAGCGGTATCTAATATCACGATATTAGAGGCAATTAACGACATCTAATGTCGCTCATTGGCTGAAAGCCGCATGGATAGGGCGTCTTAGGCCGTTCTAATCGGTGCCGTTTAGTATAGAGGGGCTGTGCCTTGCTTGGCCTGGCCTGGTGTGGCTCATGCTCTTACTCGTCCATTCCCTCAGCCAGGCGAGGGCAGCGCAGCGGCCAGGCACCGCGACCCGCAGCGCGTCCCCCCACCCCGCCACGTCCGGTCATTACGCGCGCGCGTCCATTAACACCCCCCGACAAAAATTTTCAATTTTGGAAAATCAAGGGGGGTTGAACCAGATATAGTCCCACGCATGAGCAAGACCGCTATATCTAGCTACGAGCCGCCGGACAACCGGACCATGAGGCAGCGGCTACAGTATTTGCTCGATTCTCAGCCGAACCTGATGGAAGAGATCTGCCAGCGAGTAGCGGCAGGGGAGTCACTTCAAGAGATCGCCAGGAATGAAATGGTCCCCGTGGGCCGCTTCCTTTTGTGGATTCAATCCAACCCCGAAAACTTTGAACAGTACAAGGCCGCTTGCCGGATCTACGCCGATAGCCTGGTGCATCGAGGCCTGAGAGTTGGACGGGATCAATTCCTACGAAACGACGACGGGAGCTTTATCACCGATGAACACGGTAAGCCGTTTGAAAAAGATGTCCAGTGGGCAAGGCTTGAATCGAACAATGATTTCAAGGCGGCGAAGATGCTGGACCCTGACCGTTTTGCAGACAGAGCGCCAAAAATCGACGCTACCCCAGTCTCATCCGAAGGGGTTGCGGAGCTGGCCCGAATAGTGGGCAACGCCCTGGAAAAGAAAAACCGGCTGCCTGGCGCGATGGACCCGACACCGCAAGACATTGAAGTACTGAGGCCCGAATGAGCGCACCAACCGCCTACGCCAGGCTTAAAAATTTCACTGACTACGCGATTTCACATCCAGAAGCGCCGTTTAATGCTTCCGATCTGGACGCGGAACTGAATGCCCTGCTGTTAACCCTGCAAGGTGTGCTTGCCAATCGAGTGCTTATCCAGCGCGACGATGGGGCAATCAAAAACGACGCGGTTCACCCCGACTCGTTATCAACCGCAACCCTGCTGCTTATCGAGGCGGCAGGGAGTGCGACCGGCCTGGCCAGTCTCGTGCGAGGGCTTTGGGTAACAGCCACGGCCTACACCATTGGCCAGATTGTCCAGAATTCCACCAGCTCATATATTTGCGCGGTCGCGCACACGTCCGGCACCTTCAATACTGACAAGGCCGCCGGCAAGTGGATCATCCTTGGCGAAACCGCAGCATCAGGTGCCAGCGCAATTTCTTTTTCCCCTGCCGGCAATATTGTCGCTATCACGATTCAGGCCGCAATCGAGGAACTGGACGCTGAAAAAGCCAAAAAAGAGGGGGACGCCAGCCAGGTTTTTTCAGTAGCCGCAGCCACTGCCGCAGCTCATGCCCCAAACATGGGGCAGATCCAAAAAAACACGCTTAAAACCGCAATTGGCACGGGATCGGCAGACGCGCTCCTGGCAACGATCGCATCAGGACTCACGACGCTGACCGACGGGATGGCATTCATTATTGAGGCGCCAGGCACAAACACGCTGACGGTCCCGACTCTGGATTTGACCCTGGGCACCACGGCAACGGGCGCCAAAACCATCGTAAAAGGCAACAATCTGGCCGTCATCGCCGGCGACATCGCCAGCAACAAGTGCCATTTTTGCTATGACTTGTCCCTGGATAAGTGGGTTTTGCTCAACCCCATCTTTGCGGTAGGTGTCAGCTCGTCGGACGCAACCGCCGGACAGCCGAAAAACCTGGGCCTGGCGTTTACCGTTGGCGGAAATGCACTGTCTGCCACGGTAGTCACCGCCGCCGGCAGCATCCCGACGGCTGCCGATCAGATCCGCGTGGCAATAAGGTCAAGTAGCGCAGCTTCCGGCGCATTTAACGTGCGGACCATTGCAAACAGCATCGGCCTTACCATTTCCAACGGATCGACCCTTGGCCACGTCAACGGATCAAAGGGAAAAATACACTGGTACTTGATCGACTATCCTGGAACGGTTGAGCTGGCAGCGAGTGCGGCCTATTTCGGGAATTCAGGAATAGCCAGTACCACGGCGGAAGGCGGGGCAGGGGCAGCCGATAGCGAAACAGCCATGTATTCGGCCACGGCGCGTACGAATGTCCCTTATCTCTGGATAGGAGAGACAACCGACACGCAGACGAATGCCGGTATCTGGCTTTCTACCCCAACAGAAATAAATACGTCAGCCGTCCAGACGCCGGATAAGCCGGTGCCTTCCGCCATATTTTCAATTGGCGTATCGCAAGCCAGCAATGCGATGACGCTCTGGCTAAACCCTTGCGTGATCGACTTTCATTCCCCTGCATTCGGCAGTGGAGTTGTTAACAGGCGGGTTGTGTCGAGCGCCATTTCAACCGTCATCAGCTCCGGTTCAACCGCCGGAATGACGAACGGGCTATTTACGCGCATCTACCTGTTCGCAATGGACATCAATGGAACGGTTGAGCTTGGTTGGATTCACCAGTACGGAAGCAACGCTCTTAGCGAGAGTAATTTCATTACGACTATCGCGGAAGGCGGGGCCGGTGGCGCGGACTTGCCTGGTACGCCATACAGCACCACCGCGCGCACAGCCGTTCCTTATCGCGTGGTCGGATGGTTGGAACTCTCTCTGCCGGCCATAGGGGTATGGAACACGATGCCTTTTGGGGTTGTTGGCGGGAGTCCCTTGAACCTGGCCGAACTTACCGGACTGGGGGCCTCTGGCCAGGCATGGATAGACGGCGGGACTTTGGGCAGGGCGGTCAATGTCACTTACCAAAACACGACCGGCAAGCCAATTGCAGTAACTGCAAACATGACCAGCACAAACGCTTCCTCAACCGCCATCGTCATTATTAATGGCGTTATCACGCTCTACGGATCATCTACCACGATCGTAGGGCAATACGCCGGCGTGTTCGCTATTGTCCCTCATGGATTTTCTTATCTTGTCAGTATGAACGTCGGCACCCCGACATTGATCGCGGCCACATGGCGGGAGCTGAGATAGCCAATGAAATACTACAAAAACGGCAGCAACCAGGTTTTTGCCTTTGAATCCGACGGATCTCAGGACGCCTATATCTCGCCTAGTCTCATCCCGATTACTCAGGAACAGGCGGATGCCTTGCGCGCGCCGTCCCCTGCCGCAAGGATCGAAGCCGCTTACGCGCGGATCAATGCCGCATACGAGGCGGATGTTACCGCATTGAACGCGACTTATCCGCAAGGCGAGGTAGATAGCTGGACCAAACAGGAACTGGAAGCGCGGGAAAAAATTGACAAGAAGAATACGGAAACCCGTTGGCTCAAGGCCGCAGCGGCAGCGCGCCGGATCTCAGTCGAAAACCTGGCCGCCCTGATTATCCAGAAAGCAGACCAATACGCCCCTTTGCACGGTGCCTTGACCGGAAAACGCCAGCGCCTACGCGATGCAATCTACGCACTGGGCTCAAACGCGACCCAGGCGCAATTGGACGCAATACAATGGAATACCTAGTATGCAAAAAGAATTTTTCTCTACTTACATAGCATAATTACTTGAATATACCGAATTTAAGCCCTGCCGAGCTGGCCGGACTGTCACCAGACGAGGTTATAAAACGCTTTGGCGGGGAAGATCGCGCCAAGGATCTGCTTCGCTGGTGCCGGTATAACTCAGTTGTGCCAATGGAAGCGCGCACCGACTACCTGAAATTCGTGCGCTACATGCACCCGCACCCCGAACACTACCAGGACTCCGATTTTAGTACCTACGACGTACAGCCGCACCATGCTTTGCTGGCGGATCTGCTAACCGAAGTCATTGAGGGCAAGTGCCAGCGTATCGCAATCTCGATGCCGCCACAAACCGGCAAATCCACGATAGGGACCAGGATGTTCCTACCCTATCACGCTGGCCGCTTCCCGCGAAAACACTTGCTGATGGGCGCCTATAACCAGGATTTTGCGGAAGAGTTTGGGGACGAGGTACGAAATGTAATCCAATCGGAAGAATATCAGCGCGTTTTCCCAAACATGAGCTTGCGCCAGGGATCGAAGGCGAAGGATCACATGGTAACGATGGATGGCGGGAAATTGTCCTTTATTGGCCGCGACGGTTCGGGCACGGGACGGCCGGCGGACGGGTTTCTGTTGGATGACCTGATTAAAAACGCGAAGGAAGCCGAATCCAAGACGCACCGCAACGACGTCTACAACTTTTTCACTAGGGTTGCGAACACGCGGGTTCATGCCTTGAGCTGGATCATCATCATTATGACGCGATGGAGTGATGACGACCTGATAGCCAGGCTCACCGATCCCAAAAATTCTCACTATCGCAAGAGTGTTGCGCGGCAATGGACGGTAATCAACATCCCCGCGATCATGGATAACGAGGACATAGCGAAAGCCCTGGGCAAAAAGGTAGGCGATGCACTTTGGCCAGAGCGTTTCCCGCTTGAGCTGCTTGCCACCGCGCGCGAAATGGACCCGTACGGATTTTCCGCTTTGAGCATGGGACGCCCTACGCCGCCGGAAGGTGCTTTTTACAAAGAAAACGACATTTACGGGTACGACAAGCCAGGCGATTTTCCGAAGAACGCCAGGATGTATCAAACCGGAGATCTGGCCGTATCGGTTGAGCTGACGGCGGACAAGTCTGCCGTGGGCACCTGGGGACTAGATCAAGACGACGTACTTTGGCTACACCCCGATTTGTACTGGGAGCGCCGTTCATCCGATGAGTCGGTAGACGAGATCATTACGCGCGGCCTGGATCACAAGATTATTGAGGCCTTCTATGAGCGCGGCCAGCTTGATAAAGCCGTCGGGCCGTTCCTGGAAAAAAGGATGACCGAAAAAAAAGCCTATTTCACTTTGACCAGGCTGCCCGTTGCCGGAAACAAGGGAATGAAAAGCCTCTCGATGCGCGGACGGATGCGCCAGGGGAAAGTGCGCTTTCCAACCTTTGCGCCCTGGTGGCCGGCGGCCAAGGAACAGCTCCTGAAATTCACCGGATCTGGCGATGACAAGGAAGATGATTTTTGCGATATGTGCGCGCTTATCGGCCAGGCGCTTGATGACACGGTAGCGGCTTCAAAGCCTGGGAATAAGGTGCTTGAGTTTCCGAAAACGGGGACGCTGGCCTGGGTGAAATACGCCTCAAATCGGGAAAAAATGCGTGAGCGCAGACTGGAAAACTTGGCGGGTATGTGATGGATGACTTTCTACCAGTACCGATAGATACCGGCCTGGGGGCAGGGTTGCCGCCTGGGAAAATCATTGAGCGCACACCGCCCGATGTGACGAACGCGCGCCGTGAGCTGGTAACGGACTGGGTAAAGAAAATCGAGGAAGCCGAGGGGCACTGGGACAAGACTTTCAAGGCAATGAAGAAAGACGCCGCATTTGCTGCCGGCAGCCAATGGAAGGGAGCCAGGAACCTAGACCGCTATACCGCCAATATCACCTTGCGCCACATTAACCAGCGCGTCTCTTCCATCTACGCCAAGAATCCCAGGGTACGCGCGCAGCGCCAGGAAAAACTCTGGCTTACCTTGTGGGACGGAACGCCGGAAATGCTGGCGATCGCGGCAGCGGAGATACAAAGGATAGGGATGCTGCCGCCATTGAATCAGCAAATGGAAGTGGCCAAGCTGGAACAATTCAAGGCGGTTATCGAGGAAGCGGAAGAGGTCAAGGCGGAGAAGGAAAAGGCGACCCGCATGGCCAAGACGCTTGAGCTGGTAGCGCAGTACTCCCTGGACCAGCCGACGCCGCGATTCAAGATTCAGGCCAAGCAACTCGTTCGCCGTGTGCTGACTTGCAAGGTCGGTTTTCTCAAACTTGGCTACCAGCGGACGATGGAGCCGACACCGGAAATTGACGCCAAAATAAAGGACTCAACCGATCGGCTATTGCACTTGCAAGCCATGGCTACAAACCTGGCCGACGAGATCTTTACGCCTGAGAGCAAGGAAGCGGAAGAACTGAAATTGAACCTGGCCGCACTACAGGCGCAGCAAACCATTATCAGCCAGGAAGGCCTGGTATTCAGTTTTCCTAAGCCCTGGGCAGTCATCATTGATCCCAACTGTTCGCAACTGAAAGGATTTATCGGGGCGGCATGGGTAGCGGAAAAATATGTTTTCACGCCTATGCAAGTGCAGGAGATCTACAACATCGACGTAGGCAAAAACTTCACCGCCTACCGCATCAACGGCAACAAGGAAGGGGAAAAGAAGGCCGAGCGCGATATGAGCTATTGCGCCGTGTACGAGGTCTACGACCTGACCGGCGGAGTGTGCTTTACCGTGATTGCAGGGTATGAGGACTTTGCCAAGGAGCCAGGGGAGCCGGACGTATTCCTGGAACAGTTTCACCCATTCTTCGCGCTTTCGTTCAACGACACGGAAGATCCTGAAAGCATCTATCCGCCGTCCGATGTCGAGTTGATCCGATCAATGGCGATGGAATACAACCGCGCCAGGGAAGGGTTGCGGACACACCGCGTAGCCAATACGCCGGCGACTGTCACGGCGGCAGGAGTGTTCGACAAGGACACGAAAGAAAAGCTGGCAAACCATGACCCGCATGAAATCATCGAAACGACACTGAGCAAGAACGATGACATCAACAAGCTCCTGGTGCCCAAGCCGGTAACGCCGATACAGCCGGACCTGTATGGAACGGAAGAGATCTTTTTGGACATTCAGCGCGTAGTGGGCGCGCAGTCTGCCGACTTTGGCGGAACCGCCGGCGCGTCCGCCACGGAGGTATCTGTAGCCGACGCAAGCCGGATGTCTACCTTGCAGAGCAACGTGGACGACCTGGACGAATTCCTAACCGACGCAATGCGCGCCGCCGGCCAGATCCTTTTTCTCGAAATGTCACCGGACAAGGCCAAGGAAATCGCCGGACCAGGGGCAGTCTGGCCAGAGATTGACCGCGAGGAAGTTGCGAAAGAGTTGGTACTGTCAGTTAAGGCCGGATCATCCGGCCGGCCCAACAAAGCCGCAAGGATGGCCGCAATCGAGAAACTGGGACCGCTCCTGATGCAGATCCCAGGCGTGAAGCCGAAGAAGATTGGCGAATTCATGGTAGGGGAGCTGGACGAGAACATAGACATCGAGGACTTTTTTGAAAGCGGGTTGCCCTCAATGGTTGCCATGAATGCCCAGGCACAGCCGAACCTGGCCGGCCAGGTAGCGGGACCGGAGACGGCTGCCGCCGGCGCCATGAATGCCCCTGCCCCTGTTGAATCCGGCGCCAAAACGCAAAACATGAACCCTGGCGCAGCCGAAGCCGCGCCAGCAATGATGCAATAAAGGAGAAGTAATGACAGTGGAAAACGAAGGCGCGCCAGATCCCGAACTTGAATCACCGGCGCCGGAAGTACCGGCAGAGCAGCCCGCCGAGCCGGAAACGCCGGCGGAACCGGAGAAGAAGGAAGAGACGGCGTTAGACGCCGTTCGCCGTGCGCTCAATACCGACCGCGACAAAGCAGAGCGCGATGCGGAGAAAAAGCCGGAACCGGCAGAGAAGGAGCCGCCCGACGAGGCCGAGGCCGACAAGGCGGACATCCTCACTAGCGAGGAATTCCAGAAGCTGCCGCCGCGTGTACGCAAGCGCCTGGGGAAGTTGGCCGCCGACGTGAAAACGGAGCGCGCAGCACGGGAAGCAATGGAACCGCGCGCAAAGTTCTACGACGACGTTAATAACTTTGTCCATACGAACAAGCTCACGCAAGCCGAGTTTGACGAAGGCTTGAAGATTATTGCCCTGATTAACCGAGATCCGAAAGCGGCATACGAGGCACTAAAACCGATCTATACGAATTTGCAGCGGCACATGGGAGAGATCCTGCCGCCGGATCTTCAAGAGCAAGTTGACGACGGACGGGTAACGCCGGAGCTGGCCGCGCAGCTTGTGTCCGAGAGAAGCCAGCGGGAATTGCTGGAATCGAGGCAAGCGCAGGACTACCAGCAACAGCAACAACAGAGATCCGACCAGGACTTTGAGCAACGCCGGCTGACGGCAGTAAAAGTGATTGGCGACTGGGAAGCCGGCCAGAAAAGTGCCGATCCCGAATACGCGCGCAAGGCCCAGGCAGTTACCGATCGCGCGACGATTATGGTTCAAAGCGAAATGCCGGCAACGGCGGAAGCATTACTTGATGTGATGAACCGCGCGAAGGCGGCAGTAGACAAGCAGTTTCCGGTACAAAGGCGGCCCTTGAATCCGGTCAACGTCCCCAGTGCAAACGGGAATATGCGGCAGGAACCCAAGACGGCGCTTGAAGCGTTACGGCAAGGGTTGGCATCGGCAGACAGGTAACAGAGTAGTTCAGGCCCAGGGCTTGAAAATGTAGGGCAGATCCAGGATCTGCAAGTGACCGTCACCGTGGGATTGGTCCCCCAAAGCGAAAGGTTCGGGTAGCGCCCGAAGGCGTGTAGCAGCTCGTCTCGCCAACGAAAAACACCCTGAAAAGGGGCTTTTCACCTTTCGACTTTGGAGAACGATCATGCCATTTACGGCAGCGGAAATTAACGGCGCAACAAATTACCTGTTGGATTTTCACCAACGGGGCGTCAAGTACCAAACCAAGCAAGTACGGCCACTTTACGAAGAATTGCTTAAAGGAAAGAAAACTTTTCCTGGCGGCAAGGAATTTATCACGATGCGGGTTTCTGGCCGGTACGAGATCTTCATGCAGGGCTATACGCATGATGACCAAGTTGCCTACACCAACCCAGGCGGTCCCAAGCTGGCGCGCGCCAAGTGGTATGAAACCCACGCCGGGATGGAATTAACCTTAACCGAGTTGAAACAAAACGGTATCAGCGTAGTTGACTCCCTAAGCAGCGAACAGACTACCAAGCACACCGCAGCCGAAGAGGTTGCCCTGGTGGACATCCTGGAATACAAGCTCAACCAGCTTGACGAAGGCTCTATCCGCAGCCTGGCCGAAATGTTTTGGAGAGACGGCAGCCAGGACGTGAAGGCAATTCCAGGCATCCCCTCGTTCATCGTTGACAGCCCCACAACCGGCACCCGTTTTGGCATCGACTCAGGCGCCGAGACTTACTGGCGCAATCGTTCCAGCCTGGCAATTGATACCTCAGTGGCCGGAAATCAGAACCTGGTTACGACCTTGCAAAGCGAATTCCGGCAACTTCGCCGCTACGGTTCGCCACAGCACAAGTTCTTTGCAGGATCTGACTTCATGGAAGGCTTTGAAGGCGAGATCCGCAGCAAGGGGAATTACACCATGGAAGGTTGGGCGAAGAAGGGGACCATCGACGCCAGCATGGCAGACATTTCCTTTAAAGGGGTTGAGGTTGTCTATGAGCCGCTTCTGGACGACCTGGGTAAATCGAAGTACGGCTACCTGTTGGATATGGCCGCAATCAAGTTGTGGGCAATGGACGGCGAATGGATGAAAGACCACGCACCGGCCAGGCCGCATGACGTGTACGTGATGTACAGGGCGCGCACTTGCACCGGCGGAATTTGCGCCAGTCAGCTCAATACCAGCGGGGTTTACAGCATCGCGTAAAGGGCAATACGGGGCGCCTGGCTGTAAACAGGCGTCCCACTAACTCTATAGGTTACTAAAGCTATAGACCTATTAATTTATACAACTGTAAGGAAAACAATGGCTACGAAGAAAGCGAGTTTGTTGGACAAGGAAGAGGTACGGCCTAGTACCGAATTGGCCACGGTAAAGATTTTCAATTGTGAGCTGAGACTGGGCGGGGACCAACTGCACACGGTTCCCCAGTTTGGCGTCACCAAGGGCGAAATCCGCATGATGCGCGACATTCATGGCGAGGCCAGCGTAGTCAATGTGGTGGAAGTTGGCGAAAAGGATGTCAACGAAATGGAAGAGTTGTACGGCATGGCGGACAAGTATTCAACCGTCCTTGACCAGGCCAGCGGCATCCGCCGTGTAGAGCGACTGTTCGGGGTAACACTCGACGGCTTTACCGAATGGAAGGACCGGCAATTTGACTTGCAGGAAGAGAGGCGCCGGACGAGCCAGGCGATCGCACAAGCCAAGGCGGTACGTTTCAACCAGGCGCGCGCGGCAGCGGAGGCGCGAATTCATGCAGAAATCGCAAGCGAAACGGCAGACAACGGGACGGCCTGAATATGGCACTGAGAACGACGCTAGGGGAAGCGATACAAATGGTACGGGCCGAATGCGGCCTATCTACCAATACATCGCGCGGGATAGACCACCTGGACAATATCCGGCAGCTCATACGCCGACACCAGACTACCCTGGCGGAGGACTACGACTGGCAGCACCTGGAAATCCGGCGGGAATCGGATCTATCCAGGAAGCTGCTACAGGCCGGCAGCCGTTACTACAATTTTCCTGATGCGCTCAACCCGCTAAAAATCAGCAAGGCCTGGGTTCGTTCGGGCCATTGGCGGGAGCTGAGTTACGGTATCGACTATCTCAGTCACGCGGCGTTTGATCCAGACGCGGATATAAGAACAGATCCGCCGACTTACTGGGCCTTTATCGGGGCGGAACAGTTTGAGGTATGGCCGTTGCCCTCGACAAACGGGGTTGCCAACGGCGACAACGAGATTGGATTTACTGGCCAGAAAAAGCTGGAAGCACTGCTTGAGGACTCAAACCGCCTGGACCTGGACGACATCCTGGTTACATTGATGGTTTCAACCGAGATCCTGGCAGGGCAAAAGCGGGGCGAGGCGGCAGCGGTAAAAGGCGATGCGGCAATGGCGCGACTGGGAAGAATGCGCGCCAACCTGGCAGACAGGACTAAATACGTGATGGGGCAAGGCGCAGTCGGGCGCAGCTCCCATCTTTGGCCGCGACACCCAACGTATGTCCCGCGCTAATGGCATACATTCTCGTTGAAAATTTCTCAGGCGGGGTAGACCGATCAAGGCCGCGTTATGTCGGCCCTGCCGGATCTCTCTGGTCGGGAATCAACGGGCACTTGTCGCGCGGCGCGGACTTTGAAAAGCGCAAATCCTTTGTCGCAACCTATTCGCTTCCTGCCGGCACGATTGGCATGGCCAAGGTAGCGACGGGCCTGGTTGTGTTCGGAAGTGCAGCATCCCCATCATTGCCTGTAGGCGTTGCCTATCAGCGTTTGCAGCATCCGACGGACGCCACGCGCGCGCTTGCAAAAGTAGTGTCCTGGGATCTCTATAACGGCCAGATCTACGCGATCGCAAAATACGATAACAACGACATCCGGCATTTCTACAACGGCGCCGTTGTAGCGGATTGGAACCTGGGCGGCGACAATCCGACCGGCTATGGTTCGCTTGTACGGACGCACAAGCGCAAAGTCTATTCTCCGGTTCAGTCAATTCTCTGGTTTTCCGAGCTGGACACCGCGACCAATTTTGATAAGACGGCTTCGGGGTCCGGCTTCCAAAACATGAGTACGCATCAATCCGGTTCAGACGCTGTAACCGGCCTGGGCACCTTCCAGAATTACCTGGCCATTTATTCGCGCCGGATCATTCAAATTTGGTCAATGCAAGACGACGACGCCAACAATTTGCCGGTTCAAACCCTGGGCGAAACGGGCACCAGGGCACCGCGCAGCATCGTAGGCTTTGGCGATGTGGATAGCTTCTACCTGTCAGATTCAGGGGTGAGATCCTTGCGCGCGCGCAGCGGCACCAACAGCGCCGGCGTAAACGATGTGGGGACGCCCATCGACACGTTGATTCGTGAATGGATCGGCACCCTGCCGGATGAGGAAATACAAGAAGCCGTTGCCGTGGTGGAACCCGTTGACGGTCGTTTCTGGCTTGCACTGGGGACGCGGATTTTTGTTTTTTCCTTCTTCCCATCGAAGAAGATCAGCGCATGGAGCTGGTACGAGCCAGGGGTTCGCTTTACCGATATGGTTGTACTGGACGACCGAGTTTATGCGCGCGCCGGCGACACGATTTATTTGTATGGCGGGGCGGACAATAACACCTACGATAGCGATACGCTGGTTACTGCCGGCCTGCCGTTTCTGTCCGGCGGCAAGCCTGGGACATTCAAAATCGTGAAGGGGATGGATATTGCCTCTACTGGGGAATGGGCTTGCAAGTTGCTCATCAACCCGAACAACGAGGCGGAATACATCAACCTTGGATTGCTGGAAGGCGTCTCATTTCCAGAGGACGGAATACCCGTTGACGCCCATACAACGCACATCGCGCCCTTGCTCACGCATCGAGGCGCGGGGCCGGCAAGCCTATCTCAGATTGCCATTCACACCGACGGCGCCGAGGCAAAGCTATGAGCGAAACGCGCCTGATTTTCCTTCCCACGCCGGAACTCGTCTACGACAACTGGCCGCGTATTGCCCCCCTGTTCCAGGTGGCCGTGGATGAGGCCGTGCATGGTGAATTTACCCTGCCGCAATTGCTAAGACTTGGCTTGAGTGAAGTCAGCCTGTTTGCCTTCATTGAGGACGATACGGAAATCCTGATGGCCCTGGCCATGGAGATCCGGCGCTATCCAAACATGGCCGTCTTGAATGTCATGGCGATGGCGGGGCAGCGGATGGATGAGCTGTTTGCCTATCATTCGCCGGAAATAGCCGAGCTTGCAAGATCCCTTGGCGCGTCCCATTTTGAGGCGTCAGGATCGAAGGCAATGGCCAGGATGCTCAAGGGTTGTGGATGGGAATTCCTGTATGAAACCGTTCGATACAAGTTATAGGAGCAAGCAATGTTAGGACTCACCATTTACCCGTTCGGCCTTCACGGCTACCACAAAGGCGGAGACGGCGGCGCGGCGAAGATCCGCGAACAGGAAGAACAGCGTAACGCCAAGATCCTGAAAACCACGCAAGAAATTAATTCGATGTTCGACGGGACACCGGCAAGCAAGCGCGGGACCGGACAAAAGACAACCAATTTTGTCCCTGGCCAGACGTACTACGACGACGCCGGAAACCCGACCGTTTACCAGGCGCCCGTGGCATCTACGGGAGTGGATGCGTACGGGGATCAATTTATGTCAGGGCTTCGCGCTTCCCAACAAGGGCCGGCAACGCCGCTTTATACCGGAGTTGAGGACATAGCCGCCAAGCCAGGCTTCGATGAGAATTATTTTGCCAACATTGCCGACGCCTACCTTAAATATCAGACGCCCCTGGTGGAAGAACAGGCCGCCGTGGCGCGGCGCAATCTGCCGTCGCGGTTCGGATCGACGGCCAGCAGCGCCTTTCAGCGCGAATCCAGCAACTTTGAGCGCGACTACCAGCGGGAGCTGGTCAACCTGAAAGATAAATCCCTGGACTTTGCCAACACGCAACGCGGCGAAGTAGAGCGCAACCGTTCGGATCTCATCGGCATGGCCAATTCCGGCACCGACTCTTCGGCACTGGCCAGCCAGACCAACGCGCGCATATCTGCCTTGAGCAAGCCGCCGGCCTATAGCCCGATAGCGGACCTTTTTTCCAAGTTTTCAGCGCAGGGCGCGCAATTGGCGCAAGCCAATATGTACGCGAATCACGATGCGCTCTACTACGGATCACCGAGCAACGCCGTGCGTAACGTGAAATAAGGGGAAACGCAAATGTTCATAGACCCGAACGTAAAGCACCATTTCAGCGCCGGCATGTACGCCAAGGAAATGCGGATACCCGCCGGCGGCGTCATCGTATCCCATAAGCATAAATACGACCATCTAAGCATTCTGGCCAGCGGCAAGGTAATGCTGACGATAGACGGAAACTGCCTGATACCGTTGACCGCCCCTGCCTGTATCGACATTGCCGCCGGCACTCACCACAAGATCACCGCGATTGAGGATTCAGTCTGGTTTTGCATTCATGCAACGGCGATCACGGACGCGGAGCGCATTGACGAAACGCTGACGGATGAGCCGGATATGAACCAGGTAGTAAGGCTTGTGACGGAGGAAAACTAAATGCCAGTAATCTCCCCGTGGCTAATCGCTGCCGCCGTTGCTTCGGCAGCGGCAAGCGTAGGCGGTACGGCCGCGTCCATGATGTCGCAAAGCGCGATACGCAAAAAACAGAAAGCCGCACAGAATGCGGAAGCCGCGCGCCAGGCCAGCATAGACCGTAGGCGGGATGCAGCCGTGACGACTGCCGTACCGGATTACAACCTGGAAAATCAGGACAAAACGCAGCAAAGCATGGCCGAGCAAATTGCTCAGTACATGGCGCCGCCAGAGAACACCAGTACGGAATACCTGGCCGCAAACCCTGGGGCGCCAAAAGAGGTTACGGATTCGATGGCGCGCCAGCTCGTAGGCGCACTCGATAAAGGGCGAAGTTACGCAAAGGATCTCTCCCAGGTTTCATCTTATGGACGCCTGGGGTTCAACAATAAATTGCGCCTGAACCGCCTGGGAGAGAACGTGAACATGCTCAATAACGAGGCTTCGCGCTCAAGCGGAATCCTGCCGATGGAGTTGGAAGGTGCTTACGGGGCAGGGGTGGGCGCGCAAAACGCGGCGTCAATTTTTGGCGGAGTAAGCGGCCTGGCGAACGCGGCGGCAGCCTATTCGATTCTGTCTCCAAAAGCCGCAGCTCCTGGCGTAACGCAGCTAGGCGGCGCGACCCTGAACCCGACTCAACAGATTGCCGCCAAGACGCTCCCTAAAATTAACGTCTCACCTATCAGGCTCAGTTAATCATGCCTTCACTACCTAATCCGTTTGGTCCGGCAACACAGATTGGTGCCGGTATGCAGGATCTATCCAGCGCGATGCTTAACATGGGACGCGCGGGAATGATGGGGCGCTTTAGCCGCCAGCGAAGTGCCGCGCAAGATGCGGAAGATCTGGCACAGGCGGAGCTGCACAAAGAGAACGTGAACAAGATACGGGCCGAGACGTTGGGACTCACGCAAGCCAACGAGGCCACGGCACCGGAAAATTTAAACCAGTTTGCCGCCGGTATATCGGGGCTAGACCTGAATACCTTCCAGCGCGCGAATGAATTGAATGCTGGCGGAATGCCGGCAGGGCCGATCCCTGAGTACGGCCTGGTAAGGCCTGGGCACCAGGACGATGCAGCCCTGGGGCGTATGGCGGCAATCAAGTTGCAAGCAGATCCAAAAACCAACTTGAGCGAGATCACCAAGGCTCTGTTTGAACACAAGCGGATGCAGAACTATAACGCGGCGATGAATGGCCAGTTGCCCGTGGATCAATTCGGTAATGTAACGGCTGCCGCAGAGGGCAAGCCGAGGTACGGAATGCAAGACGGGATTCAATTCAACAACCAGATCAAAGGGGACATTCTTGAGACTCCCCTGGGGATAGCGAACATTGCCGCATCAACGGCCCTGGGTACGCAGCGCAGGGCAGCGGCGGGAGAATCCGGCGCCAGGACCGCGAAAACCAAGCAGGAAACGAAGGACCGGCAAGAGGGCAAGTTCGGGCCGGCCGTCACCATCGACGTAAACGGAGTGCCAAGCCCTCGCTTCCTGGCGCAAGTGCTACCAACCGACAAGGCGGCAGCGCCGCCAAAACTGTTCGCACCGAAGAAGGGAGACACAAACGATCCCAACAACCCCACCAATCGCAAAGCCCTTAACAAGGCTGAGTACGATTCGATGAACAACCAGTACGCGGACATCGTTGGCGCGGGCTTTGATAAAACGGACAAGAATACGCGCGCGCAGATCCTGGACTACGCCAGCGAATTAGCGGTAGATCCTTCCTCAGAATGGTTCAGGAACCCGATGGGAGCGGTTAGCGCAGCCGTGAAGATCATGGCGCCAGACGGTTTCGAGGACAGCGCCGGAATGTTTTCAGGCGCCAATTACACCGCCAAAGGCGGGGTGCGACCGGCACCGATTAAGACAAGCCGCGCACCGAATCTGCCAACGCCCCAGGCAGCGGCACCGGCAAAAAGCCAGGGCGGCGGGTTGCCACCGGAAGCAATTTCACAATTGAAGGAAGGCCATACAACCACGTTTGGCAATGGCCAGACCTGGATACTTCAAGGCGGCGTGCCCGTCCAGGTGCAATAGTGGCAGGAGAATGGGACGTAGTTGACCAGAAGCCAATGGCACGGGCGCCAGCTCCTGCCGGCGGCGGGTGGAACGTCGTTCAACAAACCCCTTTGCAGACAGTGCCAGGGGCCGCGCCGGCACCGCGCGACGTTGGTTTTGGAGAGGCCGCGACTCGCAACCTGGCAAGTACCTGGGCCAGCATGAACCAGAAAGCGGGTATTGCGCTTACGACCCTGCCGGCCATGGGTATACAGGCAGTCAAGAACCTCGTTACCGGCGAAGAGGACACCAGTATCACCGACTGGCAGCGGGGCAAGTTCGTTGCTCCCTGGGAGCGCAGCGCGCAACAGAACGCGATACAGCCAGGCGAAAACCTCACGGGTATGGGGATAGCGGGGAATATCGTTGGCGGGATTGGCGGCCAGGCAATTGAAATGCCCCTGGGCGGACCCGTCCGCAAGGGCGCGGAAGCCGGCTTAACTGCCCTGCAAATCGGCCTAAAGAAACTGTTGGATCAAACCCCGTCCGCGATGAACATGGCGGCAACCCAAGGTGTAAAGCGCAGTAACGATCTACAGGCGCAAGGTGTGCCCCAAGACGCGGCCAACAGCGCAGCGATCGCCAGCTACCCGACGAACGTACTGGGCTTTGGACTTCCCTTGACCGTTGCAGCGCCGGTATTGAAGCGCGCGTTAATGGGCGGGGCCGCCAACACTGCAACCGAGATCCCCGCAGTTCAGCAAGAAAACCGAGTACTCACAGACCTTGGCCACGCCAAGCATGTGCAAGACCCGTTTGACCCTGCCAACCTGGGCACATCCGCCGGAATAGGCGCATTGCTATCTGCCGTGATGGGCACCAAGGCGCCAAGGCCCGTGATGACGCGGGAAGCCGGCGGGTATGTGCCAGGCGATCCAAGCTATACGCCAGACCCTGCCCGTGCGCCGGACTGGGCTATGCAGCGATACGGCGACATCCTGGCAGCAAACGGGATCACTGACCCAAGCGATCCGCGCGCGCTTGCAGCCGTTGACCGCTTGCAGCAATCCGAGGCGCGCAAGGCCGCAATAATGCCTGGCCAGGGAGACCCGCGCGTAGATCCGAAGTCAGGACGGGCGATCTATGCCCCCGACTCAAACGTAGAGGATATTTCCGAGGCGATTTTTGCAGGGGACGCGCACCCCAACGCGGCTCCCTGGGCAGGAAGGACGGCGGACGCACCGCCGGCAACCGTGCGGGTTGATCCCACTGGCAACGCTATTCCCCTGGATGCACAAGGCGCGCCACAACGCCCTGGCGACGTCGCTGGTTTCGAGAACCTGGATGCAGCCAGGCAGACGCAAATCAGGGGCGCCTACGCTCAAGCCGGCCTAGATCCCGATTCGCAATTGAACGCCCTGAACCGGCGAGATCTGCCGCCGGATGTCGCGCCGGATGTCCGCAGCGTGAAGGGTGAATTGGACGACGAGCAAAAAGGCCTGGTTGCTCGCTACATGGACGTGGCGCCGGAAGATCTTGCCAGCATGGGGCCGAACGCGCAGCGCACATTGCTGGCGAAGGCGATGGAAGCGCAAGAACGGGATACCGGCAGGGCGGATCAAGGGGCATTCCAAACCACATTTGAAGGCGGGGACGAACGCTCAAGCCCTGCTTCCAGGCCAAACGTCCCAGGCGATCGCAGCAAGGTTCGATCGGAATTTGAGGACACGAATGCGCGCATGGCGCAAGACCAGCAAGCGGCGGACCTGAACGCACTACGCGAACGCGCAGCCGGCGGGGACACAAAGGCCAAGGCGGAACTGGGCAGACGGGAAGCGGAAGCAAAGCGCACATCCGCACAAAAAGCGCAGTGGATAGACCAGTTGCAGGGACTGAGGCGCCAGCGCGAGGCGCTTGCCAACAGTGCCGAGTTTACTCAGCTCAAGCGCACCAGGGACACCGGCGGGAAGATGGACGAGAAGCAGCAAAAGAAGCTGGCCAGCCTGGAAGCGCAGCATTCAAAACTGGGCGATTCGATTTTCAACCTGGAAGGCAGGATTTACGACATTTCCGAGAAATCGGATCTTGCCAGCGCGGCGGCAAGCGGCAGCGGGGACCGTCCGTTCAGGGGATTTTCCAAGGATGAGGCGGAACACGCCGGCATGTTTGAGCAACAAGCGCGAGAGAAGGCAAGCAAGGCTGAACAGGCCGATTTGGACAGATTGGAGGCTGAATGGCGGGAGCGGCAAAAAATATTCGAGGCGCGAGAACGGGCAAGGGCGGAAGAGGAAGCGCGCGCACGGGCAGAGGAAGCGAGAGGGAAAACTGGACGGGAGAGGACTCAGCGCGACAACGAGCCAGGGCCAAAGCAAACCGGAGACGGAACAGCCGAGGCAGCCCCTACTAAGGACGGCAACTTTGAGACGAATGAGGACGGCCATGTAACCAGCACCAACGGCAACCCTATCCACTTTGGGCACCAACGGGACGCCGGATGGTGGATCTTGAAGAAAGGAAACAAGCAGACGAAAAACCAGGTTTTCGAGATTGCCAATCACCCGTCAGGCAAGGGTTTCACCGTGCGCGAAACGCACAAGGCAGATCCTGGATCAGGGCCGAAAGAGGAACCAGGTGCGGGACCGAAAGAGGGGCCGAAGGAAGCGCCAAAGGAAAAGCCTGGCGCGGGGCCGAAGCAGGAGGAAAACGCCGCCGGCGGTCCTATGGGAGTTCGTGGCAACGAGCCACGACCTGAACCGAATCCACCTAAAGCTGAGACGAAACCGGATGAGCCGGTAGCCGACAAGCCGGACCCTGAACCCGCACCCAAGGGGCCAAGCGACAAGCAGATTGCCTACCGCGCAAAGCTGAGAGCAAAGCAGTTGCAGCGCCGAATCGTTGATGCGGCAGATACGATGATGCAAGCCATTATCAAGATGGGCGGCATTCACGAATCGTTGCGGAACGACCTTACCGGCGACACCAGGGGCAACCACAATATTCCGTTTGTAGGCTACCTCTTCAATAAGACCGGCACACAAGACTTGTCGGATCTGGCAACCCGTCTTGAGCAACACGGCTATTTTACCCAGGCAGAGCTGGACGAGGTAGACGGCGGGGCGGCACTGTTGCGCGAACGGCTGACATCGGAATACAACGGCTTTGAGCCGCACCGATCCAACGACGCCGGCGATGATGGTTTTGAGGCGCAGCATGAAGCACAGTTGCGGATGCAGGAAGCGGAATTGCTGGACAAGGCGCGCGCGGACGCCGAGGAACGCGGCATACCCTGGGACGACAATAAAACCGACGTAGAGAAGATAGAGGATTACCTGGCCAGGCAGGCTACTGATTTTGACCAACTGGACGAACAGCTAGGGAAGGCCTACGAGGAAGCGCGCAACCTGTTAGGCGATCGCGCCGACGAGATTATGACGCCAGGCAATGATAAAGATCCGGCCTGGTATCGTGATAATATCGAACGCCTAAAAGACGCAATCGAGGAAGAAAATGCCTACCGAGAAAACATCCTCACTAGAGAATCTGACGGACGAGCAGAGGGAGAAGATACTAGAAATGGTAGCGAAGAGGGCTTTGACGGAGAAGGTTCTAAGGCAGAGGAAGGCCTGGGACGCGAAGAAGGCGGCGAAGGCCGGCCAGAGCCGGACGAATTCAGCCTCAGAGGACAAACCGAAGCAGAGTTAAACGCCAGGAACGCCGAAGAAAAAGCGGCAGGGGCGGAGAAGGAAGCCGAGCAGCGCAAGGCTGATGCGGCGGACAAGAAGGCGCGCGACGACAAGGAAATTGAGAGCCGGCAGAAATCCTCAGCCGAGAATTTCAAACTGGGCGACTCAGCGGAAGATTCGCTATCAGGCCAGGGCGATCTATTAAACGGCGGCGGCAAGTCTGACGCCGGCACACTCTACGCAAACCCGTTCCACAAAGCCCTGCAATGGTTCGTAGGCGATAGCCGCGCCTGGGCAAACTCCCTATCTGAACTGTCAAAATCCATAGCGGATCTCCGTAAATCCGCCAGCAGCAGCGTAAGCAGCAATCCCCTGGTAGCGTTTACGCGCGCATGGTTGGAATCATCCTCAGCCGACATCCGCGCAGTAATCAAGCTCAACCCATCCAAGACAGCGCAATTCGTCGTTGACCAATTCCACGACCAGGCCGGCAGCGGACGCGCCACGGGCGAAACCTACGGCAGCGCCCTGGGAGCCAAAACCAGCAGGGCAATGGTAGATCTGCACCGGATCTTAGGCGACCTGGTACACGACGATAGCGCAATGTCGCAAATCGCCAAGATGCTACGCGGTTCCACGCCACCAAACCAGAATACCAAGCTAGGCAAGGCAGCGGCCTCACTTCGCAAGATGCTCGATGACGAGCTGAAATACTTGCGCGATGCAGGGGTAGAAGTTGGCGAAGTGAAGCCAGGCTACTTCCCACGTGAGTACGTCCTGGACAAGATCATCAAGAACGGCCAGGGATTCATTGACGCGGCCACCAAGGCCTACATGGGGACCGGCCTCAACCGGACGGATGCAGCGACAGCGGCGAAGGAATTGCACGACACGCTGGTATACGGCGAACACGGCAATATCTTCAAATCCCAGGGCGGAGCCGGACAAGCGCCTTTCTTGAAGGGGCGCGTTTTCGGGAAGGAGATAGACAGCGAAACCCATCCGCTAAACCGATTCTTGAACCACGATGTTAGCGAAGTGCTGGCGCAATATTTTCAGCGATCGGCCAAACGCGGGGAGATTGCAAGGCGGTTCGGGGACAATTTTTCGCATTGGCGAGACTATGTAGACGCGGAGGGCAAGAAGCAGGAAGGCCTGTTAACCCGCATTGAAAAGGAAGGAGGGCAAGGGGCACTCCCCAAACTGCAAGGCTATATTGCCCTGGCAGCGGGGATTCGTGCCTACGGAATTGGCGCCGGCGGGATGCGGACGACCAGCATTATGCGAACCTGGGGCGCCCTATCCTTCCTGGAAAAGGCAACCTTGTCCTCACTGGTTGAGTTTATCGTTCCTGCCATGAGATCCGGCAATGTGCTGGATATAGCGCGGTCCCTGGGGACGACGCTCAACACGCTCACGATCAAGACGAAATCAGCCCAGGAGAGGCGCGCCTTTGCCGAGGACTTGGGCCTGATAGCAGGGCACATTGACAGCGCACTGTCTGCCGCCAGGTTCGCCGGCGGGGAGCCGGTCGGAAAACTTGAGTCGAAGGTGCTGGACCGCTTTTTCAGGCGGACGCTCTTGACCCAATGGACCGACGGGACGCGAACGGCAGCAACCGACATTGGCCGCGTATTCATTCGACGCCTGGCGCTCGATACCAAGGGAAAGCTCAATACCCGTCACTTTGCAGACCTGGGAATTCCCGCAGACAAGATCGAGGAATTCAGCAAATTCGTGAAGAAGCACCCCGACGGAATGCCAGGGGTAGCGGATCTCAAGGGTGAAATGGGCGATCTCTACCGCGTAGCCGTCCGGAAATTTGTCTCGCAATCGGTAATGAACCCGTCGGCCGTCTCAAAGCCCACATGGATGTCACACCCTATTGGCGCAGTCGTCGGCCAGCTTCAATCCTTCAATTACGCCTTCTACGAGAACGTGCTGAAGAGGACCGCGCGCATGACGAAAGAAGCGGCCACGGGCACGGACTACACCCTGGCAGAGCGCGCCCAACTGGTAACGCCCTTGTTGATGTCTCCCTTGCTGATTGCCACGGCCTACGCGATCGGGGAAGGACGGGACGAGCTGCTAGGCGATCCCAACCGGCGCAAGGTGGAAACCGACCGCGAAAAATGGCTCAAGGCTGCAAGCCGTGGCGTCCCCATCGCGCCCCTAGATCCCCTAATTAACTTTATCAGCTCTGCCAAGTACCAGCGCGGGGCCGCGCAAAGTTTCGCTGGACCTGTTGGCGGAGTTGCCGCAACCGGATTCGACGCGGCCAGGGATACCTTTATGAACAACTCTGAAAAGACGAACACCCAGGAGCGCGCCGCAGCTCGAGCAGCCTGGGATATTTTCGTTGAGCCCGCCGTGAATCTTGCCCTGTTTGCAGCGCCGGTAGCGCCTTTGTCGGCAGCGATCACCCAGGCGGCAGGATCTGGCCAGGTAAGAGAGAAATATTTTGTTACGCCCCTTGCCGGCGCAAAGCACGAAAAAGGCAATCGGGCACACGGACGCACCGAACGAGTATCACCACGCTAATGCACTTACAAACGACCTTAATACATGGCGTGTCGACGACCTGCAGAACGTTGATTATTAAGGGAAATTTTCCAACGGTTTTTGGAGTTAACGCCGCACACAACAGGAGAAGCCATGAAGGTACTACCCGCATCAATAGGCGAATACTTTGCCTTGCCGCCGTCCGATCACTGCAATTCGCTTGAGCTGGTATCCGGCCAGGCCGAGTCGGTTTCGATCCCTGATGGCGCGAAATATGCGCTATTCGCATCAACCGGAGATTTTTACGCCAATTACCGGACGGATGCCGACGTACCGGAAGATGTTACGGACGGATCTGCCTCAGAATTGAATCCTACCATGCGGTATGTGATCGGCATACAGAACATTAGCCTGGTAGCGCCGGCGGATTGCTCCGTCACCATTTCATATTTCAAATAGGAGAGAGTCACCATGACATACCAAGTAGTAGGCGAGAGCGGCAAAAACCCGGATTTTCAAAACCGTTGTTGGGGCGCCGTGATGGCCATGGCATCGGACATTATGAATACCGTGCAGGATAGCGGTTCGATCATGGACAGCCAGAGCCGCGACCTAACCAGCTTGTCGAGCAAGAACCAGGCGATGAATTTTGCAAAAATGACTCATCTTTCAACGGATCGAACCATTGCCAATCTGATCTTGCTCAATTCCGTTATTGCGGGGAATCCGACCGGCGCATTGGATAGCGATCTGCAATACCAGGCCAAGGAAATATGGATGACGTTGGTTGAGATCGGCTAATGGCAAATGTCCCAACACGGCAGTTTTTCGGGACGGCGCAAACCGTAATCAATTCCTCGTCGAATATAGCGGCGGGGAATTTTTCGGGCGCTCCGGCGGCGTCTTTCGATAACACGACTGATGCGGCGGTGCCTTATGCCACACACGCGCAAGCCATGATTGAAATGCCGGACTGGGCGGCAGCGCCGGTAGCCGGCACTCTGATAGAGCTATGGGGCGTACTGCTCAATACCGACGGGACGGACGACGATACTGACGCGCCAAGCGGAACGTCTCAAGGCGGGGCAAAGCAGTTCGGGGCATGGTGGGTTTCCGCAGTCGATGCGCTACAGCGGCGCACCATCACAATCAGCCTGGAAGGGGTCAATTCCCAGGTAGATTTCTACATCAAGAACGGGACCGCGCAGCAATTGACGAACACCGGCGTTGCTTGCGTGGTGAAGGTTACACCGTTCTGCTACGGCGTCGTTGCGTAAATGTCCGCAATCATCATCAAGCGCGCACGGCGGGTACAGCCTTCGTACCCAGTGCCGGTCAACAGGTCTAGCTCTTTGGCTCATGGCCTCAAGATTCTGTGCGATCCGGCGATTTCTTTTTCCGATCCAACCGGCAACGGGACTGTTACCTATAGCGGGGCGCTAACAAGGGTCGTCGGCAGATCCGGCCTATCTATCCAGGGATCGGCAACGGGTTATGTTGATTTTGGCGGCCGTTTTAATCCACCAGGCGCCGCTACAATTCTGCAAATTCTAAACCCTGGCACGGCCGTTAATTCGTTTTCTTTTACCAACGGCTCCGACGGGTACGAATATCTAATAGGCGCCGGCAGTTCGGCCGGAGCGTTAAGTTTTCGGATCGCGGCGATTTCTTATGGCAATACAACCGGCCTCAATGACAACCAGGACCACGTTATCGTTTCGCGGTTTACGCCGTTCGTGTCAGTGGAGACGTGGGCTGACACATTAAGCAGAAAAGTTACGGCTACAAGCGGAGTGCCAGCCGTGCTAGGGGGAACCTTAAACCTTCGCTTGCATAACCGCAGCACCACGTTCTATACGGGCAAATCCGGCCTGTTCGCGCTTTGGTATCGCGCCCTGAATGACGGCGAAATCGCGGCGGTCCTCTCAAACCCGTGGCGGATTTTGGAGGACGAAACGACGACGGTTTATCTTCCGGCAGGGGTAGCGCCTGGCGGGTTTAAAGCGGCATGGGCAAGCGGTTCAAATACGATTCTAGGGGCGATGGGGATATGAAGAAAAACGTGGCAAGCCAGGCAATCGGGATTCAAATGATTACGGCAGCCGACGGCAGCGCCTTCACCAGCGCCGTCACGGTCAAGGTAACGGGAGACAACGGCACCCAGGCTACCGGCCTGGTTGGAAGCGGCGCCTGTACCCACAAAGGCGGCGGGTTTCATACCTATGCGCCGGCCCAGGCCGAGACAAACTACGACCACATTGGATTTACCTTTTCGGGATCTGGCGCAATTTCCGCTACGGTCCAGCTCTATACCGATTTTCCGCAAAGCGGGGATGCTTTCGGCCTGGTAGGTGCAACTGGGTCCGGTCTAACATCGCTTGCTAGTGCGTCCAACCTGGCGACCGTTGCCGGATACATTGATACCGAAGTAGCCGCGATCAAGACCAAAACCGACTTCCTGCCAAGCGCCACGGCAGGGGCAGCCGGCGGGGTATTCATCGCGGGGAGCAATGCAGCTACGACCGCCAACTTGACCGGCAATATTACCGGCAATGTCACGGGCAGCGTAGGCAGTGTTACCGATCGCACGGGATTCAGTCTGTCAGCGGCAGGGGTTCAAGCGATATGGGACGCCCTGGAATCGGCCCTTACCGTCGTTGGCAGTATCGGCAAAAAGCTGGTTACGTGGCTAGGAGCGCCCTACGTCGATACCTATACCGGCAACACGAAACAGACTGGGGACGCCTTTGCGCGCCTGGGAGCGCCGGCCGGCGCGTCAGTCAGTGCAGACATAGCCGACCTTCCAACGAATGCCGAGCTGGCCACGTCACAAGCCTCTTCCGATGACGCAACCCTGGCAGCCATAGCCGCCCTTAATAATTTAAGCGCAGCGCAAGTGAATGCGGAAGCAGATACCGCAATCCTGGATGCGGGTCTAGCCACGGCGACCAACCTGGCGGCAGTCAAAACGGTAGCAGACGCGATCCTGGACGACACGGGGACCAGCGGGGTTGTCCTTCGCACAGCCGATCGAGGCGGAATCCGAAAGAACACGGCACTGGCCAACTTTGAAATCCTGATGACGGACGCCACAAACCACAACCCGACCACGGGGAAAGCCGTCAGCGTTACCAGATCCATCGACGGCGGGGCATTCTCTGCCGGCACACTGGGCGCAGTTACCGAGCTATCCAATGGGATCTACAAGTTTAGCTTTGGCGCGGCAGACCTGAACGGCAATGTCATCACCTTGCGCGCCGTGGCCACGGGCGCCGACGACTTGTTTATCACTATCTGGACATCGCCATGATCCGCTATGGCCGTGGCCAGTTTCCGCGCCAATTGTTCTATTCGCCGTACATCGTGCAATGGAGATCCACCGGCACGGGCGGCGAGATCCCGATAGCCGCAGCCGTACGACGCGATCAATTCCAACTTATCCCACGAATGGCCAGGAGACGCTACCTGGACGAGCCGTGCGTTACCGCAACTTTTCCTTGAAGGAGATCCGAAATGATGAAGCGCGAATTTGCACATAGCACCAAACGCAAAGGGGCCGACGGGCTGCTTGAAATGTACGAGGACGGCCTGGCCATGCAAGCGGTAATGAGCGGCATGTTCGACGCCAAGATTAAGGCGGTCAAGGAACAGATAGAGATACTTTCAAAGCACGAATACGCCATTAGGACGAGCGAAGAAGTAGACGCGATGAAAGCCGAGACGAAGGCCACGCGCGACCAAGTACGGGCCACGCGAGAGGCATCACAGCGAAACCTGGTTAATGCGGAAGCTAAGGCCAAAGAGATCATTGAGACGGCGCACAGGGAAGCAGAGGACGCCGTTAACCAGCGCGCGGCGATCATGGCCGAGACACAGCGAAAGGTGGAAATCATAATTGCCGACGCGGAAAAGAAAGGCAAAGAGATCACGGCCTACGCGACCGGCGACCTGAGCCGCATCAAGAATGAAACCACTGCCGCCCAGGCAACCCTGGACGAATTCCTGAACAAGATCCGCGATGCAAACCAGGAGCTGACCAGGATAAACAAGGCGATCGAGGCGGAGAAAAGCCGAGTAGCCAAGATTTTCGCCTGATGGCAAATCCTTGCTGCCGCATGGTGTTATAAATTCAAGACCTATTGCGGCGAGGGTCACGCCGGCAAAGCGTTTGCGGACTTTCCGCTAGGGTTATGATTCAAGGAGAATGACAAATGAATTTA
>WUUC01118141.1_pt1 | contig 41408 bp, 20 predicted proteins | sample 6278441 | NCBI WGS metagenome assembly WUUC01 (sample SAMN13675441, study PRJNA597444) | soil metagenome | isolation source: soil | place: USA: Washington | collected 2017-10
AGGAGCAACGAAGCCAGCCGGGATGCATCGGCCGCGAGGGCGACTGACTTAGCCATTCGCGGGCCCTAAGGTAGCTGACGCGACGACGCTCAGGGCGGCAGCATCAGCCCTGCGCGCGGCGAGCGCTGACGGACGAACTCGGTAATCTCTTCGGCTTCACCTGCTTCGATGCCGAACTCTTCGAACACCAGGTCGTCGAGCGCCCGCCGCAACGAAGCATCGAGGCCTCGGCGCGTGGCATCGATGGCCAGGGCCGCGATGCGCTCGCAACCGCTCGAGTGTCGTGGCGGAGCCGGCAGCGCCCGCAGGTGCGCCACCTTCACCTGAGGGAAGGTGGCTTGGCGTGCGTCCCGTCGCGCAGCCAAGTGCAGCGCGCGATACAGCTGGCTGTTCAACAGGCCCAGCAGTAGGCCCGCTGGGAAGTCGGGATGCTCGAACACCGCGAGCAACGAGTTACGAAAGGGCGTGCCGTCGTGGAGCGCCGCTATCGGGATGGCCGCGGTCTGCCGCACGACGATTTTGACGTGCGCAAAGCTGTCCATCGGTCGCAGGCGACAGCGACAAGCTGCGAGCACGTCTTGGTCACGCTTGAGAAACAGGCGCGGCGCTCCACAGCGAAATTCGGCGATATTTCGCCCCTCGAGCAGCGGATAATCGTGTGTCGGCGGAGGGTGCTCACCGCGATAGAGCAGCTCACGCGTCACGCGGGCGCTGGTTTGAAATCCGAGCTCACCGAACAACCGCGGCGGCAGCCGGGGCAAGGAGTCGAGGCGCTTCAGCGCGAGTGGCGCGGCGAGCTGACTGGCGACGTTGGCCGCTCTAGCACGCTCCGTGAGCAGCCATGCCGTATCGCTGGCAGGCGCAAGCTCGGTGCGCGGCTCGGCAATCAACGCAAAGCACGGCTGCGTCACGCTCTCGAACGCATCTTGCCCGAGCTCGAGGAGCGGTTCGCAGACGGCGTGCCCCACGGACAGCGCGCTACGTACGTGGCGATAGCCAGCCAGGTCTGCTACCGGGCTCGGCACGAGCAGCGCGACGACACCGCGCGGCGCAAGCCGCGCCGCGCGCTCGATGAACAGGCCATGGAGGGAGGGATAGCCGCTGAAGGCGCGGTACGTCGCACGATAATGACTGCGCAGCTCTGAGGGCAACGGCTGCGCTGCGCGACCTGCAAACGCTACCCAGGGTGGATTGCCGAGGATCAGATCGGCCCCACCGGCTCGTTCGATGCAAGACCAATCGACACCCACCACCCCCACGGCGCGGCCAGCTTCGGGACTGCACAAAGCGTCACCGAGTAGCAGGTTTTGCTCGAGCAACGCTGGATCGAGCCCTCGATCGTCGGCCAGCAGCCACAGCGATACCTGTGCAACCGCAATCGCCAGGGGGCTCACGTCTGCGCCGAACAGCTCACGCCGCACTACGTCCGAGAGCGACCTGCCCGTGCGCGCGGCGATGAGGCGACCCGCTTGCACCAGGAAGGCACCGGCGCCGAGCGCTGGGTCGACCACGCGCCAGGCGCGCTTGCAAAGGGCCTCGTCTGCTCGTGTGAGCAGCGTGTCGAGCGCGCGCTCGACGACCAGCCGCGTCAACCGCGTGGGCGTGTAGTAGCTCCCGGTCAACTTACGCAGACCACGTCCAGCGCCGCGCTGCGCTGCCAGCAGCGCTTCGTAAAATTGTCCTAGCAGCTCGATGGGCCCCTCGTGCCAAGGCAGCGCACGGATGGCGAGGTCTTGCAGAGCGGCAGTGTCCTGCAGCGTTGTATCGTGCGTGCGCAGCCGCGCCTGATCCGCGGGCGAAAACCCGGACACCTCGCGAAACAACCGCGCATTGGCGAGGGCCGAGCGAGGCAGACCGCGCAGCTCCGCCAAATCGCTCACGATTCGCCGCAGTACCATGACGCTGGCGACGTTCCAGCTCCGCTGGCTGGACGCTTCCGGCAGCAGCCCTTGTGTTGCTTCGGCGAAAGCGCGCGCCAGCGCAGCCGCGGCAGGGCGAGGATCGAGCTCAGTCAAGGATGCGCATCGCGAGCTCTAGCGCCGCTCGCATGCCGCCAGCGTCGGCAGTCCCGCGCCAGGCGATGTCATAGGCAGTGCCGTGATCCACGCTGGTGCGTACGATCGAGAGCCCCGCGGTAACGTTGACGGCGTCTCCGAAAGCCAGCAGCTTCATCGGGATCGTGGCTTGATCGTGGTACATCGCGACGACACCGTCGAAAGCGCCGCCGGCCGCCTTGCGGTAGGCGGTTTCGGCGCCCAGCGGACCGACGAGGCTGGCCGTGCCACGGAGCACCTTGGCGGCTTGGCGTATGCCCGGCACGATGGCGCGCGCTTCTTCACGGCCGAGCAGATCGCTTTCGCCCGCGTGCGGATTCAACGACGCCACGGCCAAGCGCGGGCGCTTCCGCCCCAGGCTGCGCAACAGCCGCGCCAACTGCACGATCGACTCGGCCACGTTGCTCGCCGACAGGGCGCGCGGCACCTTGGCGATCGGCAGATGCGTCGTGACCAGGCTCGTCGCCAGCCGCTCACACACGAAGCACATGACGCTCGTCTTTGCGCCGTCCAGCGCCTGCAGCCACTCGGTGTGGCCGAGGAATCCGCGCGCACGGGCCAATCCAGAGTGCGCGATCGCCGCCTTGCTCACCGGGGCGGTCACCAGCGCCGCGCGCGGCACGGACTTGGTCAGGGTGAAGGCGGCCTCCACGTAGTCGAGCTGCGCTCGACCCGCGACCCCGTTGGGTTTGCCCGGCTTGCGGTCGCGCTCGCCGAGTGGCTCTCCGACCTGCGCGAAGTACAGGCGGCCGTCGCGTGCTCGACCGTCCCAGCGCACGAGCTTGCGCTGAGCAATGCCCAACAATGACGCTGCCTTACGCAGCGTCCCCTCGTCACCTACGAGTAGGGGTGTGGCGCCCCGAATCGCCGCGGCCGCAGCCACGGAAACCTCCGGCCCGATCCCTGCGGGGCAGCCCGTAGAGATGACGAGTAGCGAGTCGGACGACGGCGCTCGGCTCATTCGCTCACCACCGCCAGCGGCTTCTTGCCGCTCGGTACGCTGCCAGTCAGCTCCTGGAAGAAGTCGTTGCCCTTATCGTCCACCACGATGAAGGCTGGAAAGTTCTCGACCTCGATGCGCCAAACGGCCTCCATACCGAGCTCCGCGTACTCCAACACCTCGACCTTCTTGATGCAGTCTTGCGCCAGTCGCGCTGCAGGTCCGCCGATCGAGCCCAGATAGAAGCCTCCATGCTTCTTGCACGCCGCCGTAACCTGAGGAGAGCGGTTGCCCTTGGCCAGCATGACCAGGCTTCCGCCCAACGACTGGAATAGATCCACGTAAGCATCCATGCGCCCGGCGGTGGTCGGACCAAAGCTGCCGGAGGCATAGCCCGCCGGCGTCTTGGCCGGCCCAGCATAGTAGACGGGGTGCTGCTTGATGTAGTCCGGCAGGCCGCCGCCGGCGTCCACGCGTTCCTTCAGCTTGGCGTGTGCAATGTCACGCGCCACCACCAGCGGCCCCGTCAACGACAGCCGCGTCTTGATCGGATAGCGCGCTAGCGCCTGACGCAGATCGCTCATGGGCTGGTTCAGGTCCAGCTCGACGACCTCTCCCGGTAGCTCGCGACCCGTCGTCTCCGGCAGGTATTTGGCCGGATCGTGCTCCAACTGCTCGAGGAACACGCCATGCTCGGTGATCTTGCCGAGCGCCTGGCGGTCTGCCGAGCACGAGACGGCGATCGCAACCGGGCAGCTGGCGCCATGGCGGGGTAGCCGCACCACGCGCACGTCGTGACAGAAATACTTCCCGCCGAACTGAGCGCCTATGCCGGTACGCTGCGAAAGCTCCATTACCTTGAGCTCCAGCTCGCGATCACGAAAGCCATGCCCCAACTCGTTGCCGCTATCCGGCAGCGTATCCAGGTAGCGAGCGGAGGCAAGCTTCGCCACCTTCAACGCGTACTCCGCAGACGTGCCGCCAATCACGAGGGCCAAGTGGTAAGGTGGACAGGCAGCGGTCCCGAGCGAGCGCAACTTTTGCTCGACGAAGCCCAGCAGGCTCTGCGGGTTGAGCAGCGCCTTCGTCTCTTGATAGAGGTAGCTCTTGTTGGCCGAGCCGCCCCCCTTGGCCATGAACAGGAACTTGTAGGCGTCTCCGTCGGTTGCAAAGATCTCAATCTGCGCTGGCAGGTTGTTGCCGGTATTCTTCTCGCGATAGGTGTCGAGCGGGGCGAGCTGCGAGTAGCGAAGGTTCGACGTGCGATACGTGTCGAACACGCCCCGAGCAATCGCCGCCTCGTCGCCACCGCCGGTGAACACCAGCTGCCCCTTTTTGCCCATGACGATGGCGGTGCCGGTGTCCTGACACATCGGCAGCACCCCACCGGCCGCGACGTTGGCGTTCTTCAACAGGTCCAGGGCGACGAAGCGATCGTTGGGTGACGCCTCGGGATCATCCAGAATACGAGCCAGTTGCGCCAGGTGGCCGGGGCGCAGCAGGTGAGCGATGTCACGCATGGCCTCGTGGGTCAGCAGCGTGAGCGCCTGCGGCTCCACTCGCAAGAAACGCTGACCGCCGGCCTCGAACGTGGAGACGTAGTCCCGGGTGAGCAGCCGAAACGGCGCCTCGTCCGGTCCGGTCGGCAGCATCTCTTGATAAACGAACGCGCTCATTTCGAGTGCAGGTTTTGCAGAGCCGCGGCACGCCGACAAGGGGCGGGCGGTAGCGTGCGAAGATTGCGGGCACATTTCTGCCGAAAACCGGGCTGATGTTCATCCCGTTGTCCTGCCCCTAGGCTTGCGGTATCTGAAGCACGAAGAGGCAAACCGCTCTTTTTTGAACGAGGCGCACCCTTTGAAGAGATTACTCGAGCAGACCCTCAGCCACTTGACCAGTGACGGGGAGGGGCGCCTGACGGATCGCGTCCGAGCCGCCGCGCAACGGGCCAGTCGCTACGTGCAAGAGGTCGCGCGTGCCAAGCTGTTCCTGGGCGATTGCAACACGGTCGGCGAAGGCGTGCGCATCGTAGGCGGGCGCACGCGGGTGGATAACCGCGGCCACATCAGCCTCGGCGATCGCGTCTGCTTTCTGTGCGAGATGGGCCCCACGGTCTTGCGCACCGCTCCAGGTGCGGAGCTTCGCATCGGCGCGGGAACCATCCTCAACTTCGGCTGCTTGCTCTCCGCTCATGCGCGGGTCGACATCGGCGATGGTGTGTCGCTCGGGCAGTATTGTATGATCTGCGACACCGAGGGCGTCGACGCCGGCGCCGGCGAGGTGGGCTTGCCAATCGAGATCGGTGAAGGTGCCTGGCTGGCGGCGCGGGTCACGGTCCTGCCCGGTGCCAAGATTGGCAGGGGCTCGGTCATCACTGCTGGCAGCATCGTCTCCGGCGTGGTTCCGGACAACGTGGTCGCAGGAGGCATTCCGGCGCGCGTGCTGCGTCCGCTTCGGCCGGGGGAGACGGGCGCGGCCGGCGACCTCGTGAGCGAAAGCAACGGCAGCGGCGCCGCAGCGCACGTGAAAGCGGCGGTGCCGCAGGGGCCACCCGAAGCAGCGCCACGCCCAGCTTCGGCACGCGGCTACATCGTCTCGGACTTCACGATTGGCGAGCTCGAGCGCCGGCTGAACGCGACGAACGAAGCGACACAGCTCGACTTCGAAGCGGCCCCCTTCGATCAAGTCGTCCCATCACTGCTGGGGGATGCGCCGGCCGGCCGCGACGTGCTCGTGGTCTGGACGCGACCCGAGGCCGTGGTGCCGGCGTTCGACGCGCTGCTGTCGTATCAAACGGTCGACGAATCCGACATCCTCAAGCAGGTCGACGACTTTTGCGAGCTCATCGTGCGCGCCGCCGGCCGCTACCGCACCGTGTTCGTGGTCACCTGGGTGGTTCCGCCCTACCGGCGCACGCTCGGCATGCTGGATGCCAAGGCCGGTGGTGCCACGCGCGCCCTAGCGGCGATGAACCTGCGCCTGATGGATCGCCTGACACAGCTGCCGAACACTTTCGTGCTGAACGCCCAGCGCTGGACGGAGCTGGCCGGCCGCAACGCGCAACAGCCCAAGCTCTGGTACATGGGCAAGGTCCCGTTCCACGCCGACGTGTTTGCCGAGGCTGCCAGCGACATTCGTTCGGCGCTGAACGGCCTGGCCGGCGGCGCCCGCAAGTTGCTGGTCTTGGATCTCGACGACACTTTGTGGGGCGGCATCGTCGGCGACGCCGGATACGAGAATCTCCGCCTGGGTGGGCACGATGGACTGGGCGAGGCGTTCGTCGACTTCCAGCGTGCCATCAAACACTTGAAGCGCCGCGGCATCGTGCTGGCGCTCGTGAGCAAAAACACGGAATCCGTGGCGCTGGAGGCGATCCGCTGTCATCCCGAAATGGTGCTGCGCGAAGAAGATTTCGTGGCGTGGCGCATCAACTGGAACGACAAGGCTCGCAACATCGCCGAGCTGGTGACGGAGCTCAACCTCGGGATGCAGTCGGTCGTGTTCATCGACGACAACCCCGTCGAGCGAGCGCGCGTGCGCGAAGCTTTGCCGGAAGTGTTCGTGCCCGAGTGGCCGGAGGACAAGCTGCTTTACGCGAGCACGTTCCGCGCGCTGCGCTGCTTCGACGCGCCGGCCATCAGCCGCGAGGACGCCGAGCGCAGCGAAATGTACGCTGCGGAACGCAAGCGCGAGACGCTAAAGGTGCAGGTCGGTTCGCTCGACGATTGGTTGAAGAGCTTGGACATGTCCGTCACCGTCAGCGCGCTGAACGCGTCGAACCTGACGCGCACCGTGCAGCTGCTGAACAAGACCAACCAGATGAACCTGCGCACGCGGCGTGTGACGGAGGCCGAGCTGACGGCTTGGGCAGGGCAACCGGATCACGAGCTGTGGACGATCAGCGTCGCCGATCGCTTCGGCGAAGCGGGTCTGACCGGCGTGGTCAGCATCGAATACGCCGGGGACGTGGCCAGGGTGCAAGACTTCGTGCTGAGCTGCCGGGTCATGGGCCGCAAGGTCGAGGAGACGCTGGTCCACCTTGCGGTGTCATCCGCGCGGCGCCGCAACGCCGCTAGAGTCGAAGCCAACTACCTGGAAACCAAGAAGAACAAGCCTTGCTTGGAGTTTTGGCAGCGCTCGGGCTTCGCGGCCGCCGACGACGCCACGTTCGTGTGGAACACGGCGCAAGCCTACGGTTGCCCGGAAGCCATCCGTTTGATCGGCGCGGGGGCGACGTGAATAGCTCGTTGCTGGGGCGCTTCGAGCGGCTGAGCGACGTGTATGGCGCGCGGCTGAAGCTCCGCAACTGCAACTCGGTCGGCCCCGACGCGCACGTGCGAGGGCAGGTGCGCATCGCCAACCGCGGCAAGATCAGCATCGGCGCGCGCTTCCGGCTGTGCTCGGAGCCGGTCCGGGCCCATTTGTTGGCGGAGGGCGGCGAGATCGACATCGGCGACGACGTCAGCATCGGCCACGGCTCGGGGATCGCTTCGAGCGGTCGCATCCGCATCGGTTCCGGTTCGCGCCTCGGCGCCTTCGTGCTGGCGATGGACACCGACTACCACGTCGCCGGCAACATCAACGCCAAGGGCGACATCGTACCCCTCGAGATTGGCCGTGACGTGAGCATCGGCAATCGCGTCACCATCTTGAAGGGCTCGATAATCGGCGACGGCGCGCGCGTGTTGGACGGCAGCGTCGTGAGCGGCGTCGTTGCGGCCGGTCAGGTCGTGGAAGGCGTTCCGGCACGACCTGCGCGCAGCAAGGCACGCGCGCAGCTCAGTGACAGCAGCGAGCTGCGTGTGCTGCGCGTGGCGCAGGGTGTATTCCGGCTGAGCTCTTTGCCGTCGCCGTCTGACGGTCCGGCGCACATCGAAGCCTGGGATTCACTGGGCGCCCTATCGTTCATCTTGGCGCTCGAGGAAGAATTCGAAGTCGTGATCAGCGAAGACCGTATGGCGCAGGTCGGTTGCCTGGCCGACGCGGTCGAAGTGATAATGTCCCTCTCCGAACCGGTTTGACGTTTCGGGGGGCAAAACAAGCGAGGATTGAGCGTGGCCAATCTGGTCGAAGCTTTTGGGCTCACTGCGGTGCAACAGGGCATGCTGTTCCACCGGCTTCAGACGCCGAACAGCGGCGTGGACATCGAGCAGATGGTCGCGACGCTGCGCGAACCGCTCGACGCCGAGCGGCTGCGCAACGCCTGGCAAACCGCGAGCAAGCTGCACGCGGCGCTGCGCAGCCGAGTGCGCTGGGAGGGCGTGCCTGAGCCTCGCCTGGAGGTGCTGGACGACGTCCCGCTCGACTGGACCGAAGCCGATGTACGCGGCCACGGAGAAGCCGAGCAAACGGCGCTCTTGAACGAATTCTTGCGCCACGACCGCGAACGGGGCGTCGCCCTCGACGGCGAGTCGCTGCATCGCTTTCGACTGTTCCGCTTCGGAGACGCGGATTTCCGGCTGGTCTGGACGTTCCCTCACCTGCTGCTCGACGGCGGGTCCTTCCCCATCGTGATCGGTGACGTGTTCTCCGCATACGACGCGGGCGACAGCGGCGCGCCGCCGTCGCGACCGGCGCCGCGCTCGTTCGCGGATCACCTCGGCTGGCTCGCCGAGCACGTGCCTGCTCGGAGCACGGCCGCCCGAGCCTACTTCCAGCAACGGCTCGCGGGCTTCAGCGGCAAAAACGAGCTGACCGACGGCGGGGCAACCAGCGAGCTGGGCGGACCGCGCAGTCAGCGGCTCTTACCCGGCGCAACCAGCAACAGCCCGCGGCTGTTCGGTGAGGCTCAAGGCAGCCTGTCGCGTGAGTCGAGCGATCGCCTGCGACAGCTCGCCAGCGCGAGAGGCATCACGCTCAGCGCCTTCGTGTATGCCGCCTGGGCGCTGGTGGTGGGTGATTTTAGCGGCGATCAGGACGTCGTGTTCGGTGTGGTGCGCGCCTGTCGTCGAACGGCTTTACCCGAAGCGCGCAGCATGGTCGGCATGTTCATCAACACGCTACCGCTGCGCGTGCAGCTGACCGGGGAGCGACCGCTCCTCGATTGGCTGTCGGAGCTGCGGGCCGACTACGTCTCGGCCAGGGAGTTCGAGCACACACCCCTGCTCGACATCCAGGCCGCGTCCGAAGTGGCCAAGGGTAGCGCGCTGTTCGACAGCGCCGTCGTGTACAACGACGCCGCGATGAGCTCGCGCATGCGTGCGTTGGGAGGACCGTTCGAGCGGCGCAGCTTCGAATGGCTGGAGCAAACCAACTTTCCGCTCACGCTATTCGGCTACGGCGAACCGGAGTTGCTCCTGAAGCTGAGCTTCAATCCGGCGCTCGTCAGCGAAACGCGCGCCCACGCCATGTTGCAGCGCGCGCTCGAAGCGCTGCGCGCCATGGCTGCCCAATCGGAACGAGCGCTGGCCGAGCTATCCAGAGTGCCGAGCGCTGAGCTCGGCGCCCTGCAAGCGCTGAACGCCACGGACCTCGAGCTCGATGGCAACGTCTGCATCCACCATGCGTTCGAACAGCAGGTGGCGCGCACGCCCGACGCCATCGCCGCCGTGTTCCGAGATCGACAGCTCAGCTATCGGGAGCTCGATGAGCGCGCCAACCGTGTGGCCCGCAGGCTGCGCGAGCTGGGCGTCGTCCCCGATACGCTGGTGGGCATCTTCGTCGAGCGTTCGTTGGAGATGCTGGTCGGTTTGCTCGGGGTGCTGAAGGCCGGAGGTGCGTACGTTCCGCTCGACCCGAGCTACCCGGCCGAGCGCATCGGCGTGATGCTCGAGGACAGTCGCGCCCGATTGATCGTCACGACGCCGCGCCAGGCCGGGAATTTGCCGACCAACTCGGCCCAACTCGTGCTGCTCGACGAACAGCTGCTGCACACCGGCGATGGCGGTAACCCTGGCTCGCCCGTCACGCCTCAGCACCTCGCGTACGTCATCTTCACCTCGGGCTCCACCGGACGTCCCAAGGGCGTGATGGTCGAGCACCGCAACGTCCTGAACTTCTTCAGCGGCATGGACCAGCGCCTTGGCACGCGCCCGGGTACCTGGTTGGCGGTGACGAGCATCTGCTTCGACATCTCGGTGCTGGAGCTGTTTTGGACGCTAGCGCGTGGCTTCAAGGTCATCATTCAAGAGGAGGGAGACAAGGCGGCCTTAGCGCGCCGGGCGCAAGCCGGCACGGCGACCCGAGCCGTAGCCTTCAGTCTGTTCTATTTCTCGGCGGACGCCGGCGCGGCGGGCCGCGAGGGTTACCGACTCCTGCTGGAGGGTGCGCGTTTCGCGGATCGCAACGGCTTCGAAGCCGTCTGGACTCCCGAGCGACATTTCCACGCCTTCGGCGGGCTCTACCCCAATCCTGCTCTGACCAGCGCCGCCATCGCGACGATCACCGAGCGCGTGCAGCTGCGCGCGGGCAGCGTCGTGTTGCCACTACACAACCCGTTGCGAGTGGCGGAAGAGTGGTCGGTAGTCGACAACCTTTCGAATGGTCGCGTGGGTTTGTCGTTCGCGTCCGGCTGGCATGCCAACGACTTCGCGCTCATGCCCGAGAACTTCGCGGCGCGCCGCGAGTTGACCTTCAAAGGCGTGGAGCTGATCCGCAAGCTGTGGCGCGGAGAGTCCATCACGGTCAAGAACGGCGTAGGTGCCGAGATCAGCGTCAGCGTGCTGCCTCGCCCCGTGCAAGCCAACCCGCCAATCTGGCTCACCACCGCCGGCAACGTGGAGACCTTCCGCACCGCCGGGGCGCTGGGCGTCAACGTGCTGACCAACATGCTCGGTCAGAGCGTCGCCGACCTGCGTGAAAAGTTGGCGGCGTATCGCAGCGCGCGCAAAGAGAGCGGTCACCCGGGAGACGGCCAGGTCACGCTGATGCTGCACACGTTCGTGGGCGGTGACGTCGAGGCCGTGCGTGAGCTGGTGCGCAAACCGTTCACTGCCTACCTCAAGACCTCCACCGACCTAGTGAAGAAGGCTCGCTGGGAGTTTCCCGCGTTTGGCCGCCCTGCGGGCGGGGACGCCGGCGTCGACGAGCGGCCGCTCAGCGCGGAGGAGGAGGACGCGCTGATGGCGCACGCTTTCGAGCGTTACTTCCACACGCACGGCCTGTTCGGGACGCCCGAAAGCTGCTTGGCGCTCGTCGACGACTTACGCGGTATCGGCGTCGACGAGCTGGCGTGCTTGATCGATTTTGGTGTGGACGCGAGCACCGTGCTCGCGAATTTGGAGAACCTGCGCCGGTTGCACGAGCTGTGCAACGTCGGCGCGCCCGGCGCTGCCGAAGATTTCGGGATCGCGGCCCAGCTCCAGCGGCACGCGGTGACTCACCTCCAGTGCACGCCCTCGCTGGCGCGCTTGCTGTTGCTCGATCCCACCTTCCGCACGGCGCTGGCCAGCGTCCAAACCTTGATGCTGGGCGGTGAGGCCCTGCCAGCGGCGCTCGCCGACGAGCTATCGACCGCGCTCGGCCAAGGTCGGCTGCTGAACATGTATGGACCGACGGAGACGACCGTGTGGTCAACCACCGCCGAGGTCCTGCCCGGTAACGCCATCACGATTGGGCGGCCTTTCGCCAACACTCAGGTCCTGATCCTCGATCGCAATCTCAAGCTCGTTCCGCCTGGCGCGACGGGCGAGCTTTGCATCGGCGGAGCCGGCGTGGCGCGTGGCTATTGGGAGCGGCCCGAATTGACGAGCGAGCGCTTCGTCGCGAGCCCGTTGCCGAACGGCAGCGCTGCCCCCTCCCGCCTGTATCGCACTGGCGATCTCGCGCGCCTGCGCGACGACGGCAACCTCGAGTTTCTCGGCCGCTTGGATCAGCAGGTCAAGCTGCGCGGCTATCGCATCGAGCTCGGGGAGATCGAGACGATTCTGAGCAAGCACGACGGCGTACGCGAGGCCGTGGTGGTCGTGCGTGAAGACACACCTGGCGACCCCCGCTTGATCGCCTACGTCGTACCGGGCACGGCGCAGCACGGCGGGAGCGCGACCGCCGACGCCTGGCGCGGTATCTGGGACGAGGCCTATCGGCCGCAAGCGCAAGCCTCCGCAAGCGACCCGACGTTCGACACGTCCGGTTGGAACAGCAGTTACACGGGTGAGGCCATCCCCGAGCCGCAGATGCGCGACTGGCTCGATCACACGATCGAACGGGTTCGTAGCCTCGGCGCCAAACGCATCCTCGAAATCGGCTGCGGGACGGGGCTCCTGCTGTTCCGGCTCGCGCCGCACGTAGAGCGCTACGTCGGCAGCGACTTTTCGAAGGTCGCACTAACCAAGATCGCCGAGGAGCTTTCGCGCCGTCCGCTGCCCGGGGTCGAGCTGCTGGAGTCGAGCGCGGATCAGCTCCAGCTGGAGCCGGGCTCGTTCGACGCCATCGTCATCAACTCCGTTGCTCAGTACTTCCCGTCACCCGCCTACCTGGAGCAGGTCATGACCAAGGCCTTGGCAGCGCTGGCGCCGGGCGGCTCCTTGTTCATCGGCGACGTCCGAAGCGCCAACCTACTCGACGCTTTCCACGCTTCGGTGGCGCTCCAGCACCTTTCACCGGAGGCCAGCCTTGCGGAGGCTCGCGAAGGCCTCGCTCGACGTCTGGCGCGCGAGAGCGAGCTGCTGTTCGACCGCGAATTTTTCGTCGACTTTGCGGCACACCACTCGGACGTGACGGAGCTCAGGCTCGAGCCGAAGCGCGGCCGACTGGCGAGCGAGCTGCAAAAGTTTCGCTTCGACGTGGTGCTGCGCAAGGCGGGGCAACGCCGCGAGCTCGACCCGTCGCAGCTCCGGCACCTGGACGCTGCACAGCTGTCGGGACCCGGCGCGCTGAAAGAGCTACTGCGGGACGCACCGCTGGCGGTGCAGGTCAGCGGTATCCGAAACGCGCGCGTGGCGCGTGAGCTGGCGGCGCTCGAGGTGCTCGCCAGCAGCGAGGGGGTGTTGGCGGATTTGGAGCCACGTCTGGCGGCCGCCGCCGTGGACACCTGGGAGCCGGAGGACCTGTACGAGCTCGACGCTAGCTATGACGTCGAGCTCGAGTGGATGTCGACGCCCGGCCGCCTCGATGCCTGGTTCCTGCACCGTGAACGAGCAGCCGGAGCGACGCGCCCTCGCCGAACGGCGCAAGCTACCCCCGCGCCGCGCTCGGCCGAGAGGGCGCCGGCGCGCGTCGACGGCGCGGAGCTCGTTGCCGAGCTACGCGCGCACTTGGGCGGAAAGCTCCCAGATTTCATGGTTCCAAGCAGCATCGTCGTGCTCGAGCGATTGCCGCTCACTCCCAACGGGAAGGTGAATCGTCGCGCGCTGCCTGCGCCCGAAGCACTCGGCACGTCGCCGGCGCGCACGGCCACGCCGCCGAGCAACGAGACCGAACGCATCATCGCGCAGGTTTGGAGCGAGCTGTTGCGTAAATCAAGCATCGGCGCGGACGAGAACCTGTTCGACCTGGGTGCCAACTCGCTGCTGGTGATGCAGGCCAACGTTCAGCTGCGCACGGCGCTAGGCAAGCCCCTGTCACTGGTAGAAATGTTCCAGTTTCCGACCGTGGCCAAGCTGGCTGCTCACCTGCAGTCGCCGGCCGCGGCCGGTCAACCCGCCGCCGATGCGGGCGCGGATCGCGCTGAAGCGCGACGAGAAGCCATGCAACGCCGACGTGGACAGCCGGTGGTCAAGCGTTGATGCTAGCGGGCAAACTGCGTTTCATCGTCGGAGCGGGGGCGTTGGCGCTCCTGCTCGCCTGTTTCGCGACGGCGTTGCACAAATACCGCGGCCAGCAGCGGTTGTTCTTCCCGAAGCGCGTTCCGGTCAAGCTGCCTGCCGCAAGCTCTGGCTTGCGAGACGCACGAGACGTGAGCTTCCGTGCCGGCGCGATCGAGCTGCGCGGTTGGTACGTGCCCTCTCGGAACCGCGCGTCGATCATCCTCGCGCACGGCGCGGGCGGCAACCGCGCCGCGCTGGCGCCGGAAGCAAAGGCGCTCAGCGAACGCGGCTTCGGGGTTCTGCTCTTCGATTGGCCCGGTCACGGCGAAAGCGGCGGTGAGATCCACTGGAACCAGGGCGAGCGCGCCAGCCTGCAGGCGGCGCTCACCTGGCTCACCCAGCAACCGGACGTCGCGCACGATCGCATCGGTGCCTACGGCTTCTCGATGGGCGGCTACGTAGTAGCGCAAGTCGCGGCTAGAGATTCGCGCCTCAGCGCCGTGGTGCTGGCGAGCACACCGGCCAATCAACGCGAACAGGTCAGGTTCCAGCACGGGCGCCTGTGGCTACTGGGTGAGCTACCGGCGCTCCTTGCGCTCGAGCGAGGCGGCATGCTCGTCGATGCTGCTCGTCCTATGGACGAGGTGGCCCTCATTTCGCCACGCTGGCTGATGCTCGTCGGCGGAGCAAGAGACGTCATCGTTCCACCCAGCATGACACCGGCTCTGTACGCCAAAGCGCTCGAGCCGAAGCGCATGCTGATGCTTGAGGAGGCCGGGCATGGCGACTACGCCAAGCTGGCCGGAGCCAAGTACCTCGATCCGCTATGTGGGTTCTTTCAGGAAGCATTGCTGTCCAGTCCGAGCTGAGGGATAGTCCGGCTATGTCCGCCGAGCCCAGCGCGAGCGGGGTACAGATCGCCGTGATTGGGATGGCCGGGCGCTTCCCGGGAGCCAGGAACGTCGAAGAGTTTTGGGAGAACCTCCGAGACGGTCGTGAATCCGTGCGGTTCTTCAACGACGACGAGCTGCTGGCCGCCGGAGTAAGCCCCGAGGAGCTGGCCGACCCGGCGTACGTGAAAGCGTGGCCGGTCTTGACCGACATGGACCGCTTCGATGCCGGTTTCTTCGGCATGAGCCCGCGTGATGCGGCCGTCATGGATCCGCAGCACCGCCTCTTTTTAGAGTGCACCTGGCACGCGCTGGAGAACGCGGGCTATGCGCCGGAGCGCAGCGCTCCAGCGACCGGAGTGTTCGCAGCCTGCGGCATGAACACGTACATGATGCACCACTTGGTGCGCAACGCCGAGGTCATGCGCACGGTCGGTGAGTGGCTCGTCCGTCACACCGGCAACGACATGAACTTTCTGGCGACTCGGGTCTCGTATCAGATGAATCTGAAGGGACCCAGCCTCAACGTGCAAACGGCCTGCTCGTCAGCGCTGGTCGCCGTGCACCTGGCTTGCCAGAGCCTGCTGAACGGCGAATGTGACATGGCCCTGGCCGGAGCCTCCACGCTCTCGCTGCCCCAGGATCGCGGCTACCTCTTCCACGAAGGTGAAATTCTGGCGCATGACGGCCACTGCCGCCCGTTCGACGCCGCGGCAGGCGGTACTTTGTTCGGCAGTGGCGTGGGCTGTGTGGTGCTGAAGCGCCTGGCGGACGCGATAGCTTCAGGTGATCGCATCCTGGGGGTCATCTGCGGTTCGGCCATCAACAACGACGGCTCGAGCAAGGTGGGGTACTTGGCGCCCAGCGTCGAGGGTCAGGCGCGCGCCATCTCGGAAGCGCTGGCCATCGCCGGTGTCGAGCCGGACAGCATCTCTTACGTGGAGGCGCACGGCACCGGCACCGCCGTAGGCGATCCGATCGAGGTCGCCGCGTTGACGCAGGCCTACCGCGCGTACACGGCGCGCAGCGGGTTCTGCGCGTTGGGCTCCGTCAAGGGCAACATCGGGCATCTGGGCGAAGCAGCGGGGATGGCTGCGCTGATCAAGACGTTGCTGGCCCTCGGGCAGCGTCAACTACCGCCCAGCATCAACTTCCAGAGTCCAAACCCCGAGATCGATTTCGAGCGTTCGCCGTTCTTCGTGAACACGGAGCTACGACCGTGGCCCGAGACCACCACGCCACGTCGCGCCGGCATTACGGCGCTCGGTGCAGGTGGTACCAACGTGCACCTCGTCCTCGAGGAAGCGCCAAGACCTGCCATCAGCGCGGTGCAAGGTCGAAGCGCACAGCTGCTGCTGCTCAGCGCAAAAACCTCCAGCGCGCTCGAGCGCGCCTGCAGCGCCCTGGCCCAGCACCTGGCTGAAGCCCCCTCGGCCAACCTGGCCGACGTGGCTTACACGCTCCAGCTGGGTCGCAGGCACTTCAATCACCGGCGCGCGCTGGTCGTGAGCAGCGGCGCGGAAGCCGCCGCGCAGTTGCGCGCTCGCGACGCGAAGCTAACCGCTCAATTGTCGTCGAGGGTGACACCTTCGGTCGTGTTCATGTTTCCCGGCGGCGGCGCGCAGTACGCGAGCATGGGCGCAGAGCTGTATGCCCGGGAGCCCGTCTACCGCGCCGCGTTCGACGAGTGCCTGAGGGCGCTGCCCTACGAGTTCGCCGCCAAGCTCAAGCAGTTGGTGCTCGCCGACGAGGCGGGCAAGGCGGCTGCGACGCGGGAGCTGGAACGACCGGCCAACGCGCTGCCCGCGCTATTTGCCACCGAATACGCGACGTCACAGCTGCTGGGCGCCTGGGGCGTGGAGCCTGTCGCGTACATCGGGCACAGCATGGGTGAGTACGTTGCCGCTAGCTTGGCCGGCGTGTTCTCGGTGGCTGACGGCATGGGGCTCGTCGCAGCACGGGGGCGTCTGTTCGAGACCCTACCCGCAGGTGGCATGCTCAGCGTGGCCCTACCAGAGGCCGAGCTCTTGCCATTGCTGGGCAGCGAGCTGTCGGTGGCGGCCGTCAACGCGCCGGCGCTGTGCGTGGCGTCCGGCCCGGTCGCGGCCATCGAAGAGCTGGAACGTGTCCTCGCCGAGCGCGGAGTGGATTCGACACGAATCCACATCTCGGTCGCCGCGCATTCGGCGATGCTGGTTCCCATCCTGGCCGAGTTCGAGAGCTACTGCCGGCGCTTGCGCTTTCAGGCACCGACACGACCCTTCGTATCGAATCTCACGGGCACCTGGATCACGCCCGCCGAAGCGACCGACCCGCTTTACTGGGTGCGGCATCTGCGGGGAACCGTGCGCTTCGCCGAAGGCATCGCCGAAATCTTGCGCGGGGGTGAGCGAGTGCTGCTCGAGGTCGGTCCGGGCCGGACCCTATCGAGCCTGTCCAAGCAACAAGCCAGCACACCAAAGGCCTATTCGTCGCTACGCCACCCTCAAGAGGCGGCTTCGGACGTCGAATTTCTGACGGCGAGCTTGGCTCGGCTGTGGCTAGCGGGCGCCGAGCTGGCGTTCGAGCGTCTGCACGAGGGCCAGGCGCGCAGCCGCGTGGCACTGCCGGGCTACCCGTTCGAGTCGCAGCGCCACTGGGTCGAGCCGGACGTCGCGAGCATGGCGCCCGCAAAGACCGGTCCACTGCGTAAGCACTCGAACGTGACGGACTGGTTCTACGCGCCTTGTTTCCAGAGGGCGGCCGCCGCTGCACCCGACGACAGCAGCGGGCCCTGGTTGGTGTTTGCGGACCCGGGAGGTTTGTGTGAAGCAAGCCTCGCGCAGCTGAGCGGCCGCAAGGTGATCTGGGTCGCCCCGAACGAATCGTTCGTGAGGCTTTCGGACGACCGCTACGCGATGCGCGCCGAAGCGCCGGTCGACTACGACTTTTTGTTGAACGATCTCGCCTTGCGCGAGCTGACACCGAGCCACGTCGTCTACGGCTGGTCGCTCTCGGGCAAGCCCGCCATGTGGCCGCTCAACATCTTGGAGCACCCGAGCCCGCTCGAGGAGCTGGCTCGAGCCGAGCGCACTTGCTTTCTCGGCTTGCTGTACCTGGCCCAGGCGCTGGGCGCACAAGAGATCCCGGTCGTGTTGAGCATCGTTTCGAACGGGCTGCATGGCTTCGAGTCCGCCTCGGCGATGGCGCCCGAAAAATCCTTGCTGCTCGGCCCGCTGCGCGTAATTCCCCGAGAATTTCCGCAAATTCGCACGCGCAGCATCGACGTCCTGACTCCGAGGAGCCGCCAAGACATCGAACAGATCGCAGCGCCGCTCGCGCGCGAGCTCACCTCCAACGTGGACGAGCAGGTGGTGGCGCTCCGCCCGAGCGGGCGCTGGGCGCAACGTCATCAAGCCGTCCCGCTCTCCAGCGTCGTTCCCGGGCAGAGCGAGATCCGTCAAGGTGGCGTGTATCTGATCACGGGCGGCCTGGGTGGCATCGGGTTGGCTCTTGCGGAGTACCTTTCGCGTTCCGCACGGGCCAAGCTGGTGCTCGTCGGCCGCACGGGGCTACCCGACCGCGCCTCGTGGCCCAAGCTGCTCGCAGAGCGAGACGCGCAGGAGCGCCGAATCCGCAAGGTGCTCGAGATCGAAGCCCACGGCGGTCAGGTACTGGCCGTCGGCGCCGACGTGACGTCATTGGACGACATGCGCGGTGTGGTCGAGCTGACGCGCGAGCGTTTCGGGACCATCAACGGCGTGATCCACTCCGCCGGCCTGATCGACGACGGTTTGATCTCCCTGAAGACGCAGGACGCGGCCGCGCGCGTGGTCGGCGTCAAGGCCCGCGGCGCCCTGGTGCTCGAAGCCGCGCTCGGCCGTCAAGATCTCGACTTTTTCGTCGTTTTTTCGTCGATCAGCTCCGTGCTCGGCCTCGAAGGTCAGGTGGATTACACGGCCGCCAACGCGTTCCTGGATGCTTTCGCCGAGCGACGTAGCACGAGCGGCAAGACGCGGACGGTGTCGATCGGCTGGAACGCCTGGCGCGAAATGGGCATGGCCGTCTCGCTCGCCGAGCAACCCGCCGGCGTAGAGCTGGCGGGTGCCGGAAAGCACCCGTGCCTCGAGCGGGTCGCGATCGACGACGCTGGCCAGACGTTGTTCACCTCGTCGTTGAGCCGTACCAAGCATTGGTTGCTCTCCGAGCACGTGGTGCACGGCGGTAGCGCGCTGATCCCCGGTACGGGCTACCTGGAGCTGGCGCGAGCCGGGCTGCAGCACCACGCCCGCAACGCCGCCGTAGAGATGCGAGACGTGACGTTTCTGACCCCATTCGTGGTCGGAGTGGGTGAATCGCGTGAGCTACGTTTACGCATCGTTCGTAGCGGCGACGAAGCGGGAGAGTTTCGGTTCTTCAGCGACTCCGAGGACGAGCCGCACGTCACCGGTCAAATCGCGCACGTCGAGCGCGTCGCACCAGCCGCCGCGGACCTCGCCGCCCTGAGAGCGCGCTGTAACGAGAGCGAGCGGATATATAACGGCTTCCTCGACGGCTCGTTCATGGACTTCGGGCCGCGCTGGGCCAACGTCGAGCGGGTCAGCTACGGGCGGGGCGAGGCACTGCTGACGCTCCAGCTGCCCGCTGCTTTCAACAGCGATCTCGCGGCGTATCAGCTGCACCCAGCCTTGCTCGACATGGCGACCGGTGGCGCGCAGGCGCTGCTGCCCGGCTTCGATCCGGCCAAAGACAGTTTCGTGCCGTTCGCCTATGGCCGGCTGACGCAGTTCGCACCGCTGAAGCCGCGCTGCTTCAGCCACGTTCGCCACCGGCCGAGCGCGTCGCCGGACCTGGCGCTGTTCGAAATCTCCATCTACGACGAGTCCGGTAACCTGCTGGTCGAGATCGGAAGCTTCACGATGAAGCGTATCGCCGACGCGCGACAGTTCACCAGCACGAGCAAGCCGGCGCACAGCATCGGTCAGGGCCCCGAGCGGCTGGCCAGCGTCGAGACGCGAATCAGCACGGCCGTCAGGCTAGGTATCGAGAATCACGAGGGCATGGACGCCTTCGAGCGCATCTTGGCCGCTCGACTCGGCGGCGCCGTGATCGCATCTTCCGTCGACCTGCACGCCTGGCTGGCCGAAATCGAACAACGGCTGCGCCCTGCACCGGCCCCACGAGAAGCCGACGGTCCGGTGAGCGTGCGTCCGAGCTTGAGCCGCGATTTCGTCGGGCCCCGGAACGACGTAGAGCGCGAGCTGGCTGCGGTTTGGCGCGAGCTGCTCGGCCTATCGCAGGTTGGCGTTCACGACGACTTCTTCGAGGTGGGCGGGACGTCGCTCGTGGCGGTCAGGCTCTTCAACCGCATCCGCAAGCGCTACGGCGTTTCGCTTCCGCTGTCGACGCTGTTCGAAGCACCCAACATCGAAGGCTGCGCGAAAATAATCGCCGAGGATCTGGGACTAGCCCCGCAATCCTACTCTGCCTCCAACGGCAGCGCTGCGAACGGCGCCGCTGCCGCGACGAACGGCGCTACCCACGATGGCAGCTCCAGCCAAGGCGACGTCGCGGCGTCGAACGGCAACGGTCACCACGCGTCCGAGCCACCGCCGGCCTCGGAGAGGGGCAGCAGCGATGCGAAGAAAGTTCGGTGGCCCACGCTGGTCGTCATGCAGCCGAAGGGCCCTCCGCCGGCGTTCTTCTGCGTGGCAGGGTTGGGCGGCAACCTGAACAACCTGCGCAAGCTCGCGCTTCTGGCGGGCGATGATCGCCCCGTGTACGGTCTGCAGCCGCCGGGTGCTGACGACCCCACCAAGCTCATCTATTCGGTGGACGAGCTGTCGGATCACTACCTCAAGGAAGTGCGCCGTGTGCAGCCGGTCGGGCCCTACTTCTTGGGCGGCTATTCCGGAGGCGGCATCACGGCCTTCGAAATGAGCCGCAAGCTCAGCGCGGCTGGCGAACAGATCGCGTTCTTGGGCTTGATCGACTCGTACAGCCCCGAGCTGCCCATGCGCAGCAAGCTCGAGCGCGCACAAATTCATTTGCAGCGTCTTCAGAAAGACGGACCACGCTATGCCATCGGTATGCTCGAGCGCAGAGCCGGCTACGAACGCTACGAGCTCAAGCGACGCATCTCGCGCACGCTGCGCAAAGCCTTCCCCGGTAGCTTTCGCTACGAACAGGTCGAGGACTCGTGGCTAATCGCGCAGGCGGCTTACAAGCCGCCGCCTTGGGATGGACACGCCACACTGTTTCGGGCGCGTGAAATCGGCTCGATGTCGCTGTGGACGGCGTTCAAAGACGACGAAGAGCACGGCTGGGGCCGATACCTGCTGCGAGGGCTCGACGTGAAGCTTTGTCCTGGCAATCACAACACGATGTGCGAAGAGCCCAACGTGCGCGTGCTGGCCGCGCAGCTCAGAGAAGAGTTGAAGCGCGCCGCGGAGTCCTTTGCTGCGCGCCGCGAAGAAGCGCTCGCGGAGCGAGCCGTGCCCACGCAGCAGACGTCTTGCTAGCGTGTGGGCTCGATGGTAGCAACGGCGCACATGCCCGGCACCGCAAGGCTGTGCTTCCTCGTCGAACGTCAGGTCGGCATCGGTAGTGCTGCCGCGTCGATTGAGCCGCACGTTCGCGCGACACCTGGGGTTACTTGGACGGACGTGACCTACTCGAAGGCCGGTGGTTGGATCGAGCGTTTGCCGCTACCTGGCCGGATGGGCGGAACGCTACGCGGGATCATGCAGAGCAGCGAAGCGCTGAAGCGCGAGCGCTTCGACGCCCTGTTTTTCTTGACGCACAACCCCGCAGTCTTTCAGCAACGCGCGCTCAAGCACACGCCGACCGTGCTTTGGACGGACGTGACGCCCGCCCTACTCGATCAGCAAGCCAGCCAGTACGACCACCCCGTCGACTCGAGCAAGGCCGTTGCGCGGTTGAAGCACGCGCTGGTTCGCCGAACGTTCCTGCAGGCTCGACTGTGTGTGGGTTGGTCGGAATGGGCACGACGCTCTTTCGTTGCCGACTACGGCGTCGCTGAAGAGCGCACCCTAGTCGTGCCGCCAGGCGTGGATCTGGAGCGATTTTCGGTCGCGCCGGCACCAGCCAGCGGCTTGCCACGCTTGCTGTTCGTCGGCGGAGACTTCAAGCGCAAAGGCGGCGATCTGCTGCTCGAGGTCTTTCGGGAACATTTTCGAGGGCGCTGCGAGCTGGATCTGGTGACGCGCGACGCAGTGGCCGACGAAACTGGCGTGCGGGTTCACCGCGGGCTGACCGCCGGCAGCCCGGCCCTGGTCGCGCTATTCGACTCCGCTACTGCGTTCATCCTGCCCACACGCGGCGACTGCTTCTCGATCGCCTCGATGGAGGCGATGGCCAAGAGCCTGCCGGTCGCGGTCTCCGACGTAGGTGGTATCGGCGAGATCGTAGAGCATGGGCAAAGTGGCTTCCTGCTGAGCGGTGACGACGTGGCCAGCCGCGGGCGCTCGCTCCGTAGTGCCATCGAGGCCTTGTTGGCCGATCGCGGCCGCGCCAGCGCGCTGGGCCAGCGTGGCCGCGAAATCGTCGAACAACGCTTCGACGCCAAACGAACCGCCCAGCGGCTGGTGGAGCTCAGCGTGCGCGTGGCCGGCCTGACGCCTCGCGCAACCGGCTGACTCCCCGACAGGAGCCCTGCAGGGACGACGGAAGCCCTGTTAGGTAACGCTCAGCTGTCGGATCACCTTCGCCGGCAAGCCCGCTGCCAGCACATTGGGTGGAACATCGCGGGTGACGACACTACCTGCCCCAATCACGCTGTTCTTGCCGATGGTCACGCCCGGCAACACGACGACACGCGTGGCGAGCCAAACGTTGTCCTCGAGTATCACGGGCGCCGACGGCGGCCGCTCGTTACGTCGCTCGGGATCGACGTAGTGGAAAGCGTTGTCTATCAGAGTGCAGTGGGTTCCGATATTACAGCGATTACCAACCCTTACATGCTGAGTAGCGCCGATCGATGAGCCGTAATTGATGAGCACGTTGTCGCCGATTTCAAGCAAACCGCCCGGACCGATGGCGAGCTCCAGCATCGCGACATCGGAGTAGAGGCGAACTCGATTGCCGACGCTGAGCCGTCCCGAGTTCACGACTCGCGGCGTGCCCCACAACCGAACCCTCGGCCCCAAGCGCTCTGCAGAGCGAAGATAAAAGCGAGCCCGCAGCACTGCTGCAACCTGCCCAGGAACCTCTCGCGGATTTGCCATCAGTGCCGTACCAATCGTTTCGAGCCAAGCATGGCAGCGCTCCCACGCGCTCGGCGAACGCCAACCCGTGTCACGGTTACATGACGACTTCGGCTTTGCAAGCGGCGCGTCTCGTCGAACGCCAGAAGCGCGCGCGGCTGTCGTTGCCAGCCGTGCGGCCCGAGGTTACACCGACGAACGATGCGTATCTTGATGGTGCACGCGGCGCGCGACGAAGCCAATGAGTACAAGGTCCATCGCCTAATCGCCGAGCACACGTCGAGCGCCTTCCAATTTCAGCTTCTGTGTCAGGACTCGCCGACTTCGCGCAGCGACAACTCCAGCCTGAGCCGGGCGAAGGTTAGGTACGCGGACTTCGGGCGCGACATGAACGCCACCCCCAAACCCTCGCCGGTGCAGCGCGCACTGCTCATGGCGCGTGCCTGGCCACGGGCGACGAGCGTCGCGCTGCAAACGGCTCGCGCGTTCGCACCCGACGTCGTCTACGTTTCACAACAGAAGTACGACGTCTTCTTGGGCCGACTGTTGGCTGGCATTTTCCGCAAACCGCTGGTCGTGCACGTGCACTACAATGTGGGCCGTTGGCTCGGCCAGTCCACGTTGCGAGGCATCCGACGTGCCGCCCGTGTCATCTGCGTTTCGGACTTCATTCGCGCCGGTGCGTTGCAGGCTGGCTTGGACCCCGACAAGGTAGTGTCGGTCATCAACGCGGCGGACCTGAGCGCCTTCGGCCTCCCGCGCTCACGCAGCGAGCTACTGCGAACGTTTCGGCTGCCCGATACCGCGCGCGTCATCATCGCCCCCGGCCGCATCGACGCATCGAAGGGGCACCGAGCATTGCTCGACGCCTTCGTGAAGGTACGCGCCGCCCTCCCGGACACCTGGGTGATCATTTGCGGCACCTCCACCGCCCAGGATGACTACGGGAAAACGATCGCCGACCAGGCTGTGCGCCTGGCGATCGCGGATCGCGTCATCTTTGCCGGCGACCGCTCGGATCTACCGGCCCTGTTCGCCGGGGCCGACGTGCTTTGCCTCCCTACCGAGAACGAGCCCTGCGGACTGGTCTTTCTGGAGGCCATGGCCGCTGGCTTACCGGCAGTGGCTTACCGCTCGGGCGGCGTGCCCGAAATCGTCGACGATCCCAGCTGCGGGTTCCTGGTCGAGGTGGGCGACGTCGTCGGCCTTGCCGACCGATTGATTCGCGTGCTCAGCGACGCAGACCTCGCCCGCCGCCTGGGCGAACGCGGACGCGAGCGCGCCCGCAGTAGGTTTGCGCCATCGCTCATCGCCCAGCAATGGGAAGACGCCTTACTCGCTCTCGGCTCCTCTAGCGCACGGACATCGTAGCGGGCTCGCAGGCACCCGTTGCTGCCCTGCAGAATCACCTGAACGGCGTGCCTCTCCGGCGACGCCGCGCCCACAGCGATCCGCTCGAACCCGCCGGCTCTGCGACCAAGCGAGCTGGGGGGACGGAGCGAGACTGGGTCTCTCCACCCTCATGAATTACTTGCAAATTCCTTTGAGTGACGGGTCGGCCGCGCCTGCGCTCTCGAGTGGGCCACTATTATCGGATTGACGGCCGGAGCCGTGGCTGTGTACCACCTAACCCTACTATGAGGTGTCTTGTGCCACGAGCCCCCACATCCCGTTCGCACACCCTTCGGCTCGAGCGTGGGAAGCGGAGGGGCAGCCTGTTGCCGAAGCTCCTGACAATGCTCGCCGTAGCATTAAGTCTCGGTGGCTGCTCCGAACCTCAGGCTCGACGCTCGGAGCCAACCTCGGGTTCGAAGAAGGAGGCGGTCAGCTTGCCGGGCGGCTTCGCGGAGGAAGCCATCGGGGGCGGCTGGGATCGCGCCGTCGGCCTCACCTTCGCAAGCGACGGAAAGCTATTCGTCTGGGAGAAGGCGGGCCGAGTCTGGCAAGTCGACTCGAACGGGCAGCGGCACGGTCGGCCGTTGATCGACATCAGCGAGGAGGTCGGTGATTGGCGCGACTACGGGTTGTTGGGTGTGGCGACGAGCCCCAACTTCGCGACGAACGGATACATCTACCTTGCCTATGTGGTCGACTATCACCACCTCAAGCACTTCGGGACGCCGAACTACGATCCGAGCGTCAACGAGTACTTCACGGATACGATAGTCCGTATCACGCGCTACCAAGCGAGCGCTGCCGACGGGTTCGAGAGCGTCGATCCGTCGTCTCGCAAAGTGTTGCTCGGTGACACCATCAGCAGTGGGTGCGCAATTCTCCATCAATCGCACGGCGTCGGCTCGCTCGTGTTCGGCGACGACGGCACCCTGCTGGCAGCTTGCGGTGACGGAGCGAGCTACGACTTCCCGGACGCAGGCGGTGTCACGGAGAGCAATACTGGGTTGGCCGACGGCATCATTGGCCCGAGCGAGGACGTCGGCGCTTTCCGCGCCCAGCTGGTCAATTCCCTGTCGGGTAAGATCCTTCGCCTCGATCCGAACACTGGCGACGGCGTGCCGGGAAACCCGTTTTACGACGCAGCGGCCCCCCGCGCGGCGCGCTCCAGAGTCTGGGCTTTGGGCGTGCGCAATCCCTTCCGCATGACGCTGCGGGCAGGAACGGGAGGCCACGACCCGAGCGCCGCTCAACCCGGCACGCTCTATTTCGGGGACGTGGGCTGGGACGCCCGCGAAGAGCTGAACGTGGTGCGCGAGCCGGGCCAGAACTTTGGCTGGCCGCTGTATGAGGGCATGGACCTGCGGAACAACTACGTTGCCGTCGACCCAGGCAACAAGGACGCTCCCAATCCACTGTTCGGTAGCACACCAGCGGGGCAGCCCCCGTGCACCCGGGCCTGGTTTAGGTTCAGGGACTTGCTGGCGCAGGACAAGCAAGGGCCCGCGACGTTCCCCAACCCCTGTGCACCGTCGCAGACCGTGCCGTCTAGCGTGCCCACGTTCAAGGCCGTGCGGCCGTCGCTGGACTGGCAACACGTTCAAGCCAACACACGTGTGCCGACGTTCGACGCCGCAGGCAACGCCACGACCGCGCTGCTCGGAGCAACGGGCGCGCCGGCGGGCGAGCCGTTTGCCGGCGCCTGTTCCGTGGGCGGCGTGTGGTACACGGCTCAGGACTTCCCCGAGGAATACCAGAACACGTACTTCCACGCCGACTACGCGGATGGCTGGATCAAGAATCTGGTATTCGATGAGCAAAATCAGCTGATCGAGGTCCGTCCGTTCGTTCCTGCGGGCCAGGCTCCCGTCGTGTCGATGGCCACGAGCCCGGTCGATGGTGGCCTCTACTACATCTCGTACACGGACACGGTTCGTCGCATCCGCTTCGTTGGTGGCGGCAACAAACCGCCGGTCGCGGCGGCGACGTCCGACGTGACGTACGGTCCGGGACCCCTGACGGTAAACTTCGACAGCGCGGGCTCGCAAGATCCCGAGCTCGGCGTCCTCGCCTATGAGTGGGATTTCGGCGACGGCTCGGCGATCTCCACCGCAAGTGCGCCGACGCACGTCTACTCTGCCTCCGACAATCTGGCGCACGGCTTCACCGCCAAGCTAACGGTGACGGACGTCGAGGGCGCGACGGACACCAAAGAGCTGCAGATCGTCATCAACGATACGCCGCCCGTCGTCACGATCGCGAGCCCGCTCACGGGTGGCGTGTTCACGAACTCCAGCGCTTCGTCGGTGACTTTATCCGCTACCGCTCAAGACGCCGAAGACCCACCAGGATCGCTGAGCTGCGTCTGGCAGACTATCCTTCACCACAACCAGCACTTTCACATCGAATCGGCGGTCCCGGGCTGCACGCAACAGGCGCATGTCACGCCGGTCGGCTGCGGCGACGAAGTCTACAACTTCGAGTTCAGGGTCACCGTTCAGGACAGCTCCGGGCTGAAGCAGGTGGCTTCCAGCGTGCTTCACCCCGACTGCCCGTCCGTCCCGCTCGCTCCCAGCGGCACGGTCAGCATGAATCCGACACTCTCCTGGCGCCATCTACGGGGAGCCGATCGCTACGAGGTGGTCGTCGACGACAGCAGTGGCCCGGGGCACGTGCAGGCGACGTATACGCTGGCCCAAGCGGGCTGCGATGCTCCGAACGCCAACACCTGCTCGGTGAGCTCGCCGGCTCAGCTGGCCCTAGGTGCCGCTACGATACGCGTCCGCGCCCACAATCCAATAGCCGGATGGCGCGCCTGGTCCGACGACTTGAATTTCTCGGTCGGGCCCTGCGGCAACGCTGACCTCGACACGGGCGAAGGCTGCGACGACGGCAACGCGATCGACAGCGACGCTTGCAGCAACGACTGTGTCGTCGCCAGCTGCGCCGACGGCAAGCAGAACCAGCAGGAGACCGGCATCGACTGCGGCGGCCCTTGTGGTGCGTGCTTCGTGCCCTGCGCTTCGAGCCCACTGCAGCGAGCCGAAGCCTTTGCCTCATCAGTCGACGGCGGGTTGCAGGCCGGCCTCGCGATCGACGGCTCTTCCAGCACGCGTTGGTCGAGCATGATGAACAGTGACCCGCAATGGATCACGGTCGACCTCGGGGCGCGACGCACGGTCAACCACGTGCAGCTCAGCTGGGAAGCGGCGGCCAGCGCCAACTACGACATCCAAGTATCCAACGGCGCGAACGGTCCGTGGACTACCGTCTACAACGATCCGAATGGCGACGGTGGCCTGGACGACATCACCGGCCTGAACGCCGTAGGCCGGTACGTCCGGATGTTCTCACGCGCTCGGACGACGCCCTATGGCAACTCGCTGTTCGATTTTGCGATCTACGGGGATACCAACGTCAGCTGCGGTCCGCCGCAGACGAGCTGCGGCAACGGTGTCGTCGAGCTCGGTGAGCAGTGCGACGACGGCAACCTCGTCGACGACGATACGTGCTCCAGCAGCTGCATCGTCGCTTCTTGCGCCGACGGAGCGCTCAACCAAGGCGAGACCGGCGTGGACTGTGGCGGGCCTTGCGCTGCCTGTGGGTTCTGCGGTGACGGCGTGCAAGCCGCGGGAGAGGCCTGCGACGACGGCAACTCCGTGGACGACGACACTTGCCGGAATAACTGCGTAGCGGCGACGTGCGTTGACGGTCTCCGCAACCAAGGTGAGACCGCGCCTGATTGCGGCGGGCCGTGCAGCCCCTGCGGTAGTGGCGGCGACTGCCTCAGCGTAGCGTTGCCGCGCTCGAGCGCCAGCGCGTCGTCGGCGGAGAACGGACTGGTCGCCAGCCTCGCCATCGACACCTCGGCCAGCACACGCTGGTCGAGCGTGCATGCCGACCCACAGTGGCTGACCGTCGACCTCGGCGCGCTGCGGCGCGTGCGACGCGTCGTGCTCAGCTGGGAGGCGGCGCAAAGCGCCGACTTCGACCTCGAGATCAGCAACGCCGCGGAGGGCCCTTGGACCAAGCTGTATAGCTACGCAGACGCGGGTGAAAGCGACTTCGCTGGGCTGAACGCGAACGGTCGTTACGTGCGCATGTACTCGCGCACGAGAGCGACCGCCTGGGGCGTGTCCCTGTTCGACTTCGCTGTCTACGGCGACACGAACATCGCGTGCGGCGCGCCCATCACTACGTGCGGCGACGGGGTCGTCGAAGGCAGTGAGCAGTGCGACGACGCCAACGGGGTCAACGACGACGCCTGCAGCAACTCCTGCCAAGCGCCGTCTTGCACGGACGGCATCAGGAACAACGGCGAGACCGCGATTGACTGCGGCGGTCCCTGCACCACCTGCGTGGTGTGCGGCAACGGCCTCGTTCAGGGTGCCGAACAGTGCGACGACGGCAACGTCGTCGACGATGACGACTGCAGCAATGCTTGCCTGCAGGCGACTTGTTCCGACGGTCGTCGGAACCACGGCGAGACCGCCGTCGATTGTGGTGGTCCGTGCCAGGCGTGCGGCAGCCAATGCAGCGTGGTCGCGCTCAACCGCAGTGGGGCGACCGCGTCCTCCAGCGAAGGCTCGCTGTTGCCGGGGCTTGCCATCGACGCTTCGGCGACGACGCGCTGGGGCAGCAGTTACGCCGACCCGCAGTGGCTTACCGTCGATCTCGGCGCGACGAGGCGCGTGAAGCGCGTGCGGCTGAGCTGGGAGGCAGCCTCGAGCAGCCAATACGACGTCCAAACCTCGAACGGCGCCGATGGTCCTTGGGCAACGGTCTACAGCACCAACAACGGAGATGGCGGGGTCGACGACATCACCGACCTGAACGCGAACGCGCGCTACGTGCGCATGTACTCGCGGCTGCGCGCCACCCCGTACGGGAACTCGCTCTACGATTTCGCCGTCTACGGCGACGTCAACACTAGCTGTGGCGTTCAACCCACGACTTGTGGCGACGGCATCCTCAGCCCCGGAGAGCAATGCGACGACGGCAACACCGTCGCCAATGACTCGTGTAGCAGCACTTGCGTAGCCGCGTCCTGCTTCGACGGCCTACAGAATCAGGCGGAGCTCGGTGTGGACTGCGGCGCGAGCTGCGGCGCCTGCCCGATCTGCGGCGACGGCGTGGTCGAGACTGGCGAGCAGTGCGACGACGGCAACGCGATCAACGACGACGGCTGCAGCAACGTCTGCGGCCTCGCGACCTGCGCCGACGACTGGCAAAACCAGGGCGAGACGGGTATCGACTGCGGTGGACCATGCGCTGCGTGCAGCTCGCAGTGTCTGGTCAACCCGTTGCAGCGAGTGAGCGCAGCGGCCTCGACCGACGAGAGCAGCTTGACAACTGCGGCCTTCGCCATCGATGGCTCGGCCGTTTCACGCTGGGCGAGCGCGAGCGCTGATCCGCAGTGGCTGCGCGTCGACCTCGGCAGCGCGCGCCGCATCAAGCGGGTCGTATTGCGTTGGGAAGCCGCCGCCAGCCGGGACTACGACATTCAAGTTTCGGACAACGCTGCCGGTCCGTGGTTGCCCGTCTACACTGACGGCGATGGCAATGGCGGCGTCGACGACGTCGGCGACCTGAACGCCAACGCCCGCTACGTCCGCATGTACTCGCGCGCACGCGCGACCCCGTACGGGAATTCGCTGTGGGAGTTCGAGGTCTATGGAGACAGCAACCTAGGTTGCGGTGTGGCGCCAAGCATATGCGGAGACGGTGTGCTGGACTCCGGCGAGGAGTGCGATGACGGGAACACCAACCCGGACGACACCTGCACCAACATCTGCGAGCAAGCCACTTGCGCAGACGGGTTCCAGAACCAGGGCGAGACCGACATCGACTGCGGTGGACCGTGCGCTGCCTGCTCCACACAGTGCCGCTCGCTAGCGCTCACGCGGACGGCAGCGCAAGCCTCGTCCACGGAGAGCCCCCTCGTTCCGCCAGAAGCTGCCAGCGACGGTCTGGGCAACACGCGCTGGGCGAGCTTGGCAGCCAATCCACAGTGGCTGCACGTCGACCTCGGTGCGCAGCGCCGCATACGGCGTGTAGTTCTGCGCTGGGAGGCCGCCGCCAGTCGCGACTATGACATTCAGTTGTCCGACAGCCCTGCGGGCCCGTGGACGACGGTGTACAATGACCCCGCTGGGGATGGCGGAATCGACGACGTCGGGGGCCTGAACGCCAACGCGCGCTACGTGCGTATGTACTCGCGCCAGCGCAACACTAGCTACGGCAACTCGCTGTGGGAGCTGGAGGTCTACGGCGATCCCATCACGTCATGCACCCCGTAGGCCCAAGAAGCCTCACATGACGTGAAGCAGGCGGTATGGTAGGACGTCCTAGCGTACCTTATCTATGTCGTCCGTATCGGCACCCGCAGGAAGGCTTTTCGCCAGTGGTCGTTCGCTCAAAGTATTCTTACTGAGCGCCGGTATGGAGCACGCGCGCCGGGGCCTCGAGTCCTTCTTCGGCGATTGTGCGGCGGCTCTGGAGGGCGTTCCCGGCCTGGATGTGACCTTGTACAAGGGTAGTGGGCAGCGCAACGGGAGGGAGAAGGTCGTGCCGACGTTGCGGCGCGACGCGCGCTTGGCTCGCGCGCTCGGAAATCTAACGCGAACGCAGGCCTGGAGCTGGGAGGGCGCCACGTTTGCCTTGAGCCTCCTGGCCCCGATCGTCCGACATCGCCCAGACGTTGTCTTCTTCGGTGACCGCTCGGTGGGGCACATTCTATTTCACGCGCGCCGCGCGCTGCATCTCGATTTCAGGCTCGTACTTCACAACGGTAGCCCGGTCGGGCCACCCTACCCGCGCTGGGAGCACGTACAGCACACGGCACCGGTCTACCTGAGCAACGCGCTGGCCGCTGGCGAGCCCACCCACAAGCACACGCTGCTCCCGATCGGCTCCTTCTTCGAGGACGACGTCGATGCCGTAGCGGACGTGAAGAACATCGCGCGCCTGAGAGAGCAGCTCGGGTTACCGCAGGAGCGCCCCATCCTGCTGTGCGTGTCTGCGATCAACAAGGGGCACAAGCGGGTCGACTACCTCGTGCGTGAGCTCGCGCAACTGGCTCAGCCGAGGCCGTTCTTGGTCGTCCTCGGGCAAGAGGAGCCCGACACGGCTTCGATTCGGGAGGAAGCAGAACGCCTGCTCGGCCGTGACGGTTTCGTGATGCGTAGCGTGCCGTTCGCAGCGGTCGCGAGCTACTATCTGTGCTCTAACGTATTCGCGATGTGTTCACTGACCGAGGGGTTCGGGAGGACTTATGTCGAGGCGACCGGGCGCGGGCTGCCCAGCATCGCTCATGATTCCGATGTCACGCGCTACGTGATGGGCGAGTGGGGTATTTTTACGAACCTCGAGCGGCCGGGTGGCTTGGCGACACAGCTTCGAAACCTGCTGGAAAACCCGCCAACGTTGGAATTTAGGCGCCGACAAGCGCTCGCAGTGCGCGAGCGCTACGCTTGGTCATCGCTCGCTCCGGCGTATGCGCGCATGCTCACGCTTGCTGCGGCCTGACACCCAGAACGAACCTGAATGCCGCGCCAAGCACCGCAAGCCGCTCCCATCACGGCCGTCATCTGCACGCGAAACCGCGGCAGGGCGATCCTGAAGGCAGCTGAAACCGTCCTCTCGAACACTCACCCAAGCTTCTCACTCATCGTCATCGATCAAAGCACCACGGATGACACGGCGGCCTGCCTCGCCCCGCTGATTTCCGAGGGCAAGCTAACCTACATTCGAACGACGACCGTCGGCGTGTCTAGGTCCAGAAACCTGGGACTGCGCACCGCTGGCACGGAAATCGTGGCTTTTACCGATGATGACTGTGAGGTGCCCCCGACCTGGCTAGAAGAGCTGCAGGCGGTATTTAGCGAGCAACCCAGCACGGCTATGGTGTTCTGCTCGGTGCTGGCGGGGCCCCATTCGAGCGCCGACGGGTTCGTGCCAGCTTATGAGTGTCAGGGCACGCGTACGGTTCACACGCTGCTCGACAAGTGTACGGCCCGTGGCATGGGCGCAGGACTCGCTATCCGCCGTGAGCCCGTGCTCGCGCTCGGCGGTTTCGACGAAGAGCTGGGGCCGGGTGGACGTTTTCCGTCCTGCGAGGAGGGTGACGCCGCGGTGCGCTGCCTACTACGCGGACATGACGTGTGCGAAACGAGCCGAACGCACGTCATTCACCACGGGTTTCGGACCTGGTCGGAGGGTCGCGAGCTTTCGCGTCGCGACTGGTTCGGGATTGGTGCCGCGTACGCCAAGCCGCTTCGCGCAGGTCGTTGGGACTTCATGCCCGTACCGGCGTACGAGCTCATGGTCAAGGCCGTGTGGCCGCCCATCATGGACATGCTTCGACTGCGCCGTCCCAAGGGGCTAACGCGCGGACTGTACTTCGTCCGCGGCTTCGCCAAAGGTTTAGTCGAGCCGCTCAACCCCGATCCGCTGGTCTTTCGCTCGAGGTAGTGGAGCGCTCAGCTCAGGGTAGCGTGGCGTGCCCGCCGTCTCACGCGAGCGACCCGCGCAGTTGCCGAGGATTCGGGGCGATGATACGGCTTTTGCTTCAATGCCAGAGCTCAGCGTCGTCATCCCGACGTACAATCGCCGAGACCGGCTGGGTCGCGTTCTCGACGCGCTGGAGCGCCAGAGCACGCCGGCGGAGAATTTCGAGGTCGTCGTGGTCGACGACGGCTCGACCGATGGCACGAGTGAGTGGCTGAGCACCCGAGTCACGGCGTTCGCGCTCAAACGTTTGCGTCTTCAGAATGGCGGCCCGGCTCGCGCTCGTAACGAAGGCATTCGGGCCGCCAGCGGCGATATCGTGCTCTTCGTCGACGACGACGTGGAGCCAGCGCCATGTCTGATTGCCGAGCACTTGCGCGGCCATGCAGCCGAGGCCGGCAACGCGGTCCTGATGGGCCCTCTGGCGTCGCTGCCTCACTACTCGCAGCCGTGGGTGGCGTGGGAACAGGCCAAGGTCGAGGCCCAGTACGCTGCCATGGAGCGCGGCGACTGGGCGCCGAGCTTCCGGCAGTTTTGGACTGGCAACGCTTCCGTCGCGCGACGCCATCTGCTGGATGCTGGCCTGTTCGATCCTAGCTACTTGCGGGCCGAGGATATCGAGCTCGGGTTGCGACTGAGCGAGCGCGGCTTGGTCTTCCGATTCAATCCGCAGGCGCGCGGCTTCCACCACGCGGAGCGTTCGTTGCAATCGTGGGAGGCCATGCACGCGAGCTACGGTCGGAACGACGTGGCCATCTTCGCCAAACTGGGAGAAACCGCGTTGCTCGAGATGCTCTCCGGAAACTGGGAGCGTCTCAACCCCGCGATCCGCTACGTCGTCCGCCATTGCTTGCATCGACCGTGGCGCCAGTCCGTGATCTGCACGGTGCTGCGTAGGGAGCTCGAGCTCGCTGAGCGGGTCGGCGTGGCGACGCTCTCGCAGCAAGTGTGCAGCGTCCTGGCCAGCCTCCGCTACTGGCAGGCATCTGCCGAGGCACTGGGTGAAGCGCGAGCAGCTGTCGTGTTTGGTACTAAGGGCCGCTAAATGCAGCCGCAGCCGTGCGGAACCTTGCCCCAAGCGGGACCCGCCCATGTTATAGACGCCCGGTAAATATGGTCTTCGTCAGCCCAGAATTCGCCTCGCTCACGGCTCCGTTGGTGCTCACCGCCGAGTGCGTTCTTCGCGGAGGGGCGACGGCATGGTGAAGGAAGCCGGTCGCATTCTGATCGTTGGTGCTGGGCCAACCGGGCTCGGCGCTGCCTATCGCTTGAAGAAGCTTGGCTACACGAACTTCGAGGTAGTCGAGGCCGAGGGCCACGCCGGTGGGCTCGCGAGCAGCTTCGTCGACGACAAGGGCTTTACTTGGGACATCGGTGGGCACGTCCAGTTCTCCCACTACGACTACTTCGACGACGCGATGGTCGAGGCGTTGGGTAAAGACGGCTGGCTGCATCATGAACGTGAGTCGTGGGTTTGGATGGCGGATCGCTTCGTGCCCTATCCGTTTCAGAACAACCTGCGCTACCTGCCACGCGAAATGGTCGCCAAGGCGGTGCGCGGCCTGGTCACGCGCCCGCCCCGAACGCCAAGCCCCAATCAGGACTTCGGGACCTGGATCCTTCAGACATTCGGCGAAGGCATCCGCGACATTTTCATGGCGCCCTACAACTACAAGGTTTGGGCGTACCCGGTAGAGCGCCTCTGGGCCGGTTGGGTCGGCGAGAGGGTTGCGGTCGTCGACTTGGCGCGCTCACTCGACAACATCTTCTTCGAGAAGGACGATCTGTCCTGGGGGCCGAACAATACCTTCCAATTCCCGAGGCACGGCGGCACGGGTGCGGTCTGGCGCTCCATTGCCAAGCAGATTGGTCACGAGCACTTCAAGTTCGGTACGCGCATCCGCAGCATCGACTGGCAGAAGCGTGTTGCGACGACCGACGGTGGCGAAACGATCGCCTACGATCAAATCCTCAGCACCATGCCGCTCGACAGCTTGGCCAAGGTGCTCTCGCCGGCCATCGAAGACGTACAGCAAGCAGCCCCTCAGCTGCTCCTGTCGCATTCGCACATTTTGGGCGTGGGCTTGAAGGGCGAGATGCCTGCGAAGCTCGCCAAGAAGTGCTGGATGTACTTCCCCGAGGACAATTGCCCGTTTTATCGCGTGACCGTGTTCTCGCACTACTCACCCAACAACGTGCCAGAGCCCGAGACCGGCAAGTACTGGTCGCTGATGACCGAAACCAGCGAATCCAGCGTGAAGCACGTGAACCGTGAGAAGCTCCTCGAGGATACCATCGTGGGCCTGCTGAACACCGGGCTCATCACGAGTCGCGATCAGGTCGTCAGCACCTGGCACTACGTGGCCGAGCACGGCTACCCCACACCGTCGTTGGAGCGGAACGCCCTGCTCAAGCGCATCGAGCCGGCGCTAGCCAAAGCCGGTATCTCCTCTCGCGGCCGTTTCGGCGCGTGGCGCTACGAAGTTTCGAACCAGGACCATTCATTCATGCAGGGCGTCGAATGGGTGAATGCCGCGCTGCTGGACGTACCGGAAACGACCGTAAGGTTTAGCGAGACCGCCAACGCCATGTGGGGCAAAGTCCGTCAATGAAACCTGCATCCGCCCAGGAGCGCCCGTGAAGCTATCCGTAGTCATCTGCACTCGGAATCGGCCCGATACCATCGGTCAAGCGCTGGAGAGCGTGGCGGAGTGCGAGCTCGCCGAGTTCGACATCCACATCATGGATCAGAGCACCGATACGCTGACTCGGGACGTAGTCAGCGGTCTGGCCCAGCGCTTCGAAGCCAAGGTGAAGATCGTCTACCATCACCTCGACAAAGCCGGGCTCTCGCGCGCCTACAACGCCGGTATCGCCGCAACCCAAGGCGACATCATCGCTTGCACGGATGACGACGTCGTGGTTCCCAAGGACTGGCTCACGCACATCGTGCGCGCGTTCGAGAACGATCCGAGCGCGGGCCTGCTGTACGGGCAAGTCCTGGTTCCGGCGAGCCTCGAGCAAGCGGTCGCTGACGGAATCGTCGTGCCCGCGCTGCATATCGACCGCAAGCAGCGCCTGGCCAAAAACGGCGAGCCGTTCAAGGTATTCGGGATGGGCGCCAACATGGCCATTCGTCGTTCCTCGCTGGAGAAAACCGGCTTGTTCGACGAGGCATTGGGTGGCGGCGGGCCACTGCGTTCTTCTCAAGACTTCGACTTTGCCTACCGTACGTACCTCTCGGGAGCCGCGGTGCTGCTCGCCCCCGAGGTCAAGGTCGATCACTACGGCTCGCGCACTCCCGAGCAATGGCCGGCCACGCTCAAGGCCTACGGCATCGGGGACGGCGCCTTCTACTCGAAGCACATCCGTTGCGGCGATCCGCAAGCGCTTTGGTACTTCGCCAAGGTCGTGGTCAGGGCCGGAGCGCGGCAGATCAAACAGGTCATCAAGCAGCGCGCGCTGGTGCGAGACGAGTACGCGGCCAACCTGTTCCAAGGCGTACGCGACGCGTCCAAGTTCGATATCGATCGCCAGTACCGCATCTACCGCGAGACGAGCCGCGGCAAGTTGACCGAAACCGAAGCCAACGCCGTGACTGGCGCTCAGCGCAGTCGCAACAACTGAGCCAGCCGCGGCCGGTCGCTCAGAGCCAAGCATTTCGGTAAAACTCGTCGAGTCAGCGCGGTCGGCCACGTCGAGCGAGACAGCGGCCGCCTAGGGCACGGCGAATTGCCACCGCTAGTCGTCATTGGCGAGCGCGAGCTCGGCCACGACACAACGGTGGTCCGAGGCCTGCCCTCGGCCGACGTCGAAATCGATGAAACGGAAGTGACTACTCGCCATGACTACGTCGATTCGCATCCATGGGTGCTTCCCAGGGTACGTGTAGCCGAAGCCGAACCCCGCCTGCGCAAAGCCGTCCTGGAACTGGGAAAGGTACTTCCGACGCACGCGGCTCAGGTGCGGCGTATTCGTATCCCCGACGATCAACGCCGGGCCCGGCTCGCGCGCGGCCTGCGCTGCGAAGGTGGCAACCTGCAGCTCGCGTAGCTCGTTGTGAGTTCGGATGCCTTCAGCGTTGTCGCCCGAAAATAGCCGGCCCGACAGGATTTCGCGCCGAAAACCAGCCTTGCCTCGTAACTCGTAGAAACCGCCTCGCGGCGAAAGGGGATGCACGTGATAAACGCTGATCTTCCCGAGTGACGTGTCCACCACTACCTTCATGAACCGCGGCGAGCGCCGCGCTTCGTAGAAGGGGAGGCGCTCGGGGTAGACTTGCTCGACGATCGGAAACTTCGATGCCACGAAGAAGTCGTTGGTGTGAGCGATGTGAGGAAATTCTCTCAGCTCCGCCTCGAGATCCTTACTGCTCCAGTTGGGGAGCTCCTGAACGAAAACCAGATCCGGACGGTGGCTGATGATCTCGCGCTTCAGCGCGGGGAATCCACCGTGCCCGGAGTTCACGTTATAGCTGAGCACGCGCAGTGTGCGGCCAGAAGCTGGCGCTGAGCGCGGCCACGAGAGCGTCAGCCCCATGATGGGAAAGAGTAAGAGTAGCAGCGACGCCACTTGTAGAATGAGCAACTTCCAACGCCGCGCGAGCGCGAGCGCGAGCACGAGCGGTGGCAGCGGGATTGCGAAGCCAACGAGCGGCAGGTACAGAGCGACGCCGGCCATCCACCAGCGTTCGCCAATGAACGCGAGCATCAGCCACACACCGAAGAGTGCGATCGGATACGCGCAGGCCAGCGCAAAAAGCGCCGCTCGGAGCCAGCGTCGCAGCCGGAGCAACATCGAGAACACTATATCAATTCGCGCTGAAAATGCTCGAAGGCCGCCGCCGGAGTGGGTTTAGGGCGTAGCGTCGACGCGAGCCTTGGACGAGCGCTCGGACTCACGCCCGACCAGCGTCTGCTCGACTGTCTTGCTGAGGCGCTCCACGAACAGATCGAGACTCGCATTCTTTTCGACGAATTCGCGAGCAGCGCGGCCGAGCCTGGCCGCCTCTTCACGATTTGCCAGCATTCGCTCGATCGCGGCGCGCAGCGCGCGCGGATCGCTCGGCGGCACGTACAGGCCATTCTCACCGTCGACGATGGTATCGGTCTGCCCGTGGGTGCGAGTCGCGATGACGCATTTCCCCATCGCCATCATCTCGAGGATGGTAGCGATGCCCGTCTGGTAGTGATTCTGTAGAATCGGCACCACCGCGATGGCCGAACGTCGGTAAAGGTCGCGCAACTCGAAGCGGCCCAACTTGCCCCACGTCACGTTCTCGGGCAAGGAGCGCGTGGGCTGTAGCTTCTTCGTAATCCAGGGGCTACCAGCGGCGATGCTCACACGAATGGGCAAGTCGCGGGTCGCATCGACCAGGCAGTCATAGTCTCGTAGCAGCTGCCCGGCCGCGCAGATCAGGTCTGGCTCGACGGGCTGATCCGTCGGGGCGAAAAAGCGCTGATCGGCATGGTAGTAGATCCGCTCTACCTTGCTAGTGGGAATCCCCAACTCGCCGACCATCAAGCGCTCCTCGGTGGTGGAATAAGCCAGCACTTTGTCGATGTGGCTCTGAACGCCGAGTGGCTTGAAGAAGACGCGCTTCTTCAGGGGCAAGAGCGTGTGCGCGATCATCGTATGGGCGATGGGCGAGCGAGACACCTTCAGCAGCAGAGCCAGCGGCAACCCGATGTCTTCCCCCGTGGTGAGCACCGCGTCGTAGCGTTTACGCTCGAGGAACCCGAGCTCCGCGAGGGCCGGGGAAAGCCCGGCGGCGCGAGCCACGGCTTGCACCCTGCGAGACGAAGAACGTTCGACGTCGAGGTAGTCGAGAATGTCCGCGTCGATTCGGGCCGCGATCTCGAAGACGTCGAGGCGCGGTTCCCGACCGGATTCAATCGCCAGCCGTGCGCTACTGCCAAAGCGTCCAGCAGCCAGAATCAACGTCCTCATCGACTCGTTCTTTTAGACGTTCGGGGACGACGCCGCAAGCCGCTGGTCTCTCTTGCTTCCGGTCTCACACCGGACATAGGGTCGCAAACCGCTGCCCGAACAATGTCGCAAGCATCGCCGCCCAAGCAGGGCAACGTTCTGCGCAACACGCTGATCCTCGTCGGCGCCCAGGTCTTGGGCACCCCATTGACGATCTTGATCAACGCCGCGATGGGGCGCTACCTGGGCGCCGAGGACTTTGGGCACATCTATCTGGCTACGACGCTGACCGCGTTCGGTTTCTTGTTCGTCGATTGGGGGACCAGCGGCGTCCTGCCAGCCGCCATCGCACAGGATCGTTCTCGCGCGAGCGTATTGCTCGGAGCATCGCTGCTCTGGCGTCTCGTCGCGACCTTCGTGATCAGCGCGCTGTTGCTGCTCGGTTGCTGGCTCGCGGGCTACAGCCCTCGATTTCAAGTCGTCCTGTCCATCATGCTGGTTCAGAGCGCCATCAGCGCTGTCGCCAGCGCATGCCAGGAAGTGGTGCGTGGCTTCGAACGCGCGGATGTCACAGCGTGGAGCAAGTTGGGATTCCAGCTGCTGTTAGTCGTGCTGGTCATTCCCACCTTGCTCCTGGGTGGCAGGTTGAGCGCGGTGCTCATCGTTCAAACGCTGGTCCACAGCATCCTCTTGGTCGCCGTGTGGATCGCCACGCGCCGGGTCACGGGGGTAGCGGTGACCTTTCGGCGCGAGGAGGTGAAGCCGCTCGTCGTACGTGGCACCCCGTTCCTGGCTTTCAGCTTCGCGCTGGCGCTCCAAGGCAACGTCGACGCCGTCTTCCTCTCCAAGCTGACTACGGCTGAGGTGGTGGGCTGGCAGGCTGCCGCTCAAAGGTTGTCTGGTGCGCTCACCATACCGGCCGGCGCGTTGATCTCGGCCCTCTACCCGACCTTGGCTCGCCTGCATGTCGAAAGCCCCGAAGGTTTCCGCCAAACGTCGCGGCAAGCCCTGCAAGGGACCGCAATCTTGGCCGTCCCGCTGGCGCTGTGCTGCGCGCTCTACCGCGAGCTCGGCATCGATCTCTTCGGCGAGGACTCGTTCGGGCCGGCCTCGAACAACCTGCTCGTCCTCTCTGCCCTCATCTTCCTGGTCTATTTCAGCATGCCGCTGGGCAGCGCGCTGGTCGCCGCTGGCATGCAGCGACACTGGGCAATCGCGCAGGCGCTATGCGTGGTCGTCAGCTTCAGCCTCAACCCCCTGCTCATCCCTTGGTTTCAGAACAACTACGGCAACGGGGGAATTGGCGTCTGCATCGGGGCCGTGGTCAGTGAGGTCTGCATGGTCACGGCGGCCATCGTCATGGCTCCGCGCGGTGTCTTCGACCGCTCCGTCGTCGTTTCCGTCGGCAAGGCGCTGCTGGCCGGCGTCGCTATGGCAACGTGCGCCTGGCTGCTACGCGCCATAACCCCATTCGTGGCGGCTCCGGCTTCCCTGGTCACCTACTTTGCCGTGTTGTGGCTCGTCGGGGGCGTGGATCGTGCGCAGTTGCAAGGCGTCAGAGAGGCCGTGCAACGCAAGCTCGACAAGCGCCGCGCGTAGGCCGCACCCGACATTTGCGGCGCCCGCGCGCGTCACCGGACAACGACTGCGCAGACGCCGTCAATCGATCCGCATCTCGAACCCCCACATTCAGGGCTCGGGCACGACCGAGACCCCTCGCGCGTCGGCTCAAGCCGGCACGACGTGCGCCTTGGGCGCTGGAGCGCGCCTGCGAACGAACGGACGCTCGAAGAGCGCGGCGAATCCGTGCGCTACCAGTAGCACGAGCGGCACGAAGACTAGATACATCAGCGCGGCGCGAACGCTCGCCGACATCTCGATGGCTAGCGTCGCATGCCAGAAAAACTCCAGCAGCGGGTAGTGAACTAGGTACAGGCTGTACGAGATGGCCCCCAGCCACCTCGCTGCTCTCGAGCTCAAGATTTTGAGAACGAGCGACGGTCGCGCCTCCTCGAGGGAATGCTTGGTGCACGCAATCAGAAGGCAGGCCGTGGCGAGGCCCACCAACTGGTCGGAAAGCAACTGATTGGACTTGTAGAACCCCGGCATCACGCCGAACGGAATTGCCAGACCGACGAACAGCAGTAGCGCGATGACCATCCACGGCATGGCCTGGCGTACCCGCACCAGCAGCGAGCTCGTACCCAGGCTGATGCTGGCGGCCAAGGTTCCCAGCGCGAACAGCCCCAGGTACCACGGGAAGCTGTAATCCAGGCGGCCCCCGGGCAGCCAGTGCAGAGCAAGCCCCAATGCGACGCCGCCCGCGGCGCTCACGAACGGTCCGAAGCGATGCCACAGCGGGAGCAGCACGAACGGCAGCGCGAAATAGATCTGCCACTCGACCGCAACGCTCCACATCGGCGGGTTGAAAGCGTGAATCCACGACGGATCGAAGTTGTGCACCAACAGCAAATGGCTCAGCAGCGCGCCGGCCCAGGGCGACGGCATGGTCAGTGGCAAGCCGAAAACGCCAGCCAGACCAATCACGCCCAGCGCAAGCACGAGCGCGGCGTAGTACGCAGGGAAGATTCGCTTCGCGCGCCTCACGAAGTAGTCGAACACGCCGCCGGGAAGCCTGCCCGCGTTCAGCAGCACCGGCAACATCAAGCAATAACCGGACAGCACGATGAATACGTCGACCGCCGTCTGCCCAACGTTGAAAATCCGCAGAAAGTAGTAGAGCGAACGCGGCAGCTGCACCTTGTCCGAGAAGTAAACGAGCGCGATGTAAACGTGCCCGAGCACCA
>WUUC01047505.1_pt1 | contig 41329 bp, 35 predicted proteins | sample 6278441 | NCBI WGS metagenome assembly WUUC01 (sample SAMN13675441, study PRJNA597444) | soil metagenome | isolation source: soil | place: USA: Washington | collected 2017-10
CATTGCTCGCGCGCATGGCCGCCCTTCCAGGCGCGGGTGGTGAAGCCGAGAATCTCGACCTTCACGCCGCAGCGCTCGAGCGTGCGCGCGAGAATGTCTGCCGAGCAGGCGGCAACCATGATCGGGCGCCCGCGCATCGAGCCGGAATTGTCAAGGAGGAGCGTCACGACCGTGTCGCGAAACTTCGTATCGCGCTCCTGCTTGAAGGAGAGCGGATGCATCGGATCGACGATGACGCGGGCCAGGCGCGCGGCGTCGATCATCCCCTCGTCGAGATCGAAATCCCAGCCGCGGTTTTGCTGCGCGAGCAATCGGCGCTGCAGACGGTTGGCGAGCCGCGCGACCGCACCGTGCAATGCGACCAGCTGCTTATCGAGAAAGGCGCGCAGGCGCTCGAGTTCGTCCGGATCGCACAATTCCTCGGCGCCGACCATCTCGTCATAGGCGCGGGTGAACACCTTGTAGCCGAACGCCTCTGGATCATCGAGCACGGAAATGTTGGGGCACCAGGGTTGCGGCCGCCGCAAGCCCTCCGGCGCATTGTTCGCGTCGAAGCGATCGGAACCGCCATCCTCCTGATCATCGAGGGCATCCTCGCTGATCGTCTCCTGCTCCATTTGGCTGTCGGCAGCCATGTCGGAGCGGGTCTGACTTTCAGCGCTTTCGTCGTCTTGGTCCGCCGAAGAGGGTTCCGCCTCGCTCTCGCCCTCCGCCGCCTCGTTCCCGCTATCGGCGAGCTGGTCGGCGAGATTGAGCGCGGCCAGGAGTTCGCGCGCCAGACGGCCAAAGGAATCCTGGTCGAAGAGCGTGTCGGGCATGCGGTCGAGGAGCGAGCGCGCTCGTCCCTCGATGAAGGGCCGCCAGAGATTGACAATCGCACGAGCCTTTGCCGGCGGAGGCGCGCCGGTGAGGCGTTCGCGCACAAGGAGCGACAGCGCATCGGGGAGAGGGGCCTCGGCCCGGTCTCTCGCCTCGGGAAGGCGGGTCCGCTCGTAACGTTGCTCGAGCCGTGCGGCCAGATTGGATTTAACGCCTTCGAGCCGCGTTGCGCCGATTGCTTCCACCCTTGCCTGCTCTATTCCCTCAAACACGGCGCGCGCCTCACCGCCCGCAGGGACAAGTCGTGAATGCAATTCGGGATTATGGCAGGCGACGGAGAGCGCGGCGGCATCTGCGTGACCGCGGATCACCGCAATCTCGTTCCGCGTCGGAACCCGCGAAGGATCAGGCACACGCGCGATCTTGCCGGCGAGCCCCGGAGGCTCGCTCGTGAAGGTGACCTCCATCGCGGCATCGCGTGCAAGCGAGCGGGTGCAAAGCGAGACCGCCCGCTTGAATGGATCGAGCGGCGCGTCCTTTCGCTTGGTGATGGACATAATCAGCTCAACGCGACGTTTGCCGTCGACTGCGGCAGGTCCTCGCCGAAGCAGCGCTGGTAGAACTCCGCGATCAGACCGCGCTCCAACTCGTCGCATTTGTTGAGGAAGCTGAGCGCAAACGCCGTGCCGATATCGCCGAAGATCTCGGCGTTCTCGGCCCAGATGATCACCGTGCGCGGGCTCATCACGGTGGAGAGGTCGCCATTCATAAAAGCGTTGCGGGTGAGCTCCGCCACCCGCACCATGTTGCCGACCGTCTTGCGGCCCGCTTCGGTGTTCCAGCGCTTCGCCTTGGCAAGGACGATATTCACCTCGTCGTCATGCGGCAGATAGTTGAGGGTCGCCACGATCGACCAGCGGTCCATCTGCCCCTGATTGATCTGCTGCGTTCCGTGATAGAGGCCGCTCGTATCGCCGAGCCCGATCGTGTTCGTGGTCGCGAACAGGCGGAAGGACGGATGCGGCCTGATCACCTTCGATTGGTCGAGCAAAGTGAGCTTGCCCGAAACTTCGAGCACCCGCTGGATCACGAACATCACGTCGGGGCGGCCCGCGTCATATTCGTCGAAGACGAGCGCCGTGTTGCTCTGAAGCGCGTAAGGCAGGATGCCTTCGCGAAACTCGGTGACCTGCATGCCATCACGAATGACGATAGCGTCCTTGCCGACGAGGTCGATGCGGCTCACGTGACTGTCGAGATTGATGCGCATGCACGGCCAGTTCAGCCGCGCCGCCACCTGCTCGATATGGGTGGACTTGCCGGTGCCGTGATAGCCCTGAATCATCACGCGGCGGTTGTGCTTGAAGCCGGCGAGGATCGCGAGCGTGACATCCGGATTGAACTGATAGTCTGCGTCCACATCCGGCACGTGCTCGTCCGCGCGCGAATAGGCCGGAACTTCGAGATCCGTGTCGATGCCGAAGACCTGCCGGACCGAAACGGTCATGTCCGGCAGCCCGGCGCCGGGGCTTGCAGCTTGCAGGGTCATGGGATGCAGAAGCCTGTCACTCTTCTTAGGGCCCGTCCTTCTTTGTTGCGCTTACGGCCTTAAGGAATCGAGAATATTCGCCGCTCAAGCAAGGCCCGCCTGTCTCAGATAGTTATAAGCTTGGATGACCTCGCGCAACTTGTCCTCGGAACGGCGATCGCCGCCGTTCCGGTCCGGATGGTGACGCTTCACCAATTCCTTGAAGCGCGCCTTGATCTCCACCTTCGTTGCCCCCTCCTCGAGATTGAGAAGGCGAAGGCATTTGCGCTCGGCGCGCCGGATCGGCCGCTGCGGCTCCCCGTTCGGCCGCGTCTCTGCCTTCGCACCTGCGCCGAACAGACCAAAGGGGTCCTGCGTGGTGAAGCCGGAACGAAAGCCGTTGCGGGGTTCGGCGGCGGCGGCGCGAGCGAAGCGGTTCCGGCCCCAAGAATTCACCCCGACGAACCAAGTCGGCCTGTGGCCGATCACATCGGCCCTTTGATACTGCGCGATCTCCTCGTCCGGCACTCCGGCGAAATAGTTGTAGGACTTGTTGTACTCCCGCACATGCTCGAGGCAGTAGCGGTGATACTGCCCTTCCTTTCCGCGGCCCTTTGGCGCCGGATAGAGTCCGGCCTCGGCGCATCCTTCCCATTCGCAAGTGGGGCAGGAGTCGCGCACGAGCTCCGCGGCGTCGGGCTTGACGCGCAAACGGTCGAAAAATTTCGAGTCGAGTTTCATCTGCCGATCATTATGAGAGCCGGGGATGGCCAGAACAAGGATGGTCCCCGCTCGTAAGAAACTGCTATTCTGGCGAATTGAGCGGCGTTTGCAGACGCCGCTTCATCGCCGCCTAAGCGGTATTGAAACCTACAGCCCCCGTCGCTACTTGCCCCGGAATTCCGGTTCGCGCCGGAATGACAAGGCTCGATCGATGTCTATCGAAGACCGTATCAGAGAGAAGTTGACGGCCGCCTTCAGCCCGGTCGCTTTGCAAATTGTCAACGACTCGGCCCGCCACGCTGGCCACGCGTCCTCGCCCGGCACCGGCGAAAGTCACTTCAGCCTATATGTGGTTTCGCACGCATTCACAGGCAAGTCGCGGCTCGAGCGTCACCGCATGGTGAACGCCGCCCTTGCCGAGGAACTCGCCGGAAAAGTGCACGCCCTTGCCGTCACCGCGCTGGCGCCGAGCGAGGAGCGATCCTGATGAGCGAAGAGATTCGACGGCCAATGGACCGAAGCTCGGTTACCCAAACGGCACCGTAGGCCATGATCGCTACCCTTCGGATCGTTTCGTGGTTGGTAACTGGCGTCGCCGTCACACTAATCGTGGCGGTGGTGTACTTCCTCACCTACCGCCCCGACCCAGGGAGCTATCCGATCCGCGGGGTGGATGTCTCCCGCCACCAGGGGCGAGATCGACTGGGCCGACGTTGCGAAGGACGGGGTGCATTTCGCCTATATCAAGGCGACCGACGGCGGCGATTGGCGCGATCCGCTCTTCGCTAAGAATTGGGCGGAGGCGCGCAAGGCGGGGCTTGCCACCGGCGCCTATCACTTCTTCACGCTATGTCGTCCCGGAGCCGATCAGGCTCGGAATTTCCTCGCCGCGCTGCCCCGCGAGGGGACGATGCTGCCGCCGGTGGTCGATCTCGAATATGTCGGCAATTGCGCGCGTAACCCGACCAAGGCGGAGCTCAAAGCCGAGGTCGAGGTCTTTCTTGCCGCCGTGGAAGGGCAACTTGGGCGGAAGGCGATGCTCTATGTGCCGGTCGATTTCCTTGCAGCTTACGGCGACGCGCTGCCGGATCGTCCGCTTTGGCGCCGGTCCATCTTTCGCGAGCCGCATAAGAACGACTGGGTGCTTTGGCAGTACCACTTCGCCGCGCGAGTCCCGGGTGTCGACGGTGGCGTCGACCTCAACGTCTTCAACGGCGATGCGCCCGCCTTTGCCGAGTTCCACGGCGTCGTCACCGCCGAACGCTGAGTGCCCAGCTTCGCCGTCGAATAGCGACGCCAATTTCCGCCGGTACTCGCCTCTCGATTGGGCAGGCACAAACTGAGATAGTGTGTCGGCCGCCAGGCTGCGAAGGCGGCCTTGAGCTCCGCGCGGGCAGGGGTGACGCCGTGCCGATGCCAAGTCGGAACGTCTGGGCAATCTTAGCCGCATTTTTGCTTGCGGCGATCTTCGTCGCGGCGCTCCTGCACACGATCGACTATCCGTACGGCGTCGCGTGGGATGAGCGCATCAAGATGCGCGGCGCAATGACGGGCCGCTACTACTATTATCACCCGCTGGTCATGATCGACCTTGCGCAGGGCGCAGGGTGGGTATTGCAAGCGGAGGCGCTTGAGTCCTTCGTCCAAATCGGGCGCGTTTTAAGCGTGCTGGCGGGCGGTCTGCTCGTCTTTGCAGCATTCATTCTGGCGCGGCTCGTGGTCCCCGACCTTCCCGCCCTGGCCGCCGCGGCGGCCACCGCGGCCGCGCCGCTCGTCACCGTGCACGCCCGGATCTTCAAGGAAGACATCTTTCTCGTGGCGTTCCTCGTGCTTGGGTTTGCCGCCCTGATACGATTGCTTCAGGCCCCCGCGCCGCATCGCGCCATTCTGCTCGGCATTTTTGCCGGGCTCACGGTCGGCTCCAAATATGTCGGGTTCGTCTTTTTTCTGTTCGCCATCCTCGCCATTCTGCTCGTGCCCACACCCGGGCCGCCGCGCAAGCCCCTGCGGCTGGCCACTATGTCGGGTGTGGCGATCGGGACTTTTCTTCTCGTCATGTTGCCGGCAGTCAGGCGGATCGAGAGGTGGCACAAGCACTTCAACTTCGAGGTTCGGCATGTGATGGAGGGGCACGACGTGTCGCTCCCGTTGCAGCTTACGTCCGGCATCTTTCATCTGCGCGAGAGCCTGCTGCCGGGGTTGGGAGCGCCGCTGCTGGTCGCCGGGATCGTCGGTCTGGTCGCTCCGTTTGTAGCGCCGCGGGAACGGCGCATGCCGGTCGCTCTGATCGCGATCTTCGCGGTGTTGTGGTACGCGGTGCACGAGGCCACGCCGCTCAAGCCCTATCCCGATTTCTCGCGCTACATGGTGGCGCTTGTGCCGTTCCTGGCCATCCTCGCCGCCTCCCTTCTCCACGAGATCCTTTCGCGCTGGGACCGTCGCGGGATCGCTGCCGCGGCTGCCGTCATTTTGGTGACGCTCCCGGCGCTGTGGACATCGGTGCGCATCAATACTCCCGACATGGACCCGCGCGAGGTCGTGCCGCAAATCGTGCTGGACAGCGGGGCGCGTGTGGCGATCGACCGCTACGCGAATTACAACTTCAGGAACGGGATTCTCGGCGGCAGGGCGCGCCAACTAGCAGAGGGCGCCGAGATCGTGCTGACCGCGAACTTGACCTATGATCGCGCCGGCAACTATGCCGTGCCGCCCAATCAGGATCCCGCAACCGTGGCCGGCTACTATCAGGCGCTCAGTGCCAGGCCGCATCTCGATATCTCCAATGGGCGGCCGACCATGGCCTATTTCAACCCGGTTCTGCGGGTCGTCGCCATGGATGGATCTGTGGAGCGCTTGCGGCGGATCGAGAAGAGGATCAAGGAAGGCGCTCCCAGCTTGCAGGTTCGGCTGGTCGATAAGTCCGCTTCTCGCTAGGCCGGCGGCGAGCACGCGCCCCTTTCATCACCGCCTGACGTCCGAGGAGCGCCAGCGTCGCTAGCCGCATTCGCGTGCGAGATAAGTGCGAAGGCGCTCCATGGGGATGTCGCGCTCGACAAAGGCTTCGCCGATGCCCCTTACCAGCACAAGCGCGAGCTTCCCGCCTTTCACTTTCTTGTCTTGGTTCATGAGCTGAAGCAGCCGCTCGGCGCTCGGCGCCTCGCCAGGGACGTCGGAGATCTTGGTGGGAAGGCCGACATCGCCAAGGTGGCGCTCGACGCGTTCGGCGTCGGCGTCCGGGCAGAGGCCCGATTCGACCGAGAGGGTGAAGGCAAGACGCATTCCGATCGCGATCGCTTCACCGTGCAGCAGCCGGTCGGAATAGCCGGCATAGGCTTCGAGGGCATGGCCGAACGTGTGACCGAGATTGAGAAGCGCGCGCCTGCCGCTTTCCTCGCGTTCGTCCTCCGCGACGATCGCGGCCTTGGCGCGGCAGCTGGTGGCGACCGCCCGCATCAGTGCGGCCTTCTCGCCGGCGAAAATCTGAGGCCATGCCTGTTCCAGCCATGAGAAGAAGGGCGTGTCCCCGAGCAGCCCGTATTTCATCGCCTCCGCATAGCCGGCACGAAATTCGCGCGGGGGCAGGGTTGCGAGCGCTGAAAGATCGGCAAGCACGAGAGAGGGCTGATGAAAGGTTCCGATTAGGTTTTTCCCCTGCGGCGTGTCGATCCCCGTTTTGCCGCCGACGGAGGAGTCGACCTGCGCAAGCAGGCTGGTCGGTATTTGCACATAGCGAACGCCGCGCCGAAGGATGCTGGCGGCAAAACCGGCAAGGTCGCCGATCACCCCGCCGCCGAGGGCGATGACGCCATCGCCGCGCTCGACTCCCATCTGCAGCAAATCCTCGCAGAGCCACGAAAGCACCGGGAAGCTCTTGCTCGCTTCACCGGGAGCAACGATCGTTTCACCGAGATAGAGGCCCCGCGCCGACAGGGCCGATTTGATCGGGCCAAGATAGAGAGGGGCGACGTTGGAGTCACTGACCACTGCGAAGCGCGTGCCTGGCACTGCGCGTTCGATTTGCGTGGCGCTTTCCCCAAGCAGGCCTTCGCCGATGACGATGTCGTAGCCGCGCGCGCCGAGCTCCACCCTCACGGCGGTGTGGCTACGATCCCTTGTCTGCGTTTTCAGTTCCTCCTGCATCGTAGGCCTTGCTCAGCCAGCTCCACCCGCTTTCAATTCCTTTTTCCCGAACCAGCGGCCGAGCGCATCGGCGATCTCCTCGACGATAATTTCATGAGCCACGTCGCGGCTTTCCACGGTGATGTCGGCCTCGGCATAGACGGGATAGCGCTTCTCCATCAACTCGCGCATCACCGTTTCAGGGTCGCGACCGGCGAGCAGAGGGCGATGGTCGCGCCGGCGCACGCGATTGAGCAGAACCGGCAGCTCCGCCCTAAGCCACACCGAGATGCCGCTCTCCTTGATGCTCTCGCGGGTGCCTGCGTTCATATAGGCTCCGCCACCGGTGGCAAGGACTTGCGGGCCTCCTCTCAGGAGCCGGGCGATCACCCGCGCCTCGCCCTCGCGAAAATAGGGCTCGCCATGTTTGGCGAAGATTTCCGTGATGCTTTCGCCCGCGGCGACCTCGATCTCGCTGTCGGCGTCGGTGAAGGGCATCCCGAGTTGCGCGGCGAGGCGCTTGCCGACCGCCGTCTTGCCAGCGCCCATGAGCCCGATCAGAACGATGCTTCGCTGCCCGAGAGCCGCCCGAATCCTCGCGAGTTGCGCCGGCTTTGGCTCCTTCTTGCGCTCAGACAGTCTTTCGCCCATCGCGTCGTGAGGCAGGCGCTCGCGGGAAGACGCTCCGGCGCCATCGCGCGGGGACCGTTTCACGAATTTGCCAGGCTGACAACGCCCTTTCGAATCGGCGAAGATCGTGGAAGATATGGAGGGCTGTCTTGGGGCAGGGCCATAATCGTGCCCGGTTCACGAATAGAAGACGCTTAACGAAACGAGCGCCTCGATGCCGACCCTCTTCCGTCTCATCATGGTCTTAGGGGTAATCGCCGGTGTGGTCACTGGAAGCCTCTATGTGCTCGCCGAATACTTCCAGCCCGCGCCGAAGGAGATCTCGAAGTCCTTGCGCGGGGTCAAGGTTCGGACGGAGTAAGCGCGCCCTTTTTTGCCTGAGCTTCGCTTGTGCCGCTCTGCTGGGTCCGGCCACGCTTGCCTTCGCGCAGGTCGAGAGGCGCGAGCTGCCGGTGCTTGAAGGCGAGCCGCCACCGACGGAGGCACCTCCGGCAGGACGGCCTTTGCCGCGCGAGCCGGTTCCGCACCATAGGCAGCCGCAAATGGACTGGCCGGAGGATGAGGGCGCCGGCGCGGAAGGCTACACAGAGCCGCCCGTCGACCTTCGCCCGCGCGCAAGAGCGATCCAGCCCACCCCCGAGACACCGGCGCCCTATGGCGAAGAGAGCGCCTCGCCATCGCGCGATTTTTCGCCGCCGGCGCGGCCGGCCGGGGCAAGTGCGCTTCCGCAGGATCTGTGGCGCGGTATCGATGCTTCGGCGCTCGAGCAACTCATCGCCAAAGTTCCACTTCCTTCACCGTCTCCAACGCTTGCAAGACTGATTGCAAAAGCGCTCGCGACCGGAGCGCCGGCGAGCCAAGGAGAGCTCGCAGCGCGGGCGCATGGCTTGAAGCGGGCGGGGCGCATGGCCGAGCTCGCGAAGCTGACCGGAACCTCGGAGGACTCGCTCAATCCTGGGAGGGGAGACGGCGCATCCGGCAAGGCGACACCGGAGCGGGTCTATTTCCTTGCGCATGATGGGAAGCTTGCCGTTGAGACGCGCCTCGGCGCAGCCGAACGCGCCGCCGCGCTGAACATCATCGACGGCGAGACACTCGCCCAGATTTATCGCGAGGCCGTTCCATCCCTCCCCAAATCCGCGCAATCGCCGGCGGCGCTCCGCGCCAAGCTGTTCGTCGCTCTCGCCGGGCAGAGCTCGGCGAAACTGCGGGCGGAATCGATCGATGCGCTGCTCGCAAGCGCCCGCGATGCCCGCATCGAAAGTGCCATCGCCGAAGCGCTCGCGGATGAAAGCGTCGATCTCGCCGGCGACGGACAGGCCTCGAGCTTTGCCGAAACCGGCGTGCGCATTGCCGCTCTGGCCGGCGAGCAGGAGGCCGCCTGGGCGTGGGTGGAGACCGGAGGCGACCGCGTGCAGAGTTGGCAGCTCCTGCTCGGTGCTCTCGATGCGTCAGGAGGACGAACCCGGGCTGCACTCGAGTCGGGGGTCGAGATTGCGAAGCGCTCGCATTTGCCGGGGCCTGTGCTGCAAAGGCTCGTGACGGTGCTCGACGCGCTTGGCGAGGAGGTGCCGATCCCGCTCTGGGATTTTGCGAGCCGCTCGCCCGAGCCGCAGGACGGCTATCTGCCCGAGACGGGCCTCCTCAGCAGCCTGAAGGAGGCATCCGATCGCGGCGAGGTTGGCCGCACGGTGCTTCTCGTTGCCGCCGCGCTCGGGCCGGATGGACCGCAAGGCGCGCACCTAATCGCGCTTGGCGATTCCTTGCGCGCGCTTCGCCGCGTCGGGCTCGATGCGGAGGCAAGGCGTCTTGCGCTCGAGGCGCTCGCCGCGCATTGGCCCGCGCCCGGGAGGGGTTAGACTTGCCTCGTGAGCGAGCCTCCGAGCTTGCGCTTTTCCTCGATATGCTGGTTGCGGAGAAGGGCGCTGCGGCAAAGACGGTCGAAGCCTATAGCCGCGACCTTGGCACCTTTCTCGCCTTCCTCAAATCGAAGCGCGCCTCTGCGCTTGAGGCTTCCGCGGATCAATTGCGCACCTATCTCGCCGAGCTTAGCCGCAAGGGCCTCGCACCGACGTCGCGCGCCCGGAAGCTCTCGGCCATCCGGCAATTCTTCCGCTTCCTGCTTGCCGAAGGTTTGCGCGCCGACGATCCGAGCTCCGGCATCGACAGTCCAAAGCTTGGACGCCCCCTGCCGAAGTTGCTCTCCTTCGATGAGGTCGAAAGCCTGATCGGAACAGCAGCCTCCGCCGTGGAAACAGCAGGAGAGGGCTTCCAAAGACGGCGAGCGCTTCGCATGCATGCGTTGATCGAAACGCTCTACGCTACAGGCTTGCGCGTCTCGGAGCTGCTGTCGCTGCCGCGTTCGGTTCTCGTCAGCGACGACCGTGTGCTGACGATCAAGGGCAAGGGCGGGCGCGAGCGCCTCGTGCCATTGAACGAGGCCGCGCGGCAGGCGCTCGCCGCCCATCTCTCCGCACTCGACGAAGATGGGAAAGGAAGAGCGCCCTCGCATTGGCTGTTTCCCGGCACGGGATCTGAGCCGCTGACGCGCCAGCGTTTCGGTCAGGAGCTTAAGACCGTCGCCGTCGCTGCCGGGATCGAGCCGTCACGCGTTTCGCCGCACGTGCTTCGCCATGCCTTTGCCAGCCATCTGCTTGAGCGCGGTGCCGACCTCCGCACCGTGCAGCAACTCCTCGGTCATGCCGATATCTCAACCACGCAGATTTACACTCATGTCATCGAGGAGCGCCTCCGCCGCCTGGTCGAGGAGCATCATCCTCTGGCTCAGCTCCGCTTAACCAAACGGCGCTAAGATAGGGCCGCGAAGGGCGGCGGTAGGGCCGGTTGACAGGCCCCTCCCTCACGGCCACTTAACCACCATATTTCCCGCCGCTTTGGCGCGGGCTGCGGCTCCTAGGACGGGCCGCGAGGAACCAATTCTCGACAAATGCGCACTTATCTCGATTTCGAGAAACCCATTGCCGAGCTTGAAAGCAAGGTCGCCGAGCTGAAGGCCTTTGCCGCCGAGCAGGGCTCCGTCTCCATCCAGGAGGAGCTTCAGAAGCTCGAAGCGAAAGCGCGCGAGGCACTCGAAGAGGCCTACGCCGAGCTCAGCCCCTGGCAGAAGACGCAAGTCGCCCGTCATCCGGAGCGGCCGCATTTCAATCATTACGTCGAGGGTCTGACCGAGGATTTCACGCCGCTCGCCGGCGACCGCTATTTCGGCGAGGACCAGGCCATTCTCGGCGGAATCGCGCGCCTGCGCGGCCGCACCGTCATGCTGATCGGCCATGAGAAGGGCTCCGACACCGAGGGGCGCATCCGGCACAATTTCGGGATGGCGCGCCCCGAGGGTTACCGCAAAGCGCAGCGTCTCATGACGATGGCCGATCGGTTCTCCATGCCCGTCGTGAGTCTGATCGATACCGCTGGTGCCTATCCTGGCGTCGGGGCCGAGGAGCGAGGGCAGGCCGAGGCAATTGCCCGCTCCACCGATACCTGCCTCTCGCTTGGGGTACCGATCGTCTCGGTGGTCATCGGCGAGGGCGGCTCCGGCGGCGCCGTGGCCATGGCCACCGCGAACCGCGTCTATATGCTCGAGCACGCCATCTATACCGTCGCCTCCCCCGAGGCTGCAGCCTCCATTTTGTGGCGGGATTCCACCCGGGCCATCGACGCCGCCACCAATATGAAGATCACGGCTCAGGATCTGCTGAAGCTCGGCATTATCGATGGCATCATTCCGGAGCCGGTCGGAGGGGCGCATCGCGACGGGCAGGAGGTCGTTTCTGCAACTGGCGACGTGATTGCCAAGGCCTTGGCCGGATTCGACGGCATGCGCCCGGAGGAGATACGCAAGGACCGCCGCGAGAAATTCCTTGCGATCGGCCGGGCGCGGCAATAGGCCGGGCGTTGAAAAATCTAGAGTTTTTTGGAGTCCAATTTCCTCCCTGGCGGCGCTATTAGGCGCTATTATTGGGCACTAGCTGGGGGTAGCGACGGGCTTGGGAAAGACAAGGCCGCGCTAACTTCGCCTTAACCTGTGGGCATTGATCTTGGACGAGGTGCGCAAGGGGCACTGCGTATGCTTCGCTCTTGGGTAAACGCCGCCCGTTTGGCGGGCGTGCTTATTGTGGTCTGCGTATTGGGGGGCTGCGGGCAATTCTCGCCGGCCTACCTCAAGCCGCTGCCCGCCCCGACGCGTGCCCTTCTCGCCGAGAAGGGGATGAGCGAGCAGTCCCCGATCCTCATCCGCGTCTTCAAGGCCGAGTCGGAACTCGAGGTCTGGAAACAGCGGGAAGACGGGCGCTTCTACCACTTCAAGACTTATCCAATTTGCGATTGGTCCGGGAAGCTCGGCCCGAAAGTCACCGAAGGCGACCGGCAGACGCCGGAAGGGTTCTACCTCGTCTCTACCGATCGGCTGAATCCGCGGAGCAAATATCACCTCGCCTTCAATATCGGCTTCCCCAATGCTTACGACCGTGCCTTTGGGCGCACCGGTGGCGACATCATGGTGCATGGCGACTGCAAGTCCCGCGGCTGCTTCGCCATGACTGACGGCCTGGTCGAGGAGATCTTCATCCTTGCGCGCGCAGCTCTGCAGGGCGGACAGCAGAATATTCAGATCCACTCCTACCCGTTCCGCATGACCGTCGCCAATCTGAAGAAGCATGAAGACAGCGAGTGGTACCCCTTCTGGCAAAACCTGAAGGAGGGTTACGATTATTTCGAGATTACGCGCCAGGAGCCGCGCATTGCGGTTTGCGGCAAGCGCTACGTGATCAATGCATCTTTCGTGAGCGGGGCGACGTTTGATCCCGCCGGCCCATGCCCGGCTTACGAGAAGCTTCCCGTGATCGCCGCGCCGAAGAATGCACCGCCGGTGCAGCACGCCTCCGCCAAGCGGAGCACGCAGGCGGCGGATGCGAGCACGCTCGGCAAGCCGCTCGGCAGTTTCTACGGACTGAGGTTCGGGCCGGCGAAGCCCATGCAGAAAGCCTTCACCCTCGGCCCCGCGCCCACACCGCCGCCGACAAAGAAGCGCTGAACCGCCGCCACGCCTTTGCCTCGCTTTTCCGCATCATGAGCTCATGTTGCGTTACGCCGTTTGGCTTCTTCTCGTGACCGGTGCGGCCGCCGGCCTGCTCTTTCTCCTTCGCCCCGAAGCGCAGCGCTTCATCGATCGCGCCACCATCGCCATCAACCGCATCGATAATCATCGCCACGCGCGGAAAGGTTGGCCGCTACCGGGAACGCCGGACCTTGCAAAATTCGACGAACGCCTGAAATCAAAAGGCCTGGAGCTCGGCGCCCCCGTCTTCATCCGCGTCTTCAAGCTGGAATCGGAGCTGGAGCTTTGGCTCGAGAAGGAGGGCCGCTACCAGCTCTTCGCCACCTATCCGATCTGCCTATGGTCCGGCCGGCTCGGACCCAAAGTCCGCGAGGGCGACCGGCAGTCGCCGGAGGGCTTCTATGCGGTGAACAAGGAGCAACTCAACCCGAACAGCCGGTGGCACCGTTCCTTCAATCTCGGCTTCCCGAACGAATTCGACCGCGCGCATGGGCGCACCGGCTCGTTCCTGATGGTGCATGGCGGATGCCTCTCGATCGGCTGCTACGCCATGACCAATGCCGTCGTCGATGAAATCTGGCGGCTGGTCACGGAGGCGCTCGACAAAGGCCAACCTGCCTTTCAGGTGCATGCCTTTCCATTCCGCATGACCGCGCGCAATCTCGAGATGCGGCGCGCCTATCCTTCAAGCGCGTTCTGGGCGGATCTGAAGCAGGGCTACGACATCTTCGAGCGGACGCGCGTGCCGCCGGCAATAAGCGTCTGCGACGGCCGCTATGTCATCGCCGCGGCGGGCGAGACGGCGCCGGCGTGTCAGGCGAGCGCATCGGCATCGCCCTGAGCGCAGGCTCACTGGCTGAGCGGCCAAAACGCGATGATCAACGGCACCCCGACCAGAAGCACCATCAGCGACAGCGGTAGCCCGAGCCGCCAGTAATCGCCGAAGCGATAGCCGCCGGGCCCCATCACCAGCGTATTGCACTGATGGCCGATCGGCGTGAGGAAGTCGCATGCCGCGCCGATTGCAACGGCCATTAGGAAGGGATCGGGATTGAGCCCGATCTTCTCGGCAAAGCTTGCGGCAATGGGAGCCATGACGAGAACCGTCGCCGCGTTGTTGAGGAAAGGCGTTATTGCCATCGCGGCGGCGAGCATGAGCGCGAGCGCCCCCGCGCTCGGAAGATAGGCGGCGGCTCCGGACAGCCAGCCGGCGATCACTTCGCTTCCGCCCGTCTCTCTTAATGCCTCGCTCACCGGAATGAGGGCGCCGAGCATCACGAGGATCGGCCAGTCGATGGCGTCGTAGGCCTCCCGCAAGGTGAGGCTGTTGGCGAGCAGGAGGATCACCGCCGCTCCGAAGAAGGCGACCGTGACGGGAATGACATTGAACGCGAGCAGCGCCATGGCCATGCCGAGCACGGCGATCGGCACGAGGCTGCCGCGCCGGCCGATTCCGAGGTCGCGTTCGGCGAGTGGCAAGCAATGAAGCTCACCGAGCTTTTCCGGCATGGTCGCGAGGTTGCCCTGCAGTACCACGACGTCGCCGGCCTTCAGCTTCACGGAGCGGAGGCGGTGCGCGATACCGAGCCCGCGGCGGCTCACCGCGAGCAGATTGACGCCGTGCCGATCGTATAATTTGAGCTGCCCCACGGAATTGCCGACCAGCTCAGAGTCGGTGGTCACCACCGCCTCCATGATGCCGATCTCGTCAGACGGCGTATCGACGGCCTGAGTCTTTTTGTCCCGCGCGAGCTTCAGCTTTTCCAGTTTGACAAGTTGTTCGAGCGCGGCGGGCTCGCCTTGCAGGATGAGGATGTCGCCCGCTTTGATCCCCGTCTTTCCGCCTGGCGCGTAGCTGCGATGCAGGCCGCGATGCAGCGTGATGACATCGACCTCGCCTTCGCCGGCCGTCTCGAGCTCCCGCACGGTCATTTGAGCGGCGGGCGAGTCCTCCGGCACGACGACTTCCGTCGTGTAGGCTTCGAGATTGAAGGCGGCATCCATGCTCGCGACGCCCTTGCGGGGGGGGATAAGGCGCCATCCGAAAGCGAGAAAAGCGACGCCGAGAAGCGCGAGCGCCGCCCCGACCGGCGCGAAGTCGAACATTTTGAAGGACTCGCCAAGAATGCTCTCACGCATACGCGACACGACGATGTTTGGCGATGTCCCGACCAGCGTGATCGTGCCGCCAAGCAGCGCGCCGAAAGACATGGGCATGAGGAGGGAGGAGGGCGACGTGCCGGTACGGCGCGCCAGCTGAAACGCTACCGGCATCAGCATGGCAAGCGCGCCGATATTTTTGACGAAAGCAGAAAGCAGCGTGACGGCGCCCGATAGGGCGAGCACCTGCTGCGTCGGGGAGACGAGAAGCGATCCGAGCTGCCGCAGCGGGCGTTCGATCACGCCGGAGCGCGCGACTCCCGCGCTAACGAGAAGCGCCGAAGCGACGATGATCACGATATCGTCGCCAAATCCCTTGAACGCCTTTTCGGCGGGAACGATGCCGACGACAACCGCCGTGAGCAACGTGACGACAGCCACCAGGTCGTAGCGCCAACGCCCCCAGGCAAACAGCGCCATCATCCCGATGATGACCGCGAAGGAAAGTCCCTGCTCCGTGGTCATTGTGGATGAAGCCGGCGCTGAGTGAGAGACTTCCTAGCTATAAACGCCGTGGCAATGCTTGTACTTCTTGCCCGAGCCGCAAGGGCAGGCTGCGTTTCGCTGCACCTTGCCCCAGGTCGAGGGATCGGCCGGGTTCAGCCCGGCCGCGGCCGCCTTCCGCGCCCGCGCCGGTCTTGCAGCGCCGCCCCGTCCATCTCCGCCGGCGCCTGCCGGCTCGAGCGCATATTCGTCCTCGCCTGTGAGGGGGTCGAAATGGTGTACCTCCATCGGCGGGAGCTCGGGCGCCTCGAGCGGAGGAACCTCGTCCTGGTGCGCAAGCTCCACATGCATCAGCTGCCCGGTCACGGCCTCGCGCAAGCGTTCGAGCATGGTCTCGAACAGTTCGAAGGCCTCGCCCTTATACTCGTTCAGCGGATCGCGCTGCCCGTATCCGCGAAGGCCGATCACTTGGCGCAGATGTTCGAGCGTAACGAGGTGCTCTCGCCACAGATGGTCGACCGTCTGCAAGAGCACCGCACGCTCGATCTGCCGCATCACCTGCGGCCCAAGATCTGCGGCCTTCTTCGCGGCGCGTTCGTCAACCGCCTTGATCAGCCGCTCATGTATTTCTTCATCGGCGATGCCTTCTTCGGCTGCCCAATCCGCGACAGGCAGATCGAGATCGAAGATTGTATCGAGGTCCTCCTTTAGGCCGCCGACGTCCCACTGCTCGACAAATGCCTTTTCGGGAATGCGCTTCCTGACGATGTCGTCCACCACCTGATGGCGCATATCGGCGATGGTATCTCCGACATCGGCGTCGCTCATCAGATCGCGGCGCTGCTCGAAGATCGCCTTCCGCTGATCGTTCATCACATTGTCGAACTTCAGCAGGTTCTTGCGGATGTCGAAGTTTCGCGCCTCGACCTTACCTTGCGCCTTCTCCAGCGCCTTGTTGATCCAAGGATGGATGATCGCTTCATCCTCCTTCAGTCCCAGCGCCTGCAGCATCCCGTCCATGCGCTGTGACCCAAAAATGCGCATGAGGTCGTCTTCCAGAGACAGGAAGAAGCGCGAACGGCCCGGGTCCCCCTGGCGGCCGGAGCGGCCACGCAGCTGGTTGTCGATGCGCCGGCTTTCGTGGCGCTCCGTGCCAATCACATAGAGGCCGCCGGCATCGAGCGCCCGCTTCTTCTTTTCGGCGATGTCGGCGCGGATTTCTTCGCGCTTGCTGGCGATCTCGTCCTGCGTCGGCTCGCGGCCCTTTTCCTTCTGCTCCGCGATCCAGTCCTCGATCCGCATATCGGGATTGCCGCCGAGCTGAATGTCGGTGCCGCGACCCGCCATGTTGGTGGCGATTGTGACCGCGCCGGGCACGCCGGCCTGCGCGATGATATGCGCCTCTTGCTCGTGATAGCGGGCGTTCAGTACCTGGTGCGGGATTTTCTCTTTCTTGAGGAAGCCCGAGAGCGTCTCCGACTTCTCGATTGAGACGGTGCCGACCAGCATCGGCTGGCCGCGCGTCCGGGCTTCTTTGATCAGCTTGATGATCGCCCGATACTTCTCTTGCGCCGTCCGATAAACCTCGTCGTCTTCGTCGTCGCGGATCATCGGCATGTTCGTCGGCACCTCGAGCACGTCGAGGCCGTAAATGTCCATGAACTCGTCCGCTTCGGTGGCGGCGGTTCCGGTCATGCCGGCGAGCTTCCCGTACAGCCGGAAGTAGTTCTGGAACGTGATCGAAGCGAGGGTCTGGTTCTCCGGCTGGATCTGCACATGCTCCTTCGCCTCGAGCGCCTGATGCAGTCCTTCGGAATAGCGGCGGCCTTGCATCATGCGACCGGTGAACTCGTCGATGATGATCACCTCGTCGTTCTTGACGATATAATCGCGATCGCGCTGAAAAATCGTATGGGCACGCAGTGCCTGCTGCACATGGTGCACGACCGTGACGTTCTCGATGTCGTAGAGCGACTCGCCCTTTAGGAGGTCCGCCTCCTGGAGGAGCTGCTCGATTCGCTCATTTCCCGCTTCGGTCAGGGTCACGACGCGGGTCTTCTCGTCGAGCTCGTAGTCGCCCTTCTCCAGCTTCGGGATGAAGGTGTCGATCGTGTTGTAAAGCTCCGAACGGTCATCGAGAGGTCCGGAAATGATCAGCGGCGTGCGCGCCTCGTCAATGAGAATGGAGTCGACTTCGTCGACGATGGCAAAGTAGTGGCCCCGCTGGACCATCTCCGCCACCGTGTACTTCATATTGTCGCGCAGATAGTCGAAGCCGAATTCGTTGTTAGTGCCGTACGTCACATCGGCGGCATATTGAGCGCGGCGCTCGTCGTCGTTCAACTCGTGCACGATGCAGCCGATCGAAAGCCCGAGGAACTTGTAAATCGCGCCCATCCAGGCGGCATCGCGCTTGGCGAGGTAGTCGTTCACCGTCACGACATGGACGCCGCGCCCCGTGAGAGCATTGAGATAGACGGGAAGCGTGGCGACGAGCGTCTTTCCTTCGCCCGTCTTCATTTCCGAGATGCGTCCCTCATGCAGAACCATGCCGCCCACGAGCTGCACGTCGAAATGGCGCTGGCCGATGGTTCGCTTGGCGGCCTCGCGCACGGCGGCAAAGGCCTCCGGCAGCAATGCCTCGAGCGACGTTCCCGACCGGACGCGCTCGCGAAGGGTCTCGGTTCGAGCGCGCAGTTGCTCGTCGGAGAGCGTCTCGAGATCAGGCTCCAGCGCATTGATCTTGGCGACGAGCGGCTGGTACTTCTTGAGCTTGCGGTCGTTTGAGGTGCCGAAGACCTTGCTGGCCAGGGCGCCGAGAGAAAGCATGGGACTTTAGCCTCTTCGATGGAGCAGCCGGTTCGGGGGCGCAACTCTCGCTCCGACGAGCGAAAGCTTTGTGAAAGCTTCGAGCGCCGTCTCCTGTCGGGCCGTATAGAAGCCGCGGAAAACGACCAAATAATGCCAGCAAGACGCGCGCCGGTGAGACATAAGAGTGGCCGGATACCTTGTCAACGCGCGGCCCGGTCGTGGTGACTTTCCCACGCAGTGGCGTCGCGTCCGCTTGTTGAGGAGCCTCGCAAGCTCCACATGGGGTCGGCTCGCTGGGACGCGCCGGGCGGAAGCAGACTTTTAGGCCCTCGTCGTTGCCCTAGTGTTGAGTTGCGTCTATTCGGGCGACACTTAGTTTTTCCGGCAGAGGGTGCGGTTTGAAACCGGCTGTCTGCAACTTTATCCATCAATTCTAAGCAAAGTCCTGCCTCGTTTCTGCGAGCAACAGGACTCTAGTCATGTAAGCTCCATGACTTTTTTGTAATGATAAAGGCCCAATGTGGGCTTTTACTGCGCCGGACGTAAAACAAGTACTTGCAAGCGAGAGTCGGCGTAAGTATTGTCGCGCCGTTCTGGGCGTAAGGCGTGAGCCTTAACGCTAAAGAAAGGAACTCGCATGCGTGAACTGACTCAAAAAGAAATTCAGGCTGTGTCCGGCGGTGCCGATGGCCCGATCTATCTGGATGCAACCGGCCTCAACGTTCACCTCGTCTTTGGTCCGGTGCAGGAGCCGCTGGTGAAGGGTCTTCTCTCCAGCCTGCTCGGCATCAACACCAACACGGGTGACTCCGAGTTGAGGGTCCATCTCGGCGGCCCGGTGACCCCGGCTCCCGGAGCCTAGTTCTTAGACTGACTTTGAGGGGGCTCGCGCCGAATTGAAGCGCGAGCCCCTTTTTCTTTTCTGCTTCCACGCGATAAAAAGTTCTCATGTCTGATCTTTTCCGGCGGCAAGTCGTCGAGAACAGACGCGAGCGGTTGCTCGGCGTCGTCTCTCTCAACACGCCCGTCGCCACTTGGCTGTTCACCGGCATTTTCATTCTTATCGGCGTCGGCATCGTCGCGCTTCTCGCCTTTGCGCCTTACGACCGCAGCGTTCGCGTGATTGGCCGCCTCGTACCCGAACAGGGCCTCGTGCATGTCTATGCACTTGAGGCCGGCGTGGTCGAGGAAGTGAAGGTGCGGGAGGGGGACAACGTCGCCGCAGGCTCGCCCCTCATCCGCCTTAATAAGGAGCGGGGCCTGAAAGATGCCCGCGGAAACACCTCCGCGATCATCGAGGAGATCGACAAGCAAGAAGCGGAGTTGACGCGCAGGATCGAGTTGACGCAATCGCGCTTCAAGACCGAGCGGGAGGCGCTCGTGCGGCTTCGCGGCAATCTCCAACGTGAACTCGGGCCGCTGAAGCAACAACAGGACCGGCAAACACAGAGAACGGCGCTTATGAGCGCTCGTTTTGCGCAGACAACGACGCTTGCCGGCCGGGGCATCGTTTCGCAGGAAGAGAATCAGCGCCGCCAGGACGAGTTGCTCGCCCAGCAGCAGGTCAGCGACGAAATCGGCCGCCTCATCCTCGCCAATGAGCGCGAGATCGGCACCATCGAAAGCCGCGCCGGCCTGCTTCAATCGGAGGAGGAGCTCGCGCTTGCGGACATCCGTGCTCAGCTTTCCGGCGTGAGGCAGCGCCGCGTGGAGGCGGAGAGCCAGGGGCATGTCGTGATCGACGCTCCGGTTACGGGCCGGGTGGCGTCGGTGCAGGCAAGGCTCGGACAATCGGTCGGCCCCGAGAGCCTACAGATGATTCTCCTGCCGAAGGACTCGAAGCTTGAGGCCGAACTCTTCGTGCCGACACGCGCCGCCGGCTTCATCAGGCCCGGCCAGCATGTGAACCTGCTTTACGATGCGTTTCCCTATCAGAAATTCGGCGCCGCGCGCGGCGAGGTGAAGCAAGTCTCGAGTGCAATCATCAATCCGAGCGACCTCAATATCGGCGTGAGAATGGAGGAGCCGGTCTACCGCGTCATCGTCGATGTCAATAAGCAGACGATCAACGCTTACGGACAGGTCTTCTATTTGCAGTCCGGCATGACGCTGCAGGCCGATATCGTCGTCGAGCGCGTCATTCTCTGGGAGCTCCTCTTCGAGCCGCTGCTCGCAAGGATCCGCAAGACCTATTCGTAAGGTCAGCTCTTCGTAAGGGTCAGCTCCGGCGCGACCGCAAGTGGACGGCTGCGCAACAGGTGCAAATGCCCATGTGTCAGCGCGTAAACGATATGCGCGCGGCGCGTGAGTTCCGGCCGGTGAGCGACGACGACGCGCGTGATGTCCATATTGTCGATCATGTTCGCGAGCTCTTTCTCGGCGGCCTCGTCGAGATTGGCGGTACCTTCATCGAGGAAGAGAATGCTCGGATTGCGGTAGAGCGCCCGCGCCAGCAGGATTCTCTGGCGCTGGCCGCCGGAGAGTGCCGCGCCCATATCGCCGATGAAGCTCTGATAATTCATCGGCATTTCCATGATCTCGTCATGGATGAGCGCTCGCCGCGCACAATCGATGACGTGTCCCATGTCCACCTTCGGATCGAAGAAGGAGATGTTGTCGGCGATCGTTCCGGTGAACAGATAGTCATCTTGCATGACCGCGCCGCCGAACTTCCTCCACACCGCCGAACCGAGGGTCGGCAGCGGACGGCCGTCGATGCGGATCTCACCCGACTCGGGCGTGAGCAAGCCGAGCATCAGCTTGATGAGGGTGCTTTTGCCCGACCCGGAAGGGCCGACGACGGCGACGAAGGACCCCGGCTCGATGTCAACAGAGACATTGTCGACCACCGCGAGATCGGCCGGCCCGTAGCGAAAGGTAACGTTGTGTAGCGAGATATGTCCGCGGATGGGCGTCGGACTCTCCCACAGCATCTCGATGCTCGGCTCTTGCTCGGAATGGGCGATGTCGGCGAGGCGCTCAAGGTGCAGCCTCAGCATGCGTATTTCCATAAATTGCCCGAGAAGGCGCGTGACACTGTCCGAGAAGCTCTGCCGGTAGGAGACAAAGGCAAAGAGCATGCCGACTGTCAGCACGCCTCCGATGATGTTGACGGCTCCGAGATAGATAATCACCACAACTTGCAGCCCGAGGATCACCGATTCAAAGAGGCGGAAGACATTGCCCAGCAGACCAACTTTGATGCTCGTATTGACCACCTCGGTCGCGCGATTCCGCCACATGCCCTCGCGGACGACCTCTGCGTTGAACAGCTTCAGGGCTCGGATGCCGCGGATGGTCTCCATGACAAAGCTTTGCTCGACCGCCCGCGCCGCGATCTCTTCGTTCTGGAACTGCCGCATCAGCGGAAAGAACGCGAACTGGGCAATCGCGAGCAGCGCCGTCGTTCCGACGACGACGCCGGCCATTGCAAGGCTGTAAAAGCCCATCAGCACGAGCGTTAAGATGCTCATGATCCCATCGATAAAAATCGAGATCACGCCTGTTGTGAGAAGGCGCTCGATCGGCCTCACCGAGGAGAGCCTCGAGAGTAGGTCGCCGACGTGCCGTTTCTCGAAGTACTCCGTCTTCAGCCGGAGCAGGTGGCGGATGAAATTCCCCAGGATCTGAAAGCTCAGCTCCTGGCCCATATGCAGGAGCACCCAGGAGCGAAGCCATTGCACCGCGGCATTGGCGAGATACACGAACCCGAAGGAAAGGGCGAGAATGACCAAGAAGTCCTTGTCGAAGCGCGTGACAGCCTCGTCGATGACAAGCTGCAGATAGAACGGCAGGGTGAGCACCGTCATCTGCAGGAAGATCGACAGCGCAAGTACCTGCAGCGCGGCGCGCTGGAACCCGGTGATGCGGGTCCAAAGATCGGTCAGGCGTAAGCGCCGTGTCTCCACGATCGGGTCGAATGCCGCCGCCGGCGTGAGCTCGAGCGCGACCCCGGTAAAATGCTGATCGAGCGTGCCGCGGCTGATCTTGCGGCGGCCGCGTGCGGGATCGTCGATGAGCGCCGTCCGGGAGCCGATCTTCCGGAGCACGACGAAGTGGTTGAGGTCCCAATGCAGGACAGCCGGGAGGCGGATGCGGTCCAGCTCTTCCGGCTCAAGGCGCAGAGCGCGGCTGCTCAGGCCAAGGGCGCTTGCGACCGTAATCAGATTCGGCAGCGTCGAGCCCTTGAGCGACACGGAGAAGCGCTGCCGTAGGGTCGCGAGACTCAGATCGTGCCCGTGGGCGTTCGCGACCATTGCAAGGCACGCAAGACCGCATTCGGCCGCCTCCGACTGGAGGATGGCCCGATTACGTCGATTGAACGGTCCTGTGAGCATTCGACTATCCGCACCCGAGCCTGTTCACGAAACTACGCGCAAAGGGAGTTTTAGCGGAAGGAGAGCCTTAGGGCAGAGCTAATTTCCGATGCAAATGCCGCTCAGGAAGCCCTTGCGCTTCAGGCATCTTGCGCCAAGGGCCCGGCAGTCCACGTCGAACGTGCAGCTTCGGCCCCGCACGCCCTGCGAAACGAAGGGATCGAAGACCTTGTCCCCGCCGGCCTGACCACCGGACAGCCTGTCGATGCACTCCCCCTTATAGGTGACAGGGTCTCGGGAGCACCGGCTTCCGAGCGGGCATTCGGCGTCGAATACGCACGCCTTCGCCGGGGAGGCGAGTCCAATTGTAGCAATGGCGATACAAGCCAGCGCACCGGTGAGAAGGCTGCGATGTGCCCTGCGTCTCGGCGCGATGTCATGGGTTTCCGGGATCATGGCGACCGGGATGTAAGAGCGGCAACCGGGCGAGCAAGTCAAGATAGCTCGAGCGCCGACCAAACAGGGACCTTTCCCAATGAAGATCTGGCGGATCGCCATGCTTGGCAGGCGTCCTTGGCGGGTTTATGAAGCCCCCGGAGAGGCAGGGAACCCGCTATGGCGAACCGTGCTGGCGGGGCAAAGGAGGATCACTCCGTGCAGAATTGGCAACTCATGCTGCTTGCCGCGGCCATGCTTGGCTTCGTCCCTTCTCCGGCTCCCGCGGAAGATCGGGTGGTGGCGCAGGTCAACGGCGTGGACATCAAGAACTCCGATCTCGACTTTGCGGCCACCGAAGTCGGTCCTCAGCTCTCGGCCTTTCCTCCCGAGCAGCGCCGCATGATGCTTCTCCAATTCGTCATCGAGAACGAGCTGATGGCAGGAGCTGCGGTGAAGGACGGTCTCGACAGCGGCCAAAGCTTCGAGGACAGGCTCAAATATCACCGGCGACGGTCCCTCCGCGACGCCTATTACGACAAGACCGTGCGCGGTGGGGTCTCCGATGCAGAAGCCAAGAAGGTTTACGACGAGAAGGTCGGCGGCCTGAAACCCGAAGAGGAGATTCACGCCCGCCACATTCTCGTGAAAACAGAGCAGGAGGCGAAGGACATCGCCGAGCGCTTGAAGAAGGGTGAGGACTTCGCCGCTCTCGCCAAGGAGAAGTCACAGGATGCCGGCGCCGAAGGAGGCGACCTGGGCTTCTTCACGCGTGGTCAGATGATCAAGCCGTTCGAAGAGGCCGCCTTCAAGCTCGAGGTCGGAAAGATCTCCGATCCCGTGCAGACGCAGTTCGGGTGGCACGTCATCAAGGTGGAAGAGAAGCGCACGCGTCCGCTGCCGAGCTTCGACGAGGTGAAGGAGACGATCTACAATCAGCTGACGCAGCAAAAGGCGACGCAGACGTTGCGCGATCTCCAAGGCGCTGCGAAGATCGAGATCGTCGATCCGGATATCAAAAAGTCCATGGAGGACCTCGGGCCGAAGCGCGAGGCGCCGCCGCAGAGCGGCACCGAACCCCCCGGCGGGGCCCAGCAAAAACCCTAACCCATCTCTCGGGTCACCCCGCTTACATGGCCAAGGTCTCACCTTTCGCGCCAAAGGAGCTGCCGCGGCTCCCGGCTATCGACGGCGTCCGCTTTGCCGCCTGCGCCGCCGGGATCCGCTATCCCGGTCGGACCGATCTGCTTCTGGCGGTCTTCGATCCGGGCACGGCGGTTGCCGGCCTCTTGACCCAATCGAAAACCGCGTCCGCCCCGGTCGAATGGTGCCGCACGCACCTGCCGCACGGCATGGCGCGCGCGCTCGTTGTGAATTCCGGCAATGCGAACGCCTTCACCGGCCGCCGGGGAACCGAGACGGTGCGCCGCACGGCCGAAGCCGCGACCAAGGCGGCGGACTGTCTCGAGGCGGATGTCTACATCGCTTCAACCGGCGTGATCGGTGAGCCCCTCGATTCCGAGAAGATCACGGCTCGCCTTGGAGAGCTTGCCGCCAAGGCGGAGGCTGACGCCTTCGAGGACGCCGCCCTGGCCATCATGACCACAGATACCTACCCGAAGCTCGCGACGCGCAAGGCGGAAATCGGCGGCGTGCCGGTGACCATCAACGGGATCGCCAAGGGGGCCGGCATGATCGCTCCGGACATGGCGACCATGCTTGCCTTCCTCTTCACTGACGCTCCGATAGAGGCTGCCGTGTTGCGTCAGATGCTGCCGCACTCCGCCGAGGATACGTTCAATGCCGTCACGATTGATGGTGATACTTCGACGAGCGACACGCTTCTCCTCTTCGCCACGGGCGCGGCCGCTACGCGGGGAGCTCCGCGCATCGGCCTTGCCGGCGATCCAAGACTTGAGGAGTTTCGCGCCGTCCTCGCCGACCTGATGGGGGATCTCGCAAAGCAAATCGCCAAAGACGGCGAGGGCGCGACCAAATTCGTCACGGTGCGTGCGACCGGCGCCGAAAGCAAATCCGCCGCGAAGAGGATCGCGCAGTCGATTGCCAATTCCCCGCTGGTGAAGACGGCGATTGCCGGGGAGGACCCAAATTGGGGCCGCATCGTCATGGCCGTCGGCAAATCCGGCGAAGCGGCCGACCGCGATCGGCTGTCGATCTGGCTTGGCGACATTCAGGTTGCGAAAGATGGAGGGGTGGCGCCCGATTACCGGGAAGGGATCGGAGCCGCGTATATGAAGAATGCCGAGATCGCCGTTACCGTCGATGTTGGCATTGGAACTGCATCCGCCACCGTGTGGACCTGCGACCTGACCGCGGAGTATGTCGCCATCAATGCCGACTACCGGTCGTGACCGCTGAGGGGCCTGCCCAATCGCCGCTGCTTCTCGTCGTCGCTTGCGTGCTCCTCGATCGAAGCGGCAATATCCTCATCACCAAGCGTCCGCCGGGCCGTTCCCTCGCCGGCCTTTGGGAGTTTCCGGGCGGGAAGATCGAGCCGAACGAGCTGCCGGAGCGCGCGCTTGTGCGGGAGCTTTCGGAGGAACTCGGGATCGAGGTCGCCGTCACGAACCTCGAGCCGCTCACTTTTGCAAGCCACGCTTATCCGAACTTTCATTTGCTGATGCCGGTTTTCCTCTGCCGCAGCTGGCGGGGAGAGACCGTGGCACATGAAGGCCAGGAGCTTGCTTGGGTTCGGCCGGCCGAGCTATCGGCCTATGTCATGCCGCCCGCGGACGAGCCGCTGAAAGTCGCGCTCCCTCGCCTGCTCGAAGCGATCGCCCCGGCGGCGAAGGCGGGCACTGCGTAACCGCGATTATTTGGACTTTGGCTTCGCCGGGAATCCCTCCTTGTCGCCGGCCGGAATTTCGTTCGTGCCGAGAGCGTCGGCGAGCCGCCGTTTGGCGCTTCCCGGAGGAAGCGGCTTCTGCTGACTCGCATGCGGGGCCCAGCCGCTCAGATAGACGAACTCGAATGTCGCGACGATCCTGCCATCCTCAGTCCCATGCCGTTCGCGATAAATCGCCTCGGCGCGGTTTAAGGTGCGGCGTGACAGCGGCCCTCGCTTGCGCGAAGCGAGCACGTTGCCTCCGCCGAGCGCCCTGATCTCCTGCATCAGGTCCCGCGGGCTCGGATAGCTGACGCGCAGCATCTCGGCGTCGCTTACCGGAAGCGCAAACCCGGCTCGCTGTAGCAGCGCGCCGTAATCGCGCACATCGGCAAACGGCGCGACGCGCGGACTCGCGCCACCGGTCTCCTCGGCTTCCGCCTCAAGCAGCGCATGCCGCAGCTCGGCGAGCGATCGGCCACCGAGGGCGGCACCCATGAAGAGGCCGTCAGGGCGCAGCGCGCGGCGGATCTGGATTAGTGCGCCGGGAAGATCGTTGACGCGGTGAAGCGCAAGCCCCGAGACGACAAGGCTGAGGCTTCCCTCCTTCAGCGGCAGGAGATCCTCGTCGCAGACAAAGGCAGGCCGCGGGCAGAGCGCCGCGAGCTTCGGCGCGCTTTCGGCATAGATCGTCGCCCCGACCCGCGGGAGCTTCGCGATGGCGCGGCCGAGCGTCCCGTCATAGGCGCCAAGATCGAGCGCCAGGGGAAAGTCTCGCAAGATGGCGCCGAGCCGGTCGGCAATCTCAGCCGCAACGTGACCCAGCAGAAAATCGTGCGCGGCGATCTCCCCGGCGAAACGATCGCGCCGTTTCCGCAGGAGCGAGCGGTCGAATAGTTCAAGCTCCGCGTTCATTTTCGCGGGTCTCTCCTCTTTCACCTCAAACAGCCTTATCATTCTTGTCCACGATGGTTGGAGACATAAGCCTGGAACGCGCAGAAGATGCGCCTCGCACCGGCCCGGGAAGGGTAGGGCTCGGCCGCGTTGCGAATCTCCTGGTCGATCTTCTGCTGCCGCCGGTTTGTGTCCTCTGCCGGAAACCTACCTTCGGTCACGGGCTCCTCTGCGGCGCATGCTGGCGCCGCATCGACTTTATCGCGCCGCCTCTCTGCGCTCGGCTGGGCGTGCCGCTTCCTTATGAGACCGGCGAACCGGCCGTCTCGGCCGCGGCGATAACCGACCCTCCGATCTACGACCGGGCGCGTGCCGTGGCACGCTACTCCGCCGGCATGCGCGATCTGATCCATGCCTTCAAATATGGGGATCGGCATGAAGGCGTGGCGCTATTCGGATGCTGGCTTGCTACGGCGGGCGCCGAACTCCTCGCCGATGCCGATCTCATTGTTCCGGTCCCGCTCTACCGCTCACGCCTTTGGTCGAGGCGGTTCAACCAATCGGCCGTGCTTGCCAAGGCCGTCGGGAAATGCACCGGCGTTCCGGTGGATTGCTTCCTCGTCGCCCGGGTGAAACGCACGCAAAGCCAGGTCGGGCTCTCAGCGAAGGAACGGCGGCGGAATGTGGCGGGAGCTTTCCGCGTGATCGGGGACCGAACCGCCCTTCGCGGCAAACGTATCGTCGTGGTGGACGATGTCGTCACCACGGGAGCGACGGCCGATGCCTGCGCGCGTGTGCTGAAACGGGCGGGCGCCGCGCGAGTGGATATGCTTGCGCTGGCGCGGGCAATGGAGACTTCCGGTCTGCCTCTCTAAGTTGCTCCTGGTGTGCATCCGCCGCGGGGACTACATATCGGCCAAAAGCAGTGGAACTGTCGCAGGCTTAGAATGTCGAGAATCGTGCTCTATACGACCCCTTTTTGCGGCTTTTGCCATGCCGCAAAGCGCTTGCTCGCGCGGAAGGGCCAGGAGTTCATCGAGATCGATGTGAGCGGCGATCCGGAAAAGCGGGAGGAGATGGTGGCGCGCGCGCTTGGCGGCCGCACGGTCCCGCAGATCTTCATCGATGGCCGTCATATCGGCGGCTATGACGAGCTCGCCGCACTTGAGCGCGACGCGAAGCTCGATGTGCTGCTTGCCGAGAGCACCGTCGCGGAGACCTCGGGACAATGACAAAGAGCCCCACAGCTCGCATTGCTCTCGTCCAGCTTCGCTCGGGGCGCGCGATCGAACCCAACATGGAGATTGCCGAAACGCTCATCCGGCAAGCGGCGGCCGCCGGAGCACAATATATGCAGACGCCCGAAAACACGGCGTTGATGGAGCTCGAGCCCGAGCGGCTCCTTGCCGAGGTTCAAGCCGAGGAGGCGTGCTCACCGCTCAAGCGGCTGCAGGCGCTTGCGGGCGAACTCGGCATTTGGCTGCATGTCGGCTCGCTCGGCATCAAGCTCGATCCTTCGCGCGTAGCCAACCGGTCCTATCTCATCGGTCCGGACGGAGCGATCGTCGCGCGCTATGACAAATTGCATCTCTTCGATGTCGATCTTGCGAGCGGCGAGAGCTATCGCGAGTCACGTCACTACCGGCCCGGCCTTAGGGCGGTGCTCGCTGTCCTTCCGTTCGGCAGACTTGGCCTTTCCATCTGCTACGATTTGCGCTTCCCCGCGCTCTACCGTGCACTTGCCCTGGCTGGGGCCGAGCTCATCGCGATTCCCTCGGCTTTCACAAAGCAGACGGGCGAGGCGCATTGGCATGTGCTTTTGCGCGCGCGGGCGATCGAAACCGGGTGCTATGTGCTTGCTGCCGCGCAAGGAGGCTTGCACGAGAATGGCCGCAGGACCTTCGGGCACAGCATGATTGTGTCTCCCTGGGGCGAGATCCTCGCGGAGGCCGGTGAGGACCCGCAGGTTCTCCTTGCCGATATCGACCCAGCGCTTTGTGCCGAAGTGCGTGCAAAGATTCCCTCGCTCCGGCACGGCCGCGACTTCGACATCGAAATCGCCAACCCCGCGACGCCTCTGCCTTCGGAACAAAGGGAAGCGTCATGATCCGTTACACGTTGTCCTGCTCGGAAGGGCACGAGTTCGAGGGGTGGTTCCGTTCGTCGGAGGGATTCGATCGGCAGGCCGAGGCCAAAGAGGTGCGCTGCCCCACTTGCGGCGGCAGGAGCGTCAGGAAGGTGCCCATGGCACCGAATGTGGCAAGGCGCCGGCCGGAAGCTGGCCAAAGGACAAACGAGCGGCGCAAGACCTACGCCATGCTGCGCGAGATTCGGGAGAAACTGACGGCGAATTCCGAAGATGTGGGGCCTCGCTTCCCCGAGGAGGCACGGAAGATTCATTATGAGGAGGTGCAACCCCGCGGCATCCATGGCGAGGCGAGCGTCGAAGAAGCCCGCGATCTCGAGGAGGAGGGAATCGCCCTTTGGCCGTTACCGCGGCTTCCTGAAGACGGCAATTGACCGCCCTTCGCCGCCGGACGCGCCTCGTCCTCGCGGTAAACTTATCGTTGGGAACTGCCCCGTTGCCGCCCAGTTGCATTAGTATTGTTGCTCGCCGAGTGTCCGTTTTCTCCCTAGCCAAGGGTCGTTGCATGCGTTTCACCGCTCTCCCACGACATGCCAAGCGCCTTAGCGGGCTGTGCGTCTTACCGCTTTTGGCGCTTGTGTTCCTCTCGCCGGCCGCGGCCGAGCCGAGCACGGAACCTCCCAGCGCGCAGAACAGTGGGAGCGCCCCGGGCACCGAGACGGAGCCGAACTCGAGCCCTTCCGGCTCGCAAAGTAGTGAAAGCGGGAGCGCCCCGAGCGCCGATCCGAAGCCGAGCACGCAACCTCCCAGTGCGCAGAATAGTGGGAGCGCCCCGAGCGCCGGGGCCGCCAGCCCTCCAACACAGAGTGGCGGCGGGGCCCCGAGTGCCGAAGCCGAACCCAAGTCCGCGCCCAATCCCGATCCTCAACCATCGGAAAATAGCGGCACCTCGTCGAGCGCTGGGGCGACGACCAATCCCTCACCCGCGCAACCCAAAGCGGGCGCCCCCGCGACGCCGCAATCCGGGTCCGCGTCTGCAAAGCCAGGTTCAGAGCCTCCCGCCAAGCAGCCCGGTTCGCAGATCCTGGTCAATATCGACAAGGCGCAGCAGGAGATGACCGTCTTCATCGACGGCATCGAGCACTACAGCTGGCCGATCTCCACCGGAAGACGAGGATATTCGACGCCGTCGGGGTCCTATACCGCCTCGTCCATGAACGACATCTGGTACAGCAAGGAGTGGGACAACGCTCCGATGTACAATGCCATCTTCTTCACGAAGAAGGGCCATGCCATCCACGGCACCGATGAAGAGAAGTTTCTCGGCAAGCCTGCCTCGCATGGCTGCGTCCGCGTTTCGCGCGCCAACGCCAAGACGTTGTTTGCTCTCGTCAAAACGAATGGCCTGAGCAACACGCAGGTGGTCCTGACCGGGACGACGCCGGGTGGCGAGGCGAAAGTGGCGAAGAGACCTGTCGACCCCCGCTATGGAGAGGCAGATCCCTGGTTCGGGCCGGGACAAGGCTACTTTTTCCCACCGGGATATGAGCGGCCGCGTCCGGGGTATGATCGGCCGCCGCCGCGTCGGAGAGGCCTTTTTGGCGGGTGGTTTCGACGAGATGACCGTCCGCGGGATTATTACGGCGGCTCCCGCCGCTATTACCCGCCTTATTAGGGTCGCAGCGACGCGTCCTCAGCTTCGGACGGCGGTGGCGAAATAGTTCACGTCCGTGTCGCGGCCGAGCCGCCATTCATCGGCGAAGGGATCGTATATCAGGCCTGTCGTGTCGGTCAGCTTCAGGCCGGCGCGGGCCAATCCCGAGCGCAATTCTTCCGGTGTGACAAAGCGGTTCCATTGATGGGTGCCGACAGGGAGCCAGCGGAGGATGTATTCCGCCCCGACGATCGCAAGGGCAAAGGACTTGAGCGTGCGGTTCAGCGTCGAAAGGATGAGAAGCCCGTTCGGCTTCAGCAGATCCGCGGCCGTCTTCAGGAAAGCCGGGACGTCCGGCACGTGCTCCACCACTTCGAGAAGCAGCACGCAATCGTAAGTCTCGCCCCGAGACGCCAGCTCTTCGGCGGTCGCCGCCTCGTACCTTATCTTTAGATCGCCGGCTTCGGCATGCGCCTTTGCCGCGGCGATGGCATCCTCGCCCGGATCGATGCCGGTCGCCTGAGCACCGAGTCGCGCCAGAGGCTCGCAGACAAGGCCGCCGCCGCAGCCGATGTCGAGGATCTGCAACCCGGCTAGACTGCTGCGCTCTCTTGCATCGCGGCCGAAGTGCCGGCACAGGCGGTCGCGGATGTAAATGAGCCTTGTGGGATTGATCCGATGCAGCGGCCTGAACGGACCGTCCTCATCCCACCAGGAGCCGCCGAGCCGCGCGAAGCGCTCCACCTCGCCGCGATCGAGTGTCGATGAGCTCTCCGGGGCAGCCATAGATGCATTGGCAGAGCGCGCCGCGGTGCTGTCAACCCTCGTCCAAGGCTTACCCGAGGTTGCGGCACATGCTGGCTCTGGCTAATAAGGCCGCACTTTGCGGCCGGTTTCCCGAACGGAGCCGGCCATCGTCTTGCTGTTGCCAGACTTTCGGTCTGCGCCATCGGGGAGGGCGGGTTGGCCCTTTTGGTTCTGAAATTCGGCGGCACGTCAGTCGCCGACATCGATCGCATCCGCAACGTCGCCCAGCACGTGAAGCGCGAGGTCGATGCTGGGCATTTCTGCGCTGTGGTCGTGTCGGCGATGGCCGGCGCCACCAACCAGCTGGTGGCCTGGGTCGAGGACGCCTGGGGCTACAAGCAGCGCCGCGCCGAGAACAACGGCGCTGAGATTTCCGCCGCCTATGATGCGCGCGAATATGACGCCGTGGTCGCATCAGGGGAGCAGGTGACGTCCGGGCTGCTGGCCATCGTGCTGCAGTCCATGGGCATTCCGGCGCGCTCCTGGCAGGGCTGGCAGATCCCGGTTGTCACCGACGGGGCACACCGGGCCGCCCGCATTGCCGGCATTCCGGTGGATGGTTTGAAGAAGAGTCTCCTCCAAGGCGACGTCGCCGTCGTTGCCGGCTTCCAGGGCCTCGGGCCAGACAACCGTGTCAGCACCTTGGGACGCGGCGGATCGGACACGAGCGCGGTCGCGCTTGCCGCCGCCCTGAATGCCGACCGCTGCGACATCTATACCGACGTGGACGGCGTCTACACGACGGATCCGCGCATCGTGCCGAAAGCGCATCGCCTTGACAGGATCTCCTACGAAGAGATGCTGGAAATGGCCTCGCAAGGGTCGAAGGTGCTGCAGACCCGCTCGGTCGAGCTCGCCATGCAGCGGGGGGTGAAGGTGCTCGTGCGGTCGAGCTTCGAGCCGCCGGACTCGCCTCGTGCCGGAGACGCCGGAGCTTGCGGAACATTTGTTTGCGATGAGGATGAGATCGTGGAGCAACATGTCGTCAGTGGAATCGCTTATGCGCGCGACGAAGCTAAGGTGACGCTGCTCAAGGTGGCCGACAAGCCCGGGGTGGCTGCGGGGGTGTTCGGCCCGCTCTCCGAGGCCAACATCAATGTGGACATGATCGTGCAGAACGTCTCGGAGGACGGCTACACCGATCTCACCTTCACCGTGCAGAACGCAGATTACGACCGCGCCGTCGAGGTACTGAAAAAGGCGCGGGATGAGATCGGCTTCGCCGATCTGCGCGGTTCCACCGATATTGCCAAGGTCTCCGCTATCGGCGTGGGTATGCGCAGCCATGCCGGCGTGGCCGCCCAGATGTTCAAGGCGCTGGCCGAGAAAGGCATCAACATCGAGGCGATCTCGACCTCCGAGATCAAGATCAGCGTGCTGATCGATGCGGCCTATGCCGAGCTTGCCGTTCGGACCCTTCATACCCTGTTCGGGCTGGACAGCCGCTAAAACGCCGGCGGCGACCACCAGCCTTTCTAAAGCTCGGTTTCGCGGCTAAATCGGCCGCGAGGAGCGGGTCATGCCAACTGTCGGCTCTGTCGGGGCCCCAAGATTGCTGCTTCGCCGCTTGCGCGAGGTCATGGCCGAGCGCGAGAGCGCCCAAATTCGCCTTAACAAGGTGGTGGTGCTGATCGCCTCGAACATGGTGGCCGAGGTTTGCTCCATCTATCTCCGCCGCCGCGACGGTTCGCTCGAATTGTTTGCAACCGAAGGATTGAACCCCGCCGCCGTGCACACCACGCATCTTCGGCGCGGCGAGGGCCTCGTCGGCCTCATCGCCGAACAGGCCGAGCCGATGCAGTTCGCCGACGCGCAAACTCATCCCGCCTTCGCCTACCGTCCGGAGACAGGGGAGGAGATCTACCACTCCTTCCTTGGCGTGCCGATCCTGCGCGGCGGGCACACGAGTGGCGTGCTGACCGTGCAGAACCGTGCCCAACGCCACTACAGCGACGAAGAGGTGGAGGCACTTCAGACGACGGCGATGGTCATTGCCGAGATGATGGCCTCGAGCGGTCTCGTCAATGACGAGACGGCGACGGATACGCGACGCGACCAGAGCGGGCGTTTCGCCGGAGTATCGATCTCGGAAGGCGTTGCGCTCGGCCATGTGGTTCTGCACGAGCCGCGCATCGTCATTACCAAACTCATCGCTGAGGACGTGGAGTTCGAGCGGCGAAGGCTTGCACAAGCCATCGACGAGCTGACCGGCATGATCGACAGCATGCTCGATCGCGGTGACATGGCGCGCGCGGGCGAGCACCGTGAAGTGCTGGAAGCCTTCCGCATGTTCGCGCATGACCGGGGCTGGCGGCGCCGGCTCGACGAGGCGCTTTCCACGGGTCTCACGGCGGAGGCGGCCGTTCAGCGCGTCCGCAACGACACAAGGGCGCGCATGCTGCGGCAGATCGATCCTTATGCGCGCGAGCGCCTGCACGACATCGACGACCTCTCGAACCGGCTCCTTCGCGTGCTCGCCGGGGGCGTCGGCACGGCCGCCTCAGGCAGCTTGCCGCAAGACGCGATTCTGATCGCCCGAACTATGGGCCCGGCGGAGCTGCTCGATTACGACCGGCAGCGCCTGCGCGGCCTTGTCCTGGAGGAAGGGAGCGCCGCGAGTCATGTCGCCATCGTGGCGCGCGCCCTCGGCATTGCCGCGATCAGCCAAGCGAAGGGGGTGCTTGAGGCCGTTGAACCGGGAGAAGCGGCGATCGTCGATGCCGAGGGAGGGGAACTGCATGTCAGACCCACCCCCGAAGTGGTCGCCGCCTATTCCGACAAGGTGCGTTTCCGGGCACGAAAGCAGGCGCAGTATGCGGCCCTTCGCACGGTGCCCGCCGTTACGCTAGACGGGCAGCGCATCTCGCTCAATATCAATGCAGGCCTCCTGTTCGACCTGCCGCATCTCGATCAATCCGGCGCGGACGGCATCGGCCTCTTCCGCACCGAGCTGCAATTCATGATCGCCTCGACCTTTCCGCGGCTGGAGCAGCAGACGCGCATCTACAAGAGCATTCTCGATGCGTCCGGCGATAGGCCGGTGGTGTTTCGCTCGCTCGATGTCGGCGGCGACAAGATCCTTCCTTATTTCCGCGCCGCCAAGGAGGAGAATCCCGCGCTCGGCTGGCGGGCCATCCGGATGGCGCTCGACAAGCCCGCGCTCTTCCGCACGCAGATGCGCGCGCTGCTTCGCGCATCGCAAGGGCGGGAGCTGCGCATCATGCTGCCGATGATCGCTGACGTGGCCGAGTTTCGGGCGGCGCGTTCCCTGATCGACAGGGAGCTGCTCATGTTGAAGCGCCACGGACGGCCGGAGCCGAAACGCCTCCTAATTGGCGCCATGATCGAGGTGCCGGCGATCCTCTACCAGCTCGACCGCCTGCTGCCGCTTGCCGATTTTGCGTCGGTCGGTTCGAATGATCTCATGCAGTTCTTGTTCGCCACCGACCGCGGCAACATGCTCGTCGCCGACCGCTTTGATTCTCTCAATCCCGCGGGGCTGATGGCGCTTCGCACCATTGTCGAGGCGGCGGACAAGCACAACGTCCCGCTCAATCTCTGCGGCGAAATGGCGGGGAAGCCGATCGAGGCCATGACCTTGATCGGCCTCGGCTTGCGCTCGATATCTATGGCGCCGGCCTCTGTCGGCCCGGTAAAGGCCATGGTGCTGTCGCTTGATGCCGGTGACCTCTGGTCGCGGCTCAAGGAAATGCTGGTGAGCGGGGCGACCTCGCTTCGCGATGATTTGAAGGCCTATGCCGCCGAGAAAGGCGTGCAAATCTAAGGCCATGGCGCGAACGGCAGGGGTTTCATAGACGTTTGATAGGCTTGCAAAGCGCAAGCCGATGGGCTTGTGTGAGGCGAGTGATAAGGACCACAAGGGATCGGCCCCGCGATGGCATCCTCGCCGCAGCCAGCGCCGGGCAACGCGCTTCCGGCGGCGCAAAGCGGAGGCCGCCTACACATTCACGGGATTCGAGAAATGCCAGCCGGCTATGACGCTGAGGTGGCCGAATTATTTCGGGACTTCCGTGCCGCGAGCGGTTTGTCCGAGGCGGACCTTGCCGCGCAGCTTGCCACTCGCCTCGACGTGATCCAGGCGCTCGAGAACGGTGCCCTTTACGCTCTTCCGTCTTGGACGGAAACCTGCCGCGTCGTGACCGCTTACGGAATGCTGCTCAATTTGGACGTGCGTCCTCTCTTGCAGCGCATCTACGCCCAAGTTGAGGGCGGCGCTCCCGGCCCGGCGCCGAGGCCGCAGCCTGACCGGCCGTTCATGCCTCAGTCGCAGAACGGCGCCCGGCCGCCCGGCAACCAGTGGTCTTCGGCGCCCTTCAATCAGGCTGCGCCGAGCAAAGCGCCGCCGCCCGGGCGGTCGCCATCGCCATTTGGTCTCGACAACTCCGCAGGAAACCAACCGCGGCGCGAGAGAGCGGCGCCGTTCTCGCCTCCCTTCAATGAGCCGGTGCCAAATCAGCCGCGGCACGAGAAAGCTTCTCCTTTCGGGCTGCCTTTCGATGAGCCGGCACAGAGTGAGCAGCCGCCGCAGAGGCCGTCGCCGTTCGAGCCGTTCCAAGCTCCGAAGGGATCGGCGCCGCCGCTTGGACGATGGGGTGGGGCACCGGCGACGCAGCAGCCGAGGAATGCACCCTCATCGCCGCCATTGTCTCAGCCGTCATTTAAATCGGAAGCGAAACCCGCTCCTTTCTCGCAGCCATCCTTTGCTCAGGAAGCGAAGCAGAAGCCTTCACCTTTTTCCCGGCCGGGGCTGCCAACGGAATCAAAGCCGGTGGCGCAGCCCTCCTTGGACCTAGTCTCGAAAGCTGCGGCCCGTGCGAAGGCCAAGACCACTGCAGCGACCGCAAGCAGTAAGGAGAAGAGCAAGCCACGCCGAGGCTTGCTGAAATGGGGAATTGCCGCCCTCATTGCCTCCGCGGCCGTTCTCGGCCTATGGATCGTTCTCTCGAAGCCAGGCCTCCTCGGGATGCCCGGTTCAAAACCGGTGGAGCAAGGGGCGACCCAGGAGCAGGGGCCGCCGCCTCCTCCGGCACAGGACGGGCCGGATCCGCGCAGCCGCAAGGCCGACCGGCTTCCCAGTCCCTAGCGTCTAAAGCTACCTCGCAGACATGACGACGATTCCCGTTGAGAAGCTCGACAAGCTTGTCGCCCGTTGGCAGGCCGTGCAGAGCGCGCTCGCCGCCGGCGCCGACCAGGAGAGCTTCGTGCGCCTCTCGCGCGAATTCGCCGAGCTCGATCCGATCGTCTCGACCATCAACGCGCTTCGCTCGTCGCTACGCGAGCGCGGGGATCTGCAACAATTGATCGACGATCCTGCCTCTGAAACTGAAATGTCCGCGCTCGCAGAGGAGGAGCTCGGCTCGCTCGATCAGAAGATCGAGACCCTCGAGCATGAGCTGAAAGTTCTGCTCCTGCCGAAGGACGCCGCCGACGAGAAGAGCGCCATCCTGGAATTGCGCGCCGGAACCGGCGGAGAGGAGGCGGCGCTGTTCGCCGGAGATCTCTTCCGCATGTATCAACGCTACGCCGATACGCATGGCTGGAAGGTCAACATCCTTTCAGCGAGCGAGTCGGCGACCGGCGGCTATAAGGAAATTATCGCCAATATTGCGGGAAAGGGCGTCTTCTCCCGCCTCAAATTCGAATCCGGCGTCCATCGCGTGCAGCGCGTTCCGGAGACGGAGGCGCAAGGCCGTATCCACACCTCTGCCGCCACCGTCGCGGTGCTGCCTGAGGCGGAGGAGGTCGACATCAAAATCGACGAGAGGGAACTTCGGATCGACGTGTTCCGCGCAAGCGGGCCAGGCGGCCAGTCGGTGAACACGACCGATAGCGCGGTGCGCATCACACATCTTCCGACCGGCATCGTCGTCAGCCAGCAAGACGAGAAATCGCAGCATAAGAATAAGGCCAAGGCGATGAAGGTGCTGCGGGCACGGCTCTACGAGCTCGAGCGATCGAAGCTCGAGGCGGAGCGGGCCGCGGACCGGCGTAGCCAGATCGGCTCCGGCGATCGCTCGCAGCGCATTCGCACTTACAATTTCCCGCAAGGCCGCGTCACAGACCACCGCATCGGGCTCACGCTGCACAAGCTCGATCTCGTGCTGGAGGGTGAAGCGCTCGACGAAATCATCGATGCCCTCGTCACCGAGCACCAAGCCAGCCAGCTCGCCGCCATGCAGGAAGAGGCCCATGTCTGAGTCTCTGGCTTCCGGCAGGCTGCGCGACGCCTTGGCCGCAGCGGCGCAGAGATTGCGGAATGCAGGCGTCGATACACCGGAGCTCGATGCGCGGCTGCTTCTCTGCTATTCCGCCGGGCTCACGCAGGAAGCGCTCGTCGCGTCAGGCGCGGCGCCGCTTTCACCGGAGGCCGCCGAACGGCTCGACTCTTATCTCGACCGCCGTCTCAAGGGTGAGCCGGTCTCGCGCATCCTCGGCTTCCGCGAATTTTATGGCCGGTCGTTCCAGATCGACAAAAACACGCTCGATCCGCGTCCCGACAGCGAGGCGCTCATCGATGCGGCGCTTTCCGAGATCGACCGTCACGGCTGGCGCGACAGGCCTCTGCGCATTCTCGATCTCGGCACCGGCAGCGGAATCCTCCTCGTCACGCTTCTCGCGGAGCTGCCACGAGCAATCGGCGTCGGCCTCGATTTGTCGCTTCCGGCCTTGCAAATGGCGAGGGAGAATGCGGAAGCGCTCGGGGTCGGCGCACGCGCGCAATTCGTCGCCTCGGATTGGCTCGAGGCGATCGGCGGGAGCTTCGACGTCATCGTCGCAAATCCGCCTTACCTCGCCAGGGAAGAGTTTCAGAACCTGTCTCTGGAAGTTTCGGCCCACGATCCCCATCTTGCTCTTGACGGCGGCGAAGATGGCCTCGACCCCTATCGTCGTTTTGCCTCTCGCGCCGCAGCGGCGCTGCAGCCGTTCGGTGTTCTCCTTGCTGAAATCGGGCTGTCGCAGGCTGAGGCTGTCTCGAAGATTTTTGCGCATTCCGGTCTCGCAATTGATGAGAGCCGAGGCCTCCGGCGGGATCTTGCGGGGCGCCCGCGCGTTGTAATTGCTCAGAACCTCTTTGGGCCCGGTGCGGCGAGTGAAAGCGCGAATGTCGCAGTCCGAAAATGGGGCTTGGAAAGTCGAGCCGATCAAGCTAGGGTCAGTATCAACGAATTGAATATTCTCGGCCATTGGCGTTAAGAGCGCTGGCCGGTTGCGGACGGCAACAAGAGCGATTTCATTTGAACCTCGACTGATCGGCGGCGTGCCTCTCGGGACGTTCAGATGACGCTCAATCGCCCATACCTATTCGAGCTGGCCGGCGGCTTTTCGTTCTGCTGGTTCGCCACTTAGAGACAGCGTCACGCCGAAGGTGACGCTTCATCCGCGGGGAAAATGCGGGTGCGCTCAGCGCGGAGAGTCTCGCGGGCGCGAGGGCAAATGCGGGGTTAGCGCAAAAGACGAGTCGGACCCGAAGATCCGAAAAGACAAGAACGAGGACAGGGAGCTAGCCGCGGCATCATCGCCGCTTATTAGGGTAATACGGAAGCCTATGAGGCAAGGACAGCAGAACAGGCGTGGTCGCGGCCGCGGTGGCCGCAAGCCGCAAAATCCGCTCGCACGGAATTACGAGTCGAACGGACCCGACGTGAAGATCCGCGGGACGGCGGCGCATATCGCCGAGAAATATATGTCGCTCGCGCGCGATGCACTCGCGTCCGGCGACATGGTGATGGCCGAGAGCTACTTCCAGCACGCCGAGCATTACAACCGCATCATCATGGCGGCGCAGCAGCAATTCGGCCCGCAGCACGGCGGCCATCAGGGCGAGGGGACGAATGGCGGCTATCGCCAGCCACGCTGGAATGCGGAAGGCGATGACGACCTCTCCGCCGATCTCGATTCTACGCCGTCGATGGGAGGCGCGCCTGCGCCTTCGAACGACGAGACCCGCGCCTTCGGGCGCGAGCAGCCGGCGCGCCGCGGCGGTAATGGCGGCGATCATGGCCCGCGCGAGACAAACGGCTCGGACGCAGACGAACCCACCCGCACCGACGAACCCGCCGACCCCGTGAGCTGAGCTCAACGCTCACATCTCACGCTGAGGAGCGCGGCCACACCCCGCGCGTCTCCGGAAGCGGCTGCCCCTTTTTGGGGGCTGCACGCGCCTCCATATGTCCGGTACAAAGGGCGCCGCGGAGCTTCGCCGTCATAACCCCGCACAAGGGCGACCGGTGAACTCCGCCACCTGATCTCCAACACCCTCGCTCGACCGGAGAGGGACGCATCGCATGGACTTTGAGAAATTTTCCGACCGGCTGAAGGGTTTCGTCCAGTCGGCGCAGACCGTCGCCATCCGCGAAGGCAATCCGCAAGTCACCCCTGAGCACCTCTTGAAGGTGCTGCTCGACGATCCGGAGGGGCTCGCCTCGGGGCTGATCGCCAAGGCCGGCGGCAACCCGAAGGAGGCGCTCGAACGCGTCGACGCGGCGGTCGCGAAGCTGCCGAAGGTCTCGGGCGGCGGCGCGCAGGTGCATCTTGCCCCCGCGCTCGGCCGCGTGCTCGACAGCGCGCAGCAGCTCGCCTCGAAGGCCGGCGACAGCTTCGTCACCGTCGAGCGCGTGCTGCAGGCGCTCTCGCTCGCGAAGGAGACGGAGTCCGCGCGCATCCTCGCGGATGTCGGCATCACCCCGGTCGGGCTCAACGGCGCCATCAACGATCTGCGCAAAGGCCGCACCGCCGACTCCGCATCCGCCGAGCAGGCCTATGACGCGCTGAAGCGCTATACGCGCGACTTCACGGAAGCCGCCGCCAAGGGCGAGCTCGACCCCGTCATCGGCCGCGACGAGGAGATACGCCGTACCATCCAGGTCCTCTCCCGCCGAACCAAGAACAATCCCGTGCTGATCGGCGAGCCCGGCGTCGGCAAGACCGCCATCGTCGAGGGCCTCGCCTATCGCATCGTCAAGGGCGATGTGCCGGAGAGCCTCAAGGACAAGAAGGTGCTCGCGCTCGATCTCGGCGCGCTGATCGCCGGCGCCAAATATCGCGGCGAGTTCGAGGAGCGGCTGAAGGCCGTGCTCTCCGAGATCCAGTCCGCGCAAGGGCAGATCGTGCTCTTCATCGACGAGATGCACACCCTTGTCGGCGCCGGCAAGGCCGACGGCGCCATGGACGCCTCCAATCTGTTGAAGCCCGCGCTCGCCCGCGGCGAGCTGCATTGCGTCGGCGCCACCACGCTCGACGAATACCGCAAGCATGTGGAGAAGGACGCGGCGCTCGCCCGCAGATTCCAGCCCGTCTATGTGTCGGAGCCGACGGTGGAGGACACCATCTCCATCCTGCGCGGCCTCAAAGAGAAATACGAGTTGCATCATGGCGTGCGCATCGCCGACAGCGCGCTCGTCTCCGCCGCGGTGCTGTCGAATCGCTACATCACGGACCGCTTCCTCCCCGACAAGGCCATCGACCTCGTCGACGAGGCGGCCTCGCGCTTGCGCATGCAGATCGACTCGAAGCCGGAGAAGCTCGACGAGCTCGATCGGCGCATCATGCAGCTGAAGATCGAGCGCGAAGCGCTGCGCAAAGAATCGGATGCCGCCTCTAAGGACCGGCTCGGACGCCTCGAAAAGGAGCTGACCAATCTCGAAGAGGAGGCTGGCGTTCTCACCCGCCGCTGGCAGGAGGAGAAGGAGAAGCTCGCCGGCGCGCAAAAGCTGAAGGAGCAGCTCGACGCTTCTCGCCTCGAGCTGGAGCAGGCGCAGCGGCGAGGCGACCTCGCCCGCGCGGGCGAGCTCGCTTACGGCGTCATCCCGGACCTCGAGCAGAAGCTGAAGACCATGGAGGAGACGGAGGACAAAGGCGGGGTGATGGCACAGGAGGTGGTGACGCCGGACCTCATCGCCGGCGTCGTCTCGCGCTGGACCGGCATCCCCGTCGACAAGATGCTGGAGGGCGAGCGCGACAAGC
>WUUC01056237.1_pt1 | contig 41329 bp, 69 predicted proteins | sample 6278441 | NCBI WGS metagenome assembly WUUC01 (sample SAMN13675441, study PRJNA597444) | soil metagenome | isolation source: soil | place: USA: Washington | collected 2017-10
GATGCCCCGGGTCCGCTGGAGTGTTTCCCGGGACAGGCCTCCGGCGGGGAGCTCCTTGCCGTCGGCGTCCTTGCGCCGCTTGACCTTCCCGGTCTTCATCAGGTCGGCCCACAGCTCGGCCAGCGCGACGAGGTCGGGGTCGTGAACGACGGCCCGGTCGATGACCCCGCGGAACCGCCAGAGAGCGACGTCGCCGATGTGCGGGTACAGGTACGCGTCGAGGTGGACCCGTGGGGTCTGACGGCCTGACCGCTCGAGCTGCTCGACGTGCGCCTTGTACCAGGCCTCGCCGGCGATCCGGAAGGTCACGTCCTCGGGCTTGACGGCCCCAACGGACGGCGGCGCGATCGCCCGGGCCCGGGGGTCACGTCGGCGCTCCCGCCGAGTCTTGGCCAGAGCGTCGGCCTCGGCCTGGACCTCCCGGACGTTGCGGTCGAGCTCCCGCTTGCCGAGGTCGGCGGGGACGGTGCGGAGGATCCGCTCGGGCTTCCCGGTGGCTGGGTCGACCCCTGCGTAGGCCCGGATCTGGATCGAATTGCCCCTCGAAACGATGCGTGCCATGGCCCGTTTGCCCCTCTCAACAGCGTGGTGTTCTGGGGCCAACATACCGCGACCCCGGCGGGGTTCAACGGCAAGTTGGGGTTCAGGCCGGGGTTCGGGCCTTTTTGGGCAAAAGGAAAGAGGCCCCCAAAAGGGCCTCTGACCTGCATCTTTACTGTGGGCGATGGGGGTTTCGAACCCTCGACCTCTGCCGTGTGAAGGTTGTCCCACCCCTTTTTACGACCCCCTTCTGACGTGAAGGTGCAGGTCAGCGGCGTGCTACCGGGAGGTGTTTTGCGCCGCCGCAGGTCACAGCGGTGCCCACTTGGGGTTCAACTGGGGTTCAGACCCGTACCTCTGCCGACGAATCTGGTCAGGACGGGCCATAGCTATCCGGGTGGCGACTAGCGCACGCTGAGGGCCATGACCTTCGTCGTCACCTTCGCCATGCTCGCCGGCCTCCTCTACCTCGGCCGTGGGGTGCTCCGCTATGTCGGCCGGACGAGCGAGAAGGACCGGGCGATGCAGACGGCCATCCAGGATCTGGCCGTCCGCCTCCAGGACCCTTGCTGCCCAGCCTTCGCCGAGCACGGCGCCCAGGCCTCGGTGATAACGGCGCTGCGCCACCGGTGGACCGAGGTCCACTCCCCGGATTGTCCCAGCGCCCAGCAGGTCGTGATCACCCGCCACGTGCCGTAGCGACTTACTCGAGCGCTTCGTCGTCGGCGGGGGTGACCTGCTCGACGACCTGGTCGACGATCTCCCGCCCTTCCGAGGTGACGACGCCCTGGGGGCCCACCGACTCCGGGGTGGCCGCCTCGACGGCCGCCGTGGCCGCCTCGGCGACCTTCCGCTCCATGCCGGCGGGCGAGTAGACCTGGGAGCGGATCCACAGGCCGGCGAGGACGGTGACAGCCGTGGCCATGGCGCCGCCGAGCGTCGGGTCGAGACCGAGGACCAGGAGCACGGGGACGATGGCGGCCACGGCGGTGCCGATCATGGCCGGCTCCGACTTGAGCATGAGGCCGAAGCGCTTCATGGGGTCACCTCGTCGAGGTTCGTGAGCGGCTGATTCGTGTTCCCCTGCGGGGACGTCGTCGTGGTGGTGCTGGCCGGCTCGCCGGGCGGCCCCTGGGGGCCAGGCTCACCCTGCGGCCCGGGAGGGCCGGGGTCGCCTCGGGGACCGGGCGGTCCCTGCGGGCCGACGACGGTCTGCCCGGGGTCACCTCCCCGTCCGGGGGGACCGGGCGGTCCCTGCGGGCCGACGACGGTCTGTCCGGCCGGTCCCGCCGGTCCCGCCGGGCCGGCTGGCCCAGGTAGGCCGTCGAGGCCGTCCAGCCCGGGCAGGCCAGGAGGGCCGGCGAGGACGGCCGTCCCCTCGACCGCTTCGCGGGTCCGCTCCTCCAGGGCCTTGAGCCGGAGGTCGAGGGCGTCTTCCTGCGCGGGGTCGGTCGTCGCCTGCTTCTGCTCCAGTAGGCCGGCCCGCTGCTCGTTCAGCTGCTCGACCTGCGCCAGCGCGGTCTTCGCCCGGTTCCGCTCCTTGCGTAGGTCGGCGGCCTGGTTCCAGAGCATGTACCCCATGACCATCGAAGCTGCGAAGAGAACGGCCAAGGCGATGAAGAGCTTCGGGACGATCTGTGTCTCGGTGGCTTCTTTCCGGTGGGCCTTGAAGAGCTCGACCCGGTCTTCGAGGCTGTCGACCCGGTCCTGTTCGTCACTTGTCATTGGCGGGCCACCGCGCTTTCAGTTCCGACCGCAGGCCGGCGATTTCGACCTTGCACTCCCGCATCTCGATCTTCAGGGCGGCGATCTCCGCCGACTGCGACTCGATCCTGGAGACGAGGAAGTCGCGCAGGTCCTTGCCTTCCTTCCAGAGCACGGCGGCGTCGGTCGTGTCGACCTTCCCGCTCCGCTGGTGCTTGGCGATGATGTACGCGCCGAGCGCGGTGACGACCACGCCCAACAGGGTCAGCAGGGCCGGGAACCATGCGCTCACCCTCACCGGCTCTCAGGCACCGAGCGCCGCCCATGTCCTCGGTCCGACGATGCCGTCGACGGCGAGGCGGCGGTTGGCCTGGAAGTTCCGCACGGCCCGGTCGGTGGCGGGCCCCAAGATCCCGTCGACGGCGAGGCGGGCACCGTGGGCGTTGAGGCGCCGCTGGAGGCGCCGTACGGCGTCGCCGGTGGCTCCCCGGCGAAGTGTCGGCCCGGTGGCCGGCGGCCCGGGAGGGGGCGCCTGGGGGGCCGTGGCGTAGACCGGGTGGCCGTAGCCGACGATGTTGGCGCGCCGGACGTGGCGCATGACCTTGCCGCCGGTGCGGCCGCCGGCCTCGTCGGTGTTCCCCTCGATGGTGACGACGCCGTCCGAGCGGACGGCTTCGACGAGCCCGGTGTGGCAGACGCGGCCGACCTCGGGCCAGGAGAAGAACACGACGGAGCCGACGCGGGGCTCGGAGCTCAGCCGGCCGCGCTCGGCGTAGGCCTGCGCGCCCGAGGGGGTCCACACGAACCGGGGGACGTCCAGGGCGCCGGCCTGGTCGAGGACCCAGCAGAGCCAGGCGCCGCACCAGGCGAGGCCGGGGATCCCGGCCCAGTCGGCGAAGCGGATCTGGTTCGAGCCCGGGGGCTGCTCGTGCTCCCCGAGGGTGCTACGGGCGATTGTGAGGACGGCGTCGGGGGTCGCCATCAGCCGGCGGGCTCCGGGCTCTGGTCGACGTCCTGTTCGCCGTCTTCAGGCCGGGGTGCGTTGTCGGTCTCTTCGGGCTCGCCGACCAAGCCCTCGTCGGTGGTAGGTGTGTCAGTCGTCACTTGATCTCCTCGGGGTAGTCGGTTCCGCCGGCAGCGCCGTCATGCGGCGGCTACGGCGAGGGCGCCGGCGTTGTCGACGGTGATGCGCCATTGGGTGCCGTCGGGTGAGCGGATCACGAGGCCATCGTCGGCGCCGCAGGCAATGAAGGTGCCCGGTGCGCCGAGCATGATCTGGTTGTCGGCGGTGGTCTGGGCGACGGAGCCGACAGCGACCGAGGCGCCATGGTTCGCCTGGGTGCCATAGCCGAGGGCGATGGCTTGGATCCCTGAGGCGCTGGAGTCCTCGCAGAAGGCGCCGGAGCCGGCGCCGATGGCGTCGGCGCGGTACCCGGCGGCGGTGGCGCCCTGGCCTCTGGCGTGGGTTTCCGGGCCGAGGGCGGTGCCGTTGTAGGCGAAGGAGTGGACCCTGGCCCAGTAGCCGCCGGCGAACCCGCCGTCGGCGTCGACGCTGGCGATGTGGCCGAAGGCGGCGCTGTTCTCAGCGTCGGCGTGCGAGTTGGGACCAACGGCGGCCGCATTGTCGCCATCGGCGGTGGCATCGGTCTCCCCGGAGTGCTGCACCAGGACCGAGCTGGTGCCGGCGCCGTCGTGGCCGTCGTCGCCGGTCGCGTCGGCGGTGGGCGGGGCGGCCCTGGTCGCAAGGCGCCGCTCAAGGACCCCGAGGCGGCGGGTGAGCCGGTCGAGCTCGGCCCCGAAGTCGGCGGGGGGCAGGGCGCGGCTCATGTGGCCGCCACGTAGGTGGCGCCGTCGTCGGCCAGCATGATGAGGGTGTCGGCCCCGCCAGGGTCATGGGCCTCGGCGGCGACGATGGCCCGGTCGCCCACCGCGTACTCGGTGGCGACCATGGCGGCGTAGGGCAGGCGGGTGGGGGCGTCCCCGAAGGCGAAGACGCCGGTGTCGGCGCCGACCAGCCAGTAGCCGCCGGCGCCGTGGGGGACGATGGCAACCATGGGAGCGTTCAGGGGGATGCCGCCCATGGAGCCGTGGAAGGCGGCAGCCCCGAAGGCGCCGACGCCGCCGTCGGAGCCGACGACCCAGACGCCGCCGCCGGGGGCGAGGCAGGCGTCGACTGCTCTCGGGAACCTGGCCATTGCTTCCTCCACGGTGTCGAGCTCTCGACGGTTGAGGGCCACGGTCACGCTGTCGTTGGCGGGGTCGACGGTCATGGCCACGATCCGGTAGTGGTCGCCGGCGATGCTGACTGGGGCGATGGTGACAGGGACCCAGTCCCCGACGGTGACGACGCCGAGGAGGCCGGTGCAGGTCACCTCGAGCACTTCGGCGTGGGTGAGGACGATGAGCCGCTCGGCGGCGAAGTAGTCGAGCTCGGCGACGGTGACGCCGTCGGGGGCGACGGTGACGTCCTCCAGTTCGGGGCCGGCGCCGGCGATGGTGGCGCCGCCCTCCTCCCGGTCGGGGCCGTCGCCCGGGCCGAGCGTGACGACGGAGGTGGCCTGCTGGCCCCGGTCTTTGCCGAACCGGAACTTGGTCATGTTCACGCCGTAGACGAGGGGGACATCGTCTCGGACCGTGCCGCGGTGGGGGTGGGAGACGACCAGGGTGCGGCCGGCGCCGGCAGGGTCGACGGCGACGTGGAGGTCGACGCCTCCCCACCGCTCGGTGAACCTGGCCAGCTCGTCGCCGATGTTCTCGTGCTCGTCGAAGAGGTAGTTGCGGGACAGGGTGATCCCGGTCGGCTCGGCGTCGACGCCTATGCCGAGGTCGGTCTTGCCGTGCGCAAAGGCGGGGTGGAGGTCCTGGGCGTAGAGGACGATGCCGGTGATGATCGTGGCGACGTCGTCCTCGTGGAACGCCAAGCTCTCGTGCAGGGTCAGGGTGACGAGGTCGTACCAGGCGGTCCCGAAGGGGGCGTAGAGGCGCACCTCGATGGTGTCGCCCTCCATGACGCCGGCGAAAGTGATCTCCTCCTGGAAGCGGTGCCACTCGTCGTGGGGGACCGTGTCGTCGATGGGAGCGAAGGTCCAGTCGAGGAGCACCGCGGCCGAGTCGCGGCGCTCGGCGAAGAGGCCGCGCTTCTGAAATGCGGTGCCGGCGTAGTCGTCGGAGGCCACCCAGACCCAGGCGGTGAGGGTGATCTCGTCGCCGTCGGGGTGGTACTGGGTGTGGGTGTAGGTCTGCGGGAGGTAGGTGTCATGGTCGGCGGCGGTGCCGGTGAGGCGCACCGACCGGGTGCCCTCGACCTTGCGGGTGGGGTCGACGATCGTTCCGGCCGGTGGGGTGCCCCAGCCGGTCAGGCCATCCTCGAAGTCCCCGTTGACCAACAGGTTGGTGCGGTCGGCCTTCCCGAAGAACCGGCGGGTGAAGTACCACCAGGCGCCGGCGCACTCAAAGCTGGCCTTGTCGTCGTCGATCCCGATGAGCACCACCGGCCCCCAGAACCAGCAGGTGCTGTCACGCCAGACCTGCACCTCACGGGTGGGGTCGAGGAACTCGCCTAGGTGAGGGTCGATGGTGCGGAGGTCGAGGATGATGGCGTCGGCCTCGTTGAGCTGCCAGGACAACGGGCGGATTGCGGCGCCGGTGATGGTGATCGGGGAGGCGCCGGTGCCGACGTCGACTGTTTTGACCACCCATGCGGTGGTGGTCACACAACCACGCCGATCGGGTTGAGAGCGTCGAAGATGAGCCGGGCCCTGGCCACCCCGGAGATGATCCGGTCGAGGTCGACGTCGACGCCGCGGGGGCGGCCCGTCCAGCGGACAGTCCCCATCCCTGGCAGTCGGATGTCGAGGGTCTGGTCGGTCGAGCTTGGCGCCCAGGCGGTGTTGAGCGCGGCGACGGCCGTCATGGCGGCGCTGGCGCTGGCGGCCAGGATGGCGACCTGGATGGTGATGACGCGGACGGAGGGGAGGTCCCGGCCGCCGAGCACTCCGCCGGTGGGGAGCTCGAGGTCGGCGGTGCGGGGGGCGGGAACACCGAGCCCGTCGACAGGCCCCTCGAACTCGTAGGTGGTCCCGGCCCCGATGGTGAGCCCGTTCAGGACGGCCTGATAGTCGGAGAGAGGCATCAGGAGCTCCGCCGCACGCGCCAGGCGAGGTAGCCGCCGATCTCGGCAGCAAGCTCGCGGGCGGTGGAGTCCAACCGGTTCTGAACGTTGAGGTTCTCGATGACAGTTGGGGGCCCGCCGGCCGTGCCGGCACTGTCCCCGGCGGTGGCGCCGGCGAGCATGTCATTGGGGAAGACATGGCCACGGGCACCGAACCGGACCAGCTCGGCTCCCTTCTCTCCGACCCCAAGGAGCTCACCGGCCCGGAAGTTCCCGCCGCGCACGAGGTGACGGGGCCGTTCCAGCCCGGTAGCGGCCGAGAAGGCGGCGTCCTCGTCGATGGCGGCTTTGGCCTCGGTCGCCTTGGTGAAGGCGACGTCGACGGTGATCTTCCCTGAGCCGAGCCCGGCCAGCAGCTGTTCCCTGGCGGTCGCGCCGATGGCGTTGAGCAGAGGGGGCAGCGCGTCGAACTGGGTGCGCATGGCGGTGACGGCGTCGGCAGAGCCGGCCTTGGCGACGTTGACAAAGTCGTCGAAGTTGGGCTTGGAGCTGTTGGCTAGCTCGTCGACCATGCCGGCGGCGTCGGGGCCGAGGGCCAGGAGCTGGTCGAGGATGTCGCCGCCACCTCGGGCGGCGATGACGGCCAGGTCCCCGAAGTAGAGCTTGGTCTCGGCCAGGCGCTTCTTCCCGGCGGCCGTCGCCTCCTCAGCGGTCAGCCCGGTCCGCTTGGCGGCCTTCTCGGCGGCGTCGGCCTTGATGTCTTCGGCTTCGGCGGCCTTCTCGGCCGCGGCCATCTTGGCTTCGCCTTCCTTCTCCAGGGCGGCGATCTCTTCGTCGTGCTGCTTGCGGATGATGTCGGTGGCGGCGCTGCCGTGGAGCAGGGCCAGCTCGCCGGACTGTCGTCCCTTGAGGGCCTCCATCTCGCCCTCGACGCCTTCGCGCACGGCGTCGACGCGGTCCTTGGCGGCGGCGCGCATAGCGTCGCCGGAAGCCTTGGCGGCGGCGTCCGCCGTGTCGTTGATCAGGGCCAGCTCGTCCTTGTAGACGCCGGCCAGGCCGAGCGCCCCGGAGAGGTAGCTCTCCATGGCTTTCTGGCCGTCCTCGAGCGTCCCGGAGACGTCCTCGACCTTGCCGCCGAGCACGTCGAGGGTGATTCCGAGCGCCTTGGCCGCTTCCTTCTTGCGCCCAGTCTCTTCGCCGGCGCCTTGGAGGGCGGCCCGCATCTCGTCGATCTTGATGATGACGTCCCGCAACGCTTCCTCGTAGGGCCCGCCTCTGAACTCCTTGATGAGGTCACCGGTGAAAGCGTGGGCGTCTTCCTTTGAGCCGAGGATGACCTTGCCGAGCTCCTCGTAGCTGATCCCGAGGTCGTCAAGCGACCTCCCCATGTCTTCGCCGGTGATCTTGTCGACCAGCTTCGCCTTGGTCTGGTCGGTGATCGCGCCGGTCTCGGCGTTGAGGGTGGTGGCGAACTCCTTGGCCAGAGCGTTCGCCTTCGCCTTCTCCTTGATGTAGGCGGTGAGCAGGAGGGTGGCGCCGCCGAGGGCGATGGTCCACGGGTTGATCATGGACAGGGCAGAGGAGAACCCGGCCGAGAGGCCGGCCGAGGCGGCTGACATCATGCCCATCTGCCGGGCGGTGCCGGCCATGTCGAGCGCTTTCACGCCGACCATGGCGGTGCGGTAGGAGAGTGTGTTCTGCCCTGCCATCTTCATGGCGTTGCCCAGCGCGCCGACGCTGCTGATGGCGCCGGCAGCCTTGATGGCGGCCAGGGCCTTCCAGGCAGCGTGGAGGCGCCAGATCATGAAGGCGGGCGGGCCGAGGGCGGTGGCGAGGCCGATGAACCCGGCGAGGCCCTGCTGGAGCGGCTTGGGCAGCGCCGTGAACGCTCCGGTGAGCGCCTCGACCATGCCGGTCAGGAGCCGGATGGCGGGGCCGAGGGCCTCGCCGACGACGATGGAGAAGTTCTGCATCGAAGTGCGGAGACGCTCGAAGGAGCGGGCCTGGGACTTCTCCATCTCTTCGAACGCCTGACCGGAGGCGCCGGTGGAGTCGGCCTGGGCGGCGACCTGCTGGGCCATCTTCTCGGCCCCGGTCCCGGCGATGATCTGGGCGGCGTTGACCGCTTCAATGGAGCCGAGGAACTCCATCAGCTTGCCTTGGCTGCCCCCCGAGGCCGCCTTGACGAGGCCGAGGGAGTGGGCCAGGCCCTTGTTGCGGATAGCCGCCTCAGCGTTGACGTGCCCGGCCTTGGTGAAGATGGCGTTCAGGTCGTCGGAGGGCCGCACCAGGCCCTGGATGGCGGCCCGGATCTGGGTGGTGGCCTCCCCCACCGGCACCCCGGAGGACGTCATGGTGGCGATGCTGGCGTTGAGCTCTTGGAGGGTCACGCCGGCGGCGCCGGCGATGGGCGTCACGTTGGAGAGGGCGTTGGACAGCTGGTCGAAGGTCGTTGAGCCGCCGGCCACCGTGGTGAAGAGGCTGTCGGCCACCGCCTCGGCGTCACCCACGCCGAGGCCCATGGCGTTGATCGTGCCGGCGATGCCGGTCACGGCCGTGGCGGTGTCGGTCACGCCGCCGATGGCCGCCTTGGTGGCGATGCGCAGGAAGTCGATGGCGTTGTCCCGGGGGACGCCGGCCGACAGCGCTTGGTAGAGGCCGTCGGTCAGGGTGGTCTGGGCGATGCCCAGCTCGTTGGAGAGGCCGCGGACGTCCTCCCGGATCTGCCCGAAGCTGGCCTCGGCCGCTGCGCCGGTCAGGCCGAAGAGCGTGTTGACCTCCCGCAGGCCCCGCTCGAGGTCGGCGGCCATGCGCACCCCGGCGCCGGCAAAGGCGGTCTCGGCCGCCAGTGCCAGCTTGGTGTGCATTGTGTGGCCAAGCGAGGTGATGTTCCGGAGCGCCCCGTCGGTGAAGGCGTCGACGGCCTTGCCGGCGACGCCCATCGTGTCGGGAATGCCCTCGAGCTGGTGGACCAGCGCGCCGGCCGCGCCCCCGGCGGCCCCGAGAGGCCCAACGATGCCCTTGGAGAGGCCGCGCCCGAACCCGGTGAAGTTCGGCAGGATGTTGATGAACGCGCTACCGGCAGCGTCGCCCGCCACTATGCCCCTCCGAAGAATCGGCGCATCTCTTCTCCTGTCGCTTGCCGCCCTCGGCCCCTCGGTTCCTGCTCACCGGGGCGGCGGATCTTGATCGGCTTCGGTTGGCGGCTCCCCTTGCGGGAGTGGACCTGGAGGTAGAGCCGGTTGCCGTAGTCGGTGACCTCGATGAGGGCGGCCAGGAGCTCGTGGGTGTTCGTCCAGCCCGTCTCGGGGGCGACGGTGCGCACGAACGCGCTGTCCCGCGGCAGCCCGGAGATCAGTGCACGGATGCGGCGGAGCCCGAGTTGCGCCTGGGGGTGGCCGAAGCAGGCTTGGCGGAGGTCGATCTGGTAGTAGCGGGCGAAGTCCGCCTCGATGACTTCCCACCGTTCTTGGAGGATGTCACCGAGGCCACGGATTCCCCCACGTCCCCGAAGCTGTAGAGCTTCGCCACGCCCCCGGCGAGCTCGTTGAGGTCGGCGATGCTCGGCTTGAGGGCCCAGAACTCGTCGAAGCGGTCGCCCAGCAGAGAGCGGAGCGCTGAGCGGGCGTCGTTCTCGACGAGGTAGAAGGCGAAGTCGGCCGGGATTTCGACGGGCAGTTCGAAGACCACTCCGCCGAACTTGATGGCGTGACGCTCGCCGGCCGCCTCCGCCCGGGCGGCCCTGGCGGCGTCAAGGTCCAGCATGCCCATCAGGCCGCTGCCCAGGCAGGATCGTTGGTGCGCAGGATGAACGGGGCGACGCCCACTTCGCCGAGGACGCCGAAGGTGAGGGGCAGCTCGGCGGCGGCGGAGCGAGTGAGCTGGGTTTCGACGGTCTCGGTGATCATGGTGCGGGGGAACACGAGCCGGTAGATCTTCGATCCGTCTTCCCATTCCATGCCGAGCGCCCGCTCGTCGACCTGGCCCGCTTCGGGCGGGGTGTAGAGGTAGTGGATCGGCGGCCCGGCGGTGGTGGTCACGACGCCGCCCCCGAAGGCGAGCTTGAGGGTGATCTCGTTCCACTGCATCAGGGTGAACGAGGCGGTGACGTCCTCACCGGTGATGATGCGCCGCAGGGGATAGAACGACTGCCAGCCTCTGACGCCCTCGACGTCGCGGGACTTCGAGAAGGCGACGCCGTCTTCGGTGGCGTAGCCCAGGTCGACCCAGGTCGCCGACCAGGCGGTCGCTATGTCCGATGGCGCGGCCGTGCCCACGGGGGCGATGAACATGTGTCCGTCTGAGCCAATGACGATTTCGTCGGGGTCGAGCATTCGGTGTTCCTCCTACGGGTTGAGCGGGTGGGTGTGGATGGAGACCCCGAACAGGTATCGAGGCTGGTCGCTGATCTCGTCGGGGGCCCAGGTGAGCCCGAGGTTCTGGGCGACGTGCGTGACGACGCCGAGGGTGTGGACGCCGGGCATGTCCAGGAGGGCGGCCAGGGCGGTGCGGGCCACCAGCGAGGCGTTGCCTTTGGTGGTTCCCCAGCCGTCGACCTGGAGGCGGGCGACGTCGAGCCACCCGGGATGGTCGGCCAGGCCGCCGATGCGAGTCAGGGCGAGCACCGGGTAGGTGGGCAGCTTCGGGAGCTCGGTAACGACCCGGGTGGAGACGAGGGCGATGATCTCGGCGCGGGCCCGCAGGTAGTTGGCGGCCAGGAGCTCGGCGTCGACCTGGAGCCTGAGCGCCACGGGTTAGGTCTTGGATCGTTTGGTGGCCGCCTCGGCAGGATCGCCGCCGGCGGCCGTGGCGTCCTTGGCGGTGCTGTAGGCGGCGACCCCGGCGCGCACGAGGCGCTTCGCCGTGGGGGCGTCCACGGAGACCCGGTCGCCCACCTCGTGGCCCTGCCACGGGTAGCCGAGCGTGATGTTGACGTCGTCGTTCATCTGGCTCCTTCGTCGTTTTGGGTGTTGCCGAACACGGACTCAGCCGCTCGCCGTAACGGGGCGTGGGCCCGCGTGCGGGCGGTGCCGAACTCGATCCAGGCGCTGGTGAAGTGGGTGGCGATGACTCGGCCGACGAAGCCGTCCTGGGTCTTCTCGACCTCGCCCTCGATCCCGTCGCGGTAGGCGCCGGTGTCCACGGGAGCCAAGTCCTGTGCTGCCTTCTGGACCTTGCTGACCCGGTCGGTGAGCACGGCCTTGACGCCGCGGCCACGGGCCAGCTTTCGGAGCGCCTTGGGGTCGAGCTTGAAGCTGAAGCCTTGGGCCATCAGACCACGAACCTGAGCAGGACTTCGGTGTGATGCGGGCCCCGGGGTGTCTGGTGGATGTTGGGCAGGCCCACCACCTCGAACAGGTGGCCGCGGGCCTCGATGCGGTCGTAGGCGGTCAGGTCTGCGCTGGCCGGCAGGAACGCCCGCCAGTCGGTGATCACCGTGTCTCGGTCCCGCACTATCTCGCTGGCCGTCAGCTGCTCGAGGCGGGCCGGGTAGGTGACGCGGGTCTCGGCTCCTGGGACGGTGTTGCCGTACTCGTCGGTGGTGTCGGCGTAGCGGACCACAGTGGCCGTCTCCGACAGCAGGCCAAGGACACTCACGCGTTGGCCACCGGGTAGTTGACGCGGTCCTCCCGGTACAGCGGCACCGACGCCGATCGCTGCCGGTAGCGGCTGATCGGGTCGAAGACCGGGTCATCGTCTCCGTTGTCGGCGAACGTGACGTTGTAGGTCCCGATCCCCTCTTGCTGGACACCAGAGGGGCTCGACATCATCCGGGATGCCAGCTCGAGGGTGACACCCCGGATGTCGTCGGGGATCGTTGCGTAGCCGTGGGTGTAGGTCACTTCGACGGCGGTCGCCGGCCCGGTCCACCCTCCCACCTTTCGGATCAGCCTCGAGTCGGCGACGCGCCAAGCCGTGACGGCGAGCGCGACGCCATCGACTTCCACCGACATCACCGAAACCACTGGCCGCTCCGGGAGCTTGAGCTCCCAGTCGTACGTGCCGGCCAGGGTGACGACGTCGTCCGTGACCAGCTCGAGCCGCTGCCGGGTCCATCCCTGGATGCGGCCCGAGGCGAGGTCGAGCATGAGGCCCGCCTGAGCGAGGCGGGCCCCAGCGAGGGTCTCCCCGAGGTAGATCCCGAGGTCGGTGGTGGAGGCGAACCGGGCCACGGCCTAGGCCGACTTGTCCGACGAGCTCTTCGTCTCGGCCTTCTTGGTCTCGGCCTTGACGGTGGGGTCCGGTGGGACGGTGCCCTGGCGGGCGGCGGCGCGGCGGTCGGCTTTGGCGGCCTCGTCGGACGAGGTGACGCCGGCGACGGTGTACGCCTCGTTGGGGGTGGGGTCGGGGACGGAGCCGAGGTAGCCGGCTTCGTTTGCCTCGTCGAGGTTGGTGGTGACCTTCGGGTCGTCAGCCATGATGATCCTTTCCTAAGCCCTCGTGATCTCGACCTGGACCTTGCCGCCCGGCGTGGCCAGGCCGTTGCCGGTGACCGTTTCGTCCCAGGCGAGCACGTCGCCTTCGGCCACCGTGGTGGCGTCGGCGACGACCGAGAGGGTGATGGCCTTCTCGTCGAAGTCGGTGCCGGCCACGGGGGCCGAACTGAAGGCGAGCGAGGCGACGACGGTCGTGCCGTTGCCGTCCAGTCCCTTGTTGATGACGCGGAACGTGCGGTAGTCGGTGGCCTGGCCGGTGATGTTCGCCTCGGGCGTGAAGGAGACGCTGGTGACCGTGCCGGCGAAGGGGGCCTCGCCGATGGTCTGGTCCTGAGCGGCGGCGGCGATGGCCGCCGGGATGGTGGCCTCCAGTTTGCGTACCAGGGGTGCGGTGTCGGGCATGAACGTCCTCTCTGAGTTCGGCGGGATTAGTACGTGAGCCGTGCGACCGGGTAGCGGTTCGCTTCGACGGCCTGGTCGTTGTTGACCCGGTTCGACACCTGCCACCCGGCCCGGAACGTCAGGCGAAGAGCGACCATGTCCTGTTGCGCCAGGTTGTAGACAATGGCTCCGGCGCCGTCCTGGATGACCGCCTCGCTCAGCAGCTTGTAGCTGACGTCCTGGCGGACACCGACGACGAACTCGCTGAAGTCGCCCACGAAGGCCCGGACGGTGCCGGGGAACAGACCCCGCATCGGGTAGACGATCCGGAGGCCCTCGTACTCGGTGAGGTCGGCATTGAGGCCAGCGAGGCGCTGGCCGTCGGCGTCACGGGCCCGGCGGAACCGGCCGCGGGCGCTGCGGGCGGCGACGATGCCGGTGGCGTCGAAACCGTCGGCCTCAACGAGACCGATGGCAACGTCGACATCGTCGTGGAACCCGCCGGCGGCGGCCGCGGCAGCCTCGGCGTGGGTGTTGCCGGCGGCCAGGGCGGCGGCGGAGATGTTGGTCGGGAACGACGCTGGGGCGTTGGTGCCGAAGAACACGGCGACGTCGAGGGCGCGGCCGACGCCCTCGACCAGGTCGGGCTTGATCTCCTCCCACACGTCGATGCCGGCCGCGTCGAGGTCCATGGCCACGCTCTCGGGGATAGGGACGATGACGGCCAGTTCCTCGATGTTGAGGTACTTGTTCGCCCAGGCGGCCTCGGACGTCTGCTTGAGGCCGGTGTCGCCGGTCACCCAGTAGACGATCGGGAGGGCGGACAGGATCGGGAAGCGGACCTGGGTGCCGGCCACGGGGACGCGGCGGAAGAGGGTGAGGACGGCGCTCTGCTCCCGGACCTTTCCCATCATTTCCTTGGAGACTTCTTCGGGGATCAGCGCGGCTGCGTCGGTGCGACTGACGAGCGAGTTGTAAGGCAAGGGGTTCTCCTAGTGCTGGGGCTAGCGCCGTAGGGCGCCGCGGATGAGGTCGTTCATCGAAGATCCGGCCGGGCCGCCACGGGCGCCCTGGTCGGCATCCCCGGTCGGCCGCGTCGCGCTCGCCGCCAGGTAGGGCTTGTCCTTGAGGAGCTTCTCGATGGCGCCGGTGATCGGCTTCCGGTCGACCTTGCCGTCACCGTCGACGGTGAACTCGTCGAGGTCGAGGAAACGCACGGCGTCCTCGGGGTCGGCCAGCTTGCCGGCGGCGACGGCGCGCACCTCGGCCTGCACCAACCGCCCGTTGAAGGCGGTGGTGGCCTCGGCGCGCGCTTCCCGCTTGGCCTGCTCGATGGCCTTCTCCTGCTCGGACATGGAGCTCTCACGGAACCGGTTGAGCTCCGTCTCGAAATCGCGGGCCTTGCGTTCGGCGGCCTTGCGGGCGTTGCGCTCGGCGTCGAGGGCCCGCTTGCCGGCCTCACCGAGGCCATCGTCATCACCAGGCGGCGGGTCGCCACCAGGAGGAGGGTTCTTCGGCGGATCGCCGCCCGGGGGCGGGGTTTCTTCGGGTGCCATCGCGGCCTCCACGTGAAGGAAGGCCGCGGCGTCACGCCGGGGCCTTGGTGGGTGGTGCTTAGGTGCTGCGCCTGGAGCTAGAGCTCGTCAGGCGGGACGACTTCGACTCCCGCGACGACCGGGCTGAACCGGTCGAGCTGGCGGATCTCGTCGTCGGTGAGCGCCTCGAGCTCCTCGAGCCACAGGCGTTCTTCGGGGGATGGGACCCAGGCGTCGGGGACCGGGAAGTAGACGAGCTTGCGGGCCCGCTCGAAGGGAAGCGTCACAGCGTCCAGTGTCTCACCTATGCGGGGGGCACGACCTCGGCCTTGACAAGGATGGTGCCGTCGGGCCGGCGGACGATCTCCTTGACCCGGTACGGCAGCCCTCGGGGCAGGAGGAGCTCGTCCTCGCCGATGGCCTGGAGGAACTTGTCGGGGAGCTTCGGCGAGGTCAGTGCGCGGTAGGGGGCGTAGTAGCCGTTGGTGCCGGCGGGGACGTCAAGCTCGAGGAAGACACCGGACTGGCCGTACTTGCGGGCCACCGTCTCCCGCAGGCCGGTCGACATGTAGCTCTTCTCCCGGATGGCGGGCCCGCCGATGTGCTCGCCGTACAGCTCCAGGGCCTCCGCTCTCGACATTCGCAGGCCCCGGTAGACCTTGACGCGGTAGGGGGTGTGCTGCTTGGCCAGGGCGGCGTCGATGAGGGCGACGAGCTTCTGTTCATATCCGGAGAGGGGCGTCCCGGACCGGAGCCGCTGGTTGAGGCCGAACGATCCGCTGCCGTAGCGCTGGAGGGCTCGCCGTTCCAGCACGGTGGCGATAGGCTTGAGCCCCCGCTTGGCGGCATGGACTCGCATGGTGGCTGCGGCCCGGCGGGCGGCCTGCGCGGCGGAGACGGTGGCGGACGGGTGCCGGGTGGCGGCGATGCCCCGGAGCTCGGGCCCGCCGAGGCGGCTCCGGTTGAGCAGGTTGCCGAACCGTAGGACGTCCTCGTCCCAGGTGAGGCGGCCGTCGAGGAGGTTGATGTCCCGGATGTTCTTCGGGACCTTGGCGCCTTCCCGGATGGCCGCCGCCTTCATCTCGGCCAGGAGGTCGGGCTTGATGAACTCCCGGCCTTTGAGCGTGACGGTGTTCGTCTCGAGGTCGGTGATGGTGATCTGCCGGCGCCAGGTCGGGGTCTCTTCGACGGCCTTGGCGATCTGCATGTTGAGCTTGGGGTTGGAGAGGATCTCGACGTCCTTCTCCACTCCGGCCATGAGCCGCCGCCAGCCGGGAGCTCCGGCGATGAGGTCGTAGAGGTCGGGGTGGGCGATCACGTCGAGGTCGCCGGCGGCCCGGATGTTGAGGGCGTCGAGGAGGCCGGAGCCGTGGATCATGTACTGGCCCTGCCGGAGCTCGATGCCGTGCGGGTGGAGGTTCGCCTCGAGCTGGGCCATCCGGTCGAAGATGGTCGGGCCCCAGTGCGGTGGCCGCTGGCGGTGGTGGATGTAGCCGGCGGTGCCGCCGCCGGCCAGCAGCGTGATCACGGCCTCGTCGACGAACGAGGCGCCGAACTTGGCCACCAGCTTGCCGTCGACCGTGACGTCGGCCTTCGCCTTGGCCTCGGTGAAGACGGGCCTTTGCAGGCAGGTGCAGCCCGGGTGGCGGATCATCATCATGGTCAGGGGCCGGACCTTGCCATCGGCCCACTTCCGGCAGAGCTTGCAGGCGCCGGTGTTGGCCACCCGGACCCAGCCTCGGGCGCCGTGGGCCTCCATGGCCTTGGGCATGGTGTCCTGGGCGGTGGAGTACGGCTCGGAGCGGGCCAGACGCCCGAGCTTCATCCGGCGGGTGGCTTCCGCCTCTGCGGGCGTCTTGCCTTCGGTGGCGGTGGCGCGCACGGCGCCCTTCAGGCGGGCCTGGTCGTCGAAGGGGTGGATGCCGGCCAGCCGGGGCCGGCCGCCTTTCCGGGTGGCCACCTCGACGGAGACGGCCACGTCGGCGGTGACGGTCGCTTTGCCGTTGGCCTGGTTGATGGTGGCGGCCGACATGGAGACGAACCGCTCCTCGTCGACCTGCCCGGCCCGTCGGCGTTCGAACAGGCCGAGGACCCGAGTCTCGGCGTCGACCGCGATCTCGTCGAGGGTCTCTCGGAGCGCCACTGGGGGGCTCAGGTCACCACGAGATGGTCACCGAGCCGTCGCCGGCACGTACCCCTTGGGTGTGCGTCACTCCGGTCGCTGCCGGGTCGGCATAGCTGGAGCCACCGCCACCAGCACCGGCCCCGTACGGTGCGTTCGTGTTCGAGTACCCGCCGCCGCCGCCGCCGTAGTAGCCGCCGCCGCCGCCGCCAGTGCCACCAGGTCGTGCCCCGTCTCCACCAACGCCTGACGCTCCGGCCGTTGCGTTCACGACTATCCCGGACTGGCCCTGGTTGGTCCCAGCCGCCCCACCGGCAGACGGCGTGCCTCCACCACCATTCGTGGTCTGGCCGGCACCTGACCCAGCACCAGACCCGACCATTCGCCCGGACTGGCCGGTGGTGCCGCCACCAGCGCCCCCGGGGCCGTCGTGCAGCCCGTTGTCGAACAGCGAGGCGCCGCCTCCGCCGCCGGCTACCAGCTTGCGGTCGCTCAGCGCAGTGCCGCCACGGCGGATGTCGGACGCGCCGCCGCCACCACCACAGCCAGCGCCACCGCCGGGCGAGCCGAGGCCGCCACCCCCACCGCCGTTCCAGCCGCCACCACCGATCGAGTTCGATGCGGTGTTCTTGGTCCCCACGCTGCCGACATAGACGTTCAGCGTCTCACCGGGCGTGACAGCCAACGTCGCCTGGACTCGACCACCAAGACCACCGATGTCGTAGGTGCTCGGGCCACCGGCCGCTCCGTACATGTCGACGTTGATGGACGTGATCCCGGCCGGCACCACGAACGTCTGCAGCGCCCCGGTGGCCCCGAAGGTCTGCTCGCCGCCGGGGGCAGCGGTCACCCGGGCGGCCGACACTGACCCGCGGCGCAGCGTGCGGGTGGTCACGTCGTCAGCTCTCCGATGACCGACCATTCGTCGGTGGCGATCTTGCGGAGGGACGCCGAGGCGTACTGGGCGGCCAGCTTGAGCTTGCCCCCGGACGAGCGGAGGGTGACGCCGCCGGTGGCCACGATGGTGGTCTGGCCGGCGCCGTACTGCATGACCTCGACCACGGTGCCGACGGCGAAAGCTTGCGTGGCGTTGAGGGGGACCGTCAGGTTGTTGGCCGAGGCGACGCTCATCTCGACGACCTTGCCGGCGTCGGCCAGGACGAGGCCGTAGCTGGCGGTCTGCCGGTTGGCGGTCACGGTGATGGGAGCGTCGGCGCCGGCCGCCCCGGTGGCCCCGGTGGCGCCCGCGGCGCCCGCGGCGCCCGCGGGGCCTGTTGCTCCGTAGGCGATCCGTCGGGGCATCAGCCGGCCCTCACGCTGTAGGTGGGGGCGCCGGCGGAGATGAGCTTGACCACGGTCGAGGCGCGGCCGGGGACGCCGACCTCGACGGCGCCGACGGCGGCCGGGAGGATCTCGCAGTCGTTGCCGGCGACGGTCGGGGTCGTCCCGTCCACGGTGAAGAAGATCTCGGCGCTGCCGGAGCGGTTGATCACCTCGACGGTGTCGATGGTGTCAGCGTCGGCGCTGAAGGTGACGGTGGTGACGGTGGCGGCGACCAGCGTGCCGTGTCGGATGGTTGCCATGGCTCTCTCCTCCTACGCGGTCAGGTCGCCGGCGCCGGGTCTGGGGCCGAGCGGTTCGGCGGCGACGGCCGTCAGGGCTTCCTCGAAGGCCATGCCCTGCCAACGGTCGATCTCTTGCGGGGCTGCGCCCCACTTCTCCCAGAGCGCCGCCCTGGGCACCCCGAGCGAGGCCATCTTCGTCAGGGCGTCCACCCGCTCGCCCTCGGTGCGGGTCTCCACGTCGTGCCAGATCACCTCGGAGCTCCGCTCCTTCCCCCGGGGGTCGTCGAGCACGCTGAACGCCAGGCGGAGGACCCGTTCCCACGCCTCGCCGAACTGGCGGGTGCGTGACGCCGCCTTCGAGGAGAGCCCGGACTCGGCTGCCTTCAGGGCGTCGCCGGAGATGTTCACCATGGCGCCGAGGAGGTAGTGCGGCGGCGTCCTCGAGATCGCCGCCATCATCGTGATGTCGGACTCGCACGCCTTGATGTACGGCACGAGGTCGGTGGCGGAGAACTCGCCGAACTTGACGTTCTCGTCTTCGGCCATCCACAGGTGGTCGATGGCCACCTCGAACGGCGCCTTGGGGTTGCCGGCATCGTCCCGGGGGATCTCCATGCCGATGGAGTAGCGCTGCCGGAAGCTGGCGTACTCGCTGGCCATGGCCCGGTCGAAGATCGTCTTGTTGATGCGGTCCTGGATGTCGGTGACGTCCTCGATCTCCGAGCGGCCGCCGGTGATGAGCCGGGGCCGGTTCCGGAACACCGCGACGGGCACCGTTCCCAACGGGTTGGCTAGCTTCTCCTCCCGCTCCCGCCACTCCGAGCTCTGCTTGGGGGCCTGGTACTTGTAGATCCCGTCGGGCAGGTAGAGGGTCGCCAGCTTCCCACCGGTCCAATCGTCCTCCCACACCTTGAGGGCGGCCGCCAGCTCGCGGGGGTTGGCCCGGTCGGCCTCGGCCACCATCTGGCTCGGGTGCTCCGCCGTGATGAGCGGCATCTCGGCGTCCTTCGGGTTGTTCCACACCGTCACGAACGTCTCGCCGGACACGAGCGCCTCGGTGTGGACCAGCTCGCTCTCGGCGTCGAGGTCGTTGCCCTGCCAGATAGCCCAGGCGTCGGCGTCGCCGGCCTGGTCGCCGCCCAGGCGGAAGCCGTCAACATGGAGCCGCTCGGCGACGGCGTCGACGATCAGCCCGGTCCAGTTCGCCCGGGAGGATCGCAGCATCCGCTGGAACGCGGTGCGGACCTTCTCGTGCGGGATCGGCAGGGGGTGGTCCCCGACGTAGTAGCGGCCCATGAGGTCGACGTAGCCCCGGCGGGCGGCCAGCTTCTTCTCGAGGCGGCTCACCCACCACAGGGGGGCGCCCGGCATCGGGGTGGGCATTCGGACCTCCCAACGGAACTTGGTGGTGGCGGCGGAAGATCCAACTGAACGGGCGTCCCGTTGGGGCTTTAGAAGCCGGCGGCGGCCTTGCGCCGGGCCTTGAGGGCGCCGGCGGCGATGGCGTCGCCCCGCGCCTCCCACGACAGGCCGCCGGCCATGGCGGCGTCCATCTTGTTCGGGGAGCCGCGCCGGTCCTTGCAGATCGTCCACATGGGCCGGCCGTCCTCGTCCTTCACGGTGAGCATCTGCTTGCGGGCGTTGGCGATATGGCGGGCCAGGGCCGAGTCGCCGTCATGGGACAGGTCCCCGGCGGTCTGCGCCGACCGGTAGGCCCGCACCATGTAGGCCGTCTGCTTCGGCCGGTTCGTGAACCACTCGACGACCTTCTGGCGCTTCGTGTCGGTGGCGTGGTTCCAGCGGCCCTGCCACCGGTCCGAGAGGTGCTCGATCTTCTGCGGGTCGACGTACATCCGCCACACGTTGAAGCGGCCGAAGGCCTCCAGGATCGTCCCGTCGATCTCGTCGGCCGGGTGCTCGTACTCGTCGTCGGCGTCCAGCGGGCGCTCCCAAATCCCGAGCGGCCACTGATGGCCGGACTCGACATGGGTGGCCACCACGGCCAGGGCGTCGTCCCAGCGGGCGCCGTCCACCCCGATCGTCACCAGCTCCCGGTCGGCCACCACCATCGGCGGGGCCGCCACCAGCTCGGCCCACCGGTCAGCGTCGAAGGCGGCGCCCTCCGTGGCCCGCTTCCGGTTCAGGAAGAACCGCTCGGCCTGCGCCGCGTCCCCCTGGTCGATCAACGCCACCACCTCGGCGTCGATCCGGTCGAAGTCCACCCACGCCACCGAGTCGCCGTACACCTTCCGGTACATCGCCCGGCGGTCCCGCTTGTTCAGCACCGACCCAGGCCCGGGGACCGCGTCGTCGATGTAGACGCCCGGCGCCGAGCCCTCGTTGGTCACCTGGGCCACCGACTCCTCAGCCGGGTCCCAGGCGTTCGTCGTCTCCACCCAGCGGCCGTTCATGCCGGCCAGGTTGCGGCGCTGGTTGTCGGCCAGCGCCCGGCCGCCGTTCAGCTTCGTCCACGAATGCGTCTCGTCCTGCACGTTGAACGTGATGCGCTGCCCCAGCCTCGAGCGGGCCGAGCTCGTCACCGGCTCGATCCGGCCGCCGCCCGGCAAGTTGATCCGGGTCTCACCGACGTCAGTGATGATCCCCTCGCGGGCCAGCGGGCCCTGCTCGATCATCGGGACCAGCGCCCGGAACACGTTGTCGGTCTGCCCCTCCGACACCGCCGTCACCTGGATCCACGGCGTCGCCCACGCACGCCCCATCGGCTCGCCGTCGTCGTCCCACCCGTCGAAGAGCACCGGGCCCGCCGCCTCGGCGCAGATCAGCCCCGCCGAGAACGGGCCCTTCCCCCACTTCTGCGGCCGCACCAGCTGCCCGCCCCGGGAGAACACGAACGAGCCCGTCGCCGGGACCAGCCGGTAGAACCAGTAGAGGAACGTCCACATCTCCGCCGTGAGCGTGTACGGCTCACCCATCCGGTCCCCGTCGGGGATCACGCACCAGTACTCGATCCACTCCCCCACCAGGACGCCCAGCGTCGGGAAGTCCCCCGGGTAGCTAGGCCCGCGCCACGGCACTCGGCTCCACCACCTCGGCCTCCATTGCCAGCCAGGCGTAGGTCCGCAGTGGGCCGTCGCCCGACCGCCACTTCCGCAGGGTCCGCTCGTTGAACTGCACGCCGGCGCTCCTCGCCACGCGCAAGGCGCTCACCGGCATCCCATTGCGGGCGAGCCGCTCGACGACGGCCAGCACACGGCTGCTCCTTCGGCTCATGTTCAGCCTCCGACCGCGCTCGGGTCCACGATCCGGGGCCGGCTCGACGGGGCCGCCCGCACAGCACGGCGCTCCGCTACCTCGTCCGCTGCCACCTCCCACCGCAGGCGCATCATGGCCAGCGGGGTCAGGCCCAGGCGGTCCTCCAGCTGGCGCACCTCGCTCAGCACCTCGGACCTCGTCGACGACTCCGCGTGCACCAGCAACCGGACATAGCGGGCCACGACGTCGTACCAGCCGAGCCGCTCCCAGGCGGCCGCCGCCGGCGTGCGCCACACCCGCTTCCAGATCTCCTTCTCCCGCCCCCGGAGCTTCACCAGGTACTCCGTCGCGAGCTCGGTCTGCTCGGGCAGCGGCCACTTCGGCGTCGCGCCCTTCCGGCCCTCAGCGGGAAGCTGCAGCATCGGGAGCGTCGGGTTGCGGCGCCGGCGCTGATCTCCCGGCTTCGGGGCCGGTCCCATGCCGGCCATCTAGGCCGCCCTTCGACTACAAGAATCGGGCATCGCGCCCTCTCCCTCCTTTGGGGGGCGTCACGCCCGCCCTCAGTGGCCTGTTGTGCAGCCGAGGCTCCCTCCCGGAGACCCGTACACAAGGCGAGATGCCTAGCCCGCCGGTCGGGGGGACCCCCCAAGGGGGAGGGGGGCCAGGGGGGGTCACCCGAAGAGCAGGAGCTGGTCGATTCCGCCGCAACACTTCATGTAGTTGCACCGATAGTGGGCGCACTGGACGTTTGCGGGTTCGTGTGTCCCGCCTCGGGCGAGGGGGATGATGTGGTCAAGCACGGGTGCCAATTGGTGGGGCACCTCGGCGTTCCGCTTGACCTTCTTGCCGCAGAGTTGGCAGCGCCACCCGTCCCGCTCATAGATGCGCTCGCGCCAGACAGGGGCGACGAACGCCTCCCTCTTCCGGGCCCTACGGAGATCTCGGTGGTGGCGGCGGCTGCATCTCGGTGAGCAGAAGAGGGCGGGACGGTTGTTCCACACGTCGATGAAGGATCGGCCGCAGAGGTGACACCATCCGGCATGGAATCGAGGGTGGTCCCGCTTCTGCTTCCTGGGCCGGCAAGCGTCGGAGCACCATGGTCGGCCTGGCCTACCGAGCCAGCGGTTGCACCCGATGCATTGACGCCAATCCAGGAGGGAGCTCTTGATGGTCTGTGGGCTGATGAACCAGCGACAGTGGGGGCTGTTGCATACCCGGGCCAGCTTCTTGTTCCTGGTCGTGGTGTAAGCCCGGCCGCACGCCTCGCATGTCCGCTCGTAGGGGCGGTGGTGGGGCTGGTTCCTTGGGACCAGCTGCCAGTAGTGCTTGGAGCAGTAGCCCCGTGCGAGGTGGGGTCGTTCGCAGCCCGCGAGGGAGCACATACGCTGGCCCATGTCGTTGCCTCCCTGGGTAGGTGGCGACCGGACCCGGGGGCGCGACAACGCCGCCCGGGTCGTTCCTGCTTCTAGGGGGCTAAGCCCGCTGCCAGGCGGTACGGACGACGATCGTGCCGAAGCCGCACCGTCGATTCACGCACGTGATGGAGAAGTCCTCCTGATCCCGGCTCTCCTTGGTCGGGTGGAGGCACCAGGGGCATGGCATCGTCATCCTCGCCTGTTCGGGGTCTGCCCAGGCCGGCAGTGGCTCGTCACTCACTGCTCGCCCGCCGGGCCTGGTGCCCTTCGGCCGAGCTCTTCTTGCGGTGGCAGTACGGGTACACGTTGTGGTGGACAGCCTTGAGGTTGCTGTCGCGGTGGTCGTCGCCGGGGATGACGTGGTCTACGCCGTCGGCGCCTGGTTGGCCGCAGAGCCAGCAGATGTGCCGGTCTCTCTTGAGGATGCGGGTGGTGGTGCGGTCCCATCCTCGGGGTAGGCGTGCTCGGCGGGTGCTGCCTGCCCATGGGGCGCGGGTGTGGGTGGTGCAGGGGACCAGCTGGGGGCAGCCGTGGGTGGGGCAGGGCCTGGGGCTGCGTGGTCTGGTCACTTGGTGTTGAGGTCGAAGCGGACGCCGAGGAGCCAGAGGATGGCGAGGGCGGCGAGGAGCACGGCGAGCGCGTAGAGGAGGGTGCGGTTCTGCGGCATGGTGCCTCCCGTCGGGGGGTGGCAGGCGGACGCTCGACGGGCAGAGCCGGAGCGTCACTTCGCCCTACTCTGAGTGAATGTAGCGCGTGTGGGCGCCTACTACCTAGTGACCCTGCCTGTCAACTCTCGGGTGATGTCTCTGTCGGTGAGCTTGGCGATGAGGTCGAAGGCGCGGTCGACGCCGTTGCGGCGGTGGTACTGGTAGTCGGTCTTGCACCTGCCCTTGGCGTGGACGCGGGGGTCGCCGCAGATGACGCAGGCGCGGTAGGGGCTAGCCATCGGTGTCCTCGTTGGGGCACTGCTCGGGTCGGTAGATGAGCGTCTCGCCATCCACGACGAGCTCCTCGACGAGGAGGGTGATGATGGCCCGGTTGACGTCGTCGGCGTCCCAGTAGACCTCGACGCGCTGGACCTGGTGGCTGATGTCCTGGCCGTTGAGGGTGACCGTGCCGTTGCGGCCGACGAGGTCGCTGTTCTCGATCCGCAGGTGTGCTCGGCTATGCGCTTGCATCGGTCCATCCGACCTTCCTGGCGAGCTGGTCGGCGACGGCCCGCTCGGCGGGTGTCATGTCGGTGGTGTGCGGGCACTCCCATTTGCCGAACCAGGGGTCGTCGTCGGATCGTTGGCAGACGTTGGTGAACTCGGGCGGGTTGTAGACGGGGCCGCCGTAGGAGTGCCCGGTGGTGCCGTCCGCTCGGCGGACGTAGGCGGTGATGTCGCCGTGCTCGTTGGCGATGCCGAGCACGCCGGTGCCGTCGGCCACCTCGTATCGCTCTAGATAGCCGTCGTCGGTGGCGGGCCAGTGCCTCATCTCGCCTCGCCGTGGTCGTCGATCCGTCCGGCCTGGTACCAGCCGCCCCACCTAGAGCGGGCGGTCATTCTGTCGGCCGTGCGCTCTGCTCCCCGCCGGGTCCAGCACCGGAGGCGGGTGGGCTGGGGCTTCATGGTGCTGGCCGTGCCGGCCCAGCACCGCATGACCGCCCACCGCCTACGCATCTCGGCTCCCGTCCAGGCCGAGCATCCAGGCGCCGGGGAGCGGACGGAACTGCTGCTTGCCCATGGTCACTCCTTCCAGCCAGCCGGGAGCCAGCGGGCGCACGCCGTCAGGCGGGCCTCGGCCTCGGACGTCCCTCGAAGGTCGGTCACGATGAAGTCCCCCTCCTTGACCTCGGCGTCCGAGAGACGGCGCCGAAGGTGGACGGCGGTCGGGCCGCGCTCCCACCACTCCCCGAGCGAGACATCACCGACCCCGGCGAGGGCCTGCTCAGCCACAGGCTTGAGCAGGGCCGCCTCGAACGGGTCGAGCCAGCGCGCCGGGATGGTTGCGACTGAGGCGTGCCAGACCGGCCCGCCGTATCCCGCCTCGATTCACTCATAGCCGGTGTTCACCGTGAGCACGAGGGAGCGGCGCTTGCCGGCCAGCACCGACCGGAATCGGGGGTGAACTGTCTCACCCCCTAGGTAGCATCGGTGGTCGTAGGCAGTGCGCTGGGGATCGTTCATCACGACTCTCCTCCCCTGCGGTACTTGCCGAGGCCGCCGTTGCCGGGGTGGTTCATCCCCCAGTGCTTGGACGGGGTCTCGCCTGCGTGCCAGAGCTTGAGGAAGTCCCGACGCGCCCATGAGAGGTAGGTACGGAACGAGCCGGCGGGGATGCCTAGGGCGTCGGCGGCGTCCTGGTTGTTGCCGTAGATGGCGAAGGCGACGAGCACCTGGCGGTCGAGCTCGGAGAGCCGGGGCCAGATCTGGGCGAGGGTGCGGTGCTCAACGAGCTGGTGCTCGAACGAGGTGCTGGCCGTGTACCAGTAGGCCCGGAAGTTGGGGGCCGAGCCGAGCCCGTTGACGCTGTCCCGCTCGGCACATCCGTACTGGGAGAGCCGGGAACGGTCGGAGCGGTAGAGCGCCTTGCGGCCTTCCCAGACCAGGAGGCCGGGCGGGATCGGCTCAGGGTCGGCGTAGAGCCGCTCGACGATGGCTGACCAGGCGTCGTCGATGCGGTCGGCCATGGAGTCCCCGGGGGTCGTGCGGACGCTGATGGCGGCCGAGCGGGCCATGGCCTCGACCTCGGCCAGCGTGTAGCCCTGGGGCAGCTCGACCACGTCACGCAGGCTGGCATCAGACATCGCTCGGCGCCTTCTCTTCCAGGTGCTTGAGCCGGGACTCGACTCGCCACCGTTCGGTGTCGGAGGCCGTGAAGGTGAGCACCTTCGTGGCGTCGTCGAGCTGGCCCTGGACGTGGCGGAGGGTCATGCACTTGTCGTGGTAGACGGTGTCGGAGGACATGTACCCGTGGCGGGAGTCCTTCCAGAAGAAGCGCCGCCCGCACTCGCCGCATCGGCTACAGATCCACCGGTGAACCCGCTGGTAGGGGATGACCTGGATCTTCCAGTGGCGGACGTGCCAGCGCCAGGCGTTGGTGCGCTTCCCGTCGACCCAGTGCTTGCAGACCTCGCCGCTGTCGTGGCCGCCGGGCTCGACGTGCCAGATGGTGGCGAGCCGGTAGAGCCCGAAGGCCCGCCCGGCGATCTTCGGCTCCCAACCGTGCGGCCGGTACCAGCCGTAGATGGGCTCGCCGAGGTTCTCGGGGTTCGTCCGGCGCCGGCGGCCCAGCGTCCAGCGCGGCTGGCCGGGTCGGGCGTCCCGGTACTTCTCCCGGCGGGGAATCGGGGCGGGGATCTCCCAGGCGACGACCAGCGGATCATGCATCGTCGGCCCTCCCGACGCTCATGATGGCCGGGTTGGGGGCGGGCGGGAGCTCGACGCATCGGCGGGCGGCGTTGACGGCCCAGCCCCACTGGAAGCCGGTGATGCCCGGCTCGAGGTCGATGCCGTGGTCCTTCATCACCTCGTAGAGGCCGGGGGTGACGAGGTTGAGGCCGCCGGCGTCGTTGAAGACCAGCTTGCCGTCGGCGTCGTGCTCGTAGACGTTCTCGGCCGGGATGGTGGCGCGCCTCGGGTCGTCCATCCAGAAGGCGAGGATGTCCCTGGCTACCCGGCGGGCGGCCTCGCCGTAGTCGAGCAGCTCCTGGTCGGGCTGGGTGATCCAGTCCCGGAACTCGATCACGCCCATGGTCTCTTCGTCGGTGGGCTGGGGGGCGCCGCCGAGGATGGTCTTGAGGGCCCGGTCGGCGCTGACGCCGAGGTGCGCTCCGTCGGTCATGTCTTCCCTCCTGGGTATCTGGGCTGGGTCTCGGTGCGGCGGGGCGTGTACTCGCCGGCGGCCTGGCGCTCACGCTGGTGTCGCAGGGCGCGGGCGAACTCGCCGGGGGCGACCTTGGAGCCCCGGGTGGGTGGCGCCGACGGCCCGGCGGAGAGCAGGCCGGCGGTGGCCTTGGCCAGGGCCACGGTGCTGGTCTCGAGGTTCTCGGTGTGCTTCACGAGGCGCCGCCAGAGCTTGCGGGCCTGGGGGTCGCCGATGTCTTCGATGCCGGCGCCGTCCCCGCCGGCGACCTTGACGTGGTCGCGGGCCTGCCGGTCGTAGGCCACGGCGTGGAGGTCCTCGGCGTCGGCGGCCAGGCCCTGGGCGGCCTTGACGATGGCGGCCAGGCTGGCCCGCACGTCGTCGACGTCACGGTCGCTCACCGGGCCTCGCCCACTTCGGCGACGAGCGTCCAGGTGCAGTTCGGGCACCACCGGACCACGGTGCGGCGCGTGCCGCCGTGGCCGCCGTGGCGGACCAGCGCCGGCTGGTCCCACGAGCCGGTGCTGAGCTCGTCGCCGCAGTCGGGGCAGACGCCTGGCGTCACCGGCACGAGGCTCACCCCTCCCCGAGCTTGGTGAAGCGGACGCAGGCCCACCCATCAGCATCGCCCTCGGGCACCGGGATCCGCTCGACCTGGAAGCCGTGCCTCATGGCCACCAGGTCGGCCTGGGGCACGTTGTCGACGTGGAGGATGCGCTCGACCACGCCGTCGGGCCTCCCGGCGAGGTCCACGTTGAGCTGGCCCATCTCCCAGCCGGCGACGTAGGCGGCGTCGTCGAAGGGGCCGCCCTTGCTGGCGCAGACGATGAAGGGCATCACCAGCTCGAGGCCGTCGTCAGCCATCGTCGCCCCGCTCACCGTGGAGGGCGGCCAGGCGCTCCTGGTGGACCGGGCAGCTGGTGGCATGCCCGGACCCGTTGCGGTACCTCTCCAGCGGGTAGGCGCACCGGCACATGGCCAGCCGGCGGATCATCCCGCGGCGCTTCTCCTCGGCCTGCTCGAGGAGCTGGGCGTGGTCGGGGCTAGCCATGGCCGTCCTCGCTGGCGAGCTGGTCCATGACGTCGGCCAGGAGGCGGTAGGCGTCGGCGATGTGCGGCTCGTCGTGCCACGGGTGGCCGGCGGCGGTCTCCTCGGCAAGGTCGACCTCGAGCTGGTCGCCCATCTCCCGAGCGAAGGCAGCCTCGAAGAAGGACACGCCGAAGTCGGTCAGGATCAGGAAGCCCTCGACGTCGCGGACCGGGATGAAGACCCGGTCGCCGCACACGACCCCGGGGAACTGCCGGATCTCGGGTCGGCGGTCAGCCATGGCCGTCGGTCAGGAAGGCGACGAGCTTGGGGTTGCGGCGGAGGAGGTCGAGGACCGAGTAGCCGAGGACCTCGACGAGCCGCTCGGCGACGTCGAACTTCAGGCCGGCGTCGAGCTTGGTCTGCTCGAAGATGGCATGGATGCACTCGTGGAGCAGGACCTCGGCGCGGGCGTCCGGCCCCAGCTTCGGGCTCAGGCTGATCTTCTGGGCGAGATGGTCGGCGGAGCCGCACAGGTGAGCGCTCGCCTCCCGGCTGGCGGCGTCGACCGCGGGCTGGCTGAGGACGACGGTGTACCGGTACGGGCCGACGAGCACCTGGTCGGGCATCCGGCTCACGAGGCGCCGCCCCGCATCAGCCAGAGGACGTGGGCGTGGAGGTCGGCCGCCATCCGCTCGGCTGTGTCGGCCGAGTAGCCCCGCCGGCACAGGTCAGCGCGCTGCCCGTCGATGAGCTCCTGGACCGGCTTGAGGGCCTCGGCCAGCTCGAGCATGGCGTTCCGGATGGCGGCGGCGCCCGGGTCGACGCTCATGCCGGCCCGTCCGCGACCCAGCGTGTGGCCACCAGGAGCACCGTCTGGCCGGTGAGCGGCTTGATGGCCTTGTGGACGTGGACCTCACGGGGGTCGGGGTGGCGGAGGGTGGCGCCCCGCTCGAGGCACTGCTCCTCGGCGGCGTGGCGGGACAGCTCGGCCACCACCTGGGTCGGGTCGTGCTCGCCGGCCAGCCGCACCGGGTCGACCTCGAGATGGATGTCGAAGACGAGCTCGGTCACTCGGACTCAACTCCCTTGGGGCCCGGGACTCCCCCCTACGCCCCCTTCGGGGGCGGGTAGGAGGGGTCGGGCGCTCACGGTGTGCGTGGGTGGGTCGTGGGTGGGTCGTGGGGTACTGCGTGGATGCTTGAAGTGGGTAGCGTGAGTACCGTGGGTCAGGGTCGTGAGTCCGCCCATCCTCTTACTCCGACTCCTCTCCGTAGCGGGACTCACACGCAAAGTAGGAAGACGGGTTGGGCGGCTTGGCGTCGGTCTTCCACGCCTGGCCCTTCTGGACGAGCTTTTCGAGGCGTCGACGGGCCTTCTCGATGCTGTTCGTGGTGGGGCTCGGATCGTCGAAGAGGATGAGGCAGGCGTCTCGGGCGCTGGTGCCCTGGGGCCGCTTGCGGAGCTCGCCGACGAGGTTGGGCGCGTCCCGGTCGAGGTCGAGGCGGCCGGTGCCGTGGTCATGGCGGAGCGTCAGAGGACCGATCTGGTCGGCCGATTGCTTCAAATGGTGGAGCGTCAAAACATGTGCGCCGGGCTCGCCATATAGGTAAATGACGTTGCCGGCGCAGGCGCCGAGGAACTGGCTCCCGTAGATGTCGTCGATGCTGCCCGGGGCCCGCTTGACGGCGCGCTCGGCCTTGCGCTCGTGGTGGAGGACCATGACTTCCCGGTTGTCGGCGATGAGGCGGGCGAGAGCGATGGCGACGGCCGAGCCGCCCTCGTCCTTGGCCAGGTCGGCGGCGACGTCCTTGAGGGAGTCGAGGATCACCTCGTCGATCTGGACGCCGGCCTGGCGCTCGATGGCGGCCACGAAGGCGGCGAGGCGGAGGGGGTCGTGGTTGAGGAGGAACGGGAGGGGGCCGCGCCAGAAGAGGAGGGCTTCGTCGAGGATGGGGAGGTCGAGGTCGGCGACCATGCGGCGGAGGCTGCGCTGGACCTGGCGGGGCCGGTCGGCGGCGACGTAGAGGATGGAGTGGCCGATCGGGAGGGGGGCGACGGGGAGGCCGAGCCAGTCTTCGGTGCGGACGCCGACGCGGTGGAGGAGGTAGTTCTGGGCGTAGGTGCTCTTCCCGAGCCCAGTACGGCCGACGACGAAGGTGGGCTCCCCGTCGGCGTGGAGGACTTCGTCGTTGTGGCCGTGGAGGGGCCGGGGGATCTGGGCGCCGTTGGCCACGAAGCTGCCGCCCTCGACGAGCCGGTCGTCGAGGGCGGAGTCGTCGGCGGGGCCGTTGACGAACTCCTCGAGCGCCGGCTTGAGCTCGGCCAGCCCGGCCTCTCCTCGGGCGACCTGGGCCAGCTCGCTGGCGAGGACCTGGGCCCGGCGCCGCCACGACCATTCGTGGACCGACTTGAGGTAGGCCGCGGCGTTGGCGGCGGCGGGGCACCCGACCAGGAGGACGTGGAGCTCCTTCTTGGCGGTGCTGAGGTCGGCGACGCCGTTGCGGCGGGCGAGGTCGGAGGCGACCGTGGCCACGTCGACGGGGAGCCCGGCGGCGACGAGGGTGCTGATGGCTTCCTGGATGCGCTGGTGGAGCGGGACATAGAAGTCGGCGGCGGTGGTCTGGGTGGCGACGAGCTCGGCCGCTTGCTGGTTGATGAGGGCCGCGCCGAGCAGGACTGCTTCGTCACCTGGGTCGTGAGGGACGGGGTTGGCGCGGCGCGTGGTGGTGGTCATGCGGCGTGGAGCGGCTCCAGGGTCGGCCAGGGGATCTTGGTGTGGGCCCGGCGGTGGGTGGCGGGGAGGTCGACGAGCGGGGGGCCGTAGTGGTCGAGGGCGGCGGCGCGCAGCCAGAGGGCGTCGGCTTCGTCGCGGCTGGCGCCGGTGAAGCCGAGGCGGTTGATGGCTTCCTGGTGGACGTCTTCCTTGGAGGCGTTGCCGCGGCCGGTGGCGATGGTCTTGAGCGAGGTCGGGGCGACCTCGACGTAGGTGATGCCGCGCTCCCAGAGGGCGACGTTGACGAGGGCGTGGAAGCCGGCGACCTCGGCGTGGCCGCGGCCGTTGCTGGCGAACGCCTGGCCTTCGAGGACGACGAGGTCGGCCCACGGGCTGGTGGCGCAGACGAGGACGGCGTCGCGCAGCTCGGCCAGGCGGCGGGGCCCGGTCTGGGTGGAGGTGATGCGGTGCGTGGTGCCGTCGTGGTGGGCAACGCCGGTGCTGACCAGGCTGAGGTCGAAGGCGACGATGATCATCGGGCCACCGCCGGCATCTCGTCCCAGGTGCGGCCGTCGAGCTCTCGGCCGCCGGCCTTGGGGGTGCGGCCGCCCCACTGCTTGAAGAAGAACGGGATGCCGGCGGCCACGCAGCGGTCCCGGATGTCACGGGCCCAGTCGGGGTGCATCGGTCGGGCGCCCGGGCCGCTCTCGCCGCCGACGATGACCCAGTCGACCCCGCCGAGGTAGAGCGACGGGAGCGGGCCGAGGAGCGGCTCGAGGGACAGGAACCGGACGGCGGCCGGAGCGAGGCGGAGCCACTCGGCTCGGAAGGCGTAGCGGTCGCTCTCGATCGAGGTGCCGAGCCACACGTTGGGAGCGCCGTGGAAGCCGTCCTCTCCTCGCCAGCGCTGGAGGAGCTTGGCCATCCGTTGCGGCCGCTTGGTCAGGACCTGGAAGGTGTGGCGGGCGATCGGGCCGTGGCAGGCCATGACATCGAAGACGTCGGCGATGAACTCGTCGGGGACCTGGTCGTGAAACAAGTCGCTCGAGTTGACGAACACGAGCCTCGGCTTGACCCAGGTGAGCGGCTCGTCGAGGGCCCGGCGGTGGCAGGTGACGCCGAACCCGGGGCCGCTCGTGCGAGGGTCGCCGTCGCGCTGGTATTTGGCCTGGCCCATGGCCTTGAGGCGGCCGGCGAGGCGGAGGGCGTAGCAGTGGTCGCATCCGGGCGAGACTCGGTCGCAGCCGGTGACCGGGTTCCAGGTGGCCTCGGTCCATTCGATGCTCGTCGTGCTCATGACGGGGCCTCAGCGAGGTAGGCGTACAGGTCGGAGCCGCCGTGGTCGTTGATGCGGCTCTCGAAGCGCCAGCGGCCGGGCGGCGCCGGGAGGGCCCCGTGGCGGAGCTTGGAGGCGATGCTGGCCGCCGAGCAGCTGGTGGCGAAGCGGGCGATGCGCGCCCACCGGCCGGGATGTGCGGCCAGGGCCTCCAACGTCCGGTAGAGGGTGCCTCTGGGGTTGGACCGGTGTGGCCCGGCTGGCGCCCGCGGCGGATCAGGGACAGCCCGGAGCCGGAGCTCACGCCGCTCCCGGCCGGTGAGGCCACCCCACACCCCGGTCAGGCCGGGGTGCTCGAGCACGTAGGCGCGGCACTCGTCGAGGACGGGGCAGCGGCCGCACAGCTTCTGGGCGGCGGCGGTGTCCTCGCCACGCCCAGGGAAGAACAGGCTCACCGGAGCGGAGCGGCACCGGCCTCGGGCGGCCCATGCCGCCGGCCAGGGCACGTCCGAGAGCGTGACGTGGAAGGCGGCGACGGGCTCGACGGCGGTCACTTCGACCACCGTGTGCGCCTCGGCGGCGCGGCGACGCCTTCAAGGCGGGCGTGGAGGGCCTCGACCTTCCGGGCCGTGGACGCGCGGACGAAGTCACGGCGGATCTGGAGGCCGCCGCTCGTGTTGCCGAGCTGGTGGTTGATCCAGGCCTTCGTGAACCCACGGGCGATGAGGTCGTCGAGGAGCTTCCAGGTTGGCCCGCCGGGGATGTTCTGGGCGCCGGTGGCCTGGTCGATGGTGACGGCGAGGATCTTGCGCTCGGTCTCGGGCCGGATCCGCTTCGAGGGGCGCATGCCGCGCTTCGGGTCGCCGTAGACCAGCTTGGCCAGGGCGCCGTGCGCGACGCCGGAGATCTTGGCCACCGTCTTCGGGCCGACGCCGGCGGCCGACAGCTCCGCGAGGTGGCGGCGGGCCCGGCCGGCGGGGACGTAGGGCACCCAGGCCTGGTCCGGCCGGGCGATGGCCCTCTGCCGGGCGCGCTCGTACTCCCGGTTGGCGGCCCGGCACGGCTCACAAGTGCAGCGCTCGACCACGTACTTGACGTAGGTGCCGTGGGCCCGGTGGCTGTCCGGCGCGATGAACCGCGGACGGCCCTCGGCATGGCGCGGCTCGGGAGGGTCCTCGAAGACGACCCGGTACTCGGCGGCCGTGCTCACGAGCTGGCCCCCTCGACCGCACGGCGGGCCTGCTCAAGCTCGGAGAAGGCGGCGTTGGAGCCGCCGGCGTCGGGGTGGGCGCGGCGGGCAGCGAGGCGGTACACCGCGTGGAGCGAGGTCCCGTCGAGCACGCCAGCGACGTTGACCTCGTCGTCGGCCAGGCCGGCGCAGCGCAGGATGAACCGGGCCGACTCCGACCGGTCCCGCTGGTGGCCGTTCCCGCCGGCGGGGAGCGCCCTCCACCCCGTGTACTGCTCGCCCCGCTTGGAGATGCCATACCGGTCGACGCGGCGGAGCGCCTCGAGGGACAGGGCGATGGCCCGCAGGTTGTCCCGCCAGTCGTCGAACACGTCGGTGGCGTACTGGAGCGGGCCGTGCCGGCTCTCGAAGGACACGACGACCCCGGGGTGGGCCGGCCGGGCGTTGGCGCGGGGCAGCCCGTCGGTGCGGATGTCCGCCTCGGTGAGCGCCAGCTGGAGGACGGCGTCTCGGGCGCCGAGCATGCCCAGCTCCCGCTCGAGGAGCTCGAGGGTGGCCGGGTACGGCGATGAGAACTGCGACGCCTTGCGGCAGCGGGTGGGCTCGCCCGGCCAGGCGAGGAGTGGGCGGAAGACCATCCTCACCGCTCGGGGACGATCGTGCGGATGACGTCACCGACCCGGTGGAGGCCATCGAGGTCGAGCCAGCGGAGGTAGGCCTCCCAGTCGGGGAACACCTCGACCTCGGGCAGGCAGTGGAAGACGTTCTCCCGGGGGCCGACGACGACCATCGGGACCTTCGGCAACCGCGCTGCGCTCAAGGCGAGGTTAAGGCCCAGGACGAAGCCGAACTCGACGTGGCGGCCACCACGGCTGGCGGTCGACCGCGGCGGCTCGCTGAAGCTGATGATGACGTCGGCGGCCGTGATGTCCGTGACGTCCTCCTCGGCGTAGCGGCGGGCGTCCTCGAGCGGCCAGCGGGCCACCTCGCCGTCACTCCCGGCTTCGAGGTCCTCGGCCTGGTGGTCACCGGCGAGCCATCGGGACGTGACCGCGTGGCCGCGCTCGATGAGGTCGGCGGCGTGGCCCAGGAGCTCTTCCCGGCGGCCGTAGCGCGCCGCGAGGTAGTAGGCGGTCATGGCTTCACCTCGCCCCGGAACGACGTGCGGACGTCCTCGTCGGAGCCGTGCTCGAAGATGATGTAGGGGTCGTTGCCCGGCCCGTGGTGGGGGGCGTAAGGGCGCCGGCCGTCAACCTGGAAGAACTCGCAGGCCTCGTGGCGCTCGACCAGCAGGATCTGCTCGAGCAGCCAGCGCTGCCAGGAGCGCTTGTCGTACGAGGCAGGTGGGACCGGCATGTAGTGCATGACCCGGCGCAGCCTCTCAGGGGCGTAGCTGTCCGGCGTCGTGATGAGGATGCACAGGGTCGTTCCCTCGCTGCCCTGGCCACGGTCGACGTGCTCGATCGTGAACACCCACCCGGCCTTGTAGGTCAGCGCGTCGACCAGCTCGTGGAGCGGCCCGGGCAGGGGTGCGAACTGCATGACGGTGGTCATGGCCGCCGCCTTCCGCTCAGCCCCCTGCACGGGCGGTCGGCACGCCAAAGGCGAGACGACTGCGACGATGGAATCGGGCGGAGTAGGACCTTCCACCGCACCGTCCAGGGGGCTGAGCGCAGGACGGCGGGCATCACCGCGCCTGACCTTTCACGAAGTCGAGGAGGCGGGCGGCGAGACCGCACTTCGCGATCTCCCCCAGCGACGTCGGCGGGGCGATGCCCTCCTCCTTGGCCAGCTTGTGGGCTTCCCGGAGCACGTCTCCGGGTCGCACCCCTTTGGAGATGAGGAGCTCCCGCCAGGTGTCGCCGTCCCACTGGCCAGGGTCGCCGGCCGGCCCGGCGCCGGCCTCGTCGGGCAGCGGCGGCCCGTCGGGGACGATCTCAGCGTCCTCGACGTCGGTGTCTTCGAGGAGAGGCCACTCCCCCGGGTTGGCGATGAGGCGCCGGCGGCCCTCACCGAGCCCTTTGAGCTCGTCCAGCACCTCGGCGGCCTCCTCGCCGCTGAGCTCCTTTGCGGACTTCTTCCGGCCGTCGGTCACGGCCTCGACGACCAGGTGGTGGTCGACGCCGACCTCCCGGGCGCGCATGGCGATCTCCTGGTCGACCGGCATCGACTTGGCGGCCGGCGCCGGCGGTTCCGCGGTAGTTGCCGCGGCATCCCGCGGCACCTCGTCCTCGCCTGGCAGGGGCGGGGGCGGCGGCCCGGACGAAGGAGGAGAGCCACCAGGAGACTCCTTCGCCCGGGACCGCCGCGGGGTCGGCGCCTTCCGCTTCGTTGTGGTCGACGCCGACGGGTCCTCGCCGTTGGCGGCCGGCGGGTTGAAGTCGAGCTCGTCGGCGTCCTCAAGCTCCTCCATCGAGTAGGAGATGCCGGCGATGACGTCGGCGAAGAGGAGCCGGCAGAGCTCGGTGGTGGCCCGGGCGGCGAGCATGGCGCGGGGGTAGCGGGACCAGTTGGTCCGGTTGGCCAGCCCGGCCTTCTTGGCGTCGTCCATCGTCCAGGTGACCCGGGATGGGTTCTCCTGGCCACGCCGGCGCCCGGCCATGGTGACGCGGGTGGTGGTGTAGTCCTCGGCCCAGATCTCGTGGCCTTCCCGGAGGACCAGGGATCGCATGAGCTCGGCGGCCATGCCGACCTTGCCGTCGTCGGTGACGAAGATCTGTCGGAGCGACTGCATGGGGCCGATGCCGGCCTCGTCGCCGGACAGGATGCAGGCCATCACGGCCGCCGGCCGCTTCCGGAGGCGGGCGGGCACGAACTCGGTCTCGTGCAGCTTGACGGCCAGCTCGTGGGCGGGCCCCATGACGTCTATCCAGGCGGGCTTGCGCGGCTCGACAGGTACGAGGCTCATCCGACCTCCAGCCGGTTGCTGATCGATTGGAGCCGCCACTGGACGCGGCCGAGGCGGTCGTGGATGTCGTTGATGAGGACGACCAGCGGGCTGAGCCCCGGCGACGGGTTGTCAGGCATGTCGGCCTTCTCGGGGACGTCGGCCAGGAGGGGTGCCAGCTGGTCGGCCAGCTTGTTAGCCATGCAGGAGAGCTTCTCGACGTCGCCTTCGAGCGTCTCGAGGACCGTCGACAGCGGCGCCCGCTCAGCGTCGACTCGGGCGCCGATGACGGCGGCCATGTCCGGACCCGACCGGTGGTGCGGACCCAGCTCGCTCATGACGCCACCGCCGCGGGGACGGCCAGGGCCGGGCCGATGACTTCCTTCGAGCGGCTGTCCTGGAAGTGGGCGACCTGCTGGGCGTAGAGGAACGTGCGCCACTCCGCCGGCCCAGCCTCGATGGGGAACAGGTCGTAGCCGTCGGCGCGCAGCCAGAGGCCGACCACGGCGTCGAACTCGGGCATCGGGGTCTCCTCGCCGGTGGCCGGGTCGAGGTAGAAGTCGGAGTACCGGTAGCCGGCCAGCTGCAGGGCGGTCTCACCGAAGATCCCGGACCGGCCCGTCTTGAGGTCGACCAGGCAGTAGCCGAGCGTGTCGAGGTTGGCGAACAGGTCGGCGGTGCCCATGTACCGGTGCTTCCGGTGCCCCACGCAGACCTCGACCAGCTCGTCGGTGGGGTCCCAGTCCTTGCGGAACTTGAGGTAGGAGTCGACGTGGCCGACCAGCTCGTTGGGGACATCGACCTCTTCGCCGCCGGCGAGCCGCTGGGCCAGGTGGTGGACCTCGGTGCCGCGGTTCCCGGCGATGTCCCGGTCCCGCCAGTGGAGACCCTTGAGGACTTCGGCGATCGACAGCGGCCCGGGCGGGCCGTCGGGCCAAGCGTCACGGGGTCTCTCGGCGGCGATGTCCCTCAGGTCCCGGATGAGCCGGCCGGCGTCCCATACGTCGTCGTCTCGGAGGCTGACCCGGTTGGCGACGAACTCGGCGATGGTCTTGGCCGCCCAGCCGACGAGCGCCGGCTTGGGGAACCCGTTGGACAGCACCCACGTGACCCCGTCGGCCTTCTGGCCTTCTAAGAGGTAGGAGTGGCCCCGGCCACGGTCGATCCGCCGGGTCTTGGCGGTGGCCATCAGTCGGCCCCGAGGACGTCGAGGCGAGCGAAGCACGCCTTGGTGATCTCGGAACGGTCCTCGTGGGCTTCCTCCCACTCGACGACCATCCAGACGTGCTCGGCGTCGAGGGCCTCGACGGCCGCCATGACCTCGGCCACGGAGCGGCTGTCGTAGTCCTCGAGAGGTGCGCCTTCCGGGGGCGGGCTCCCCGCGTCACCCCCGGAAGGCGCGTCACCCAGGGCCTCGGTACCGGCGAGTGGTTGAGGGCCCTGGGGGTCTTCGTCGAGGGGCAGCGGCTCCCGGCCGGCCTCCTCGTCCTTCAGCCGCTTCACGCGGTCCCGCTCGGCGGCGAGCAGCTCGTCGACCTGGCCCTGGCCCACCATGGCGATCTCCTGCGCCTCCACGGTATGGACCCGGACCAGGCTGTCTTCCTCCCGGCTGGTCGGCCGGTGGTTCACCTGGCTCACCTCGCCCCGGAGCACGAAGAAGACCTCGTCGCCATGGTGGAGCGCCGTCGGCTCCAGCTTGAGGGCCTCGGACAGCCCGTCCCCGGCCCTGGTGATCTTCACGGCCGAGCGCACCACCGCCCGCCCCTCGAAATTCGGAAGCGCCATCTCGTTCCTCTCCACCCAGCTAGTCCCGGTCCGGTCGTTGCCTCAGGCGATTGCTGGCTAGGGGCCAGGCCCGCCGCTGGCCGCCGGGCGGCAGTCCCCCACTTCCCCGAAGGGCGCTGCCTGCCCGGCGACCCGCGCCCACGCCCATGCGAGCGCGTTCGGCTGGTCAGCCATCTCCTCCCATCCCGCCAGCCGCCGGCGGACCTGCGCCTCGTTGTCGCCGACGAAGCCGAGGAGGTCGAGCCCGTCAGGGCCGTCGACGACCACGGCGCCGCAGTCCGGCCACCACGAGAGGAGCCCGACCCGGGCGCGCCCGGCGCCCCGCCAGCCCCACCCGAACTCCACCACCGGGCTCACGCGAGGTCACCCTCAGTCGGGAGGATGATCCCGGCCTTGGCGGCGGTGCCGAAGTGGGTGAGCATCCCGCCGACCCTGATGGCGGCGTCGGCGTCGAGGAAGTAGACGGCCACGCCGACCGGCGTGACGGCCTGGAGGACCACGAGCGCGCCCTGGGGGGAGCGGACCTGGGCGATGAGGATCTGGGTCGGCACCGGCTGCGCCGGGATCGCCGGCGGCTGGCCACCGTTCTGCCCAGGCACCGGGCCGAGCGGGAGGCTCACGGGAGCGTCCCTTCTTCGGCCCAGTCATACGGAGCGCCCGGCCACTCTGCCGGCGGCGGAGCGGCCGCCCGGGCCATGAGCTCGCCGGCGATCCAGCCCAGCACGAAGGTGAGCACGCCAACGAAGTAGTAGGAGGCGGCGGCGACGGTCACCGCGCCGTCACCCGGAAGGGGCGCTCAAGCTTCCACCAGCGCCGGCGCCAGCGGGTGAGGCTCCACCCGCGCGGCAGGGAGATGTCGATGAGGCCCCGGCGGTCGGCGCCGTAGCCCCGGACCACCTTGCGGCCCCAGGGATACCGCCAGTAGAGCAGGAGGGCCAGGCGCTCGATCACCCCGCCACCTCTTTCTCGCTCGTCTCGAACTCGACGGAGGTCTCTGTCTCCAGCCACTGCTCAAGAGCCCGCCAGGGCACCACGATCTTCTGGTCGCCCAGGCGGATGAACGGCATCCGGCCCGTGCGGATCAGCTCGCGCACCTTCGACTCGGAGCACTCGAGCCGGCGTGCCACCTGGGCGACGGTCCCGACGAGGTCGCTCATGTCGCCCCGACCGGGTCGGGCTCGTCCTGGCCGTTGTCCTCGTCTTCGTAGACGTCGTCTTCGTAGGCGAACAGGTCACGGGCGGGTTGGCCGAGGTGCCTGGCGATGCCGGGCCGAAGGTTGTCCCGAGGGACCGCCCTGCCTGATTCCCAGGCGGAGACGGTGGTCTGGCCAACTTCGAGGAGGCTGGCCAGCTCGGCCTGGGTGAGAGGAACGTCCTCTCGGGCCTTCCTGAGCCGCGCTCCGAGTGCTGCTTTCCAGTTCTCCACCGCGACCTCGCTGTTACCGAGCCAACCTCATCGGTGCCAAGCGGGGTCCGGACCTGGCGCTTCGCCTTCAAGTGCAACGGCATTGCTAGCAAGCAGTTTGCCGTGTGGCAACCACTTCTTCGCGGCCCGGTTGTCGAAAGGCATTGCTAGCAGCGAGTATGTTTTTCGTTGCTACGCCATCCAAAGCCAACCGAACCGAACCCTGAGGGAGCCCGACCCTGTTCGCTGAACTCCTTCGCCGTGCGCCGGCCTGCAAGGGCATGACCCAGGCAGAGATCGCCGAGCGGCTCGCAGCGCGAGGCGAGAAGGTCGCCCAGACCACGATCTCGGCCTGGCATCGCGGCGCCGCCGTCCCGAAGGACACCAGGCGCTTGGAGGTGATCGCCCAGGTCTACGGCGTCCCCCGTGACGTTCTCTTCCGCGCCGCCTTCGCTCCCCGGCCGAAGTCGGGGGCGAAGGTGATCCAGGCGACCTCCCGGGCGGGCCGGGCCTCGGGGACGGAGGGCCAGGCCGAGCTGCGAGAGGACATCGCCAGGCTGGAGCGCCAGCTCGAGGAGGTCCTCAGTCTTCTTCGCGACGGAGGTACCGCTCCTGGAGGAGCTCCGACGTCAACTGAACGAGGGGGCGGAGCCAGGCGTGGAGCTGGGCAATCTCCGAACGGAGGTCGGCGAGCTCGCTGACGAAGAAGTCGCGGTCCAGCTCCCGGTCGACGTCCTCGCGCTCCTGGCGGTCGTCCCGCTGCTCCTCGAGCCGCCGGCGGCAGTCCTCGAAGGCGCGCCGGGACTGTTCGTAGCTGCGGCCGGGCAGGTCGCCTCGTGCCCGGTCCTCAGGAGTGTCGGGCGCCAAGCTCACACCGCCCCCCGGGAACTGCTTGATTGCTAAGCCAGGCCATCCTACGGGCGGGGTGTGACAATGCAACCTTAGGTTGTGTAGTCACCGGCTTGCGCTTGCTCCAACATGGCGCCGGATGGTAGGGAAGCACCGGGCCGGCGAAGACGAGATGGCGCTGTTCGAGCGGGTGGCGGCCGACTTCACCGACCTGCTCGTGCGGCTCGACGACCTCGAGCGCGACGTCGCCATCCTCGTCAAGAAGGCGACCGGCGCCAGCTGGGAGAGGATCGGCGAGGCCGCAGGTGGCAAGAGCTACCAGGCGGCCCTGAAGCGGTACGTCGACCGGGAGAAGCGGCCCCCGAAGCGGCAGCGCCCGGAGCACGGGCCCGAGCCGACGAACGCCGAGCTCCTGGCCGGGATCACAGAGGTGCGCCGCCTCGTCGAGGAGCTCCTCAGCCGAGAGCAGTGACCTCGGTCGGCTTCTTCGCCGTCCAGAGCGCCCCCATCGACGCGGCGATCTTTTCGTCGTTGCCGGGGATGGCGTGGGCGTACTTGGCGTAGATCGTCCTCGGCGACGTACCGAACCGGGCGGCCACGTCGGCCACCGCATGACCGTTCTCCAACGCCGTGGTGATGGCCAGGTGGCGGACGTCGTAGAGCCGGATCCCCTCGGGCAGGCGGTAGCCCTCTTTCCGGGCGCGCTTGACGGCCCGGCCGAAGGCCCGGGTGGCCCAGGAGCCATTGAAGATGGCGGAGCCGTCCACGGTCGGAGTGAAGACGAACGCGGTGTCGGGGAGGGTGACGCCGGCGGCCATGGCGTTCTCGACGGCCCGGCGTCGGAGGGCCTTGAGGGCATCGACGGTGACGGGGTCGAGGCGGATGGTGCGGTGCCGGCGCTTGTGGGTGTCCCCGGAGGCGATGATGAACTGCTCGGTCTTGCCGTTGGCGTCGGGCTCCCAGACCCGGACGGCCCCTTCGGCGCCGACCTTGGCCGTGCCGGTGTCGAGGTCGAGGGCGCCCCACCGCAGCGGGTACACCTCCGTCGGCCGGGGACCGTTGGAGACCGCGAGCCCGAAGGCGTAGAGGCTCGGCGCCTCGTCCGCCAGCCGGCTGAAGAAGGTGGCGGCGTCGTCGGCCTCCGGCGTGGTCGAGACCCTGGCTTCGGCCTTGGGGAGCTTCGCCTCGGTGACGGGGTTCCCGGCCAGGTTCCCCCAGCCTTTGGAGAGGGCGTAGGCGAACACCTGGCGGGCGATGCCCCGGGTCCGCTGGAGTGTTTCCCGGGACAGGCCTCCGGCGGGGAGCTCCTTGCCGTCGGCGTCC
>WUUC01104648.1_pt1 | contig 41190 bp, 36 predicted proteins | sample 6278441 | NCBI WGS metagenome assembly WUUC01 (sample SAMN13675441, study PRJNA597444) | soil metagenome | isolation source: soil | place: USA: Washington | collected 2017-10
GCGGGCTCTCCGTTCGCTTCGCTCACTGCGCGCTGCGCTTGTTGGCCCGTTAACGGCGGAGCAAGTCCGCTTGCGGGCTCTCCGTTCGCTTCGCTCACTGCGCGCTGCGCTTGCCGGACATCTTCGCTCACGCTCTCAGTTGTATCAGCTACTTTGGCTTCCGGGAAAGCAGGCTCGCGAGCTTACCGAGGGATGGTTTTTCGGCCGCCATCCGGGACTGCGCGATTTCCAGCGCGTCGCCGACCCCGTCCGCGTCGAGCTTGGAGAGGAGCTGGATGTTGTTCTCGGCCGCGCCGATCAAGAAATACTCGTCCTGGATGCGGATGATCATGATCGAGCGCCGTTGATCGATCGGGAGGCGATCGATCACCTGCATGATGCGCCGCTGTGCGACCGGTTGCTCGATCTTCAAGATCTTCGGCAAGCCTTTGCCGAGGAGCAGGTAGGCAAGAAGGACGATCGCCCCGAGCGCGAAGACGGCACGGATCGCGCCCCAACCGATGTCCGACGTGTCGGTGGGTGAGTCGGAGCGGCGCCCCGGATTTTCGGGGTCGGCGTTCTCGTCGCCGAGGACCCTGTTGTACTGCGCCTCGATGTCTTCGAGGCGTTTCAGCTCCGCAGCTTCGGTTGCGGTGAGCGCCTCATCCTGCGCGGGACTTTGGGCGAGCGCGGGCATGCTCAACAAGAGGCAGATCGCGAGCGCCGCGCGTTTCATCAAGCGTCCTTCACCAAGCTGAGGATCTTCACGCCGAGCGCGCCTTCGATCTCCACCAGCTCACCTTTGGCGAGCAATTTTCCGGCGACCACGAGATCGACCGGATCCGCCGGCGAACGGCCGAGCTCGATGATTTGGCCCGCGCGCAAGCGGATCACTTCGTCCGCGGTCAACTGCACGCGGCCGAGCTCGACGATCACCGCGATCGGAATGTCGCCGAGGAGCGGTTCGGCCTCGGCGAGATTGTCATTGTCGTCGATAGGAATGTCCTCGTCCTGCTGCGCGGCTTGACCTTCCTCGTAACCTTGTTCGCCTTCTTCGCCTTCGTAGTTCTCTTCTTCGCCGTATTCTTCGTCGTCGCCTTCGTTCTCGTCATCGAGGCCGAAGTCTTCGTCGTCGACGTCGTCTTGCGAAGGTGTACCGTCGTTCGCTTCGTCATCCGGCGGGGGATCTTCGTACTCCGCGATCACTTGTTCCGGATTCGCGATCTCGCCGTGATGCACTTTCGGATCATGTTCGGGCGGCGTTTCTTTGATCTCGATCTTGGAGATTTCAAACACGAGGCTGTCCCCTTGCGCGTAGACTTTTCCGCGGATCGATCCGCGGCGTTGCAGGCCGATGGTCATCGTCGCGAATCCTTCGATCGATCCGCTGTCGAGCGTCACTTCTGAACCCTCGAGCAGCGCGATGTCGCCGGGCTCCAGGCCGCGGATCTCCGCTTTCGACAGCTCGAGACGTCCGATTTCGATCCCACCTTCGACGGTCACACCGGCGAGACGTCCCATGCGACGCCGAATCCGATCGTGCATCCGCCGCATGATCGGTGAATTGGGCGAAGGTTGGGTGCCCACCACGCGGCGCGCGATCTGCGAGGGGATCAACGCGCGAATGTATCCGACGTCGAGATCGAAGTTCATCTTCCACGACGCGCAGACCCAGTTCTCTTCGTGCCGCACGATGTCGGCGGTGCTGCGCAGATCGTGGCGCATATCTTCGAGACGGATCGCGACTTGATCGGGCGAGACGACGCCGTCGTAAAACAGCGCCAGCACTTTCAAGACGACGTAGCTGAAGACACCTTGTTCGATCTCCGTGAGCGGACGGTGGATGTCGATGGCGATGCCGTTGCCGCCGAGCAAACGATCGACGACGCGGTACACAAAGCGCAGATCGACTTCGACGAGAACTTTTTCGGTGAGCGGCGCGAGCCCGAGCACGGCGATGAATGCTGTACCGGGGATCAATCCCTTGAGATCGCTCCTGCGCACCATGCGCACCGAGTGCAGCCACAGATCGATGTCCATCGACGTGTACTTGTTGAGCACGTCGCGCACCTTGCGGATGAAGTCGCGTTCGAAGAACGCTTCCGGCATCGCGTGCAACATCGCTTTGTGGAGATCGCGATGTTCGCGCGGGATGTGCTCGAGCTCGGCGAGCTTGAGCTTCTTGATCTTCTTCTTGCGGAGATCGGGATCATCCGGCTCGTACGCGCGCGATTGTCGTGTATAGGCCGAGACGTTCACCATCGACGCGGGCGGCGGCGGTGGCGGCGGTGGGGTGCGAGCGACCAAGTCCGACTTTTCGTACCCTTGCTCGGAGAAGCGGTCAAACCACCTTCAAGCTGGTCAAGGTTAGCCCGCGTTTTTCGAGGCCCCGCATCAGCGCACCTTTGCTCGATTCGAGGAGATTTTTCAGCTCGCGGTCGGCGCCCTCGAAGGTGCACGTCACTTTGCCGCGCTCGGCTTTCACTTTGAGCCGCACGCCGTTGAACATCGAGCCCTTGAGCTCGACGTGCATCTCGGTGCGCCCATCCGCGGTGACCGCTTTTTGGATCGCGTTGACCATCGCCTCGATCACCTCGGGTGGGATGACTTTCGCGGCGGGGTCGGCTTTCGGTGCGGTCGCGGCTTCGATGCCTTTGGCGCGTTGTGGGGTCTGATCTTCGCTGTTCTGATCGCGGCGCCCGCGTGAACGACCTTCGTTGTTCTCGCGTTCGGCTTTCGCGTCCGCTTCGGCGTTTTGTTTTTTGAACGAGGTCTCGCTGTCGTCGGCCTTCTTCGAGTCCGCGTCGTCGGCGACGCGAAGATCTTTATCGAGACGATCTTTGTCGTCGTCGGCCTTCTTCACCAAGTCTTCGCCGCGTTCGGCTTCGGCCTCGCGCAGCTTCTGCGAGCCTTCGCTGCGCTTCGACTCCATGCCTTGCGCCATCGCTTTGGAGAGCGCGGCCCGCTTTTGGACATCCGCGGCCTGTTTCGGGAGGCGCCGCGCCATACTTTCGGCGAAGGACTTCTCTTCCTTTTTCGTTTCGCCGCTCTGCTCTTTCGACTGATCTTTTTGTTTGAGCTGCTGCGCGGTCTGTTTCTGCGTGCGCTGCTGCATCACCTCTTGGAAGGACTTGGTGAGGCGCGACTCATTGTCCTTCTTCTCGAGATCTTTGCGCGTGCGTAGATCGGACTCTTGCATCTCGCGGATGCGCTGGTCGTCGTTATCGTTGATGCGGCTCATAGGAACACCTTCAGCATTAACGCTGATCTGTTCGGATTATCGCCGGATGCGCCGCGAAGTTGCGAGCGATTTTTCCGTGCTCATTCGCACGGCGTGGAGCCCGTGCCGGAGATCTCCACGAAGAGGGGCGGGCCGGCGCTCGTGTCGATCTGCAGGGCGGACGGGGCGAGATCCGGACGGAGCGGGCGGTAGTGCACGGTGAGCTCGAGAGACCGTCCCGGAGACAACCTGGTCGAAAGGACAGGGTCAACCGCGAGCTCGTCGCCTCTAGCCGTCAGGAAGGCGGAGATGACGACGATCTCTTCGTCGAGTGTGTTGAAGACGGTGATCGGGCGCGGGCGCGCCGGGCACTCGGAGGTGTTGCTGAAGTCGATGAAGCTCGGGACGACCAGCAGCTTCGGGTCGGTGGCAGTCGCTGTCACGGAGATCGAGGCGAGGTCGCCGCTCTCGAAGTGAACGTCGAGCTTGGCTTTGAAGTCGGGCTCTTGCGGCATCAATCGCAGCGTAATGAGCTCGGACTCGCCCGGTGCGATCTCCATCGGAGCGGGGTCGACGAGACTCAAACCCGCGCTTTCGATCTCGGTGATCCGGCAGAGCGTGGTCCCGCGATTTTCGAGCTCCACCGATCGAACCGTCGTGCGGTTGCGGGCGACGACACCGAGGTTGAGCTCGGACGGCTCGAAAGAAGGCGCGCAGTCTTCTTCGGGCACGGGAACCACGATTGGCTCGGGGTCTCCAGCGCAAGCGGACAACGACGCGATCAGGACCGCGGCGCTCAACGTCGTATGCGGCAGGCGCACCGCACGGCGCGCGCTGCCGATCATGGAGATAGCTTGAGCCCCCGCATCGAGCATTCCCCGAGCGTCTTCGATCCGCCGGCGGTGATCAATGTGCCGGTCGCCGAATCGCGGGGACCCGCGTGGCAACACTTGCGCGATCATTACCTGCGGCATCGCGAAGATCGGCGGCCGGACTATTCGATCCTGCTCGCGGGCGGCGCGATCAAGACCAAAGCGATCTACGCCGCGGGTTTGCAGGCGACGGAGCGCGCGCGGGACGTGAAGCCTCGCCTCGGCGTGGTGATGAGCTCGTATCCGAGCTTGGCCGACGCAAAGATCGCGTTCGACGGAGAGCTCAAGGCGTATTTCGCAGGTTTCGGTTTCGAGCCGGTGTTCATTCCGATCGCGGCCGATGCGCGCGATGCGGCGTCATCCGAACGTGCGATCTCGGATTTGAAATTGTGCGACGCGTTGTATCTCGCGGGCGGCGATCAAGCGCGTCACACGTATTCTTTGCTCGAAGACGACGGCGACGACAGTCCACTCGCGCGCGCCATCCGAGAATTGGGACCTGGCCGAGTGATCATGGGCTCGAGTGCGGGGACCGCGACGCAAGGCGTGCTTCAATACGGCGAAGGCGACGTCTACAAATACTTGCGCGAGAACCGCCTGCTCGCCGGCGAGATCCAGGACAAGACGCTGCGCGATCCGAAAAATCGCGGGCTCGGCACGATCGCCCCGGGCGCTGATTTTGCGGGCCATCTCGCGTGGATCTTTTGCACGCACTTCGATCAGCGCAATCGTCTCGGCCGATTGCTGGTGGCGATGAAAGAGGCGTTGTCGATCTTGTCGCCCGAGGAACGAGCGGTGCGCGGGCCGCACCAGATCGCGGTGGGCGTCGACGAAGACACCGCGATATTGGTGCGCGGCAACGTCGGAACGGTGCACGGCTCGCACGGCGTGTTCGTCGTCGACGCGAGCGAGGCTCAGTTTGGTTCGGGCTCCCAGTTTTCGGCGTCGGACTTGATCGTGCATTACCTGCGTGCGGGCGATTCCTTCGACTTCGAGAAACGCGAGGTCAGCTCAGACGAGCGTGCGCGCGATCCGCGGGGCTCGGGCGCAGCTTATCGTTCGCGCGATCTGTTGAAGAAGGGCGGCCTCGAGATCACGCGCATGATCCAGTCGCTGGTGACGAGCGAGAATCACGCGACGACAGGCGTGATGCGAAAACGCGGCGAGCCCGCATTCGAATTCGAGCTCACCAAGACGCCGGAGACGAAGCGCTTCGGCAAGCGCGCGGTGTCCGCGTCTGCACTAAGGCTCGACGTCCGCGCTGTCGGGTGAAATCAACGTCCGCAGCTCGTACGTCAAAATCATCGTACGTCATTTTTGTCGTACCTTGCTCCGGCGCCGTACCGCGATGATGGCGAGCAACGCGAAGAGTACGGGTGAAGCGGTGCCTTCGCTTGTTCTACAGCCCGAGCTCTCTGCTTCGCCGCCGATGCCGCCGTCTGCGGAGGAGGTGACGCCGGCGTCCGGTGCTTCGAGGCCGGCGTCGGGTGCGGGGTTGCAGCTTCCTTCGGGAGCTTGGGTCCAGTCGAGGAAGGGCCGGGTTCGATCGGTGTTGTCGATACACTTGTTCGGGGCGCAGGTTTCGATCGGGGTGCCCGCGGTTCCGTCGGCGGCGACGACCCAAGCGCTGAAACATTCGGGCTCGAAGTTGTTCGGCAGCTCGCTGTCGACTTCGATGCGCGTCATCTCGGGCGCGGGCCGGGCGATCTCGATCGTTCGCGGTGAGCCGTCCGCGCTACGCCCGCGGATGTCGATGCGCACGTACATGTTCGGCGCGAGCGGCTGCGCGGGATCGATCTCCAGGCGGAACACGCGCAGAGCTTCATAACAATTGCTGAACGGATCCTCGAGGTTCCTCTGATCGAACCAGCGCATGGTCATGAGCGTCACCGGCGGCTCGATGTTCACCGCGCTGTTTGCTCGGAAGGTGTAGCCGTACAACATGTCATCGGAAAGGCCTTGAACACCGCGTGCGACCAGCGCGTAATCGTCGCTTGTGGCCAAAGGTACAGTAGGCCGAATGATGATCAGCGCCTGATAGGAGTCTCTCGCCTCGGAATCGATGCTCACGGTCGTGTGCGGGACGATCTCGCCTGGATTCTCCGCCGACACCGTCGCTCCGCGCACGAGCGAGACCATCTCCGTGTGCGGGCCCAACATGAGCAGGTGCGCGTTCGGCGCGATCTCCCCGCCTTCAGGATAAATCACGTGATGGTTGAGATTCGGCGTGCACGCTTCCGCACGTTCGCTCCAACCGATCGCGATCGAGCCGGCGACCCCCATCACCAACAAAGCGCGACGCCGGAGTACCAACAAAGCGAACCCCGCCACGAGCGCCCACGCCGAAGCGCTCGAGCCTTTGTTCGAGGTGCATGCGCAACCGCCTTCTTCTTCATAGGGCGCGCAGGTTTCGACGGGCTCGCTTTCGCTGCCGTCGAGCGAGGCCATCCGCACGCTCAAACACTCGATGTCGAACGACTCGCTGTAATACTCATCAAAGAGCTCGATCGTCTGCGCGCCGCTGTGGTGTTCGGCAAAAGACCGTTCGACCGCTTGGCCATTTTTCGGATGGGTTCCACGCGCGTTGATGATCAGAAACGACGACGCCGGCAGCGGCTCATCGAGCTCGATGCGCAAACGAAACACGAGATCGCCGGAGTTACAGGTCGTTCGATCGGTGCTCGGTTCATGAAACCACAAGACGCTCCTCGGCTTCACTGCGCCGGGGATCGGCGCGGCGAGCGTCGCTGTGTCGGTGATCTCGAACATCTCTTGCCACGTGTCTCCGTTCGAGTGGACCGCGTCGACTGAATAGGCACCGCTCGAGGTATCTGATCGAAAGACCAGGAGCAGTGCGAGCCCCACCGTCTCGTGTTCGGCGAGGCCCAAAGACGCGGGCCCGCCGTTGCGGGTGATCTCCAGATCCCAGTCCGCATAATAGGGCACTCTCAGGATCAGGCCCGCGTTCGTCGGACTGATCGGCGCCGCCGGATAAAGCAGCAACGGCGGGCTTTGCGTGTCCGGCGAGCACGCTTCCGCGCGTTGCTCGACGCCGAGCACCAACAGAGCCGCAAGAACGATCCACGCGCGCCGCCGCAACACGAGCACCCCGAGCAACGCGATGAACGCCCAAGACGTGGAGCTCCCGCCCTGAGTCGCACGACAACCGCAGTTCTCCGCCTCGGCTTCGTTCAGCCCCGGAGTTTCCGGCTCGGGCTGTTCGCGCTCCGGATCGACCTCGGCGTTCGGATCGATCACTTCGCCGTCGGACGTGCAGCCGCCTTCGATCTGCGTCCAATCCAAAAACGGATTTGTGGGATTGTTGTGCGGATCGAAGAATGCACATTTGGTTGGCACACAGACCTCCACGGGGTCGCTCCCGGTGCCGTCGACCGACATCGTCCTGACACGGATACAATCGATGTCGAGCTTGACGTTCGCGTACGTGTCATCGAGCTCGAACGTCTCTGCGCCCGCACCGTACGCTGCGTGCTCGTGGGCGACCGGCGCTCCATTCGTGTCTCGACCCACGAGCTCGATCAAAAGATACGACGAAGCGGGCATCGGATCGTCGAAGTTGATCTGCAAATGAAACGCGCGATCGACGTCCTGCGGAGCGCAGCTGGTGCTCAGCGGCCGGGTCATCACTTGATGAAACCACTCGACCCCGCTCGGTGCGACGGGGGGCGCTAGAGGTGGTGCGATCGTCGCGCTGTCGGTCATGCGGAACGCCAGCAAAGACTCGCGGGTGCCGTCTGTGTGCAGGCCGTCGATCCGGTATTCGTCGGTGGTGCTCACCAAGTTGGGGGTGAGGACCAGAAGCAGGTCCCGGGTGCGGATCATGTCGAGCGCTTCGACTCTCCAGATCGAAGTGTCGCCGTCGCGCACGACTTCGACGTCCCAATTGCTGTAAGTGTGGCCTCGCACCAAAAGCCCCGCGTTCGCCGGGATGAACGGCGTGGTGGGATAGAGCGCAACCGGCCGGATCTCGCGATTCCAAGAGCACGCTTCAGCACGCTGCTCGACGCCGAGCACCAACAGAGCCGCAAGAACGATCCACGCGCGCCGCCGCAACACGAGCACCGCGATCACCACGACGAACGCCCAAGACGTGGAGCTCCCGCCCTGAGTCGCACGACAACCGCAGCTCGCTTCCGCTTCGTCCAGTCCGCCGCCGAGCGCGGCCGGGCCCTCTTCGCAGTTGTAGCCGTCCTGTCCTAAAGTACAGTTGAGCGCACAGCCATCGGGCACGTTCGTCCAATCCGCGTACACCTCGAATTCCGGGGCGAAGAGCGTGCACTTCTGTGGCTGGCAGACGCTGACCGCGGCGCTCTCACTTCCATCGGCCGCGACCGTCGCGACCGCGATACAGCTCGGTTCGAATCCCTGAGGAAGAAACTGATCGAGCCGCACCGACGTTTGGCCCGCCGCGTAGGCCGCGAAGTCCAGCGTTTCGCTGCTTCCCGTGCTGTCCAAGCCGGTGACGCGGATCGCGAGATACGTCGAAGCGGACATGGCAGAGGCGGAGTCCACTTCCAAATGAAACGCGCGCGTGAACCGCGGAAAGCAGCTGTTGCGCGACTCCGACGACATGAATTGATCGAACCAGCGCACGTTCGCCGGAGCGACCGGAGGGGCGATCGCGGTGCTCCCGCTCGGTTCGAACTGCGCGCGCATCTCCGGCGTATCTTCCAGGCCGCCGACGGTGAGGAAGGTGCTGGACGGATCGAGCCGAGCCACTGGCCGAACGACCAGGAGGGTGCCGGCATCGATCAGCTGGAGGCGCTCGATTTCGATCATCATCTCTGACGCATGCGACGCCTGGCGAAGGCGAAGCTCGGTCTCGCGGCCGAACGGATTCACGCGCAGCAAGAAGTGTGTATCGAACGAGATCGTCTCGCCGTTTTGCGGATAAAGAAGCAGGGGCGGCTCAGCGAGCCCCGAGCATGCCTCGGCGACGCGCGGTCCTAGCGCACTTACGCTGGCCGCGAGGACAAAGAAGGAACCGGCGCGCAGTCGCATGACCGGGATACCGTGCGCGCGCACACCCTGGCTGAGAAATCACCTGCCGCGCCCATGAACGGCAAAGGCGCCGGAAATCTCATCCACCGCCCTTGGTCGCGTTGAAGATCGTCTGGCCGATCTCATCCATCATGTCTTCCTCGCGCATCATGCGATCCTTCTTCACTTCTTCTTCCCATTTCTCTTTGTGCTTCTGCAGCGCTTTGAGATCTTGGGTCGCGACGATCAACGCATCCTGCGCGCGTTTGAGCGCTTTTTCGGCCTCTCGCACCTGCTCTTTTTGAGCGTCGATGCGCGCCGATTGCTCGGCCTCTTTCTCTTTAAGACGTTCGATGAAGCGGTACGCGGCGCTCTGGTCCGTCACCTTCATCTCGCCCGACGCGAGCTTCTGCGAATACTCCTCGCGCCGCCGTTTGCGGTCGGCGATCATCCGCTGGAGCTCGTCCTCCATGTCTTTTTGTGTTTGGCGTTCACGCGCCAACAAGTTCATGGCGTTCGCGAAAACTTCCTTCGCCGCTTCTTCCGCGCGCTCACGAATGCCGAGTAAGGACTGCAAGCGATACGGTGGCACTCAGTTTCACCTCTTTATTCGAACAAGCTGACGAGTCGCTGGATGGTCTCTTCGAAGTTGTCGTTCTCTTCGGTGCGCTGTCGCAAAAATTCTTCGACCTGTTCAATCTTGTCGATCGCGTAGTCGGTCTTCGGATCGGTTCCGTACTGATAGGCGCCGAGCAAGATCAAGTCGCGCTGCTTTTCGTAGGTTGCCAACGTCTCGCGCAGCTTCGCCGCAGCCTGTTTGTGCTCCGGCGACGCGATGCCGCTCATGACACGAGAGAGCGAGGGCAAAATGTCGATCGCCGGCCAATGATTTCGCGCGCCGAGCGCACGGTTCAAGATGATGTGGCCGTCCAAAATACCTCGGACTTCGTCGGAGATCGGCTCTTCCATGTCGCTACCGGCGACGAGCACGGTGTACAGCGCGGTGATCGATCCTTTGTCCGAGTTGCCGGAGCGCTCCAACAACCGCGGCAACATCGCGAACACCGACGGCGGATAACCTTGGCGCGCCGGAGGCTCACCGACCGCCAATCCGATCTCGCGCTGCGCACGCGCGAAACGAGTCGTGGAGTCCATCATCAAGAGCACCTTCGCGCCCTGATTCCTGAACCACTCGGCGATCGCCGTAGCCACGAACGCCGACTTTTGACGAATGAGCGACGCTTCATCCGAGGTCGCGACGACGACGACGGACTTCTTCATACCTTCTTCGCCGAGCGCTTCCTCGATATAATCTTTCACTTCGCGGCCGCGCTCGCCGATCAGACAGCTGACCACGACGTCGGCTTCGCAGTTTCGAGCGATCTGACCCATCAACGTCGACTTACCGACGCCGGAGCCTGCGAAGAGACCGACGCGTTGGCCCATGCCAATCGTGAGCAATCCGTCGATGGCGCGTACGCCGAACGCGATGTGAGTCTTGATCCGTTCGCGTTCGAGCGAGGACGGCGGATCGCGCTCGACGCCCCAATCTTCGAGATCGTGACCTTCGAGCGGGCCGAGCTTGTCGATCGGCTGGCCGAGCCCGTTCACCACGCGCCCTAAGATCGGGGGCCCACAACGGATGCTGAACGGTCGCCCCGTCGGAATGACCTCGGAATCGGGGCCGACGCCGCCTGCGCGACCGTACGGCATCAACATCACTTCTTTGTCGCGGAAGCCGACGACCTCTGAGCTGATCGTTCGATCACCGACGTCGATGTCGACCATCTCCCCGATGCGCACACCGGGCACGGCGGCTTTGATGATCAAACCCGTCAGCTCGGTGACGCGGCCGCGGATACGCGTCAGCTTCTTCGAGCGCACTCGATTCGCGTAACGCTCGAAGGTGATCGGTGCCTGTACCATAGATCAGTACGCATCCTCTTCTTCGATTTCTTCGTCGTCGTTGCCGGGCGAGAAACCGCTGTTCGGACCAGCGCCGCCTTCGCGGATCTCTTCCTCGATCGCCGCTTGCAGCGCGTCGAGTTGTTGTTCGAGTGAAGCGTCGATCGTGCCCAATTCAGTGAGGATGATGCAGCCGCCGCGGGTGATCGTCTGATCTTCGCGGATCTCGATCATGTTCGCGCGCGCCAATACCTCGAGCAGCTTGCGTTTGTTCTTGTTGAGATTCTCGACGTCGTCCGGACTGACGCGCACGATGATCTCGCGTTGCTGTCGCGCATCTTTGAGCGCCATACGCACGATGCCGCTGACAGCGTCCGGATTGAGCTTGATCTCTTGGCCAAGAACTTTTTCTACGCAGACGCGCACCAGTTGGATGAAGTCGTTCTCGATCGCGCCCTCTTGGCTGCGCAGTTGTAAAAGCGCGCGCGTCGTCTGCTGCGTATAAGCGGCGAGGCCTTCTTGATAACCTTCGTTGTAGCCGCGCTGCCGCATCTCTTCGGCTTGCTGCTCGGCTTCTTGGCGAATGCGATCGGCTTCTTGATCCGCTTCTTGTTTGATGCGGCGCGCTTCGATGTTCGCTTCGACGTGTTCGCGTTGAATGATCTGCTGCTTCGGTTTTTGCGCGGGAGGCCCGACCATCGAGGCCGAAGCCCCTGGTCGTACACTGCTTTGGGACAGCGGCGAGGGATCACCGGGTCCGCGTTTGATCACCTTCGGCACAGCGCGGGAAAGCTTAGCCGAAACGAGGAAGAGGTGCGAATCCCGACGATTTCCCGTAATCTTCGAGCGCCCTGAGCGGAAAAATCGTCATCCTCGGCTGCGGATACGCCGGCCGAGTCCTCACGCGACGCCTGATCGCACGCGGTGATCCGGTTCGCGCCACCACCACGACCGGCGCAAACCTCGCGTCACTCGCCGGTCTCGGCGCAGAGCCCGTTCATCTGCGCCTCGACGATCCCACCGTTTTTTCGCGCGTGTTGGCGGATGCGGAGGTCGTCATTCACCTCGCGCCGCCGCTCAAAGAAGCGAACGCGCGGGAGACGGTCGCGCAGATAAAGGCCGCGGTCGGCTCCAACTTGCGCGCGTACGTGTATGGCTCGACGACCGGCGTCTTCGGGACCGCGAAAGATCCCCACGCCGTCGTCGACGAAAAATCTCCGCTTGGCGAGCTCTCCGCGCGCGCGGTGGAGCGTCTCGAATACGAACGTGCGCTCGCGGACGCGGGCTTTCCGCTCCGCATTTTGCGCATCGCGGGCATCTACGGCCCGGGACGCACCCTGCGCGAACAGATCGAACGCGACGCGCTGATTCTATTCAATGGAGCGCCGGCGACCTCGCGCATCCACGTCGAAGATCTCGCGCGCATGTTGGAAGCGTTGACCGCGCCCGACGCGCCGCGACTGACGATCGCCTGCGACGAGCTGCCCGCGGAGACACTCGAGGTCGCGCGTTACACCTGTGAGCTCTTGAAGCGGACGCCGCCCGAGCCCGTCGCGCTCGAAGATGCGAAGCGGGTCATGTCGCCGGTGGCGCTCGAGATGCGGCTCGGCGGGCATCGCTGTCGATCGCTTTATCGCGAGATGTTGATCGGGCGCTTGAGCTACCCGACGTATCGCGAGGGCGTGCGCGCGAGCTTGATCGCGGAGGGTGCCGCGCTGTGAAACATGCGCAGCTCTTGGTCTTTGCGTTGGCCGCGTGTCATCCCGCGCCTACGCCGTTGTCGCTGCCGGATCCCGGCTTTGCGCAGACTGCGGTCTACCTGATCTCTAGTACAGGTGATCAACCGCGCGTGTTTGTCTCCGATCTGGCGAATCCTGCCATCCCCGAGCTCGGTCGTGTGGCCGGGCAATCGTTGACGGTTCACGTGTTTTATTATGGCTGTGCGCCGGATGTGCTTGGGCTTTCAGTTGGACTGGCCACGTTGAGCGATTCGGGCCATCCGATTCCACCTGCGCGCAACACGTATGCTGCGACGATCGATGACAGCGGTGCGTCCGCCTTTGTGCCTGTGGATCACCCAACGATCGCCCGCGAGGTGAAGATTGATCGGGAGATCCGGTGTGCGAAATTCGATCTTTTTTCCAACAGCATCCCAGGCACCCTGTCGACGTTCGGCATTTGGATCGCTGAGAGCGGTGAGGAAGAAGTCGTCGTCGCCCTCTACGGCGGTTCCTTCTACCGAGTGCCGATCGCGGGCCCGCCCGAGCGGATCGAGTCGATGGAAGATTTTCCCAGCTTCGCCTATCACCGGGAACGCGACGATCGCGTTTGGCTCTTTGGAAACAAAGACGAGCTCGCGGTTGGGGATCTGCGGACAGGTGTCTTCGAACGGAGAACATTTCCCGAGCGCCCGTTTTTCCTTTTCCCACCGCGGCGCGGTTGGCTCGCGGGATCGGCGCCCGGCCATCCGTTCGAGCTGATCGCGTTCCATGATCGGAACACGCTCTCCCGATTTGACGGCGAAGCCTGGACCACCCTGTACCAAGGACCAGTGCCCGTCTACATTGAAGACCTGCCGCGTGAGCGTCCAGACAGCGAAGAGGAGTGGCGAGAGCGGCGCGAAGCGGAAGATCGAAGCGAACGTGCGATCTACGGCGGGGCGGCTTGGAACGGACCATCGGACGCGCACATCTTTTGGGCGCTGAACAACTCCGCGAAACACTCGGTGACCGGAACCGTCACGAACGATCCGGCGCTCCTTCTCGAGGGTGAGGGCTATCTTTCTTTTGGTGGTCGGGTGCCAGGGCTCGGTACGGTTGCGGGCACTTCGGCTGGGCGCCTCTTCGTCCGGTCGGGTGCCGGTTGGACAAGTCACGGAGATGCACCCATCGCCTCCTCCTTCCGCGTTCCGCAAATCACGGGTTGGGCGCCGCTCGACGACGGGTTGTTGATCGCGGGCGGCCTGGGATTGTTTACGCAGCTTCAGCCCGAATTGGAGCGCAGCGACAAATTTTGCCACTACGAGTCTGCGCGTGAGGCCGCGGTCGAAGGGTTCGATCCGCCCAACCAATGGGCGCGATTTCTGATCAGTGATGTCACGCCTCTCGGCTGTGGCTTTGCTTTCGTCTCGAAAGCGGCGGGCGGAAGCGGAGATATCGAGATCGGCTTCCTGAAGAGAAAGTGATCGAGTAAGACTCTCGTCGCCAAAATGAAAGACGAGATCCTTCGCGTCGACAATCCATACACCGGCGAGATCGCCGTCGAACGCGCGCTCCTTCGAGCCGACGAAGTCGACGCGACCATGGCCCGCGCGCACGCTGCGCACCTCGAATTCCGCATCACGACGATCAAACAACGCATCGAGCTGGTGCACCGCTTCATCGCCGAATTCGAAAAAGAGCGTGCACGTTACGCGAAACAGATCACCGAATCGATGGGCAAGCCGCTGGTGCAAGCTGATCGAGAGATCAGCGGCATGGCGGATCGCGCGCGCCAGATGGCGTCGCTCGCCGAAGAAGCGCTGGCGCACGAGGAGCTCCCCGCGAAAGAAGGGTTCGAACGTTGGATCAGCTACGAGCCGGTCGGCGTCGTCGCGGTGCTCGCGGCTTGGAACTATCCGCTGCTGATCGCCGTGAACCCGACCGCGGCTGCGATCCTCGCAGGCAACGCGGTGGTCATAAAACACAGCTCGCGCACGCCGTTGTGCGGCGAAATGTTCGCCGAAGCATTCGAACGTGCGGGCGCGCCGAAACATCTGGTGCAAGCGGTGCACGCCGATCACGCGGTCACCGAACACATCGTGCAACATCCGCTGACCGGTTTTGTGTCGTTCACCGGTTCCGTCGGCGGCGGTCGCAAGATCTATCAAGCGGTCGCGGAGAAACGTTTCATCGACGTGACGCTCGAGCTCGGCGGAAAAGATCCCGCGTACGTCTGCTCCGATGCGCCGTTCGACTATGCGGTCGGAGAAGTGGTCGACGGTGCGCTCTACAACGCGGGCCAGAGCTGCTGCGGCGTGGAGCGCGTTTATGTCGACGCTTCGATCTACGATCGGTTCGTGGAAGCGGCGACCGAAGCTGTCCGAAAGTACAGTAAGCTCGGCGATCCCATGGACAAGGATACGGTGATCGGCCCGCTCGCGCAGCCGAACGCGCCCGCGTTTCTTGCCGGTCAGGTGGATGCTGCGAAGAAGCTGGGCGCGCGCCTGACCATCGGTGGAGAGCCGGCCAACATCGGCGGGAAAGGCCGCTTCTTTGTGCCCGGCCTCGCCGCCGACACCGATCACCGCATGGCGATCGCCGTCGAAGAGAGCTTCGGCCCGCTGCTCTCCGTCCAAAAAGTGAGCGGCGATGCGGAAGCGATCCGCATGATGAACGACTCGCCTTACGGTTTGACGGCGAGCGTGTGGACCAGCGATCTCGAGCGCGGAAAACGCATCACCGAACAGGTGGATGCGGGCACGGTGTTCGTAAATCGCTGCGACTTCCTCGATCCGATGCTCGCCTGGACCGGCTACAAAGACTCCGGCAAAGGTGTCTCGCTCTCCAAGCTCGGCTTCCGCTCGGTGACCAAGGCGAAGTCCCATCACCTCAAGACGAAGTGGTGAGAACGCGGGGCGCGATCCTCTCGGTGCTGTTACTGGCCGCGTGTACTCGCGAGCCGGAAGCGCCGTGCCCGAAGCTGGATCCACCCACCTGTACCGAAGGACAGTTAGAGCTCCGGGTGCTCGCCGAAGGCGACGAGCTGCCCGCAGGTATCGATGCGCTCGCCGCCACCGGCGATGTGTTGCTCGGCAATGACGAAATCGTGGCGGTGATCGATGCGCTCGATCATCCGGGATACCTGTCGCCGACGGGCGGCGCCGTACTCGACCTGGTCACGCGGGGCGGAGCACGAGATTCTTTGAACCACCTGTTCCAAGGTACAGGTCTCCTCCCGGGCGATGCACCGTTCTATACGGAGCTGGAGCTCCTGCACGGCGACAACTTCAAGGCGGTGATCGTTCGCGGCGCTCTCGCGGGACATCCGAAACAGAAGATCGTCACGCGTTATGAAGTGCGTCCGTGCGAGCGCGGTCTCCGCATTCGCACCGAGGTGACGAACGGCGAAGCGGACGCGGCGATCTGGACGATCACCGACGCGTGGTATTGGGGCGGACGCTCCGCGCTGCCGTTCACGCCTTATCCCAACGCCGGTTTTCGCCATCCCGACTTCGAGCTCACCGACATCGGCAAAGTGTATCGCGACGTTCCGTTCATGGCGGCTTCCGGCCACTCCGCGCCCGGAACGAACGTCTCTTATGCACAAGTGGCCTGCAGCATCGAGGCGCTCTCCGGCTTTCACGCGACGACGATCTCCGCCATGGGCACGCCGCGAAAGATCGTCGAGCCGCGCGATTCTTTGAGCTTCGATCGTTTCATCGCGGTGGCCGACGGTGATTCGGTGGAACAAGCGATCGCCCTCGCCGCGGAGGTACGGAACAAGCTGTGGGGCGAACGTTTCGTCAAAGTGTCCGGCCGCGTAGTCCGCTCAGGTTCTTTTCACAACGAGAACGAGGCGCAGGTCATCCTGGTCGATAGTACAGCTGTACCTTGGACCCAAACGACGGTCTCCACCGACGGCACGTTCATCGCCACCGTTCCGGCGAACAAAAAGTATCGCTTGGAGGTGCGTGCGTTCGGCCGTGAAGTGGCGAGCCGGGAGCTCGAGGTCGCCGAAGCGGAGGTGCTGCTCGGCGAGATCCCTATTCCCGAGGAGGCGAAGATCGAGCTCGAGGTCCTGGTCGATGGTACAGGGAACGAGGCGCTGGTGTTTTTTCATCCAGCCGATGAGGAGACCGCTGCTTCCGCCGCGGGAACGTTGCTCGACAACTTCGACGCCTGCACACCGATGCTCGGGCCGCCGCACGGAGGTTCACCCGCTTGTAATCGTGTCTTGGTGAATGGGAAGACGATCATCTCCGCGCCGCCCGGCCGTTACGAGATCTACGCAAGCGGTGGGGTGTTTCGAACCTTGGCGCGCGCCGAGGTGACGCTGGAAGCGGCAAGAACCGCGTCGCTGACTTTGTCGATCGAATCTTTGGAGCTCGCGCCGAACGCGGTGAGCGCCGATTTTCATGTGCACGGCGGGGCGTCGTTCGATTCGTCGATTCCGGATCACGATCGCGTGCGCGCTTTTCTCGCATCCGGCGTGGAGGTGATCGCGGCGACCGACCATGATGTCGTCGGCGACTATACGGAGGCCCTCGCCGACTTGAATGCGCGCGAAAAAATCGTGGTGATGAACGGTCTGGAAACGACCGGTCACGTGCTCTTCAACCTCGTCGAAGACGACTACATCCCGCGAGTGATCGGACACTTCAACTTCTGGCCGTTGCCTTACCGGCCGACCGGCTTCCGCAACGGGGCACCGTTCGACGAGCTGATCGAGCCCGCACAACTATATGCCGACGTCCGTGCGCACGGCCTCCTTGCGAGCGGCGTCATCCAGCTCAATCATCCGGTCACCGACGCGGAGCTCGGACGCGATCTCGGCTTCGTCACTTCCATCGAACAGAAGCTGAGTGAACCGCCCATCCCACTGCTCACCCGCAACCTCGGCTACGACACACAAGAGGTGATGAACGGAACCGACAATTCCTATTTCCTCACCTACCGGCGCTTTTGGCACTACCTGCTCGATCATGGAATTGTCCGCGCGGGCACAGCGAACAGCGATTCGCACGGCCTCACCGACAACGTCTTGGGCACGCCGAGAAACCTGGTCTACACCTCCGTGAGGCGCGAACGTTTCGATGCCGCGCGTTTCAACGCCGACGTCAAAGCAGGCCGCATCATCGGGACCAACGGACCGGTCATCGAAATCTACACCTCGGCGACCGACGGCTCGACCCGCGCGCCTTCCATCGAGAGTTTCCTTCCCGCGGAAGGCGCAGCGCTCCATCTGCGCGTGTTCGCCGCGCCTTGGGTCCCTGTCCAAGAGATCAGGATTCTGATCGACAGCCAAGTCGTCAGAACGATCGATGCCTTGCCGATTCCGGCGGACTCGTTCGGTCGCGAAGGTTTGCTTCGTTTCGAGGCGGAGATCCCGCTCGCGAAGCTCCTGTCCGAAGGTACAGGTGATGTTTGGCTGATCGTGGAAGCAGGCGCGCCTCTTTTGCCGGCCGCCGATCTCGACTGCGACGGAAGCCCGGATACCGGCGACAACAACGGCGATGGCCACATCGACTGGCTCGACGTCGATCGCGACGATCCCCTCGACGAAGCGCCCGAGCTCTGCGACGAAGATCAGGAGACCGGCCCGCTCGCCAAATATCCCATCCCCGCGCGCGGTACGGCGGAGCATCACTTCCGCGCCGTCACACCCGGCGGAGCGCCCGCAGCGTTCACCAATCCTTTGCTCTTCGATCGCGACGGCGACGGGATGTTTCGAGGCCGGCTGTGAACGCGCCGTTGATCTTGGCGTGCGTCGCGGCCGAGCTGCTCGATCCGGTGACCATCGATTTCAGCGGTGGGCCGACTTCGGCGATCCACCGCGCCTGTCCGCGAAGCGAGCTCTCCTTTGGGCTCAGCGGCGGTGCGATCATCCGCACCGAAGAATTTTACGGAAATCTTCGCGCAGCGTCGGTGCTCGCGGGGAGCTTCGCGCTCGATGAAGAGACCCAGCTCAGCGCGGCGATCGAGCTCGTTCGATATCAGCAGGTGATCTCCTCGCTCTCCGCAGAACATTTCGGGCTCGGTCACCTCGCGCTCGGCGGCTCGACGCGGGTGTTGAGCCAAGACGAGAGCGCGCTGGCGATCGCGCTTCAGGCGACGCTGCCCACCGCCTTCGGCCTGTACTCTCGGACATATCCTTGGGCCTTCGACGCCGGGCTCGCGGGAACATCGCGGATCGGCGACCTGTTGGAGCTTCACGGGTACCTCGGCGGCGCTTTTTCCTTCGGCACCGGGGCAGGGCCCGCGGATCCTCGTTTTGGGTTGATCCTTTCCGGGGGAGCGTCGTTTTTGATCAGCGAGGCGCTGGCGATCGCCGTCGACGTCGAGAATTCGGCCGGACAACGCGCGGTGATCGATCATCTCGCGGTCGGGCTCGCGCTCCGGGCTGCCGTCGCGGAGGGCGTCCGGGTGGAGCTACTCGCGAAAGCTCCTTTCGCCGGAGACGAACGCGCTCTTCTATCTGCATATCTCGGCGTGGCATATTCGCGGTGACGTGCAGATCTCGAAGAAAGCGAAGAAGGAGATTTTGACGATCGCGTTGCTCGCGCTCGCAATCCTCTCCGCGCGATCGACGCTCGCCGATCACTACGTGGTGCCGACGGGCTCGATGCGTCCAACTGTAGAGATCGCGGATCGCGTCTTGGTGAACAAGCTCGCATACGGGATCCACATTCCGTTCGTGCGCCCATACTTGATCGATTTCGACGGACCAAACCGCGGCGACGTGGTGGTCCTCGATTCACCGGTCGATGACGTGACGTTGTTGAAACGCATCGTCGCTGTGCCCGGTGATCTGGTCGCCGTGACCGAAGGAAAGATCACCATCGACGGCGTGGAGGCAAAACCGGAGCACCAGATCCGGATCACCGACGGCGGAGGCAAAGATCTCCCGCCCACGCGCGTCCCCGACGGCCAATATCTGATGGTCGGCGACAATCGCGGCGAGAGCTTCGACGGGCGCTACTTCGGTTTCGTGGAGCGCGATCGCGTGCGCGGCCGCGCCTTCGCCGTCTACTGGAGCGACGGCGGTTTCGCCTGGCGCAAACTTTAGCCGTGCTCGTCAGGCCTCGTCGCTTCGACGTCCGAACAAACCGATCTGCATCGCGAAGTAGAGGAGCTGCGCCAGCGCGGTGATCGTCGCTGCGACGTAGGTCAGCGCCGCCGCCGACAGTACTTTGTTGACGCCCTGTGCTTCGTCGTTGGTGGCGACGACACCAGTCGAAGCGAGCATCTTCTTGGCGCGATTCGAAGCGTCGAATTCCACCGGCAAAGTGATCAGCTGGAAGACGACCAGCGCACCGAACGCGATCACGCCGGCCAACGCGAGCTGGTGCATCTGCAAAAACAGACCGAGCATGATCATCGGCCAGGCGATCCACGAGCCGATGCTGGCGAAAGGAACGATCGCCGAACGCCACTTCAGCGGCACGTAATGTTCTGCGTGTTGGATCGCGTGCCCCGCTTCGTGCGCGGCGATGCCCATGGAGGCGACTGTGGCGCCGCGGTACACGTCGGGTGAAAGACGGAGCACACGCTCTTTCGGATCGTAGTGATCCGAGAGCCAGCCTCCTGTCTCTTCGATGCGAACCTGGTGAAGTCCCGCAGCCTCGAGCACGCGATGCGCGACCTCACGACCGGTCATTCCTCGAGCGCTCAGGATCTCGCTGTAGCGGGAATAAGCGGATTTGACCTTGAATTGGGCCCAGATCGCCAAGGCGATCGCCGGACCGACGATGATCAAATACATCGGATCGAAGAACATCATGGCGCTCGATCGGTACGCACACCGCGTGCCGCGTCGAGCACGTGCGGATCGTCGCCGATCGGCGGATTCACCGCGTGTGTTTCACCGACTAACCGTCGCCCGCTGTGCGTCGCTTTTTCTTCGCCGTCGCTCTGTTGTGCGTGCCCCGCTTCGCGCACGCGCAGGAGATGATCATCCAGTACTTCGAAACGTCGTGGGTCGAAGTGACGAAACGAGTCCCGGAGATCGCCGCCGCCGGCTACACCGCGATCTGGTTGCCGCCGCCGACCAAAGGCGCGGAAGGCAGCGCCGACGTTGGCTTCTCGGTGTTCGATCGTTTTGATCTCGGCGACCGCGATCAGCGCGGAACGATCGCGACTAAGTATGGGACGAAAGAAGAAGCGATCGCGCTCGTCGCCGAAGCACACCGCTTCGGCATCAAAGTCTATTTCGACATCGTCATGAACCACAACGCGAACCCGGGGAAGATCGAGAATCCTCAGGTCACGTTGCCGATCGCGCGCATCGAAGAATTTCCGGGCACGACGCCGCTCGACTATCACGTGTTGCCCGCGCGCGATGTCGGCAACGGCAACTACGAGGTGAAGAACCCGTCGATGTTCGGCGGAAATGTTTACACGATGGTGCCGAACACCGGCGTCAACGAACAGATCGTCCCGGTGACCCCGATGCCCGCGGGCGTGAACATCCCCGGTTTTACGCACCTCGCGCGCGCACCGTGGATCGATTTTTCCAACGCGGGCATCAACGAAGAACAATATCTTTCGCTGCTCGGCTTGATCGACTTCGCCATCGAACAGGAAGTCACCGGAAGTGGACCCGCTGCGAACGACGGCTTCAACAAAGTCGCGGAACAACCGCTGCCGCGTTACGTACGTTTCCCGGATCGCGCGGACACGTACCCGAATTCGACACCTGTACCAGAGGACATTCGCGAATTCATGATGCGCTGGATCAAGTGGTTCGGCGACACCACCGACTGCGACGGCTTGCGACTCGACGCGATCAAACACGTGCCCACGCAGTTCTTCGAGCGCGACTTCACCAACGATCCGATCGCTTTCAACGCCGTCTTCCAAGACAACTACGACACGCGCCGCAATCAGACCGACAGCAACGACGATGACGGTGCAGAAGACGCCTTGCTCTTCGGCGAAGCGTTCACCGGCGATGCAGGCTCACTTCAGTCTTACCGGAACACCGGCATGTTGCTCCTCGACTTCCCTTTGCTGTTCAAGATGGCGAACGACGGCGGCGTTTTCGCGCGCGGAGGCGACGGCGACATCGGCCAGCTCAGCTTTCCGCAAGGCGGCCTCACCGGTTCGTACACCGAGTTCGGGGGGCTCGGTCGCAACGACGGCGTCGCTTTCGTACAGAGTCACGACACACCCGCGCCTGGACAACAACCGGATCCCGCGTATGCCTTCATCACTTCGCGCGTGGGCCATGCGGTCGTCTTCTTCGACGGTAACAACTCCAGCACCGAAACTTTCGTGCAGAACGGCCGGGTCGATGCGCTCGGCGAGCTCGGCTCGAACACCATCACCAAGATGCTCGACATCCGGCGCCGTTTCGCACGCGGCGGGATGTTCAATCGTTTCGTCGACGGCGACCTCTATGTCTACGAAAGGGTGGCGCCGACGTCGAACGGTGTCGGCGGCGCAACGTTGCTCATCGCGATCTCCGACAACGTTCGCGACGAAGCGAAGTTCGGTGAGTTCGATTCGCGGCCGCTGTTGGTCACCGAGTTCCCGCCGGGCACTGTCCTCGAGGACATCACCGGGCACAGCACCCAGCCCGAAGTGACCGTGCTCGATCCGAATCAAATCCCGCAGCAGGCCCGCGATCACGCGCTCGCTGAATATGATCGCTCCTCGGATTTTCCGCCGCCGCCGGGTTACGGCTTGGTCTACCTGCAAGTGCCCGCCGGCCCGACGAACGGCTACGTGATGTACGCGCCGAAAACTCCGGCGCTCGCGCTCGATATTTCGCAGAACGGGGGCTCGCTTTCGCGCCGCATGATCCAGACCGCGCCGCCGCGCCTGACGCCGAGCGGATCGCCGGTGCCGTCCTCGATGATCGACGCGGGCGTGGTCTTCGGCGATTCCAAGCTGACGATCACCGTGCGTTCGGATGCGCTCGGGACCAAGGCCTACGTGATGATCGACTCACCGTCGGTGACGCTGGGAAACCTCACGCGGGTCACCGGCTCCAGCGAAAGATTGTACGACGGTTTCTCGGAGCTCCCGAGCTCCGGGCAGAACACCTTCGAGGCCACGGAGCTCGACCTGTCCTCTTTGACAGGTGGTGTCCACTTGGTCACTGTCCGCGTGGCCAAAGCGGGGACGCCCAGCTTCTTCAGCGAAGAACGCGTCCATTTGGTGATCGACGACGGCCCTGCGCCGGACGGCGGTGTCGTGGAGGGGGACGCTTCCACCAGCGATCCCGACGCGAATGTCGAGCCTGCAGACGCAGGTGCCGCAGGCGACCTCGATCCCGATCGTGACGGCGTGCCGAGCGCCATGGACGTGTGTCCTGAACGCGCAGATCCCGAGCAGCTCGACTTCGACGGCGACGGCCGCGGCAACGCCTGCGACGATTGTGCGGAAACGCAGGCGGGTGTGGCGGTCGATGAACGCGGATGTCCGCCGGTCGATCCCGCGGTCAGCGCGCGGCTCGACGCGATCATCACCGCCATTCTTTCGCGCAGCTTCGACGCCGTGCTCGACGAAAATGCCGACGGCGCGATCGACGCGACCGACTTTGCGCTCGCCGCCAAGGGAGGTGTGCGATGAAGAAGCTCATTTTGATCGCGGCGTGCGCCCTGTTCGCCTGCAGCGGCAGCGAGGCCGAGCCTGAAAAAAGCACCGAGCTGCGCCTGGTGCGGGCGGCCGGCGGAAAAATCGCGCTGGAGATCGATCGTGCCCCAGCCAACGTGCGGGCCCTGGAGGTCGATCTGTCGATCGAGGGCGCGGGGAGCTTCGAGCTCGTTGGGGCGGTCGCCGAAGAAGGCCTGGCGCTCGATAGTGTGCGCATCCAGATGGATGGCGCAAATCGAGCGATCCTCTTCGTCGGCGCAAAACGCGAGGTTCTCATCCCGCGCGCCGGGCGCATAGCCACTTTCGAGATCCGCGCAATCGGCGGAGGAGCGTCGGGCCAAGACGGCTCCGCGCGCATTTCGCTCACACGCTCAGTTGTCGCAAGCATAGACGGAGCGCGCCTCGAAGCCGTGGCAGGCCCGTCCATCGCGGTGCGATGAGCCCAGCGATATTTACAGCCGATCTTTTTAGTGCTAATCAGCGCCTCGTTTCGGGCTGAGAGGTTTGAGGCGTGACTGACGCAGGGGTAGATTCCAGCGCATTGCACGTAGATCTCGCTGCTCCGAAGGTCGTCCTTTCGCGTGGGGAAGGACATTGAAGATCTAGAGCCAACAGAAGAGGGCCGTTCAAAACGAACAACCTCATTTATTTAGGAGAGTGGGATGAAGAAGGTACTTGCATTCGTGTCGATGGCAGCATTTCTGATCGCGGTTGGTTGCGCGGCGAGCCCCTCGGGCTTTTTGTTCACCAGCGTGAAGCACCCCGGCAATTTCACGACCGGTGAGACGACGAACCCGGGTGGCTCGGCCATCGCTGGCGAGTCGTGCTCGATGAGCATCCTCGGCCTCATCGCGCTCGGCGACTGGTCGGTTGACGCGTCCCTGAAGGCGGCTGGTGCGGAAGGCAAGACGTTGAAGAACGTCGCCATCGACCACCCGACGCTGAACATCCTCGGCCTCTACGGCAAGTATTGCACTGCCGTTAGCGCCCAGGTTGCGCAGTAATTAATCGAAACCTTCGGCGCGACCACTGCCCCGTGGTCGCGCCGTCAGTTTGCGATATGGTGAGGCCCTCCTGGCAACAGTCAGGGGGGCTTTACTTTTTTTATGGTGCACGTCGATGTCCGTTCGGCGATGGCGATCGCGCTGTTTGCGATCGCGGGGATCGTCGCCACTGATCTGGCGATCGGTCGAGAGCTCGAGCCTGTGCGCGAAGGTCGCGTCACCATCGACGCCCGCCGAGCGCTGGAACAACGTTCGCGTCCTCCCGGTGTCGAAGGTTTGCTGACGATCGTCGAAGGCGGACGTTATCTGGTCCACACCGCGAGCGTGACGCGCGCCGGAACCGCGGTCGACGACCCAGAGCGGAACACCCGGCACCAAGGAGCGACCCAAAAGAAAAAACTGCTCGCTCATCTCCCCGATGGAGCGATCCGGGCCACCGTCGCCACCGCGACGACCAGCGCTGAGCTGACCATTCGGGCGGCCTCGATCGAGCGACCTGGTCTTTGGATCAGTCTGGCGATCACCTTGGCGGCCGGCTTGCTCAGCTTCTTCGGCCTACAGCTGAAGCTCTCGCCGCGTACTTCGGCCTTGATCGCGCTGGCGGTGACGCTCGCCGTGGTGCTCTATTTCGCGGAGCTGTCGATGACCGTCGCAGAACAAGCCGCGACCGCCTACCTGGCCCAAAGTACAGGTTCGCCGCCGAACGTCGTGTTGCAGCCGTTGCGCGTGCTCGTCTGGCCGCTCTCGCTCTTCCCGCTTTTCGCCGCCTTTTTGGCCTGGAAAGCGCGCAGAGCCTAAATGTTGAACTGGGTCTTCATGGGGCTGGTGGTGATCGCCGCGATCGCCGCAGCGCACCTCGGGACGATGAACGCGGTCACCGCCGCGACGGCAAATTCCGCGAAGACCGCGGTGGAGATCGCCATCGGTCTCATCGGACAGATGGCGCTCTGGCTCGGTCTGATGAAGATCGTCGAGGACGCGGGCCTGTTGAAGTCGCTGTCGCGCGCCATGGCGCCGTTGATGAAGCGCCTCTTCCCGGAAGTGCCCGCGGAACATCCCGCCATGGCGGCGATGATCTTGAACATCGCGGCGAACATGCTCGGCCTGGGAAACGCAGCGACGCCCTTCGGCCTGCGCGCGATGTACGAGCTCAACAAGCTCAATCAACGCCGGGGCGTGGCGACGAACGCCATGTGCCTTTTTTTAGCGATCAACACCGCGGGCGTGCAGATGTTGCCGCTCAACGTCATCGGCGTGCGCGCCACGCTCGGCGCGAAGAACCTCACCGGCATCGTGCTACCGACTTTATGCGCGACGATCTTTTCGGCGCTGATGGCGATCGTCATGACCAAGCTCCTGCAGAACCGCGCCCTCTTCTCACCGGCGCGTTATCCGGAGTCGACCGACGACGTGAAGCTCGTCGAAGTGAAAGGGATGAACGAAGCGGAAGCGAAAGCGGAGATCGCACCGCCGCCCGCGAGCCCGCTTCATCTCATCGTCATTCTTGCGATCGCGATTGCCATCGGTTCGGGCTTCATGCGGCAGCTCGCGAGCGAGACCACCTTCTTCACGCTGCTCAAAGACGTGATGGAGAGCTGGCTGCTTCCGCTGGTGATCATCGCCATCTTGATGCTCGGCTTCGCGCGACGCGTGAAGGTCTACGAGTCGGTGGTGACCGGCGCGAAAGAAGGATTTCAGATCGCGGTGGCGATCATCCCGTTCATGGTCGCCATCCTGGTGGCGATCGGAATGTTCCGCGCCTCGGGTGCGATGGACCTGATGGTCGCGGCGATCGCGCCGTTGACCAACCTCTTCGGTTTCCCCCCGGAGGCGTTGCCCATGGCGCTGATCCGCCCGCTCTCCAGCTCAGCCGGGCTCGCCGTGATGACCGAAACGATGAAGGTGCACGGTCCCGATTCCTTCGTCGGCTTCTTGGTGTCGGTGATCAGCGGCAGCGTAGAGACGACGTTTTACGTCCTGGCGCTCTATTTTGGGAGCATCGGCATCCGCGCCACCCGCCACACCGTGATCGCGTGTCTTTCGGCTGATCTGGTCGGCGTCGCGGGCGCGCTGGTTTTTTCCCGATTGTTCTATTAGAAGCGGCAGCGAATGAAGATCCACGAGTATCAGGCGAAGGAGATCCTGCAAAAGTTCGGCGTGCCCATTCCCCGCGGGCGCGTCGCGACTTCGCCGGATGAAGCGTACGCGATCGCGAAAGAGCTGGGCACCGCGGTCGTGGTGGTGAAAGCGCAGATCCACGCCGGTGGTCGCGGCAAAGGCGGCGGCGTCAAAGTCGTGAAGTCCGCTGAAGACGCGCGGGCCAAGGCGGGCGAGATCATCGGCATGATGCTGAAGACGCATCAGACCGGTCCGGAAGGACAGCAGGTCCGCAAGGTGCTCGTCGAACAAGGCGTCGACATCGAGAAGGAGCTCTACCTCGGCTTCGTGCTCGATCGTGCGCTGAGGAAGATCGTCCTCATGATGTCGGCCGAAGGCGGCATGGACATCGAAGAGGTCGCGAAACATTCGCCCGACAAGATCAAAAAAGTGGCGATCGATCCGGCGCTCGGCTTGATGGCTTATCAAGTGCGCTCGCTCGCGTTTCAAGTCGGCTTGAAGCCGGAGCTGGTGAACAAAGCGGTCAAGATGTGCCGCGCGCTCTACGAAGCGTACCTCGCGACCGACGCGACGATCCTCGAAGTGAACCCGCTGATCATCACCAAACAAGGTGAGCTACTCGCGCTCGATGCGAAGATGAACTTTGACGACAACGCGATGTACCGCCACGCGGATATCACGAGCCTCCGCGATCTCGCCGAAGAAGACACCAAAGAGACCGAAGCGAAGCAGCACGATCTCAGCTACATCGCGCTCGACGGAAACGTCGGCTGCATGGTGAACGGCGCCGGTTTGGCGATGGCTACCATGGACATCATCAAACATTTCGGCGGACAGCCCGCGAACTTCCTCGACGTCGGCGGAGGTGCCACCGCGGAGAAAGTGACCGCTGCGTTCCGCATCATCCTGCAGGACCCGAAAGTGAAGGCGGTCTTCGTCAACATCTTCGGCGGCATCATGAAATGCGACGTGATCGCGCAAGGCATCATTCAAGCCGCGACCTCGGTGAAGATCGAGGTTCCGGTGGTCGTGCGGCTCGCGGGAACAAACGTGGAGCTCGGCAAAAAGATGCTCGCAGAGTCCGGCTTGAAGCTGACCTCGGCGGACGACATGGCTGATGGTGCGGCGAAAGTCGTGAAGCTCGCAGCGGACCACGCTGCGAAGAAGGCTTGAGGAGAGCGCGAACATGGCGATCCTGGTGAACAAAGATACGAAGCTTCTGGTGCAGGGCCTCACAGGTGAGGCCGGGAGCTTTCACGCGAAACAGATGCTCGAATACGGGACGAAGATCGTCGGCGGCGTGACGCCCGGAAAAGGCGGCAAAAAGTGGGAAGATCGCGTTCCGATCTTCGACACGGTCGCCCAAGCGCGTGAAGCGACCGGTGCGAACGCGACGGTGATCTATGTGCCCGCGGCGTTTGCAGCGGACGCGATCATGGAAGCGGTCGATGCGGGCATCGAGCTGGTCATCACCATCACCGAAGGTATTCCGGTGCTCGACATGTTGAAGGTCGCCCGCGCCACGGATGGATCGACGACTACGCGTTTCGTCGGACCAAACTGTCCGGGCGTGATCACGCCGGGAGAGTGCAAGATCGGCATTATGCCGGGACACATTCATAAGCCGGGCAAGATCGGCGTCGTCTCGCGTTCAGGAACTCTGACCTATGAAGCGGTCGGACAATTGACCGCGCTCGGCATCGGACAATCGACTTGCGTCGGCATCGGCGGCGATCCGATCGCCGGTATGGGTTTCGTGGAAGTGCTCGAGCTCTTCAACGCGGATCCGAACACCGAAGGTGTGATCATGATCGGGGAGATCGGCGGAACGGCCGAGGAAAAAGCCGCAGAATATATTCAAAAGTATATGAAGAAGCCGGTCGCTGGTTTCATCGCCGGCACGACGGCGCCGCCCGGCAAACGAATGGGGCACGCGGGCGCGATCATCTCCGGCGGCAAAGGCACGGCGGAAGAAAAGATCGCTGCGTTGAAAGATGCGGGCGTCAAAGTTGCGCCGACTCCGGCAGAGCTCGGCTCCACGCTGAAGATGGCGCTCGGAGGCTGATCCCTTGGGCATCTACGAGATCAAGAAACCGAAGAAGATAAACTCCTTCTCGGTGACGTTGTTTCTGATCGTCACCATCAGCGGTTATTTTCTTTACTGGTATATACCGGTGTGGTGGCCGATCTTTCAGATACAAGGAATCATGAACGGCATCTGCAACGATGCATATCGCGAGGTCGACGATGAGAAGCTGATGGCCAAGCTCCTCAAGGAAGCGCAGCGCACGCGCCTGCGGGTCAGCAAAGACAACTTCAAGCTGGAGCGCGTGCCCTATGAGCAAGGGGAGCTGGCGAATACAACCGCGCACGTATCGGCTCGCGGAAAGGCCTGCAAGCTCAGCTTCGCGTACGCGATGGAATCGGAGCTTCCGTTGATCGGAAAGAAGGTGCCGCTCGAGTGGCACAAAACGGCCGAGGTCGATCTCAAGATCGTGAAGTACTGAGCTGAACGTGCCCGAGCTGCGCAACAAGGCCCGCCACCTCCTCGGCATCGAACCTATGGATGCCGCGGAGATCCTGCGCATCCTCGAGCGGGCGCGCGATCTGCGCGAGTCGAGCGAGCTGGCCAAAGCACCCCTTCGCGGCATCTCCATCATCACGCTGTTCTACGAAGCGAGCACCCGCACGCGCGCGTCTTTCGAAATCGCGGCGCAACAGCTCGGTGCGTCGATCGTGTCGATCGCCGCGGCGAGCTCGAGTGTCAGCAAAGGCGAGAGTCTCTGGGATACGGGACGCACGCTGGCGGCGATGGATCCCGGGGTGATCATCTGCCGCCACTCCAGTGCGGGCGCGGCGTTTTTGCTCGCGCGTGCGGTGGAGAGCGTCGGTGACACGGCGGTGGTGAACGCGGGCGACGGTGCCCACGAACATCCGACGCAAGCGCTGCTCGACGCGCTCACCTTGACCGACCGTTTGGGCGACCTGGCCGGAAGGACAATCGCCATCATCGGCGACATCTCGCATTCACGCGTCGCGCGTTCGAATCTCTTCCTGCTGCGAGCCTTGGGAGCGACGGTGTTGTTGTGCGGTCCGCGCTCCTTGGTGCCGTCTTCTTTGGAGCCGCTCGGTGGAACGATCGTGCGCGGCATCGAAGAAGCGATCGCGCGTGCGGATGCAGTGATGATGTTGCGGGTACAATTCGAACGTTTGCACGGGCCGCCGCCGTTTCCGAGCCTCTCCGATTACACGCGAACCTATGGGCTGACCATGGCGCGCGCGACACACATGAAAGCCGACGCCTTCGTGATGCATCCGGGGCCGATGAATCGCGGCATCGAAATCGATCCCGAGGTGGCGGACGGGCCGACTTCCGTCGTCGCGCATCAAGTGCGAAACGGGATCGCGGTGCGGATGGCGGTGCTCGAACGCGCGGTGAAACGGGGAGCGTGGGCATGAGCGCGATGTTGGCGCGTATCGTCCTGCGCAACGTGCGTCTCTTCGATCCCGGCGCGGGTGTCGACTTTCCGAAACGCACAGTGGTGATCGAAGGCGACAAAGTTCTCTCGGTCGATGCGCCCGACAGCGCGCAGGGCGATCACGTGATCTACGCGCGCGGGCGTCTGCTCGTACCGGGCTTTATCGATCTGCGCGCCCATTTGTGCGAGCCGGGCCACACGCGTCGAGAGACGATCGCCACCGGTACCAAGGCCGCTGCGCGCGGTGGTTTTACGACGGTGGTCGCGCTGCCGACGACTTCGCCGACGATCGATCGCGTCGAGGTCGTGCAGCTGATCTTGGCCCGCGCAGCTGCCGCCGGACCGACGCGGGTGTTGCCGGCGGGCGCGTTCTCCGTCGGACGCCAAGGTGAACGTCTCGCAGAGATGGCGAGCTTGATGGAAGCGGGTTGCGTCGCGTTCACGGACGCGGATCGTTCGATCAAAGACAGCCAACTTCTCCGGTACGGTCTCGAGCTCGCGGGAGAGCTCGGCGTCACCGTCATGACCCACGCCGAAGACGAGAGCCTCTCGCTCGGCGGTTTGATGCACGAAGGTTTGGTGGCCGCGCGGCTCGGATTGCGCGGCGCACCGGGTGCAGCCGAAGTGGTCGGCGTTTCGCGCGACCTGGCGATCGCCGAGCTGACGGGTGCGCGCCTGCATCTGGCGCATGTCTCGACAGCGGGTGCGGTGGATCTGATCCGCCAAGCGAAGTCGCGCGGTGTTCACGTCACCGCAGACGTGAACCCGCATCATTTGATGCTCACCGACGACGCGCTCCACGGCTACGACACCATGGCGAAGATTCAGCCGCCGCTTCGCCCGCGACACGATGTCGACGCATTGATCGCCGCGCTGGCCGACGGAACGATCGACGCCATCGCCTCCGATCATTGCCCGCAGATCGATCTCGAAAAAAACGTGGAGATGGATCGTGCTGCGCCGGGCGCGATCGGGCTCGAGCACACGCTCGGCGTCGCGCTCGCTTTGGTGAAAGAGAAGAAACTGACGCTGGAACGTGCGATCACGTCGCTGACCCGCGCACCGGCGATAGCGCTGAATCGCCCGGACCTCGGCCGCATCGAAGAAGGTGGACACGCGGACCTAGTGCTGCTCGATCTCGAACGCGAGTGGACGCTCGAGATGAGCGAGCTGGTGTCGAAGTCGCACAACACGCCGCTGCTCGGTCACACCTTCCGCGGGCGGCCGGTCCTGACGATCGCCGGCGGGCAGATCACGCACGAGGCGGCGTGAAAGCGGCCTTCTTACCTGTCCTTTGGATCAGTGTCGCCTGTGCACCGCGTGGTCCGGAAAAAACGCTCGACGAATATCGCGAAGCGGTCCGCAATAAAGATGCGCGCGCGGTCCATGCGCTCTCCGATGAATCTTTTCGCGCTGCGTTCGATGAAGCGGCCGTCGAAGCGGAGCTCTCTTCAGCGCCGGTGCTCGGTGCCGTGCGCGGAAAAGACGAACGCGCCATCTATGTCCTCGAGGACGGTTCGACGATCGAGCTCGTCCTGGAGCAGGGCGCCTGGAAGGTGGCCAGCGGTGGCGTTTCTCCGGGGCGCTTCGACACGCCCGAGCGCGCGCTCGAGACCTTCTTTCGCGCAGCGCTCGGCGGAAAACTGTCGCTGGTGCGGCGCGCGATTCCCGAGCGAGACCGAGGTGGGCTGGCGACCGACGAGGCGCTCGCGAAACATCTCGCCGACAACTCCGACCGCATCGCCCGCGCGCGCGAGAAAATAGGCGGGCTCAAGGAGCGTCGCGCGCAGGTTCGAGGGGAACGCGCGGAGCTTAGTTATGGTCCGGGGTTGTCGGTCACCTTCGAGAAAGAGGGTGAGGGTTGGGTGATCGTCGACCTCGAGTGAATGAAAGCCTATGATGCGGTTCGTGAAGCGCTTGATCGTCATGAGCCTGCTCGCGCTCGCTGCCTGCGGTGGTGAGAGCGCCGAGGGTTGGGAGGAAGGCCGGCCGTTGATCACGGAGATGGTTTATCTCCAGCAGAGCCCGCGCGATCCGTATCAGCTGATGTTCGCCATCGCCTTCCTCGACTCGGACGGTGATCTCTCCGGTGGAAAGCTTCACCTGTTGATCGAAGGTGACATCGTTCAGACGACACAGATGAGCGAAGTGTTCACCAAACAGGTGCCCGCGCTGCCGGCGACCACCACCGAAGGTGAGCTCGAAGTGACGGTGACGCTCGATAAGAGCACGGTCGTCGAAGGGGATCGCGTGGAGCTCGGTTTTCAGCTCATCGACGCGGCCGGCGAAGAATCGAACCAACCGAGCGTGGTCTTGGAAGCGCTCGCCCCCGGGGGTTGATGATGGTTAATCGCGACGATCTCGATGATCCCTACGAGAGCGTAGAAGAGGACGACATGTTCTCGCAGCGCGAACGCGTCGCGGGTGAACGGCGCCGATCGCCGCGCGTCGTGCCGGACTTCTTGAAACGCGCGATCGAGAACACCATGGGCTCGATGCAAAACACCGGAAGTATGTCGCGGGAAGCGCTCTCTTATCTCCTTCAACAAGGGGATCGCGGGAAAAAAGAAGTGGTGCGCATCGTCGCCCAAGAAGTCGGCATGTTCTTGAAGAACGTCGATCTCTCCTCGGAGATCATCAAGGTGCTCACCGCGGTTCAGCTCGAAGTGAACGCTTCGGTGAAGTTCAAACCGACGAAAGACGGCGGCATCAAACCGGAGATCACGCACAACACCGAAGTGATGCCCTCGCCAGATCTTCCGCACGAGGAAGAGATCTCGCGCCCGCCGGAGCCGGCGCGCGACCCCAAAGACGGATGAAGCAGATCCTCGAGCAGCTGCGACGGCCGAAGATGATCTTACTCGTCGCGGTCGTCTTGGTCCTGCTCCTCTACGAAAGAGCGGGCCCAAAAGAGGTCATTTTTTATCACGCGGTTCCTGCATGCGGCTCGCGCTTGGTCGCCACCGCGTTTCTCGGCCGCGAAAAAATGCGGAGCTCGACGCACCACATCGAACGCGCTTCGACGATCGAACACGCGTTCTTGCTCCCAAAAGGCGAATACCTGCTGAGGCTCGAGCTGGAGTGCAAAGACGGCGAGCTCCATCAAGAAGAGCGGACCTTGATGCTGGAAAACGACGGCTCGCTCGACTTCGATTTCTCCCGAAAATGTAGCCCGTGCAATTGATCTAGATTATTCCGCGTCGCGCTCATAGGCTCCTCGGCATGACGAAAAGAGATGCCGTCATCCTCTCAGCCCAACGTACGCCCATCGGATCGTTTCAAGGTGCGCTCGCGTCGGTTCAAGCAACGAAGCTCGGATCGATCGCGCTGAAAGCCGCGCTGGAAAAAGCCGGGCTGAAGGCGGATCAGATCCAAGAAGTTTACGTCGGCAACGTGTTGCCCGCGAACGAAGGGCAAGCGCCCGCGCGTCAGGTCGCGCTCGGTGCTGGCCTTCCGAACAGTGTGCCTTGCACGACGGTGAACAAGGTCTGCGGCTCCGGCTTGAAGGCGGTGATGCTCGCAGCGCAGGCGATCCGCGCCGGTGATGCGGACGTGGTGGCGGCGGGCGGCATCGAGTCGATGTCCAACGTTCCGTACTATCTGCCGAACGCGCGCGACGGCTTCAAGCTCGGTCATCAACAGCTCGTCGACGGCATGATCAAAGACGGCCTCTGGGACGTCTACAACAACTTCCACATGGGCAACGCCGCCGAAATTTGCGCACGCGAATGTAACGTTCCGCGGAGCGCGCAAGACGAATTCGCCGCCGAGAGTTATCGCCGCGCCTTGAAAGCGCAGGCGGACGGCATCTTCAAAGACGAGATCGTCGGCGTCGAAATCGCCCAGAAAAAAGGTCCGGCCCTGGTCGTCAGCGAAGACGAAGAGCCAAAGCGCGGGCAGCTCGACAAGTTCGCGGGCCTGCGTCCGTCTTTCGAAAAAGAAGGCACGATCACCGCCGCGAACGCCTCGTCGCTGAACGACGGCGCGGCCATGGTCATCGTCGCTTCGCGCGAATATGCGGAGCGCAACAATCTCCCCATCCTGGCGACGATCACCGGTTACGGCAGCGCGGCTCAAGCGCCCGAGTGGTTCACCACCGCCCCGGCGTTAGCGATCGATCAGACGTTGGCGAAGATGTCGCTCAAGGTCGGCGACATCGATCTCTTCGAGATCAACGAAGCGTTCGCGGTCGTCTCGCTCGCGAACGAGCAGAAGCTCGGCCTCGATCGCAGCAAAGTGAACATCTACGGTGGTGCGGTCGCGCTCGGTCATCCGATCGGCGCCTCGGGCGCGCGCATTTTGACCACGTTGCTCTACGCGTTGAAGCGCAACAACAAGAAGCGCGGTCTCGCCAGCTTGTGTATCGGCGGCGGTGAAGCGGTCGCTTTGGTTGTGGAGCGCACATGACCGAAGTGAAGAGCCTGGGCGTCATCGGTGCCGGGCAGATGGGCTCGGGCATCGCGCAGGTCGCGGCGATGGCCGGCGTCCGCGTGTTGCTTCACGACATCGATCAGAGCGCGGTCGAGCGCGGAATTCAACGCATTCACAAGAGCCTCGACAAGCTGGTGACCAAAGGCGCGCTCACGCAGGAGGCGCAAGCGGCGACGATCTCGCGCATCAGCGGCGGCACGAAGCTCGCGCGTTTCGAGGAAGCGGACTACGTCATCGAAGCCGCGACCGAACGCGAAGATCTGAAGAAACAGCTCTTCGTGCAGGTCGACGGGATCGCCAAAGACGAGGTGATCATCGCGACGAACACCTCGTCGATTTCGATCACTCGCCTCGCAGCGTCGACGAAACGTCCCGACCGTTTCATCGGCATGCACTTCATGAACCCGGTTCCGATCATGAAGCTGGTGGAGATCATCCCTGGTCTTCAGACCAGTGAGATGACGCTGCAGGTGACGCGCACTTTCGCGGAGCGTCTCGGCAAACAGACGATCAAGTCGGACGATCAGCCTGGGTTCATCGTCAATCGCATCCTGATGCCGATGATCAACGAAGCGATCTTCGCGCTTCAAGAAGGCCTCGGCTCGCCGGAGGACATCGATCTCGGGATGAAGCTCGGCACGAATCATCCCATGGGGCCGCTCCAGCTCGCGGACTTCATCGGGCTCGATACGTGTCTCGCGATCATGGAAGTGCTGCACGACGGGTTGGGCGACGACAAATATCGTCCCGCACCACTCTTGCGCCGCTATGTGGATGCGGGTTGGCTCGGCAACAAAACCGGCCGCGGTTTTTATCTCCACGACAAATGAACCGCTCGGTTGCTCTCTCCCTGATCGCGCTAGCCGCTTGCGGCGGGAGCACACCTGATCTCAAGACCAGTACGGCTCCGCTCGAAGGCGCGCTCTACGGCGACGGCGAAGTGGTCGCCTACGTGGTCAAAGGTTCGACCGGCGGAGTGATCGGTCGCATCCACAGCACCTATCGCGCCGGAGAAAGTGCGCAGGTGCAGACGCGGATGGCGATCGTGCCGAACGCCAGCGGGCAGGGCGAAGTGAGCGTGGAGATGGTGACCACGCTGCGGGCGGACGGCAGCCCGGTCACGTTCAAGAAGCTCTCCTCGCTCGAGGGGCGCTACGAGATCCGTTTCCAAGATCGCAGCGCTTCGGTGATCACCGGCGAAGGTGCACGCGAAGCCAGGTACACGCGCAGCCCCACGGTGTTGTGGCCGCGTCGCGATCTGATGATGTTGTCGATCGCTCTTTTTCGCGCGAAGCTGTCCCCGGGGACAGCGAAGAAGATCGAAGTGCTCTCGCCGGAGAACGTGGAAAAGATCGAGCTCGACGCGCGTGCCTGGAGCGACGCGGAACAACGTACGGTGGTGCAGCTCCCCGCCGGCAAAGCGACGCTCACCGCGGACGGCCGCGTGTTGCGTTACGAAGAGGCGGACACCGGTTTCGTGCTCGAACGCGAAGATCCACCGGGCGCACCGCCGAAGATCGATCCCCCGACCGAGCCTCAAAAATACGTACGCCCGGTGGGTGCGGATTGGAGCGATCGCGACGTCTCCATCGACGTCAAAGACGGAACGCTCGCCGGCATGCTCTCGGAGCCTCGCCTCCGTGCCAACCTCGAACGCGCAAATGCTCCGGGTGTGGTCTTCATCTCCGGCGCCGGCGCGCAGGATCGTCACGGTTTCGGCGGCGGGATCGACAACGGCACGTGGCAGATCTTCGATCGCCTCGTCGACGACGGCTTCGCGGTATTACGCGCCGACGATCGCGGTGCGGGATCCTCGACCTCGACCTTGTTGCCCGAACAGCTGGGCATCGATACGCAGCTCGCCGATGCCGCGAAGATGTTGGCGTTCATGCGCGCGCAGCCGGAGATCGATCCCGATCGCATCTTTGTCATCGGTCACGGCCAAGGCGGATTGATCGCCCTGATGCTCGCCGCGAAAGAGCCGGTCGCGGGTGTGGTCTTGCTCGCCTCGCCGTACCGCACCTTGCCCGAGCTGGTGATCGCCGAAGAGATGGAGACCAACGGAACGCCGCGCGAAAAAGCGGAGCGCGAGATGCGCCTGGTGATGATGGCGCTCCAAGGCAATCAAGTGTCCCGCGCGGAAGTGCCGCCCCAAAAGCTGGCGTCGATGATGTTACAAAAACAGATGTTGCTCGATCACCTGACGCTCGACGTACCGAACCTCCTGAAGAGCGCGGCGAAGTCGGAGATCGCTGTGTTTCAAGGCATGAAAGATTTCCAAGTGTCGTGGAAAGCCGACGCGAAGATGCTCGTCGATACGCTGAAGAAATACGGCAACAAATCGAAGCTCTACGTTTACGAGAACGTCGATCACTTGATGAAAGAAGAGCCGGGCCAGTCGAGCTTGCGGCGTTACGCGGATCGCAGCCGGCGCATGGACTCGCGCGTGCTCGACGACCTTTCGGCGTGGCTCATCGAACGCGCGAAAAAATCGAAGCCATGAATCGTCGAGAGTTTTGGTTGGTGCTGGCGTTCGCCGTGCTCACCTTCTTCTTCGTCAACGGGCCGGTGTGGAACGATCCCTTCGACATCGACGTCGCCATCTTCACCAGCTACGGCTTCATTCCGATCGCGGTCGCGGTGGCGTTGCTGCGGCGGCGCGCCTGGTCATGGAAAGACTTCCTGCTCGGCACCTTCGAGGTGACGTTGCTGAAGTACGCGATCACCGTCTCGATCGCCGCGACGCTTTGGGCGATCACCGGCGAGCCGGCGAAACGCCCGCAGGCCCCGATTCCTCCGCGCGAGACACGTCCGGCGGTGGAGCTGCTCTCGATGGACCCCGCGCAGACGCGCAGCGAAAGCGGCACGCTGATGAAGAACGGAGCGCCGGTTCCGGGAGCGCTGGTCTTCGTCAAACGCGGCGTAGAGAAATATCGCTTCGACCTGCCCGAGGAACCGATCGTCATCGAGAACGACGGCACACGTTTTTCACCGAAGTTTCAGATCGTAGAGATCGGACGCCCGGTGTTGTTTCGCTCCTCGGACGGCAAGCTGCACACGGCGAAAGCGAAAGACTTCAATCACCCCTCACTGCCCGGCGACAGCGCCAAAGCGAGTGTCCTCACGAACAGTGCGGGCGTGCTCGATATCCGCTGTTCGGTCCACGCCGAAGAGCCGAGCTCCCGGATCATCCTGGTCTTTGGATCGCTGTACGAAAGGACAGATGCCGAAGGACGTTTCACCATCTCCGGTATCCCGCCCGGCGAGGTCGAGCTGGGAAGTGAGATCGAAGGCGCAGAGCTGGTCCGCTCCACGCCCTAAGAACCGAAGCTCTTATTTGCCGTGAATTCCCGGCGGAATCTTCACGCCGGTTTTGTTCGCGCAGTCGATCGCTTCCTCGTAGCCGGCATCGACGTGGCGGATGACGCCCATCGCGGGATCCGAGGTCAAGACACGTTCGAGACGTTTGCCTGCGGCCGCTGTCCCGTCGGCCACGATGACCATCCCTGCGTGCAGCGAATAACCGATGCCCACGCCGCCTCCGTGATGGAAGGAGACCCAGCTCGCGCCGTTCGCGGTGTTGATCAACGCGTTCAGAATCGGCCAGTCGGCGATCGCATCGCTCCCGTCTTTCATCGCTTCGGTTTCGCGATTCGGCGACGCGACGCTGCCGCAATCCAGATGGTCGCGTCCGATGACGATCGGCGCTTTCACTTTGCCGCTCGCGACCAATTGATTGAACACCTCGCCGACGCGCGCGCGTTCGCCCATCCCTAGCCAACAGATGCGCGACGGCAATCCTTGAAACCGTACTTTCGTACGGGCGAGCTCGATCCACCGGTGCAAGTGCGGCGCGTTCGGCATCGCTTCGAGCAAGGCATCTTCGGTGACGCGGATGTCGTTCGGATCGCCCGACAGCGCGACCCAACGAAACGGCCCCTTGCCTTCGCAAAACAGGGGGCGAATGTACGCCGGCACGAAACCGGGGAAAGCGAAGGCGTTCGCGTAACCACCTTCGACGGCCATGGCGCGGATGTTGTTCCCGTAGTCGAAGACGTGCGAGCCGAGCTTGCCGAGCTCGACCATCGCCTCAACGTGTCGCGCCATTGATTCCTGAGAGAGCTGGGTATATTTCGCGGGATCGCTCGCCCGCAGCGCGGCCGCTTGTTCGAGCGTATATCCGCGCGGAACGTAGCCGTTCAAAGGATCGTGCGCGCTGGTTTGATCGGTCACCAAATCCGGGACGACGCGCCTTCGGACCAGCTCTGGATAGACGTCCGCCGCGTTCCCGAGCAATCCGACCGACAGAGCCCGTCGCTCTTTTTTCGCCCGTTCGATGCGCGCCAGGGCGTCGTCGAGATTGTCCGCGACCTCGTCGAGGTACTGCGTCTCCAACCTTCGCTGAATGCGGTGGGGATCGACCTCGACACCCAAAAACGTGGCGCCGTTCATCGTCGCGGCCAAAGGTTGTGCGCCGCCCATTCCGCCGAGGCCCGCGGACAAGACGAACCGGCCGTAGAGATCGTCGGTCCCGAAGTGTTGTTTACCGGCCGCGGCGAAGGTCTCGTAGGTGCCCTGCAGGATCCCTTGCGTACCGATATAGATCCAGGACCCCGCGGTCATCTGGCCGTACATGATCAGGCCTTTTTTCTCGAGCTCCCGGAAATACTCCCAGTTCGCCCACTTGCCGACCAGGTTCGAGTTGGCGATCAAAACACGCGGGGCGTCTTCATGAGACTTAACAATTCCCACGGGCTTTCCGCTCTGCACGAGGAGCGTTTCGTCATTATGAAGGTCGCGCAGAGAAGCTAGGATTCGATGGTAGCTCGGCCAATCACGCGCAGCTTTACCTGTACCTCCGTACACGACGAGGTCCTCTGGCCTTTCGGCCACATCGGGATCCAAGTTGTGTTGGATCATCCGAAACGCCGCTTCTTGAACCCAGCCGCGACAGCTCAGCGTGGTCCCCGTCGGGGGATGAATCGCCTTCATGGACCCGACTCTTTACACAACGATGCGCGAAAGAGAACGTGCTCTTCGCAGGTGGCGGTGCTCGGTCCCATCGCGCGCGTTTTAGCGTCGGCGAAAATTTCGCGTCGCGGCGAACAACGCGTCGTTGTTGCCTGTTCGGGCGGCCTCGACTCGGTGGTGCTCGCGCATGCGCTCGTCGAATTGCTCGGTGCGCGCCGGGTGATCCTCGCGCACGTGGATCACGCCATCCGCGGGGACTCCGCAGCAGACACGGCGTTCGTCGAAAATTACGCGCGAGCGCTCGGCTCCGAATTCAGATCAGCGCGGCTCGAAGCGGGTCCTGCCGATGAAGCGCGCCTGCGGCGACTGCGTTACGCCGAGCTGGAGAAGATCCGCAAAAACACCGGGGCGAGCCGAGTGTTGACCGCGCACACTCAGGACGATCAAGCGGAGACCGTGTTGCTCGCGTTGGTGCGATCCGCGCGGGTGAAAAGCCTTCGCGGGATCGAAATCGCGCGGCGGCGTGTTCTACGTCCAATGCTGGAAACATCGCGCGCGGAGGTGGCGGCCTATGCTGCGAAACACCGCCTCGCTCATCGCGATGATCCCTCGAACCTCGAGCCGCGTTATCTGCGAAATCGCATCCGCAAAGAGCTGCTGCCGCTGCTCGAGCGCCGCTACCGGGCGAACATGACGAAACGCCTCGCGCGGCTCGCGTCGTCGATCGCGCGCGAGCTTCCGCTCGAAAAGCGCGCCGAACCCCTCTCGCTTAGAAAAGAAACCCAGTCGCTGTCCGTGTGTGCGATCTCGATGGAGCGCCGTACCTGGGAACGAGAATCAATTCCGGACGGCAAGGTGGTTGCGATCTTCGATGCCGACGTGCTCCAAAGACCAGTGGTTCGAGTCGCTGCAAAGGGCGACCGGATCCAAATTTTTGGGATGGAAGGCCGTCGAAAAGTCCGAGATCTTTTGCGTGAAGCGCAGGTTCCGGTCGAAGCGCGCGGCTCATATCCGATCGTCACCGATGCAAAAGGCGACGTTTTATGGGTACCGGGCGCCGCGCGATCCAACGCCTATCCGGTGGGACCCTCGACTCGAAATGTGTGGGTATTTTGGATGAATGACAGCGACAAGTTGCAGGGCGCGGTCGAGCGCGTCACTGTAGAAGAGCAGGACCAAGACGAATGAGGCAGAGCCACAAGACCTTAGCCCTTTGGGTACTTCTGATCCTGATGTTCTGGGCCATCTACCAGATCATCTCGCAGGAGCACGCTCCGCAAGATACGCCGGAGTTCTCCAAGCTCCTCAAGAACATCGAGGAGAACAACGTCAAGGATCTTACGGTCACGCTGACCGGACAAGGTCAGGCGGGCACGTTCGAAGGAAAGTACAACGACGATCGTTCGTTCAAGACGACCGGCGTACTGACCGACGACGTGTTGGCGAAGATGCAGGTGAACGGACTGACTTTCAAAGTCGTTCCGAAAGCCGAAGGCGGGTTTTGGCAGTCGGTGTTGATCACCTGGCTACCGATGATCTTCCTCGTCGCGATCTTCTTCTTCTTCATGCGACAGCTCCAATCGGGCGGCGGCAAGGCGATGAGTTTCGGCAAATCTAAAGCCAAGCTCATGAACGAGAACCAGAACAAGGTTACGTTCAACGACGTCGCCGGCGTCGATGAAGCGCGCGATGATGTCGAAGAGATCATCGAGTTCCTTCGCGACCCGAAGAAGTTCACGCGACTCGGCGGACGGATTCCGAAGGGCGTTTTGTTGATGGGCCCTCCGGGTACCGGCAAGACGTTGATCGCCCGCGCGATCGCCGGCGAAGCGTCGGTGCCGTTCTTCTCCATCTCCGGTTCGGACTTCGTCGAGATGTTCGTCGGCGTCGGCGCGAGCCGCGTCCGCGACC
>WUUC01127911.1_pt1 | contig 41187 bp, 48 predicted proteins | sample 6278441 | NCBI WGS metagenome assembly WUUC01 (sample SAMN13675441, study PRJNA597444) | soil metagenome | isolation source: soil | place: USA: Washington | collected 2017-10
ATGTTCTTGAACTGCTCAACCAGCGTCTTTGTCGTTGCCGTCGTTGCCATTGTCGTTCGCTCCGTTCGTTGTCGTCAGTCACAAGCGACTGACTTGCCTATCTTATGAAATGCCATTGCTAATGTCAACCCCCCTGCTTTTATTGGGGTTTTTAGCGAATCCTGAACCCTGCAATCGTCAGCAAATCCAGCAGATCAGGCTCGCGCTTTTCGTTGCCGCAGGTATGCTTGAGCGCTGAAGATTCAGCCTTTCCTGCGTCTGTGTCCCACAGTCTGGCGATATCTTCGCGCATGTTGCGCTCAGAACCACAGCCCAACGTCGCTGCACATTCAAGCGGCTTCGCTGCGTGAATCGAGCACAGACGATCTTCTGTCAGGAACACGCACGTTCCGCGCGCAAGCAGCGGATTCCAGTCTGCAATCTGGCCGGGTTCTTCGCCCAGATGCGCCGGGCGCAGCGTGTAGATATCTCCGTCAGCGCTGTTGCACCAGTAATCCATCGTCAGGAAACGCGCGAAGAATTCCTGCAGCGTCAGACCCTTGAGCGCTGCCGCTTCCTCTGCTTCGCCCGGTGCGAACCAGCCCGGCGTATTTTCGCAACACGATTTACAATCGTCGCACGCGCATTCGATTCTATCCACGGTTACGCCTCGCTTCCTTGAATGCCATCCACGCGCCATAGCATACCGCTGCTACGCCTGTCGGCCAGACTAAGACCATTACCAACCACATCCACGCTGGCGGATACTTCGCTGGATCTTTGTGCATGCTGCTAGACCACAGCACAAACAACAGACCGATCAGGATGTAGATTAACCAGCCTGTCATTTCTTGTGCTCCTTCTCTAGCTCGCGTAGTGCATGCCCTGTTTCATACATCAGCGCTCGCGTATGGCTGCACTGCTGCGGCTGTTGGCGGCTGTTCTGATAGCCACGGCAGTTGCAGTTGACGTGAACGGTAATGCTCGTAGTGTAAGCAATACCGGGGCGCGTGCGGCTACGATTGATCCGTCGTGCGGTAAACATTGTCGTTCCTTTTCGGCCAATCTGGATCACCGTCACTGTCTGGATACATCACCGGCTGTTCGTCCAGCTTGAACAGCCGCCGTATGCGCGCGTTCTGATCGCGCACCTTCTCCAGTTCTTCTGGTGTCGGTGTATCGTCGCTCACTGTCGTAGCTCCTGTGATGCCAGCTGCTGCGCCATACGTCGCCGCTGTCGGTTCATCTGTCGCCGTCTGGCTTTTGGGACCGGGCGGCGAAACTTGGCTGTGCGCTTGATCGTGGTCACACCGCACCGCCTTCCAGCCCGTTGACCTTCCACACGATGTAGCCGCGCAGCCGCAGACCGTGACGGCTTGCCAGCCGCTGCACGCGCTGGCGCGTCTTGAGCGCTGCGCGCGTCGATTCCGCTTCCAGCACCGGAATGAAAGCCATTCCGCCGAACTTGTCTACCTCGACAACGAAGATATCGATCCCGGCGTCTTGCACCTTGTCTGCGAACTGCTGTGCGGTCATTGTCGTTACCTCGCTTGCGTGTCGGCTTGATTGCCGCCCACTGAGTATATGAAATGGCATTCCGAATGTCAAGCGGCAGGGCACCATGTAGATGCCCTGCCTGCCTGCGCTACGCGACTGCGCTGTAATCTGCCAGCAGTTCGCTGGACACTTCCGCGATAACCTGCGCTGCCGTCTTCTTCTTGCCCTTCGGCGCGTGCGGCAGTCCGAACTTCTCTGCGCAGACGGGACCGTAGCCAACCTCGACGCTGCTGCCGCTGCGGTCGTCAGTCAGCTTCTTTCCGCAGAAGCTGCAATGATCCGTGTTGCGCGCGTAGATTTGTGCAGCCTTCACAGGATCCGCTGCGATGTCGTTGATCAGCGCCAGAAGACCGGCGTTGTAGGCCAGCTTGCCAGCTACGGATCCGCTCGTCTCGATACGCCCGATCCATTCGCCGTTCAGCTTCACTTGCACCGCACCGGGATACTTGGACGCTGCGCCAGCCAGATACATGTTGAGTGATGCGCCGTTGTCCGTCAGGAAGGTAACGTTAGGGAATGCCTTACCACGCTCGCGCGCTGCCGTCAGGAATTTTACGATCAGGGAACCGTTGATGGTTACACCAGTCGGTTTCGGTGCGGGACGAGTAGCCTTGATCATGTCGCAAGTCGCAGACTGTGGATGTGTAACGCCCTTAACGTTAGCAACCCAATAAACCCTGTCGCCCTTCTTCAGTTCGCCGCCGCAGTCTCTGCACCGTCCGTCGAATTTGCTGGTGATGATCATTGTCGTTGCTCCCGTTTCGTTTGGTTTCGGTTGGCTCTGGTAGGCCAGAACCTGTCTGGCCTACCGTCACTTTCCGCTGTGCTGACTTTCATTCGCCAGCCGCTCCGTAATCAGCAGCGCGTCACCGCCGATATACACATCATATGAAATGCCATGCTGAATGTCAACCCCCCTGTTTTATTGGGGTTTTTGGCTGTTTTCTAATGATTAGAAGTTGTGATCGGGCCGGTGTGACCGTCGCTGAACCCTCACAGAATGGGGTTTTCTGTGTTCCCAGCGGACCCAGCTAGCGGCTGGACACCGGCCCGAACGTCAAAACGTCCACTGCCCCGCAACGCCTGCTTCCAACGGTTCGCCCCATGTGCCTTTTTTACCAATCCACGCAGTGATGATCACGCCTTCGGATACGCGCGCCACAACAGCTGCGTTGATTCTGATTTGATCGCCGGTCTTCGTCGCTACCCAAACCAGTTTTCCGCGATCATCGTCGCCCAGCTTCGCGCTTTCGAGCGCTCGACCGATTACGCCGATGGTGTCTTGGAGAAATTCTGCTGGTGGTGGTGACATCTCCACGCCTTTTAGCTCGCGGAGATCTGCTGGTAAGCCGGGAATGTTTGGCACGTTGTAACCTCATTCGCGCTAGCTTGCGATGTAACACGCCAGCAAATAGAACATCGTCTATGTAAACGTGACATACGATGCGCTCAAAAGACCGCGAGACAGGCTTAACCACAATCACGCTCGCTGCCTGCAGCATCGCATCGAACTGATCGCGCATGTATGTGCCTTCGTCTTCGCTCAGTTCGCGCGCATTCCAACCCTGCACTCTGATATGGCGTTCGGCTAGATCTCTCTCTGCACGCACCTTCAAAGTGACCATGCGCCCGATGAACGTATCACCGTCGTGCGTGCGCCCATACTCGATACGCCTGTAGCCGTTATCGTCAAACGTCAATCTAGATATCCTAAAATGCCAGCCACTAGCATAGCCAGCCTAAGCGCCATCCATGTAATAGCTATCGCCATAATCGTCCGGTTCATCATCACCTATGAAGTATGACCGAATAGGCGAAAAGATTCCGCGTTCGTGCCACTGGTTCAGCGACCGATCATCTAGCATCCTACTGTGGCGCATGCCGTCGATAGGCCGATTAATGATGCCTGCAACCTTGTAAGACCGCTGCAGCGACCAGTCTCCATCCGCCAGCTGTCCTAGTGACTTCTTTAGCGTAGCTATCCAATCACGTTTTGGATCGTAGAGATGCTGCCAGTATCTGAAATTGCAGGCCGCTTGAAATGTCGGAACGTCTGCGCGCACTGGTGTAGCTAGCGTGCAGTTCGTGCGTAGTTGGCGTTTACCTAGCAGGCGCGCGGCCATAATGATGATCGGTTGCCCGCCGTGGCTGTGGCCTAAGAAGTTGAGATCTCGAAACGGAAACGGCTCGATAAATTCCTCTAGCTCGTAACTTGCTCGCGGCCATTCGTCGCGGCCTATGAACGGAAGACCTGATAGCTTCGTAGACCATCGGAACGGCAAGCCGGTTACTGGATGTCGCGCTACCTCGATATCTTCACTCGCTAGTAAGCGCTGAAATGGATGTAACGGATCCTCTGCCCACGGTGCTATACCTGATCCAGTTCCAGAGACGATAATCAGCTTGTGCGGCATGGCTACTTCGAGCGCTTAAGGATATTACCCAGACCGCCTAGATTGATTTCTCCTGCGGCCTTCACTACGGCAGCGGACATATTGTTGATCGCTTCTGTAGTGCGCTTCTGCTCTGCCAGAATGGCTCCTAACGCCACAACGATACGCACGTCACTAAATGTGCCGGGCGTAGGCTCTGCCGGTTTCTGATGGTTCTGGTGGTCTGGTAGCTCGCCGCATTCTCCGCAGCGCTTGAACGTGCCTACGAATGCATGATATTCCACTGGCTCTGGCTCCTGTGGATCCGGTTCGTCTGGATCCGGTTCGTCTGGTTTCTGCTTCTGGTGTAGCGGTCCTGTATCTGGATCCTGTCCGCACAGATCGCACACGCCTTTGCCGTCTTCGCCTAACCACGGTGTATGCGGTATCTTGCCTTCTGGTACAGCGTGAATAGGATCCGACAGCGGCTTACCGCATCCCGGCACGTCACATTTGCCTCTATCGTTTCCGCCGCCTGTGTATGGATGCGTGCCCACTGGAACAGGAATGATTCCACCCGGCATAGGCGGTGCTACCCACGGTCGTTTAGGATCGTTGTTCACGCCGTGATCTAGCCACTGCGGCCTAGTGCTCGCGCTGCCTACTCCTGTCAACGCGTCTACTACATGGAAGTTTCCAGCGACTATGTTGCCGTTGCTGTCTGTTGGCTTAACGGTGATGATATCAGCAGCGATTTTACTGCCATCTGGTAGAGTAAAATTATTACCGCTATTTTTTACTGATAGCCCAACGTCTTTATTGCCTTGCGCGTGGTGTAGCTCGCCAGCGATCAAGACAAGCGCAGGAACCTGCACGGCTTTGTATTCAGCTTCCAGATCTAAAGTGCGCTTCGGTAACGCGCGTAATTTTTTTCTCTTTGAAGGCTGAGCTTCCGCTTCTTTCCGCATAGTAGAAAGATTTTTTAGAAACGCTTTCTCTACTACAGTCACGCCACGCCTTTGCGTGATCTCTGCCATCTTCTGCGGAATACCTAGCTCGTTCCACCGCAGCTTGAAATAGTCGCCATAGCGCTTGTAAGTCACTTTCGGATCCTCTGATGGTGGCTTCGGTGCCACAAATACAGGCTGCGCGAGTAGCTCTGGCTCCAGAGCCTTAACGATGATCGCGCCTTCGCCTGCACGCAGGTAGCTAATCACGTAGGTAGTGCCGTCTGTAAATGTGTTTACGGCAAAGCACGTTCCGGTGTCTATCACTCTGCGTGTAGACATATCCGATTCGTGGATAAGCAACACGCCGCCTGTTTCGTGGCCTTGTCCTATGTAGAATGGTCCAACCTTAGACCATTCATTTAGACCGTGGAAGTAGAGATAGGTTCTGTTTCGTGAGACAGGCTGATCGCTGGTGTCTACATACTGATAGCCTGCAGGAAGCTGATCGAATAGCTCACCGAATCTACTGTAGACGATCCTTCCAGACGTTGCCTGCGATACGAGACGCCAGCCTTTGCCTTCGCCTATGCCGAATACGTATTCCCACAGCCCGCCCAGATCGTGCGCGTGCCCTGCGAATCGATCACCCGTTGGCGAGATACGAACGAACTGTAATCCCCATTTTTCACCGGGCGGGAATGGGACGATACCGTGATGTGTGGCGCAGCCTTTTCCCGGCGTAACTATTACGTAGTAATGCAGCGTTGCGTCTACATACCAGCCGCCTGCGAATGGCGTTCTATTCAGAGGCACTATCTTGGCTTTCTAGAATGGCGCGTAACGGTAAATTACCTATCGGCCAGATCACTTCGTAGACCGTGCCGTCTACGTCTGTGAATTCGCGCCCTTCGATCTGCGTGTGCGTAGCGAAGAACTGCGGGATAGGTTCACGGTGTTGCGCCTTAGCGTGGTGCCTGCGAATATTCCCGTTTCCGTTGCCGTTGCCACTCGACATTGCGCGCCTCGCTTACTTGAAGGTTACGGTGTAGCGATGATCCTTTCGTCTACCAGCTTGCGCGGCATCACTTTGATTTCAGTGAGCGCTGCACCTTCGCCATTGTCTTTCAGTGCATTATCGAGATCCGGCATAGGGAACCAGCAGCGGCCACCGTCGCCCCATTCTGGACCCCATGATTGCTGCACGCGCGCTGCTGCGATCACTCCACCGTTGTAAGGAACGTTATCGTTCCAGCCGTTTAAGTAGACGCAGTGCCCACCCTGATTCTGTCCGGTGTATCTGATGAAGTGCTTACTGTCAGCATCCATCATGTCTTCTTTCCACCAGATACCAATCGTTACGCCGCCGAACCCGCTAAGGATCCACGCGCGCACGTCTTCGGCGCTTTCGGCCCACAGATACGACTTCGCTAGACCCATTTCGATCAGCGTGTCTGCGCCAGCGCGCACGCTAGTTCCGCTCTGCAGACCGCTGTCTGGTGCTGTAGCTTCGTGGTCGTTATCGGGCCATTCGTCTTTGCCGATGATGCGTCTGTAGAAGACGAACGGTGTTATAGGCATCTTCTGCATGATCGGAGCAGCGTTGATCTTAGCTGTCCAACCGTGCGCCACGCATGTGCCTGTAGCTCCCTGATCTAAAATCGGCCCGCTCCAGTAGTGACGCGTGCCGGGCGGAATACCTCGCGGGAAGAATTGTGCTCTGGCAGGATCCAGCATCAAGCGCATGGGAAAGTTGAGATCCCTAACGTCAGGCGCAAATCTTCTGCCGAAGTTTTTCTCTGTAGACACGGTTTCTTTCCTTGTGACACTCGCGGCAATACTTAAAGCCGTTACTTGTTATGTGTTTTGAATGTCCGAATGATTTACACGTAGACCGAAGAAGACCACGAACCATATTAACTTTGTGCGTGACTATCTCCAGATGGTCCGGTCTAACGCAACGTGGATTTTTGCAGATATGATCTAGCTCTGCTACTATCTTTTTTGACCATTGCCCTGTCTTAAAAAACCACGCCACGCGGTGTGCTTCACGACACGAACCATCAAACCAGAACCTTCCGTATCCGTTCTTATCCAGTGATCCAATCCACAGCCAACAACCAGACTCGTTTGTCTGCTTGGAAACCTTAGACCAGAAACGATCAGCAGCAGATACCGCATTATGCGGCATATAAAAACGCTTTCGCTTGTGTTCCGAATACTGGTGAATCGCCCATGCGCAGCGGCATCCTGTGTTCAGTGCCGTAGAACGACAGGCCGCGCCTGCGCCAACCGTTACGCCAGACTATCTGTGTGGGATCATTCTCGATGATGCGTTCGTAGAACGCGAGCCTAACGCCTACGTAGAGTGCATTCCAGTCACGCGACTTCGCTAGCTTGATCGTCTCTGGGCCTATATCGCCGTCTACCTTCGCGCCTATGGTCTGCTGCATCAACCGAACGCCACGCGTTAGACCTGCATTCACGCTCATGTCTATTACGTTCGCTCGAAAGATAGTCGGCTCCATTAACCTGAATGGGCTAATGTAGTTCGTGATGTATATGGACGCGGCCTCATCGCGCGTGAGTAGTCGAACATCTTCTGCCGTGCATTTTCTCCCACGGTGTTTCGACAGAACCGGAATCGTAATGCCCCACTTTGTAGGACCACCACGATCAGCAGCGTAGTTCGTAAATACGCCGCCTTCGTGCAGCAAGATCATGCTAACAATTTCTGAGTCTGTAATAGGTGGCACGGCTTATTCTATGATGGTTTTTACGTCGTCTCTGATCTCTTTTACGTTTTCTTCGATTATGTCTATCTGGTGTTTCTTTATTTCACGCACGTCTCTTTCTATTACGTTGATCTTGTCTTGAGTGTCGTTAGAACTAGACCCAGATGCACCTACAGCACCTGCTGCACCAGTAGCGCCAGAAGGACCAGTAACGCCAGCTACGCCTGCAGGACCAGCAATACCCGCAGGACCACGCTCGCCTTGCTTGCCTTGTTCGCCTGCTACGCCTTGTGCGCCTGCTTGTCCTTTCTTGTCTGCCCCGCGCTTGCTAGTAAATCTGCGTGTTGTTCTCCGAGCCATCCACGAATCGAAAACCAGAATAACCGTGGAAACGATAGCCACGATCCGCGAAGACACCACAGAAGAATGTTCTAGCTGACTTTCTATGATGATATTCGGATCGATAGCGTTCGCCATTTCGATCAACGGCACGAACCGTGGATCTTTCGCGTCAAACGTCGAAGGTGGCGGCCATAGCACAGACAATATGCCACCGACTAAAAGCGCCGTGACTACCAGCAGGCGTGATACCTCAGAGCGCAATCTATCGTTTGCATGGGCCTGCTTGTCACCGTTCTCGCCTGATGCCTTGATGTCACTAGAGATAATCCACCGATCCGCAGTCGCCCATATCAAGAGACAAAACGCAACGAACGCAACAACAACTTGCCAGATCTCGATAGTGTGCGCGAATGGAAGCATGGTTAGTCGTCACTCCTGCTTGGACGAGAAAGAACAGCCATTTCTTCATTGATCCGGCGTAGGCTTTCTCGTATGCGTTGACGTTCTTCGGCGGAATCGTCTCTTATCTCTGTGCTTGTATCGCAGTCTTGTTCCTTCGCGTGCAACAGCTTCCGTAGACGTTCCATGATCGGCCTCATCGCTTAGTCTTCGCTAAATCTACGGCATTCTTCGCTGTAACCGCTCCACTTAATGCCAATTCTCGCCAGTCAGCTTCACGCTTCTCTGATGCAGCTATTAGACCGGCGCAACGGTCTTTCTCTGCGGTCAGTTCTCTTCCAAAATTCCACCATCCTCGATAGCCGCCGATCAGCACAATGATTAGTAGAACCGCAAGCGGTGCTCCGCTAAGACTTTCCGCTACCTTGAGTAGTTCCGTCACGGCTTGCACAACATTTGAATGTGGCTTGCAGCCATATCTACAGCCCCGTCGCCATCGTCTATGAATGGGCGCAGTGATACCTGATCAATGCGCGCATTCGTTGCCAGCGTCTGATACGAACCTGTCTTCTCGCCGCCTGACGCCCCTACGTTGACTGTTGCTCCAGTAGATGTCCACAGACCGCTCCCTGAATCAAAATACTGGATAAGTAGATCGGACGCAGCTATTCCTGCGTTCGTAAAATAACCAACCACTAGACACTGCGTGTAGCCCACAAGGTTCGCGCGCACGCGATGCCTATTCGCATTATTGGGCCACTCGCCGCCCAGCGCAGGCACGTCAGCCCAGCTTTCTGTTCCAGATGTAGCTAAGAACGTGAAGTGCTGTGGAGATAATCCGCCGCCACCACCACCAGTTGCCGTGATAGTAACCGTGTTCGTGTCGTTTGACAGCGATATGCCTGTCCCGGCGACTAGTGATTTGAACGGCAAATTAACACCAGACTTCGCCGCAGCCAGACCTGTGCCTGCGCCTAGGTTAGACGATGTATTCGCTTCGCCGCCTGCCTCAGTCCATACAATAGGCGGTCCCAACGAATTCGCCGTCTTCAGCTTGCCATTCGTAAGATCGAACCACGTATCACCTAGCCGAACTTGATCAATAGGATTCGCTGGCGCAGTCGTTCGGATATAACTCGCGCCTTCGCTCCAGTTGTAGCGGCTGGCTCGATTAGTCAGGCCGACAATCGTCAGAGTGAGCGCTTTGCTGACGGTATCTAGAGACGTATCAGATACAGAGAAAGTCAGCACGCGCGCAGTCACGGTTCCTGTAGGCGTGCCGCTCAACGTAGCATTCGATGGATTGAACGACAAGCCAGCCGGGATAGTCCCGTTCGTGTGTTCCCATGTATATGGTGGTGTGCCGCCGCTCGCAGCTAACGTTACTGAGTAGACTTGCCCACGCACTGCAGTAGGCAGCGGAGAACTAGTCGTAATAGTTAGCGGATCCGGTGGAGTGATCTGCCCTGAATTGTCGCCAGACATCGCCACTATGATGCCGGGTTCTATCGCGTCAGGATTTGCGCCTATGCTCGTTCCGTCAGTAGCTGCGTTGTAATACGGTGACGTAGACTTAACTTCGAAACCCTGCAGTGTTGTCGTGTTCGTGAACGTCACTGACTCGATAGACGCTACGGTTGGACACTGCGTATTAACAGTGTTGGCCGTATATTGCGAACAGTTACCGCCCGGTATTACGTTTGTGCTAACGAGCGATCCTGCACCAAACGGCGGATTACCTAGCCTGCCTGTGGTGTTACCAGACTGACAGTTCGCTGTAGCACTGCTAACACTGACTAGACCATACTGGCCGTTATACCAAATGTTGTTCGTGATCAGCGTGTTCGGTGATATCGATTCATGCGAAGGAGTAACGCCAGCGGGCCAACCGTGGCAGTAGTCCACATGCAACGCCGTCGTAGGACCACTCGGCACAAAGTGCATCGTGTTGTGATTTATCGTCACGTTGAACGGTGCGCGATCTGGTGTCTGGCGAGAACCGCCGCCGCCGCCGCTTAGAATAAACGCGTTCGTCCAACCATACGGATCGCCTATATCGTGGAACAGATTGTTGTAGATGTTGAACCCACCGCTGCGTGCTGATTCGTGCGCCAGCGTATCGGTTCCAGAAATCTGCATCATCTGCGCGCAGTTCCGAACTTCGTTGTTTCGGAACGTCAGATCACGAATCACCGATGAATGCGACGTAGCGCCCTGCTGCGAACCAGTGAACACCACGCATGGACCTGACTGTCCCGCTTGCCACGAATTCTCAATCAGGTTGTTTTCGATCAGCACGTTGCGCGCGTGCTTCAGTTCAAACGTATTTTTTACCTGCCACTTATCACCAGACGTAACGACAGACCCGCTTGTCCCTGCCGATCCGGTATCTGTAAATGTCGTTGTAGGCGCGTTGACGATCCAATACATCGTCTGACCGTTAGGCGTGCGCCCATAGACAGCGTAGCTGCTAGCGCCCGCTACGGTATTCCATGTCACAGTCACACTGCCCGTAGATCCTGTAGTTGTAGCTGTGACCTGTGCAGCCGCGCCTGAATTACTAATTAGCGCCTGCGCAGTGCTTACACGCGCATTCACTCTGTATCCGTAAGTGCCTGCGCTCAGTGTCCCGCCTGTGGTGCTAGGCGTAGCCAACGAACCCGTTGGAGTCGGCAGGATATTGGCAGTGCGGTGCGAATGCGGGCGCGTGAAGACGTTGTAGCGCGCAGTAAGGCCGAGTATCACCGTGCTGCTATATGCGCTTTCGCCAGCGACTGGAATATATGGTAGTGCTGGCGTAACCGTCACCACATTGCCGCTAATGTTTGTGACTTCTGCTTGCGCTCTAACCGCAACGGTCCCACCAGATCCTGCAGTGCCGCAGTTATAGTTCACAGAGAATGTAGTAGAACTGAGAACCGCCATAACGCGTCGCGGATCTTGTCCTAGCCCACTGCAGCCTGTTACTGCATTAGTATCGACCTGATAGCCTTCCAAGAAACCATGTGGTGTAGCCGTAGTAATGATCGTGTTAGAAGCAACGGACGTAGAAACCACGTCTATCCTATGCAGATAGAATGCAATATTCTTTGTGACATATAGATCTGTCACGCTGCTTAGACCGAACGTAGTAGCTGTGGGAGCAGGAGATGCTGCGATAGTGAACGATGGTTCTATCGTGGTGCCGCCGCCGCCCGTAAAAAAGACTTCTGTTCCGCCGCTCAAATAGTTGTTAATGAGCGTGATCGGACCAAGGCTACTATTCGCCCAGAATGACTGACCTTCGCCACGCGCTTTAATGTCGTAGATGAATGAATTAGTCAGAGTGACCGTGTTCGCGTCTACCTGAAATCCTCGATATTGACCTGTAAATGGATCGCCGCGCACCACGATCTGATCGAACGTGAAATGGTGCGGTGTCATCGTCTGAGCAGATCCGGTGTTGATCGGCGCAGTGTCGTTCAATAGACCGATGAGAGAATTGCCGCCATAGGCATTTGGAATGAATTCCAGCCACTGAAATTTGTAGTAGCTGACAGGAGTCCCGGTTCCTGTGCCTACAGTCCTAATGCCATATGCGTTATTACTGGATGGTCGGATCTTCGCTATACGCGTCATGTCCTGCGGATTGCGCGTAGCGCAGTTCATCCAGTCCACGTTGAACGTAGACGGACAAATTCTGATGTTCTCTGCAGGATATCGGTTGACATTTTGAACGACACCAGTCGCATTCACGCCAGTGCGAATCGTGACCCATGAACTGTCGCCTACGCCTGATTTCACAGGCATAGTGAAATCACCTACGTATTCAAAACCTTCCTGTAGAAGCAACGTATCGCCTGCGGCTAGCGCATTAATCGCTGTCTGCAGCTGTGTATTCGTGTATGTGCAACCAGCATTACAGATCGATAGCGTCGCTGCGCGCAGAGGCACTGTAAGAGCGACAACTATGCACGCGATAGCCAGTAACAGGCTACGAGATATCGAAATCGGTGATCTCACTGGTTAGTTCTCCATACACAGGATGCTGAACGACATGCATTAGGCGCAACACGTCGCCATCTTCTTCGTATACGTCTTTGAATGGTGGTGGACCGTTCGCCACAACCACAAATCCTGCTTCGTTGACGGTGACGTTAGAACCGCCTTCGCCGCCACTGCCTAATGCTGGTGGACCCCATAGAGGCATATTAGATCTCCGTTACCTGTGCGGCTCCGTCTGGAACTTCTTCTTCCCACATGCCTTCGACTAAGCCGGTATAGATCCTGTGCGGCATCTCCCACGTCCAGAAACCCGGCACGCGAGTAGTGAAGCTGGTTGGTGTCGCTCCTGCCCCGTATTTTATCAGCAATGGGCTATCACAGTCGTTGTAGATCGTTAAACCTCTACGGTTCACATTGGACGCGCGCAGCGGCACGCTAGTAGCGCTCGCTTCTACTCTCGCAACAACAGCGCTACTGACTGCTACATCGTCAACAATCACTATGTCTGGAATAGCAACGTCTGGCGTTCCGCTAATCGAAACAGCTGGTGTGCCCTGTATCTCTACGTCTACGGTCTGCGCAATCGTCACGGCTACGTCGCCAGCGACACGCTTCACGTCTACGTCCATTCCGAACGCAGCATCACCCGGTGCATCGACGGCTACGCCATCAACACCTAGTCCTAGCTTGACTCGCTGATGGAGTATGCCGCCTACGTCGTCAGCTGCTACCGGCAGGACTGACCACGGCACAGTGATGTTGTCTGCCACGTTCTAACCCCCTTCTACGGGAACACTCGAAAGCCAATCGCTAATATTGACGATACGCCGTGACACGCGCGTAGTCCACGACGTTGCCTCAAAATACTTCTTCAGCAGTTCAAACTCAGGCTGATCTAGTTCTATCTCTTGAGCACCCGGCATCAGCACGCGCCTAACCTGATTGACTTGTCCGCATTCATTGCAGATCTCGTTCGTGCCGATCTCTACGCTGATCGCTTCCAGCTTGTCTAGTATCCGGCCTTCGCGCCGGATCACTTCCATGCCTTTCGGACCCGGCCCATTACCGCCAGTAACAAACCCTGAATACAGTAGTGAGAAGTTTTCGCTATCGTCTGCTGACTCTCCAAACCGTAGCTTGCGCACTCGCATACAGTAAGTCTCCCTTACGTTTTTCTTTTGCGAACAATGGTTGTTGGCGGCAGTTCCGGTTCGCTAGTAGCCACTGGCTGTGGCGTTCGATATTTCTCTATATCTTCCATCATCGCGCGCTGCTGTGTTCGCGTCAGAGACAAGAAGAGTCTAGCGATATCTTCTGACACAGCACGCGCACGATCCTGACGATCTATCATCACTCGATCCTCTACTCGCATCTGAACCAATTCATCGAATGTGATTTCTGGTTCTGGCTCTGGACCAACATAGGCTACGCCCTGCGCCAACGCTAATTGCTTCTCAGCTTCAATGCGCAGATTGCGTGCCTGAATCTGCTTATTGATTTTTCGCTGCGCTTCGTTCAACGCTTCCACTTCTTCATCAGTGAGCGTAATCGATACTATTCTCGGCATGTTAAGTCTCCTAACCGCTCACGCTCGTTACGATTCCATTCTGAACAGTGATGCTGCTTGGATTGCTCACCGTTCCGCTGAATCCGTTTGTTTTTCGATAGTAAATGCCGTTCGTAATTGAATACACCATCGGCTGATCCGATGCGGTGGTCGTTCCCGGTGTCTGGTGGATATCGCCTGCGATCCAGACTTCTCCCCATTTCGCACCTGACGTTCCTAGGCTAATCTGCTGTGCAGACCAGAACGCACCGCTTTCAAGAGCGAGTGACGCACCCGGTGTGTCTACTGTCCATTTCGTTGGCGCGTTCATGCTCAAATTGCTTCCGCTCGCATAGATGTAAGCACCATTCGACCATTTTAACCGCTGTTCTACTCCTGTGCCTGCAGTGATGGAAACGCCGCTGCTGTTGATCGTCACGCTGCTTGATCCGCCTGCCGTAATAGATACGCCGGTTATTGTGCCAGCTGTCACGGTCCCGATGTTTCCGGTAATCGCGGAAAGCGTAGTGACGTTCAGTTTATCCGCTGTGATTGTGCCGCTCAGAATATTCGCACCTTGAATTGTATTCGCCGCAATCCTATCGCCGGTAATAGTGTTCCCTGCGATCTGGATCGCCGTGATAGTGCCAGTGGAGATGTTGCCCCCGTTGATATTCGTTAGGCCCGAACCGTTGCCAGTAATCGTTGCGTTCGTTGCGCGCAGTGCTCCTGTGGCTGTTACCTCGAAAGGCGCAGTAGCTGGATCTTCGCCACCAGCCCAGAACGCATGACTACCGATAGAAGATATTCCTACTCTCGTAACGCCTGTCCCTGAATACAAATAGAACGGGATGATATTGAAATTAGCGATAGTCCCTGACGCAGCTGTGATAGACCCTACGAACGAAGCACTGCCTGCAGCGGTCAGATGAATTAGATTAGTAATACCGTGACCGATGCGGATCCCGTTCGCTGAATCGATCTTGACCCATGCGCCATTGGGATTACCGAACGCTGTTCCAAATGTATTGGTAGTGTATCCGTATAGACCGTTCAGGTTCCCTATCGCCCAGCGCGGCTCCCAAGCGTTGTAGGCCGATCCGGTTCGCACGTTGCCGACAATGGTCGGACCTACTTCTGTTGACGACTTCGCGCCACGCAGCGAATACACGTCTATGAAGCTATCGGTAGTAGTGAGAGAGTCGCCTGCATACCATTCGTTCAGGCCGCTGCCGTCAAGATTGCGCGTAACAGAATATGTCCAGTCTCCTTCAGACCCACTGGCGTTAGACGTGACGCGCATGAATTCCACGCGCGCATTCGATTCAAACCTGATCGTGTCTCCGTTGATTAGGTTATTGTGTTTGACTCGTATGCTAGTTGCTCCTACCGTAACGTCTGCTACAACGTTCGTAGACGGAGCAATGAACAAGCGCCCGCCAATAGTCGCCATCGTGTCTTGCGCGACTAGGTTCTCTACCCACAGTTCAGAAGCATGTAGCGTCAGGAACTTTCGGTTGATCGCGCCGATATGGACGGAGTAGGGATCCTGCGGCAGCATTACACCGCTGCCGGGATCGAACAGAATATCTGCGTTCGGCGCTATCGTCAGATTGCCCGGCGCATGGACGCGCGGTGTCCAGATCGCACCGCCTGCCACCAGATCAACGTCTGCGGAGATATTGCCCTGTGATGTAATGTCGCCTATAGCTGAGATAGTCCCGCGCGATACTAGATCGGTTTCTACCTCGACAGCACCAGACGGGTTTATAAAGGCCGGTGAATCGGCTATGACTCTGGGTTCTATCCAGATGGGAATACGTCCTACGCTGCCGCTGCCGCCTACGCCGGTCAATCCTGAAGGTGACGCCGGAACAGGCCCGCCAGCCGCACCGCCGCTGATGCTAGCAGAGCTACCGCCGCCGCCGAATAGGTCACGGATCCTATCCCGCCAGCCCGGCGCAGACTTCGTGCCTTCGATCAGCTGATACACATATTCCAAAGCACCGTCGCTGCGTTCAGTAAAACTGACTTCGCTAACAAGCCACTGGCCTGTCATGTGCCTATGTGGGAGATCTACGTTGACGACTGCGCCCGGCCAGACTAGCCCCGCTGTTGTAGGAACGACTGCGCGCCGTGGTTCTTCGTTGATCTCTGCCAGCTTAGCCAGCGCGACGTTTCTCGCCTGCTCTATCTCGAAAATTTCAGGTTCATCAAACTTCGCTTCGCGTGGTCCGCGCTCGTTTACGCTGTCGTTATCTTGTTCGGTGACTGTCTGCGGAAACTGAATAGGGAACTGCGTTTCAACGACTTGACCGGCTGGAATCTGCGTAGACACAACGCCTGCGTAGACTTCCAGCTGCACCAGCGCATTGTCTTCGTGTCTGTAGACCCATTCGTGCAGCGTGTCTATTCCCCACACGCCAACATGACGTGCCGCACCGCCCGCACCGGATCTGTGATCGATCAATGGACCCGGCGTAGTGTTGCTGCCTGAAGATGCGGGACGATACTTCAGCGGAAAGACACGCGTAGCGCCGTCTCCTGCGTGTTGCTCGCTTTTAGAAGTAAGCAGCGCAGACCCATATTTGATAATGACTCGATTAGCCTGCCCCGCACGCGAATCGTGAATGCGCAGACCCGAACCGACAGCAGCTTTGTCTATTGTGAATGGCGCAACAATGCTACCTGCCTCGAAATACTGCAGGATTCCTTCCGGCAGTATGCGATGCGGCCATCCTGTTACCGTGGTCAGATACCGCAGGACTTCGTAGACGGTCTTTTCGTGAAATGCGACCTTCTCTATCCACGGTCCCGGTGACATCAACGGATCAACGGTTATGCCGTGTTCGTTAAGAATCGGCTCTATACCGTTGACGATGTTACGCAGCTGCAGCATCTGGCTAATGGTTCCGCCAATGCCGTTCTGCAGCCCTGTGCTATCTACTGGAACCGTGAAGCTGTTCGGCGCGTCAACCGTGACAACACGCATCCCGTTCGCCGGATGCGGCAATGTTCCGCCGCCGCCTGCATAGACGACTTCGCGCACCATTACCGTATCGCCATTCACCAGACCATGCGGATCTCTGGTGGTGATGTGCGTCGGGTTGCCGGGAAACACTAACGCGACCGGATTGGAATTACCGCCGAACGCCTGCGTTACGTAACGGTGCGCGAGCGGCTCTGACTTATCGACAGCTTCAACTTCTACAACGGTGTAGACATTCGGCTCTTTTAGCGCACGTTCGCGCGTATCTACAATGTTGCCTCTGAACAACACTAGACCGCTACGCGTGCTTACAGTAACTTCTTCGTCTTTCTCTGCTCGATATGAATCTGTCGGATCGTCAGCGAATGGATCCACGGTCTGGCATCGCAGATGTGCGATATTTCCCAGCGACCATGTAACCTCGAAACCTACAACGAACCGAACATACTGATTTGCCAGCGTGCCGTGCGTGCCGAATTTGCCAGCCTGTAACGGCGCGTCAATATGGAAGTCTAGAAAGTTTTCCGGTATGACGACCAGACTTGTAGCTGGTGTCGGATCGGTTGGCTCTAGCTCGCTAGCAAACAGCAGTAATAGCGACATGGCTTAGCTCGCCATCACATCCAACACGTCTGGAATATGCGGGACCGTGGCACGCGCAATCGTGCGCCCGTCAACCTTCACGTTGATCGTTGCGCTCCGTCCATCGCTTCTGCCGCCGCCTTCTGTTGGATCGGCAGGAGCAACCGCAGAACCACGCGGGATAGCTGTTCCCAGAGATTCCGCCGCACCGCGCGCACGCCTGAACCCTGCTTCTGCTGCCGTGCCTACGTTGCTGAATGCGTCAATCAGATCTCCCAGCTTCGTGATCAGTTCATCGATCTTCTGAGACAGTGGAACCTGAAACGTCAGGCCAGACAGATCGGTCAGCTTCCTGCCTGTGCCGTCTACCAACATTCCGGCTTCGACCATCTTCTCTAGCCACGGTCGCATAGATTCAGGCAGAACTAATCCGCCTGTAAGCGCTGCCGTGACTAGCTCCTGAACCTTGCTCTTAGCTAGTCCCAGAACATGATCTGCGTCCGCGCCCATGCCGTTGATCAGCGTGTCGAAATCGCGCGCCATCTGTTCGGCTTGCGCGGAGATCTTCAGCTGTGGAATCTTTCCGCCTACATCGTCCAGCTTGATTCCAAGACGTTCGGCTGCGCCTGCTGCGTCTTCCAATGAAGGCGTAGCTTCAGTGCCCATTCCTAGAAGCGCCCGCATTGCTTCTTCGGATAGGCTCTTAGACCGGATCAACGATTCCAACATCGGCTGCAGCGCAACCGGAATCTTCGTGCCTGAACTAACAGCATCAACTACAAGCTGGCTAAAGCCTTTCGACATTTTCGACAACGCATCTACGCCTTGCCGTTCCAGCATCTTGAAATCGGCAAGTAGCGTGCGCGTCATACCGTCGATATTTGCCTGTCGCGCGGTATCGCCCAGATCTTTCCACGATAGTTCGTAGCGCGCCATCATATCCGTAACGGCTTGAATATCTGCCTGTGCGCGCGTTAGCTCGCGCATGTTGGTTACAGGATGGTTCATCGCAATTCCAAGCATTCGTGATTGTGCTGCCAGCGCAGCTAATCCGCCCGGTAGTTCCTTCACGGCTTTCTGAAATTCAGTCGCTGCCGTTGCGCCACGAACCAGACCCATAACCAGACCAGCACCGCCACCAATCGCTGCACCGTAGGCTGCGCCCATAGGACCGCCTACCATCATGCCTATTCCCATTCCAGCACTTGCGCCGGACATCATGCCGCCCATTGCACGCTGTCCTGTCGTGCCCTGACTGGTAGATGCGATAGTGTTCGCTGCGCCTACGAGCGCTTCCTGCGCAATCATCCCGCGCTGCGCGGCTATAGACGCTGTAGCGTAGGCTACCGCTGCTTCTTTTGCTCTGCCCCATGCATCAACCATGCGACCAATAGCCGTGACGGCAGACCCTGCGAAGGTATCGCCCAGCGCATCGCCTACGTCCATGATCGCGTTGCCTAGATCCCGCATCCTGCGCGCACCTTCGATAATGCGCTGGTTCTGCTTCTCTAGGTCTACGGTTATCTTGTTATTCAGTGGACCGAACCTAGCAAGATCGTGAATGACGTTGGGCCACGCATTCGACTTCGCTAGCTTCTCCTGCGAGTTGATCAGCGGAATATAATCGCGGCTCGCTTCCTGTATCTGCTCGCCATATCGATTGATTAGCGGGATCGTGTCGGTGAAATTCAGCGTAGCTCGATACACAGCCCATATATCTTCTGGAACTTCCTTCCCCCATGCTTTGTAAACATCCTTCGCGTCTGACATCGTTTGATGGATAGCGTCCTGTTGCTCGCGCGTCATTTTCGCAAGCGGGATCCCTATCTTCATAGAATCCGATACGCCCTTTAGTGCTTTAGCAGCGGCTTCGATCTTGTCTGCCCCTGTGTAAGTCTTTATTAATTGCTTTGCGGCTTCGTTGGCTTTGTCTAATTCCTTCTGGTGTTCCTTTGTAGATTCAGTAGTCTTCTTGATCCGGTCAGACAGAATGTTCACGGCCATTTCGCTTAGGCCGGATGTTTCTGTCAGCTGTTCCATGCTGAAACTTCCGTCTTTGATCGCGTTAGATAGATCCTTGAACTTGACCGGCGCAGTCTTAGCCATTTTCTCGATTTCATCATTCGCTTCCTTTAACGCGTCAGCGAATGCTGTTGCGCTGTTAGTTGCTACAGTTGGAATCTTGAAGCGTTCTGGCTTTAGTTCGATATCTTTAGCTCCAGCCTTCCACGATCTACCGTCTTCTAGTCCGGTTTTTCCAGTAGCTCCGAATCTCGATTCATCATCCAGACCCAAGAATCTACCCATCCACGTATTGTGATCGCGCTTCTTGATCTCTGAGAAATCGCCAGACATGATGGCAGACCACATTTTCTTAATGCCATCAATAGCCAGAGGCAATGCGGCGTTGATCGCTACGAGCGCAGCAACAATCGCCGTGAACGGTCCTAACATCGCCCAGCCCGATACGCCTAGCGCTTTCTGAGCACCATTCATTAACCACATGCCAGCTGTCGTAGCTTTCTGCGTCACTCCGAATGCAGCTAGCGTGATCTGAGCGGTCTTCATCACAGGCAGCATCGCAGACCATCCCAGCGTCAGCCCGCCTAGCGCTAACAGTAATGGTCCTGCAGCAGCTGCAAGTAACACGATCACACCTATAACGGCTTTGATCGGACCCGGCAATTTGTCGAACAGTGGGATCACTACACCGCTAATGATGTCAGCTACAATCTCTAGCGCCTTAGCTACGGCAATAACCGCTGGCTCTAACATGGTCCCCAGCGCTTGGAATGCTGTATCTACAGATCCTTTCAGTTTTTCGAGCGCACCGGGAAGACCCTTCATTAGCGCTTCGGCTTGACGTGCAGCGAACCCTACATCGTCAAGTTTCTTTTCCATTTCTGCTAGACCTTCTGAGCCTTTGTTCAGAAGCGCTAACATTCCCGGTCCTGCACGCTGCCCGAACAACGCCATGATCTGCGCGGTCTTTTCGCCCTGCCCTTCTAGCGTCTTCAAGATATCCACAACGGACATCATTTTGCCGTCAACGAATGCGCTTTCTAAGCCTAGCTGTTTCATCAGACCGGCTTGTTTATCTGTTGGCGCAATCAGTGACTGCATGACACCACGCAGCGTCGTGCCTGCCATGCTGCCTTTGATACCAGCTTCACCTAGCAACGCCATCGCAGCCGACACAGTTTCGAGCGACACGCCTGCTGTCGCTGCGAGCGGTCCTACGTATTTCATGCCTTCTGCGAGATCGCGCACGTCGATAGTTGACGACGCTGCAGCTTTCGCCAACGTGTCATTGGCTCTAACCATGTCGGATGCTGACAGGTTAAATGTCGCCATTGTGTTGGTAGTCAGCGCTGCCGCAGATGCCATGTCCATCTGTCCTGCGATAGCCAGCTGCAACACAGGCTCTAGTGCCGCAATCGCGTTCTTACTATCTAGACCAGCCTTCCCTAATTCCACCAGACCGCCTGCAGCTTCTGTGGAACTAAATACAGTTTCCTTGCCCATCTTGATCGCGGCTGCGCGCAGTGCGTCCATGTCGCCTGTCGGCATTGCTGCGCTAACTCTGTTCATCGCACCAGAAAACTCGTTCCCTGCTTTGATTGCCGCGTAACCGATTCCAAGAATAGGCGCAGTGATACCGGCAGTCATGGCAGCACCGCCCTGCATCATGCCCTTACCGATACCTTCTAGCTTGTCCTGTAGGGTTTTGATCTTCGGGATGGCTTTATCTACTTCGGATGCTACTTGGCGCAGCTTCGCCGTGAACGCATCGCGCAGTTCGATTTCACCGAAGATGCGTCCAACGGATAGTGCCATCAGTTTAGCTGCTTAAATCCGCCCGGTGTTTGTAGCTTGTCTTTCTTTGCCCAGAACGCGTTATTCGCAGCAACCGCCATCTTGAATGCGGCTTCAATTTTTGCTACACGCTGTTCTTGCGTAATCTCTACTGTCTCTTCTACTTCTTTGATGGCTTTCTCTAGGAGATCGCCAATCATAAAGTCTTTAGGGCTATAGCCTGTTCCGTCTAGCTTCTTTGCTCCTGCTGCATTGGCAACGATAGACGCCAGCATGGCGAAGCGCGCATCTTCGCGCGCCTGCCCGAATGGCTCTACGTGTTCCAACACTTGCCAATCGGTAATCTCCTGCGCATCCATTATGCGCAGGAGATTTCTACGCGACGTGCCTAAGAAACCTGCGAGTCGGTGTTGGAACCTTCGGTCTGATCCGACTTCGCCAAGACGTTTTTTGCTTCTTGTTCCGCATCATCGTCCAGACCATTCAGCCTAGACGCAGCATCTACGACACGCTGCATGGCTTTGCTCGACTTCGCAGCCAGCTTCTTAATATGCGCTGATGTGAACAACAGCGAACCCAACTTGTTACATGCCGTGTTCTGCACCAGCTTTGCGCTTGAATCTTCCAGCTGGATCTTTTCGACAGCGTTGCGGCCTTTACCTTCGGTCTTACGAACTGATTCGATGTAACGCTCGCGTGCCGCTGCGGTCATTGCGCGCACGTAGATATGCCCGCCCCATTCTGGAACTTCGACACGCTCGATCACGATATCTTGCGCAGCGATGATATCGTCCGCTGATAGTTCGCGTGTCTCTGGCGCTTCTTCTGCCTTTGATCGTTCTGCTTCGGTAGTGTCCGCGATAGCGGTATGCTCTGGCTTGTTCTTCACTTCGACTTCCTTACTTGATTAGAAAGATGCCGCACAATGGGATGTTGTGCGGCATCTGTTACGAACGATCCTGCGTGGAACTACGCAGGAACCGTCATCACGATTGGACCCGCCCACGTCAACGCGCAATCGGCCTGCTGAATGGCGTTGGTAGGTGCGTCCGCAAACTCGAAACGCTGAACACGCGCTGGCCCAACGAACTTCACGCCCGAAGTGAAGTTGACGCGCCAGTAGTTCTTCACGTTGCCCAAGATATCCGCCACGATGTTTTCGTGCGTCGGATCGTCGGCTACGTAGTTGATGCGGAAAGCCACGTCGCGCTGACGCAGGATGCCCAGCACATACGATTCTGCACCGTCGTTGTGCGTGGTGGTTTCCAGCTTGTCGCGGCTGTATCCCGGTGGCGTAACGCTGACGATCTCGCCTACGTCGGTGAACGTGATCTCGTTCACGTTACCTGCGGCAGTGCCTGCGCCAGTCACAGCCTGCGGAATGCTGAACGTGGTAGCAGTCAGCATCGTGACCGTGAATGGTTTCCCGTTGACGCTAGGCGTAGCGTTGCTGCCAGTCAGCGCAGCCACATCGCCTGTCGTCAGGTTGTGCGGTGCGCTGGTAGTAACGACAGCCGGGCTAGCCGCTGACACTGACGTTATAGCTACGTTTGCGCCGGGCGCTCCCCTAGCTACTAGAATTCCGGTTGTTGCGACGGCTTCACTCATGTTGTCCTGCTCCTTTTTAACTTGAGGTGTTACCCTCGCCACACACCTTCGACGTTGAATGTCAGACGGCTACGACTATTAGCATCCACTGGTAGGATCAACGGCTCGCTAGTAGGGATAATCCACAACCAAAAGAATCCGTTGATCGTCATGTTCTTAATCGGCAACGCGTCCGATCCGCCCAGCGCGTTGTAACACTCGTCTATCTTCGCTGCTGCCGACAGATAGCTTGCAGACCGCGCGATGATCTGGAACGTCGGCTGTTTTACAGACCCGCTGTTGTGCGTTCTAATCGGCGCCTGTCCGCCTGTTTCTGACACAGTAACTATCGTCCCTGTGTTCGGTAGATCCGCTCCGGTGCCTGCAAAGATCGTCGTGCCGAATACGCCGACACCGCGCGTAACTAGACGATTGATGATCGATTCAATCGGGCGCGGCATCTACATCCCCATTGCACGCGCGAAATTCGCGCCTACTTCCTCTAAGAAATCCGCTGCTGTATCGTCCATCGCAGACGATAGAAACTTCGCCTGCCCTACATCGTGATGTGCATCTAGATCTTCGTGGACGTAGATTGCATAGGCCGATGCCGCACCGCCGAATCCTAATTCCACCTTCACATAGCCAAATCCGCTAGTAGGCGGATCAACTAATCCTGAATCGCGCAACGTGCCGAATTCCACTGGCGTGCGCTCTTTCGCTAGCGGCATCACTCTACCCAGCGCGAATTCATATAGCGCACGCTCCATAGACTTTGGCGACTTCGCAGCTGCCGCCATTAGTCCCGCCGATAGCGTGTTAGTGATGCCAGCCATTTACGTCTGTGATGCCCTGCTGCCTAACCAGACTTCCACCATGTATGGCGTATGGTCTGGTTTACGCAGCGCGCGGATCTTCATCACTCCCCACTCTTCCATGCTGTCGCCTAGTCTGAACCTGTCGCTATCGGTCACTTCCAACGGAAAGAAAAATGTCAGCTTCGTATTAGTCGCGCGCTCGATACCGCTGGTAGTCGGCACAGGCTGTGTTTCGTCTTCGACTAGCGCGGCCTGTTCGCCTTCTAGGACAACTGGATCCGCAAACTGTGGCCCAAACCCGGTATCTGCAATCTTATGAATGTGCGTGACTGGTGCCCGAATGCTGCGCGTCTGCTGTTCCGCGATAGCAATAACCTTGTCGATAATCGAAGGCTGTATTGGCATCCTAGTAACGCACTAACGGCACACTGAGAGACGATCCCCGGTGTTCCTGTAGAACTGACAACATAGCCAAGACTTCAACAGGCACTGCCGTAACTTCACCGCTGCTATCCGTAAACTCAACATCGACAGGCCCGGCTTTCATTCGCTTCATGCCGCTAGTGTCAGAGCCTGCGAATGGATCTCCGCGCTCGATAAGCCTGCGAGCAAATTCTGCTGTCGCTTCCTTTAGCACTAACGGCGCTACGGTGTAGTAGCGAAGATAGCCAGTCAACCACGGCACATGCGCCACTAGCAGACGTGACGCTGTTTCGAGCGCCATTTCTTTGTCTTCGACTTCGATATCTTCACGCCAGTTCGCGCCGAACAAATGGTTGGCGTGATACTCGTCTGCTTCTTCCACCGTGGCGAATGAAACCATTGGGATCCTTCGCTAACAACAAAAGGCGTGGCGTGCCATTCACACCACGCCTTCTGTCACTCCGCTTTGTGTATGCGACCTACTCCGGTGGCAGAGGCGGTCCCTGCACGCGAAGCAACTTCTGATAGATCAGATCGATGATGGACTGGCGCGGCTCGTCGCTCGCGCGTTCGTCCTTCCGCCACTTGACAAGAATATCGGCCTTGTCAGTCGTGCGGATCATCTCCGCAGCTACACGCTCGTCTTCCTGCGTGATGTCCGCAGGCCACGGCGTAGAACCGCGAGCCTCTGTGCGTCCGCTGAACGAAGACAGCTTGTGATTGCCGTCCTTCTCACGCGTGTGGTTCAACGCCGCGTGATCGATCTGCCCCTGAACCGTGATGTTGGGCGGTGCCTCTTCTTTCTTAGGCGTGCCCTTCGCAGCAGCTTCCTTCTGCGCTGCCGTCATTTTCGGCTGCTGCGCCTGCTGTGGCTGGCCTGTGCCGCTCACAGCATTAGCCATTCCCGCCCGTTCCTCTGCCAGCGTAGCGGCTCGACCGCTGCCGCCCGTCCGCTGAATGGACTGCATCGTTTCCGTCAGCGGCTGCGACGGATGGCCCGCTGACGACTGACGGGACTTCGATGTCCGGCCAGATGTTTTCGCTGGCGCAGATTCCTGCACTACTCGATTTCGACGTGCTGCCTTCGCCATGTGCCTTCCCCCCATCCTGAAAGATCGTATGTTTGACTGGATCGAAATCCTTCGCGTCAATCAAAGCGAACCCGTAATAGTTATCCGCCTTGACCTTCACTGTGTCCGTTGGCTTTCCACCGTAGTGCAAATCAATCGGACCCAGCGGAATCGTATCTCCTGCCATGTTCTCTCCCTTGCTTGCGACTTCGATCCTGTCGTTGACTATCTGGTCCCGCTAGTGACTAGTCGCGCATCACTACAGCCATGTTGGGATTCAGCACGCGCAATCCGTAAAGGATATCGAGTGCCACGTAGACCTTCGACTGGTCGCCAACGTAGAACATACGTGCGCGAATCGCCAGTCCGCTTTCTTCGTCTACGATGGTTTCGATCCGCGCGCCCATCAGTTCGCGTCCGATGGTCGTCAGCGGTGCCATTGCCAGCGCGGCGAAATCGCGGTGGAAGGCCAGATTCTGAACGTGGTTCATCAGCGAGAACGTCACGGCTGCACCGCCTGCATAACCGGCTGCGAGCGGTGGTGAAACCTGCGCACCAGTCACTGCGCCAGTGCCATCAGCAACCACATCGTTCAGCAGTGCATAGCGCTGCGTGTTACCAGCAATCACAAACGTGTCGCCACGCTTGAAGGTGCCGCCGATGGTGACACCACCGAAGGCGATCACTGTTGCGCCTGCGGCATGTGCGCCGGTCAGCGTGCCTACGCTGTCAGCTGCAACGCCTGCAACGTGTGTTCGAACGTTGTTGCTGCCTGCGATTTCGAAACCGAACTTCGTTCCAATAGATCCGGTGCGCTGCGTGCTAACACCCGTATCGCCCGCGCCCTGCTGCTGCGAAAACGCAGGCAGGTTCAGGAATTCGGATTCCAGCTGCGGATCCACGATCATATTGAGACGATCTGTGGGAACACCGCGCAGCAACAGCGATTTGCGCGCAGCCGTGATGTCTGCCACGCCAGCCGGGTTCGTCACGTCGATAAACCACGGCACTTCTGCGGCCAGACCGGCCAGACGCGTATCCACGTCAAGCGCCAGCGCATACGCAGCCGGTGCGATGTGATCTTCGATGATCTTTTCTTTTGTGAACGTCAGTTCTTTGTCGGTGAGAGCGAACTTAACTTCCTTCCACTGATCCAACCGAACGTCGATGCTGGACACGTTGATGTCCTGCGCGGTGGAAGGTGCATCCTGCGCAACGAATGTTGCCGGGCGTGTAATCTGGATGATGGATCCGCGATCCTGCGGTGTTCGGTCCAGTCCGCGATATACGCGACTGGCCCAGCGCAGATTCAGTTTCAGCGCAGCGATAGCTTCCTGCGCGTAAAACAATGGGTCGTAGGGACCGAGAACATTCGGCATTGCTGCACTCCTGTTGAAAAACGAAACTGAATTCGCTTCCCAACCGTTGCAGCCATCTCGGCCTATGAAGCGTAGCCGGTGATCATGGCGTCTCGCCCAGATCCCGCACTAGCCCTAGCAGGCGGTCGGTATTAAGTTGTCTGTGCGGCTGGCTGTCTGAGAGAGAACCCCATAAGGGTTACAGCCAGCCGCGTCACGTCGAATACTCTACAACAGATCTTTTCTATTGGCTAGTCAACAACCTGTAATTCTTGTCCTGCCTTCTTCGCTTGCTCCTGAGTCTGTCGATACAACTGCGGATTACGAGCCTGCTCGCGCGTCAGCGTGAACTGCCCGCCCTGCCCTGCTCGCGCCTTATCCGCACCACCACCACCGTTAGGCTTCAGCCATCCCGGCTTTGATGCGGTCATGTCTTCCAGCCATTCGTCTATCGGCTTCGGATCGCCCGGTTTCTTCCCGCTGTAGATGATCTGATCGCCCTTCATCGGAACTGGCTTGCCTTCCTGCAGCTTGTAGGTATTGCGTGCGTGCAGAATGGCGTCTTCTATCGCCCAATCCTGTAGACCCTTCTTCGATGCGGCATCCCGAACTGCGCCGTCTATCGTCAGAGACTCCAGCTGTCCCTTGGCTCCCTGCAGTTCGCCCTTCAGATCAGCGATCTGCTTTTCGTAGCCCTTCTTCTGTGTCTCGAAATTCTTGCTGATGGATTCGACTTGCAGCTTAACCGCTTCGTCAAACTTCGGCTTCAGCTTCTCTGGGATCTCGCCTAGCCGCGCTTTCTCGTCTAGCTCTTGGATCTTCGCTAGCGCTGCCTTCGCTTCTTCGGGATCCATCGTCCCTAGCTTCTCTTGCAGTTCCTTCAGCTGGCGCGCGGCTTCGGTGCGCCCTGTGCGCTCGCCTTCCAATGCTGTTTTCAGGCTGCGTGTGGCAGGATGGGTATCGATGCCTTCGGCGTCCAGCACAAACACGTTGCCTTCTTGCCGGTAGAGAGTCTTTAACGCATCGGCTAGCGCTGCGTGTTCTTCTGCGGTAACTACTGCCTTGATTGCCATTCAGATTCCTCGCGTATTGTGGTGACGCTAACGCATATCATTGTGGACCGCTCGATAAAGCGTGTCAACGAAAAGTGCTGGCAGCTATCGTCGCGGGGGTAGGGCGCGAGTCTGCTGCCAGCCCTTGTTCTAATAATTAGAACAAGTTCCTACTTCGGTGCGATGCCTGTCGGACGATGGAACCCAGCCGCCATGTATTCCTTTTCGTTTTCCCGGTAGTCTGCCTCAGTCACGTAGCGAGTCTCTCCGCTCATCGGATTAGTCATTACGTGACCTTTGTCGCCGCCCTTCGACTTCACCTGAGACTTCTTTTCCGTTGTCTGTTTCTTTGCCATAGGTTGTCTCCATCCAAAGTAGCGATCCACTCCTAGAGTGTAGATCTATTTCTTGTTTTTCTGCACAACTGGCGTGATGCGGCTACCGTCCACGTCCACGTCTTTAGTCCTCGCCTTCGGCCAATCGGCATTCGCCAAGTCACGGTCGGGATACATGGTCGGCTGTGGTTCTGGCTTCGGTGGATTATCGAATGGATTTTTCTTCGCCATTAGCTGCCCTTCTTTAGTTGGTTCTTGATCAAATCTACCTGCGCATACGATCCGCTACCGTAGCTGCGGTTATGTGTCCAGCCTCTACGTCTTCCGCCTAGCAACACATATTCATGCTCACTGAGACAACCAAATCCGCTGCGAGCGCTGCCTAGAACCTGATCGACAGGCACACGCATGATGTGCATGGTCTGTCCGAAGCTGGCGCTAGTGCTGACATCTGTAGAGAATGAAGATGCAGGCTGCAACACGATATCGCCCCAACCGTCAGCAATCTTGCGATCTGTGTAGTTAGCTCCACGAACAACCGTGACGTGCGAGATGCCTTCGCGTGCGAAAAACTCCTGCGTGTTCTGGTGCATCGCTCGTGCGAAGGCTCTATAGGCTTGTCCCTGCCTTTGATACACGTCTCCAGCATCACGCATAACACCTTGGCCGAAGTGCGTCATGTCGGAATCTAGTAAACCGAATTCATCACGGATCGCCATCTGCATGGCTACGGCTTCGCTATCACTATCGCCTGACGTTCCAGCCCATTTTCCTACGCGTTCTCTAACCCAAGAATCGCGTTCTGTAATGTGCATTTCGCTAAGTTTTCTGTCTACAAACTTCGTAACCTTTCTACCTGCTACCGGATCGAATTCTAGGCCAGCATAAATACTAACAGTCGCATCAGACTGTTTCAGCTTAGCCGATATATCTTCCATTACGCGGATCTTCGCCTGCACTGTCGCGCCATGTTCGCCAGCATGCACTTCCAGCGCTGCATCAGCCTTTTGGAATTCATCCCACGATAGAACGTCTTCAGGTGCTGGCTGTGTAGCCTGTAGTTTCTGTGCCTTTTTCTTCGCTCGATATCGTGCCTGCGCATCCTTCGCCTTCTGTTTTTTCTCCAGTAGCTTTAACGCTTTGGCTTCCTCTAGATATTTCTCTTGTGCCGCAATCGCTTTCCAGTAGTCATCCACGTCCGGCATCACGGCTACAACTGGTTGTGGCGGAATCGGCACTGGTGGTGGCGTGTCGAATGTCGGCGGCAGTGGTGGCGGCTGGTTCTGAAATTTCGCCTGCGACTTATCGATCACCAGAACAACCGTGCAACGACAATTAGAAACGACGAAACCTGAGTTACAATAGAGGCTAGATTCTGTTGTAGCGTCGTATGCATAGCCTTCGTATTGAACAACCGACACACTTGCTACGGAGATCCATCTGAAATGAAGATCAGCAACAACGCTCGCGTTAGGGCAGCACATGAAGCGAGACGCGGACAAAGAGACTCGCCAGACACCCTGATCGCTCGCGCTGTTACGAGATACGAGCGCAGCCTTGGAATCGGCCCGCATGAGATCGTCTTCTCTGAACTGCTCTACGCCGAAGGAATCCCATACCAACAGCAGTGGCCTTGTGGGTATTACAACCTCGATTTCATCCTCACAGAACACCCTATCGCCGTGGAGATCAGGACCGGCTCCGGTAATCCTCGCGTGGTATCCGGTAGACAAACACGATTGGAATACATCCTCAAGAAGTGGAACCTTTTCGAGATCCGATTTACCAGTCCTAATCGCACTATCCTGCCGTGTGTCGTAAAGGATTTGATCGCCTTCTCTAATCTCTGCAGCCTTAACCATTCCACGCATGGTAAGCATAGGGTGATTAGGCCCAATGGTCGTCGCATAGTTCCCGGCTCGAATGTGAATCGCTGGTCCGCTATACCTAGCCCTGACGAATTCTAAAAGATTCCCATATGGAACGAACGATCCAACTAGCACTGCGTTCGGATGTAACGGTGGATGCTGGATCAAGCCATGCGGACCTGCAAACGAATCCGTGAATGGTATCGTCTGCCCGTTCATTGCTACGCATAGCGGACACGTCTTCGGTCCCTGTGTCGCCATCCATCGGCGTTTCGTGATCGCAGGATCCAGTAGTCCTGATTTCACGCCTGCGCGCCAGCCGTGTAGCTGCCCGCGATTACTGCTGCCGATAGTCTCTGTGCGCGCAATCGTCAGCGCGCGTTTCTTGCGTAGCTTCTCTGTGTAGTTCGCTGCTTGTTTCTCTACGCTGTCTGGATCTAGTCCAGACTTCAGCCACGCTGCACGCGCGTTCTGAACGGCTGCGGCTTGTCGTGCGTTTAATCCAACTAGCGGCTTGATTTCTTTGGCAAGCCTGCGCGGCTCGATACCTTCGGTTAGCCCCTTACGAATCAGACCGCGAACAGCTTTGCGCGTTTCGTCGCTGATCAGCGTAATCTTCTGTCCGCTCCAGTCAGCTGCCGCCTGCGCTAGTGGATTCTTCTTCGTGAACGACGGATCCACCTTCACGAACGGCTGCATCGTATCGAGCGCAGCCGCTTTGAACACGTCTTCGATAGACGTGGCGACTGGTTTGAGGTGGGCTGGAAAGTTTACGGCTTTGACAGCTTTGAGCGCTGCGCCTACGTCGCCATTCTTTAGCGCGGTCGTCAACGCTGGAATGCTGACATCTTCAGACATCTTGCGTAACGCTGTCATCAGTTTTTTCTGAGTGTCAGGCGTGAACGCATCCGCGAAGGCGTTGATCGAAGGCACACGTTAGGCTGCGTCTGTGAAGGGCGATTCCACGCACGGTGCTTGCGGCTGCAGCTTCGCACCGAAGTTGCACTGACGCAACCACAGCTTTCCGAATATCAGAACCTTGATTCGTTCTTTGAATGTCAGCTTCCAACAGCTGATCGTCTCTCGCCCGTCTGTGTAAGCTGGTAACGGAAGATATGGTGGCTGATTCTTCGCCCAAACCACTGTCTGCTCAGGAAATTCTACTGGTGTCATGTCGCTTCCCTTCTATACAGGCTCTGGAATGCCAGACTTATTGATCGTTACGAATCCGTAAGCTAGCGTGGCTTTCGCGCCGGGATCGATGCGCTTCAGTTCTTGATATAGCTCTACGCCGGTCTTCAGCGTGTCGTATTCATCATCATCGATGCTGACTACAAACAGATTCATAATTTCTTCTGGGCCTTCTTCGACGGTAATGCCTGCGCCGGTTTCCTTCGATAGCAGATACGCACCGCCAGTGCGCTTCATAATCGCCCATTCGACAGTCCACGCAGCTACGTCCACAGGAAGACCGGCGTTATCCTTCACAGGGAAAACCAGCTGCTTGTTTTCCCCGCTGAACCACTGCGCTGCAGCTTTGATATCTACGCGCACGCCCATAGCGTTACTCCTTCGCTGCCAGCATTATCTGTGGCGCATATGTCGCAGCCAGCATCACTTCAGGATTATAGACGGCTCGCGTTTCTATTTCAGGACTATAGACCGCGCGCAACCAGATAGCATCTTCGGTGATACCGATCACGGTGCCGAACGCCACGCTGGCGAACCAGCGCGTAACCGCTGGCGTGGCAATAGTCGTCACCGGGCCTGTCAGCACAGACACCGGCAGTGCTGACCAGCGCGTCACGGCAGGCTGAGCGAACAGCACTACGACATTGCGCGCGATAGCGGCAGGCGAAGACCAGCGCGAGCTAGCTGCGGTCGCAATGCGCGTCACCGGGCCTATCGTCACGGTGACAGGCTGCGCCGACCATCGGCTGATCGCTGCCGTCGCTGCGCGGCTAGTCGGACCTTTGACGATCTGCGCTGGCGCAGTCGCTGTCCAGCGCGTGGTTGCCGCAGTCGCCAGCCTGATGATCGGGCTGATCTTGGTGGCGACAGGCGCAGACCACTTCGTTAGCGCAGATACAGCCAGACGCGTAACCGGCCCAACCGTTCTGGTGGCAGGGTTTGCCGTCCACTTCGTGATAACCGGCGAAGGGATACGCGTCTGCGGCCCGCCAGTGACTTCTCCAATGGCTTGGCTGGCTGTCCAGCGCGTGATCGGCGCTACGGCAACCCTGAACACCGGCCCGGCCAGCTTTGACGCTGCTGGCGCGCTCCAGACCGTCAGAACCGTGCCTGCAGTCTTCGTCACCGGGCCTGTCGTGCGTCCTGCGGCTGGCGCAGACCATTTTGTCAGTATGGTTGAGACGGTTTTTGTGGTCGGCCCTGCTGTTCTGGTAGCAGCTGGCGCAGTCCATTTCGTCAGCGGGATCCCGGCCTGAACCAGCGTGACGTTGCCTGCCGTGGCTGTCGGCGCAGTCCACTTCGTCAACGGTGGTGTAGCGGGCCTGACGACAGCCCCGATCAGGCGTGTAGCAGTCGGTGCGCTCCAGAGAGTCGTAACAGCCGTGACGGTCTTTGTAACCGGGCCTGCGGTCTTCGTAGCAGTTGGCGCGGTCCATTTTGTCAGCGGTGCAGTCGCGGTCTTTGTAACCGGGCCTGCCGTGCGCGTAGCCGCTGGCGCGCTCCACGTCGTAACCGGCGCAGTCGCTGCCTTCGCAACAGGCGAGATCTTCGTAGCTGTCGGCGCAGTCCACTTGGTTAGCGGCGAAGTAGCCGCTTTGGTAACCGGGCCTGCGGTGCGTGTCGCGGCAGGCGCAGTCCACTTCGTTAGTGGTGCGGTAGCATTTGCCGTCTGCGGTCCTGTCGCAGACTGCAGGAAGAAAAATAGCGGCAGACCGTTAGGCGTGAGATCCGGTCCCGGTGGTGGTGGATCGCCTTCAGTGCGAATGAGCGCAACAACTAGTGCGGCTGTGCGTTTAGCTACGCCTAGCGTCCACGTTGCAGAATAGGTTCCGAGTGTGGCTATGTTTCTGCCAATAACACTCAGCGGAACAGCTTCGTCTTCATTTAGATCAACATAGTTTGTGCCCGGCGCGATTGTCGTTGTTGTGCCGTCATACGTTAGAACACCGACAAGAAATAATTCCTTGTCTTCAAGAATATTTAGACTGCCAGACGTTGGCGTAGTGGTGCTGGATCCTGACGCCAACACGTTCTTAGTGGACGCATACCACGACCCGCCGCTAGTTTCTAAATTCTCAACTTCAAAGACGAACGTAGACAGCGCACCAGCCGTGCCGCCAGTGACTCCAATGGTCACGGTGTTCGCGCCTGCGAATGTGGGATTCGCATACCACATTTTCAGACGCGTTGCGTCCGCACTGAATTGCATCAGTGCGTCTTCGCACGGTATGTAGGTGTGACCTAATGTATCGGAAGGTGTTGCTTGAACCCGATCAGGACTGGCGTAGTGTTGCTGGACAATAAGGATCGTGTTACCAGCCGTGATCGGGTTGAGAAACGCGCAGGTAGTTGAAGCGCCAGACTGGCTAACGCGCTTCGCCGTCTGGACGATAACCGCGTCAGCCATCGGAGCGAACTACTGACCGTTGCCTAGTCCGAGAAGAGACAGACCGCTCTTGACTGTCACGCTGCGTGCAGGCTCGTTTTCTTCCTTAAAGTCAGGCGCGTATAGGATGGTGTTTGCGATATCGCCAATCGAACCAGATACCCCATCATAGGTTGTAGTGCAGGTTCGTCCACTCCCCATCGTCCCGCCAGCAGGAATGATATAACCGCGCATCACTACACGGTCATCTTCCAGCATCTGCATTTCGGACGTAATATTAGTGCCGAAGACGTAGCCGCTTGAGGATGTCGTTAGTTCCGTCGTCCACTCTCCCATTGCAAACTGCGACTCCACTCCATTCCTCCATCGGAACGCTTTAACTCGGAATCCACAATTCGCAGCGGTGTTGCTTTCGTGAGCCGCCCAATCTAACCGGACTTGCTGACTATAAGCGATGACAAATGGACGCTTGAACCGTTTACTGATCCAGTGGAGTGCCGTTCCTCCGGCTGTTCTCGTCCACGGCACTTCTGTGCCGCCAGCCACGGTGTTGACTACGCCGGTTGTTTCTGCGGTCACACCGCGCGTCGGGAGCCAATCGAAGTAGGTGCCGATGCCGATGGTATTGGTCCTGCGAAGATACAACGTCTGCGTGTCAGGAATGAAAGTTAAGTTCTCGGTCGTTTCCACCCAAGACAGATAGGCTCCGATACCACTCCCGTTTCTAAACGAGTGTGTAGCGGTATCGAAATCTGCCGTTCTCCTGTCCACAAAGACGCGCATGTATAGCCGCTCGTATTTGCCGAGTGTCACCGGCTTCGATGGCGTTCCCGTGAACTGATGGACTGTGGTCTGCGGAGTTAGCATATCCTCGCCAGCCGTGCCCTCAGCGATAACACTCCAGAGATCGCTTCCGCCCTCTGTTCTTTTGAGAAGCTGCGCACGCACTCGTCCTGATCCAGCAATCGACGTGTTCGCTTGGATGCGAAATGTGACTGTGCCGGATATGGTCTGTGCGCTGTCCAACTGCGGTCCACGATAGCCTACCCATCGTCCCTCGTTACCTGCCCCAATCGAATTAAACATCCACTCTTTGGTATCAGCGTCGACTGCTCTGGTTTTGGTGATGCTTGTGTTCGCGCCCGAACCAGTCGTAGACATGCTGATAAAGTTGTCGTAGGTGTTGCTCGATCCGGTTTGAATGAACACGATAAATCTGGTAGCCATTGCTGTTCCTTCCAGAACGAAGACGAAAATCAACGTAGCGAGAATGGTTACTATTTTCATGGGTTCACCTATGTTCCAGCATCTACGGTGATGATCCGATACGTCATTACCACGCGAAGAAAACTATTAACTACTAAAGAGTGTGTAATCCGTATATGTTGTCCCGGTCCACCTTCACTAACTACGGCTCCAGCATTCGCGGCTACTTCACCGCCGCCCGGTGGTATAGCTGCGTGAGAGAAGAACACACCTAGAACACCGGCTAAATCATCATTGGCTACAGCAGGAAGCGCCGTGGTTCCAAAGCCCGCACGGCACGAACAGTTACCGTCAGCTTCTTCGCCTAATGTAGCCTGAAAAAACATAACGATAGCGCGTTCTGACGCACCTACCGTGACGATAGATGAGTCAGTATGCGCTGTAGCCAACGACCATTCGCGCGTGATTCCTGCACCCTGCGCCATATTGCCTCTATCCTACGGAACCAGCGTGAACAGCCCGAAGAATGAATAGTTCTGCGCCACGCCTAGCGTAACCTGAACCAGCTTGAATCCTTCGGCTTCGTTCAACACATAACGCTGTCCTACCGCCGTGATCGGCAACACATTGTTCCACTGCGCCAGCTGTGCTCCTGCGTTGGTTTCTTCCTGTGTGATGTAGGACGTGAACAACGCGCGTGCTGACGTTGCACCGCCTGTAGGCGCAGCGCGCATGGTAATCTGCGCCGGGATCGATGGGTTCGTAGAATCCATCGGAATGATCGTTGGAAACGCTGCGCCGTTATATCCGACTGTCGTTCCGCTTGTGCCTACTGCGCTCGTTCTAAAAAAATCGAAGTCTGGCGACACCGCGCCTGTTACGCCTACGTTCAGTGCAGGCGTAATCCACAATCCACGTATCTCTAGAATTCGCCCGCTGCCTGCGGCGTTGAAGATATCGAAATGGATCTTCCCAGCCGCTCCAGACTGATTCTTGATGTAGAAAGTGTAGGACGGAACAGACTGCGCCAGATGCCCGCTATCGTCAGCGGGAATCACTACCTGATATTCTTTCGAGCTAATTAGGTGTGTGGCAACGTTCACACCTGTGCCCGAAGGCGATACCAGCAATCCGTCGTTTGCAAGCATGGTGTAACGATCCTACTTACGACGGGTTTTCCGAGCGGTTTTCTTGGCTGGCGTTGCTTCGACAATCTCTGACGCTGGACGCTGCTTCGCTCGCGCAGCAAACTGCTTGTTCGTCTGCTTCAACGTGTCTTCGTATTTCAGGATCTCTTCTTCGGCTTGTCCTACCTGCAGCGCTTCCATCCGATCTGCCAGAGCAAATGCTTTATCAGCAAATGCTCTGGCGTCTTTCTGCGCGCTGAGTGTGCCGATAGTTCGCCTCGCAATGTGCAGTGTCCTGCGCGCGTGTTCGCGCAGGGTTTCAGGTGCAGCCGGATCGCTACCCCTGATGATGAAGATCGGTTCATCTTCAGGAATACTCGACAGCGCTGCAATCGCAGCGGCTCTGACTGAGGCTTGTTTCTTTGCCATATGTGCCTACTGCGCGTGCTTCGCAAGACCACCGTTAGCCGGGGTAGCCCATTGGACTGTGATATCTCCCCCGTTCGCAACCACGCTAACATCATGCACCGCAATAATGCGCGATGTGCCGTCTACGCCAGTGCTCTTGTAAGTGACCGTCTTGCCGACCGTGCCTGATGCAACAGCCAGCCACGTTGGATCGGCAGCATCCAGATAGGCGAAATCGCCCGTATCGTCTTTGCCGATAGCTTTCGATGAAAGTGTTTGATCGGTCGTACCTGCGATGCGGTTGGCTACAGGACCATCACTGATAAATTGATGGTCTAGGTTCTCGGTGTAGCCTGTGCCTACTAGCATCGTCTTGATCGTGTCCACGAGAAAATCGATCTCGTTGGCCGATCCGGCGATCAAGCACCGTTTGCCTTCGTTCGGAATGATGTTCGCCATTACCGGCCCTTTCTCGCGCGTGCGCGCGACTTATCAGTCTGGCTGGCTGGCTTACCGGCTTTCATGCGACGTAGCTCTGTGCCGTCTTTGTCTAGTTCGACAGCTTCGTCGCTGCCTGCGAAGGCAATCTGATTCGGTCCTGCGTTGCCTTTGCGCTTCGGTGGATTCTCGCGCAACCGGCGTGCTTCTTCCTGATCCTGATCGGCCACAAACAAGATCGTAGCTGCGCGGTCTGCGTCACGATTCAGCATCAGTGACAAGCGTTCGCGCACGTCTCCGAAATCTACAGCGGCTTCGTCTTCGGCTCGCAGAACTAGCTCTACGCGTCTTCCGTTGGGCGCTGATGCCACGGCGATCAATTCGATCATCTGCTATTCCTCACTTTCTACAGGTGGCACAGGCTGTTGCCCCGGCTTCGGCGGAACCTGTCCCGGCACTAGTGGTTGACCCGGTAGCGGCATCAACGGTGGTTCTTCGTCTTCTTCCTCGTCTTCGATATCTTCTTGCTCCTGCTCGAAATCAATATCCGGTCGTGTCCATTCGCCCCACTGCAGGTTGTAGTATAGCGTCCGCTTACTGATACCACCAGCCTGCCACAGCGCAGTCAACGCTGCGATGTCTTCGCTAGTCAGCTGTTCCAGTAGTTCTGGGTTCAGCGTAACCTGCTGTTCTTCCTTGATCGTGTCTTTCTCGCGCCCGGTCCAATACAAGTGCCACGCAGCCAGATTCGATAGCGCCTTGCCTAGCGTATCAGCCATGATCCCTAGCGCGGATCCTTCGCCAGCGTGACGCATAGCCACTGTCTGCGCAGCTTCTTGCGTGTTCTTCTGCGTCTCTAGCATCCGCGCGCCTAGCGTTGCCATCAATAAACGCTTTTCTTCCATGATGGCTGCGAGCGAACCTAGACCGGCTCCGCTGAATTCCAACATGCCAGCTGCAGCATTCTCACTTGGGAATACCCACGCTGTGCCAGAGCCTACGCCTAGTGTTTCGCCGGGCGCTAGGTTGTAGCCCTTGATCCACGGTGTAGGAAGCGCCGTGAAGTGTGCGCCGTGTTCCCTGTCGGCACTGGTGCGGTAGTGCGATAGCACTGTGTCCGCTAGATCCACCATCGGTGGATGCTCAATTTCAGGAGACAGCGTAGTAGGTCCGACAAACTGAAACGGGATGAAATCCAGCGGATCCCCACGTCGCACAGGGATAGTCACCGGGCCTGCTACGAATTCTTCTTTCTTCTCTGGGTTCTCCGTGTAGAGTTGAACCGTGTAGGTTAGCCCGGTAGGTCCATCAATCAATCGCAACACGCGATAGCGTATCGCTCGCTTCGAAGAGAATTCGTCACCTTCAGTGTCGATTAGTTCTTTCAGCACTACTAGCGTCAGCAGCATTTTTCCGCCGATGCGTTCAGCCTTCCAGTTGATGATGTCTTCGGCTGTGTAGATTAACCAGTAAGGCCGATTTTCTTCTTCGGATAGTGGTTTCTCTGCGTAGTCAACCAGCACACCTACTCTGCCAGTAACTAGGATCTCGCGCGCCATCTCCACGCCAAATCCATGCAGGCTCTGGCCGGTCAGAGAAACATCGTTGAATTGTTTCTGGATAGCTTCAGGCACTTCCGGTGGTGTCGGCGGCTTACTGAACAGAAGGCCGATCAGGCCCATCACGGTTCTACCCATCGCAGGATAGAACATCGCACGCGTAATATAGCCGGTGTAGCCGCTGTGTTTTGTCGTGCCGCTTAATAGATGCCCTGTAACCGGATTCACAGGATCGACGCCCAGCCCTATGCCTGTTACCGCCGTGGCAGACATGCCTTCAAGCGCTGGTAGATACTCTGTGCCCTTCGCTTTCACAGCGTCGGATCCAGCATGCACGTCGCGGCAGCGAATCCACTGCCCTAGAAACGTCGTGTATAGCTGGTGCGGGCTATCTACTGGCAAAGTTGTGATCCTCGCGCAATATGGTATTAGAACCCAGATAGTTTGACTACCTGAATCTGTCCCGGCCCTAAGACTAGCTCGTTAAAGGCTCCCGCTGCGGCATCGATCTGATCGTCGTGCTTCCCCTTTGGCGCTAAGACTAGTTCGTCTAGAAAGGCTGCATTCCACGGTCCTGCTACTAGCTTGACGTTGTTACCTTCCGCCTGCGCTGCCATGGGTTTCCATCGTAGCGTCTTTTCTCCAGTCGCAGGCATACCGCGATAGTCGAAGCCTACAAGCGTCTTTCTGCGAGCGTTGATTACCGCTAGCCCTGACGAACCCGGCTCGCGTTCTTCTCTCACGCGACAGGCGTAGCCGTCGCTGATAGCTGTGCTGTGGATGATTTCATCTACGGTGCCTGTAGACCACTGGCCGCGCACTACGTGAACGAAATAGCTCGTCTTGGTTGGGAAGTGCCAGCCCATCTTCACGCCTGCCGTGTAGTCTCCTGCGTCCTGCGAGCCTGCTGCGTCCCAGAACCTGCACCACTGCATATTGCTCGTAGGCACAGCAGACGGCTGCACGATCTGGAACCATTCCCGCTTGAATAGGTCGCCGCCCGGTGGGACTGGATCGCCCTGATACAGCGCTTGGAACCACGATGGGCCTATCGTGTTGCGTATCGCTGTCAGTGTAGGACCGACTTCACCGTCAGGACGCGTCAGCGGATATCGGCCCGGCCACAGTGCTTCGCCTTTCTCGCGCGGATCCTTTGGATGGCGTATCGCTTCGGCTATCGCTGGTAGATTCAACACTTCCCATTGATCGCCGCCTTCCTGCGTGGCGTGCTTCAGTAGCCTGCCTGCTAGATCGTCGTCATGCCAGCGTGTAGTAGTCAGAAGAATCGCGCCGGGACTTTCCAAGCGTGGATAGAACGTCGATTGATACCACGCCCAATTCCCGTCACGGTAGACATCGGATTCAGCTTCCTCTGCGTTCTTTACTGGATCGTCTATCAGGCCGAAGCTGGCTCCTTTGCCGCCGATAGGTCCACGAATACCGGCTGCGACGTAGTATCCGTTGCGTCCGTCGATAGTAAACATTTCGACGGATTCTTTACCGTGCTTACCGCCGATCCGTGTGTTAGGGAATAGCTCCGCATACTCTGGCGTTCGGATGATCTGCTGTATGCCGCGTGAATTATCCCACGCGAGATCTGCACCGTAAGAAATGCCAATGATGTGTGCGTCTGGGTTCTTCCCGAAGATAAAGGCAGACATGCGCTTAGTGGTTAGCTCTGTCTTGCCGTGGCGTGGCGGCATGAAGATCATGCCCCTTGGAATTAACCCCTTCGCAAAGCGCGTGAGAAATTCTGAGACTACGACATGATGCCAGTTCTCTTCAAACGTCTTGAACGTATAGCGCGTGAAATCTAGGACGTTCCTTCGGCCTAGTTCCTGCCTGACGGCTAGCTCCGAAGGTATGATTAGACTAGCCATTTTATTCTTGCGTCCGATACCTCAGCCGGTGCATACTTCGTAGTGCTTCATGTTCTCTTGAAGCAGAAAGGCTAGGCTATGTTTATGGCGTCCCGATTCCCGGTGCGTCTGATTGTGCGGTGTTCTTCGTGTGGGAAGCAGTTGGAGATCTTGCGTGACGATTACGAGCGGGCGCAGATGTTCTGCGCCACTGACGATCTGCCCCTGATTGTCACTGGTGTAATCGCTGGTGCTCCGCTTGGAGCGAAGCTGGTGCCGGTGTTTATGCCGAACCTGCAGATTGTCAGGCGCACGCGTCACGAACACGTTCACACCGAAGGTTCTGAGCTAGCGGCAGTCTGATCCGATGGCAGCGCCTTGCTACCTGCGGAGATCTTCTGCTGTAGTGCGCGCAGTGTCTCTAGTTCTTCGTCGCTCAAGCTAGACAGATCCTGTCCTGTAACCTGCATGCTGCCAGACAGCAGGCTTTCTGTTTTGATTGGCGCGTCCGCTCCCCAGATCTTGCGAATGTCTGCAAGGTGCTGGCGTAGCTCGTTCAGAATACTGTGATCGCCAATCATGGTCTTTTGGCCGATCTCATTCTGGACGAATCCCGGCTTAGTTGCGTTGCCTGCGCCTGCCTCTGAAGTCTTCTTTTTCTGCATCACTTGCGCTTGACGGCTGCGCTCGAATTCGTCCCGCAAGTCTGTGATGCTGCGCTCCAGTATCGCGGTGTGTTCCTGCTTCAGCGTCTCAACGCTGATCTGTGTGTTGGCTTTGTAGCGCTCGCGGATACGCTCGCAGATCTTCTGAACCGTGATGAACGGGATTGGCTTGCCGGTCTTCTTGTTCCACAGGTGGGAATTCTCTGGCTTGGCTATCTCTTGTGCGATGCGCCGAACCGTGTAGCCCTTACAGCGCATCTCCGCTACGAATTCTTCCCTAGCGTGTGTTTGGAACTTGTTTGCTGCTGCTGACATGACCGTATATATCCTACTCCGTATAATCTACTCGCGTTCTCACAACTTCTAATAATTAGAAGTTGAGTATACTGGCACAGCGGGCGTAACGAATCCCACGTTACACTTACCCTGTGCGATCCCCGTCGCACAGCCCGCCATAACCAGACTCAATCTTACTTCTTCTTGCCGTGGTAACACCGGCCTTTCGCGGTGCAGGCTCCAGTGCGTGTGTGTTTGACTCGGCCTTTAATCTTGGCCTTGTCTACTGCGTCGAAGTGCTCGACTTTGCGGA